>Ga0224513_10000036_pt1 | contig 38587 bp, 47 predicted proteins | sample SF_May12_sed_USG_5_FD_169109 | JGI IMG/M metagenome (GOLD analysis project Ga0224513, IMG submission 169109) | Sediment microbial communities from San Francisco Bay, California, United States - SF_May12_sed_USGS_21 | ecosystem: Environmental > Aquatic > Marine > Sediment | place: USA... | reverse complement strand
GCGCTCGACTGGCTGCACGACACCCGGGCCCGCGTCGTCAATTGGGATGGGATCTTCCGCTCCGGTCCTCACTGCCTGTACTGCCCGCGCGCCCACGAATGCAGGGCAGCCAACGCCCTGGCGCGGCGCGACATCGCGGCTCTCGTCAAGGGCCGGTTTCCTCGCACCGGCTCCCCGCTCGCGAGAATGACTGACGACGAGATCGTCACGCTCTATCAGCGCTCGAAGAGCGTGATGGCGCTCTGTTTCGGGGCGATGGACACGCTCCGGAGCTGGATCGCAACTCACGGCGACGTCGTCCGCGCCGACGGAATGCGGCTCACGTCGCAAGCGGAGGATCACCGGGAGCTCAATCCGATCGAGGCGTGGGGCGTCCTCGAGCAACTCGGGTTCGACGACGCAGATTTCGCGGCCTGCCTGAGGATGTCCGTCGTCAAGGTCGAAGCGCTCGTCGAAGCCAAAGGGCCAGCCGTTCAGAGCGCCGCCGCGAGGCGTGAACTCCGCAAGCTACTCGACGCCGCCGGCGCCGTTACGATGAAGCAACGCACGAAGCTCGCCTTGCGGCGACAATAGGAGAACGATGGGACGCAAAGCACAACCCAAGACCGAACCGAAGACGCCGGAGGCCGAGCCGTCGACGGCGATCGAACGCTCAATCCACCGCTTGGACGCGGTTCTGACGACCTGCAACACGGACACGCTCGCTCTACTCCCCATGCTTGAGCAGGCCGTCTCGCTCGCGGAAGGCATCCGTCAGATCAAGGCGGTCCTGACTGACGAGGTGATGACTCGGGTTTTCATGCCGCTACAGGGGACGCCCCTCGGTTTCCTGCACGACAGGGCGAAAGCCGAGAAAGGGCCGAAGGAGTACTCGATCGCAGAGGTCCGCGAATGCATGGTCGAAGCGATGATCAACGGGTTTCGTCCGGTGGGGAACGAGATCAACATCATCTCCGGTCGTGTCTACGGGGCGAAGGCCGGCTACCGGCGCAAGGTCGTCGAGTTTCCCGGGCTCACCGATCTCAGACTGACGCCAGGCGTCCCGCAGAGCGTCGGAGAGAAGGGAGCGCTCGTCCCATTCCGCGCGACGTGGCGGCTCGACGGCCAGCCGATGGAGCTCGTCCGGGACGTGACGAAGGGGGCCGACGGGCATAGCCGCGACACCCGGATCGCCGTCCGTGTGAATCGGCTCATGGGAGCGGATGCGATCATCGGGAAAGCCGAGCGGAAAGTCCTAAGGGCGATCCATGACTTGATCTCGAACGTGACTCTGTCGAAGGTGACTCTGACGATCGAGGACGGAGAAACGGACGCGATCGACGTCCCGGGCGAAGTCGTCGAACCGCCCCCGGTCCCTGGTACCCAGGACGGCCGCCGCATGAAGCTCGGCAAGGATCGCGAGCCGGCGCCGCAGCCAGAACCCCCAAAGAGCCAGCCGAAGGGGGACGCCGCGCCGTCCAGGCCGGCGCATGGTGACACGACGGACGTCGACGGGTATGGTCCCGTAATTACCTGAGTGAGACTCGAGACTTTGCGCGTCGGGCGCGGCGGAATGCCCCCCAACTGCCCCCCGGCGCGCAAACTCGCGGGCCTCACTCATGGCAGAACGTACGAAAATTCCGTGGACGCACCACACGTTCAATCCGTGGTGGGGTTGCACGCGGCTGAGCGCCGGCTGCGATCATTGCTACGCCGCCGCGATGGGGAAGCGCCTCTATGGACTGCAATGGGGCATTGACTACCGCTTCTTCGCGGAGCCCCACTGGCGGAAGCCGCTCGACTGGAACCGCAAGGCGGAGGCCGCTGGCGTCCGCGCCCGAACGTTTTGCGCGTCGGTCGGTGACTTGTTCGAGGATCGCCCCGAGCTCGTCGAGCCGCGCGGCTGGGTGTTCTCGCTCATCCGGCAAACGCCCTGGCTCGACTGGCTCCTGTTGACGAAGCGGCCGAACGACGTCCCCTCCATGGTCCCGGAGTCCTGGCGCTCCGGGTTCCCCCCGAATGTCTGGATGGGGACGACCGTCGAGAACATCATCAGCCATCCGCGGATCGCAGCGCTCCGCCGGCTGCCGGCCGTCGTCCGCTTCGTTTCGTTCGAGCCTCTGCTCGAGCGGATCGACTGGCCAGATCTGAACGGGATCCATTGGGCGATCGTCGGAGGCGAGAGCGGCCCCGGCGCGCGCCCCATGGACCTCGACTGGGTTCGAGTGATTCGGGACGCCTGCGCGGTACTGCGGCTCCCGTTCTTTTTTAAGCAGCGGATCGTGAACGGACGCGCGCTCGAACTCCCCGAGCTCGACGGCGTCCGCTACGCCGCATTCCCGGAGGTAGCATGACAGAGAAACTCGCGAAGGTGACATTCGAGGACGCAGCCGAGCGGATGCGAGACCAAATCCGCTCTGCATTCGTCGAGATGCTGACGCCCGACCAATGGCGGGACATGGTGCGTAAGGAGCTCGAGAGCTTCTTCCAGCCGCGCGACGTCCGGGAATATGGCAGCTATGGGAGCTGGAAGACGCTCCCACCGCTTTTCAACGAAGTCGTCGCAGATGTGTTCACGAAGGAAGTCGAAAAGCGCGCGCGCGAAATCATCACAGATGGCCACTGGCGACCGGAGGAAGGTTCCTTTTGGTGTCATGGCCATTTTGATTGTCTCGTCTCGTCGTCGATCCGGGCGTGGCTCACCGACAATGCGGCCACTCTGCTCGACATCACGCTCCAGAGACTGATCGGCAAGGGAGCCGAGGACGTTCTCCGCGCGCTCGATCCGAACCGCCCGAATCAGTATTGAGATGTCCGACGCTCCTGAAACCAAAGCGCCAGACTGGCTCGTCGCGCGGGACGATGATCGGGATTGGTCGTTGTGGTTGCGCTCGCCTTTCTATGACCTCGGCACGGATCCCCCCGTCGCGTGGGTCGCCGGCGGCCATCTCCAAGTCTCTGCGGAGGGAGAAGGGACCATCTGTCTTCCGCTTGCCGCCGTCGCGGAGTTGCTGAGCAAGGCCGCGCCAGCCCTGCACATCTTCGAGGCAGAAGTGAACTGGATCGTCGCGCACACCCAGGCGGAGGCGCGCGACTTGTACTGCGTCAGCGTGGGAGAGACGCCGAGCGACGCAGAGCCCGAGTACGATGATCCATGGTGCGAGTTTCCAGGCCGCTTCCTCGGAGCGTGGGAGCAACTCGACGATCGCCGCGTCATGACGCTGCGAGTCACGGCCGCCGGAAAGATCCCCGAGTGTGGCTACAGTGACGGGATTTGCAGCGAGACGCGGACTTGCAGTGAATGGGCCGCACGGTTCGGGCTGGGCTATCTCTGGACTTCGGAGTGCTGAGAAGGAGCAAGCAAATGGCAACGAAGAAAAGGCAACCGATCGAGCTGGGCTGCAAGGCGAGAGACGTCGTAACCAAATTCACTGGGATCGTCGTCGGTCGAACGGAGTGGCTGAACGGCTGCGTCCGGTACGCGTTGCAGCCGGACAAGCTGGACAAGGACGGGAAGGCCGTCGAGTCGATGTGGGTCGACATCGAGCAACTGGAAGTGATCCCCGGTGGGGTCAAACTGCCGAGCGAACCGGGAGGGGGACCCAAGCCGACGCCACGACGCCAGCGAGACCCAGTGCGCCGCTAGCGCGCCAGTCCGGGGCCGGGCCTTCTCGGGTGTTCGACTCCCCGCCGGACTGCCAGCAACAGGAGACAGAATGTTCAAGATCAAATTGGGGGCTTCGGTCAAAGATCGGGTTACGGGTCTCGCGGGAGTCGTCACCGCGCGGATCGAATTTCACGGCGGGTGCATTCAGTACTGCGTCCAACCGAAGCTCGGCAAAGGTGGCGAGCTGCCTGCCTCTCACTACTTCGACGAGGACCGGCTCCGGCTGCTGAAGAAGCCGCTGATTCCGTCGAGGCAGCCGAGTGCAACAAAGCCACGGCCCGGCGGAGCGCAGCAACGTCCGCCGCGTAGGCGTCGCATGGGGCCACTCGGCGAGTAACTGTCATTGCTACCGGAGAGCCCACCATGAACGCAGCGATCCACATTCCGAACATGGCGCGACTGATTGACGTCCGCGCGCCACGCCTACGCCGCCCGGTGCCTGACTGCTGGGAGACACTACAAGCTCCCGCGCCCGCTCTCGCCTGGATCTCCGACGGTCTGAAGGTACTCGCATCCTGCGACCGTATCGAGGATCAGACTTGGTGGCTTCACGTTTCGCTCTCCCGGGGGCGTCGACTGCCATCATGGGAGGAGCTTCGCAACGTGAAGGAACTCTTCATCGGTCGCCAGCATGTCGCGGTCCAAGTGTTCCCGGCCGATCGTGACTACATAAACCTTCACCCGTATTGCTTCCACCTATGGAGCCCGGAGGAATCATGAACAGCCCTGAATCAGCCCGCAATTGGGTGCTATGCTTCGCTGCGATCGTTTTGGTGATCGCCCTCGTCGTCGAGCTGGCGCGACCACGCACAGCGCACGCCGGATCGAACTACGCAGAGCGCACCATGCGCGCAGCCGAGCGCCAGGCGGACGCCCTCGACGCGATTGCCAAGAGCCTCGAACGGCTGGAGCGCAAGTAGTGCCCAGCCTCACGCTCTACATTCCAGAGCGGCACGCGGAGACGGTCCGGCGGTTTCGCATCGCTCTTCGGGGAAGCCTGTCCGAGTGGCTCATGCGCCACGTTCTGAACGAGCAGCAGCCGGAAGAATGCACCCACACCTTCGCGACCGTCTGCCTCGATTGTGGGAAGCCACTCGCGGAATGGAATCGCGAGCTTGCCGAGGCAGATTGGCGACGCGAGCGGACGGAAAGGACGGCGACGAAATGACTCACGAGAAGGGGCCTTCTGACTTCCCGGAAACTGTCGCGCTCGACGACGTCCCGGGGATCGTCCTGGACGAACTCGAAGAAGCCGACAAGCCCGACGCACTCGGTGCCGTGATGTGCGAGCTCGCATCTGCAACGCGGAAGTTCGGGCCGTTCCACTCGTCTCACGAAGGGCTCGGGGTTCTGACTGAGGAGATGGCGGAGTTTCTCGAGGAGGTACGCGAAAACTCCGTTGAAGGAATGGCTCACGAAATCACCCAGGTCGGAGCGATGGCGCTTCGCTTTTTGTACGACTGTTGCGGGTACGCGGTCCCGGGCTTGGCCGCTCCGTCCGCACCCGGGCCGTTCGACGGGGACGACAGCTCGCCTCGAGGCGCGGACGCCTGGTGTCCAGACTGTCAGGACGCCTTTTCAACGTGGGCACAACGATCGCAGGCAACCTATCCGGATGACTGGAAGCCACAGCCGGCGGAATGCTGTGGCAACTGCACGCACGCCGAGGACTTCCAGCCTCGAGTAGTCGGTTCAAAACGATGCGCGCGCGGCCAGGGAGCAATCCTCATCACGGAAAGTTGCCCCCATTTCACGATGAAGGAGCTCGCAAATGCAGACCCTGGCTGAATACGAAGCGCGGATCGAGGCCGACCGTCGGCAGCGAATGGAGGAGCATCTCCGCTCCATGCGCGAATGGATGGCGGTCCTGGAGCGCAGAAACCTCCCGCCGTGTTCCGTGATGGGGTTGGCGACGGAAGAGATCTGGCGAGCTCGTCGCGACATCCGCGAGCGTACGGCGCAAGGTGAAACGCGACGGCGCGGAGTAGGGTGCGACCATTGCGGAACCGAGCTCGTCGACATGGTTCCCGGGACGCAATTCCTAGATCCTCCTCAGATCCCTCTCGGCTGTCCCGGATGTGGCTGGCGGGGATTCACCAAGTACCGGTGAATCATGGAACCGTCAGACCTTGCACTGTGCGGCTTCTGGCTGGCCGTGGCTTGCGGAGCAACCGAGCGCGACGGCGATCCTCCGGGCGGAGTTCCGGCCGGCGGGGATCCGGGAACCTTGCCGGCTGGCAGCCTTGCTGGAGCCGTCGAGCCCGCTCCCATCCGAGCCCCCACGATCCGGACTGCCCCGGCCGTGGGAGGCGCTGACGGCTCGGGCGCAGACATTTCGAGCGGAGGGACGCCGGAGCCGGGGGGAGGCACCCAGGCCGGCGCCGGCTCGCCGGCTGGCGGATCCCCCCTCACCGGCGGTACCACGAACACGGGAGGCCAGCTCACCGGGGGGACGGGGGGAGCGCTCGGGTCCGCGGGCTCCGCCGGTGAAGCCGGGAGCTCCCCAATGGCCGGCGCGGCGGGGGAAGCCTGCGCGTGCACCGGAGGCGAATGCTGCGACGGCTGCGACTGGCTGCCCAGCTATCCCTACCCCGCCGGGATGTGCTTGACGGGGACGGAGGCGACGCTCGACGTCTATCCCTGGGTTCCGTTCGGGCCTCATGAGTGCTGGTGCGTCGCTGGCGACCCGTCCCCGGCTTGCCCCGGAGCTCCGAGGGGCCTCGCGTGCCTCTATCGAAACGTTTGGTGTTCCGGGAACTCGAGCGCCTGCGACGTCCTCGGTCCCGTCATGGAGGAGGTCCATTCGGATTGTGCGCCGGGCTATCGCTGCGAAGGCGCGGCCGCGCCTGGCATCGCTCAGCCGAGCGAAGCAGACTGTGTGCCGTGCTCAAACTGATTTGACGGCGCTACCGGCCGCCGTGCTCCGGTACCGTGCCAACCCTGACGAACTACGGCCCTGATGGGATGACGCGCGCCGGGGCTTCCACGGCGGTCGGAAGCGCCGACCACAAACGCAAAATCCCCCCAGGGCGTCGTGCCCTGGGGGGAGTGCTTCCGTATCGAACGGGGTATTTCTACAGCATGGACGCGGCTGCGATTCCGGCCGCGATGATCGTGGCGAGCCCTCCTATCCATGCGGCGCGGATGGCGCTGCTCGTTCGGCTCTTCGGTGGCAAGCTCATCTTTCGAGCCGCGGCGGCGCCTGCCTGCCGGGCGAGATCCTGCGCGGCCTCCGCTTTCTGCTCCGTGCCGACGATGTCCTTCTCGACCTGTGAAAGTCGCGAGCCCTGCTCGACGACGACGGCGACGAGGCCGCCGGTCCCGTCCTCCCCGATGAGAGCCCTTTCCGTTTTCGCCTGCCGCTCGCTCTGCGCCTCCACGCGTTCGTCGATGCGAACGAGGAGATCATGATCGCTCATCTCTTGTCGGTCACCGGTGGGCATTTCGTCTCCAGGTTTTAGAACCGGCGTCCCGCCCGTGGTACCGTTCTGGCACCATGACGACGACCGGATCGGAATTCGTTCGCAGTATCCCCGAAGAGCACACGCCAGCACGCGAGGCCGCAATCCTCGCAGCGGTGGAGCGCGGCGACCACTTGATTCACTGGCGCCCGCTCACAATCAAATCCGCGGACGGGTTCACGCGGCTCACGATCTTCGTTTCGACGGACGCGCTGAAAATAGGGACGCCCTCCGATAGCGTCCGGGTGGCCATGACTCACGAGACGGCGCAGCGAGTCGCCGACCTGCTCGGAGCCGTGCTCCCCACGGCGAAGCTAGCAGACCTCACATGGCAGGCCGCTGACGTGAAGCTCACTCCGCACACCCAGGATCCGGATCACCGGATGAGCGCAACGGCCGCCTTCGTGAATCACCACGCCGCGATCGAGGAGGAGCGCCGCGGCCGTTGCGGTCTGCTGCGCACGCTCGGGAAGGATTACATCAACACACGAAAGCTCGAAGGGCGTCCGACGCGTTCGGCGATCTATGGTTGGCACGCCCCGCGCGCCCCATATCAGGCCGCCACGGAAGCGGGAGGCCATGTCTGGCAACCCGTCGGGACGACTCACATCCTCGACAAGTTTTCCGACTACAGCGCCTTTCCGACGTACGTCCTCCGGTCGTGCATTTTCCGGCTCGGCGACAACCACGGCGTCGAGAGGGATCTGAACGACATCGCGACGGATCCCCAACTCTGCTCGCTCATTTCCAGCGAAGGACCGCTCGAACTCCGACACCCGGGGGTTGGACCATGGCTCCCCGGGGATTCACACGCTCCGCAGCCGAGCCTCCCCGTGGTGCGACCGATGCCGCTCTTCACGCGGACGCTCCGCTACACGAAGCCGAACATGAATGGCGACGATGTGGCCTTTGTTCAGGGCGTCGTCGGCGCGACGGCCGATGGATACTTCGGACCTCGGACGAAGGCTGCCGTCCAGCGTTGGCAGCTCGCCCATGGACTCACGGCCGACGGGATCGTCGGGCCGCGGACACGCGCCACCATGTTCGCGGATGTTGGAGTCCTGCCGGAGGTCCCCGACGGGTTCGTCCTGGAGGACATCGACCTCGTGCATCTCCCCTACCTCGAATGCCGCAACTTCACCCGGACGACGAGGACGGATGTCGCCCTCCTCGTCCTGCATTCGATGGAGGCCGTGGAGAAGGGGTCGACGGCGGAGGCAGTCGCATCCTGGGGGGCGGGCTCCCAAGCGCCGCGGGCGTCCTGGCACTACGCGGTAGACAACGACTCGATCGTCAGCTGCGTCCCGGAGACGGCCGTCGCTTGGTGCGCGCCCGGCGCGAATGCCACCGGTGTCCACTACGAGCTCGCCGGCTACGCTCGGCAGTCCCGGGCGGAGTGGCTCGACGCCTACTCGGAGCAACTGATCTGGAATGCGGCCCGGCTGGCTACCCTCGTCACCATGCCGCGGTGGGGGATCCCCCTGCGGTACGTCGACGCCGCCGGCGTCAAAGCCGGATACGACCTATTCAAGGCCGGGCAACGCATCCCGGACGAGCTCCGCGGCTGGACGACTCACCGGCAGGTTTCCAAGGGCGTCCGGAAATCGGACCACATGGATCCGGGCCGGCACTTCCCCGGGGACGTCTTCGAGGATTTCGTCCGGCAGGCCGGCTATCAGGGAACGTGAGCCCCCAGGATGCCCTCAGACGGCGTCCCGGGTCCGGAGGTCCGAGGGGTCGATCCGGAGGGAGCGCGCCCGGGAGCGTCCGGCTCCGGCTGAGCGCTGGCCAGTTTCGCCGATTCCGGGCTCCCGGCTCCCCTACGGCGTATCGAAGGCCGTCGGATCGACATTGTGGCGCGTCTCTGCCGCGGCGACGAGGGCACCGGCGCCGGTCCATCTATGGTGATAAGTGCCATCTTCGGCGCAATACAGATCATAGTAATACGATCCGGCACCGGACCTCTTCACGTCCGGATCGGTCCCGTAGACGTGAGACGTCTCGACGCCTGCCGGCGTCCGGATCTTCACCGTGATGATGGTGGGATCGGCCGGCGCTCCCGAAACGGTGAAGGCCACCGTCAAGCGGGCCTGGCTGCCAATTACGAATCGCATTCGAGATCCTCCAATGGGCACCGGACGACGGTAACTCCGACCGTCGCCTTCGCCGGCTGCGTGACATCCGCGTCCGCGACCGTGACCGCTGCGATGCCAATGGCAGCTTGGTCAATCATCTCGACATAGGCGCACGCCCGACCGCGCACGCCTCGCGCCGCGGTTAATCCGAGTGGCAACAGGTCGAGAAAGAGGGGCATCGCGGATCCTCAGGTATTGAGACCCAATCGCAGCGCGTTGAACTCCGGTCCTGCTGGCGGCGCTCCACCGGCTGGGCGCAGAGCGAGCGTGACGGCTCCCCATTCCTCCGTCGGATTCGTCCATGCGCCGGGGTTCTCGGCACCTATCGCGCCGGCGTCGATATCGCAGGTCCCGAGCCCGGCTCCGTTGCCGCTCGCTCCCGGGTCGAGTGCCACGGACATCAGGCGGACGGAGTACCCGCTCGACTGCGCCGTGATGGTGTCGTTGTCGTCGTGGAAACCGACCGCAACGACCCACGCATCCGCCGTCACCGTCGTGATGCTAGTTGGGTCGATGTTCCCGCTCGAGCCGGTCGCTATCGTCCGGGTCGCGTCGAACGGAGTGGTCTCGTCGACGTTCCGATAAGCGGAGATGAAGCCAATATATCCACAGTCGGAATCGCTACCCGTCCATGTGTACGTGCTCGGCTCGGAAGCGCCTGCGCGCTTGTACCAAATGTACAGCTTGGGGGGCGACGATGGCGCTCCGCCGGTGGCTTGGTCGTCAACGTAAAGCGTCCAACCACTCGGCACCGAGGACCATGAAACGTCGGGGATGTCGTCCGTGATGACGAGCGCGGCGATCATCAGATCGCCCTCGGCCTTCGTCGGCCCGAGCGTGAGACTCGGCCCAACGGCGGTGTCGCTGTCGATGTCGACGAACGCGATTCCCGGCGAGGCCGAGTGCAGCTCGACGAGATAGTGCTGCGAACGGTTTGGACCTCCGCTGAAGTCCCAACCCAGCGTCCAGCTACCGGTGACGTCTGCCGGCCGGGTGCTGACGAGCGCTAACGTCTCACCCGCCGTACGGTCGTCCCGCTCGGTCTGTCCGCTCTGCGTCGTCGTGGCTGAACCGCTAGTCAAATTGGCGGCGCAGCCATCGACCACCACCGAATTCACGGTGTCGGTCGTCACCGAGTCGTTGATGGGATCAACGACGCTAACGCGACCAATCTCGTATTCACCGCCAATCGGATCAGATTGATCGACGTCCTCGTAGGAGATGGCGCAGACGCCGGTATCCTGGCCATTGCTGCTCGAGCATGCAGCGTTGTAAGAGCCGGAGCTGGACGGCAGGTCAGCGTCCATCACGCGGTACAGCGTCACCCTGACGTTCGAGCCTGCGCCGCTGGTATAGGTCCCTACGAGCGTGACCCCTGATGAAGAACCGTTGTATGTACAGCTGGTGATCGCGGTGTCGGCCTCGGAGTTGCCACGCGAGAAGCACCAGATCAACACGCACCGATCGTTGCCACTCGCCGCGCCGAGCGAGTGCGAAGCGTTGCCAGACGAAGTCCCCGTCGAGATGGCGCCGGCGGTGCTGTCGTAGGTAGGAAAGCTCATCAGAACGGCTTGAGATATGTCCTACATCTCTGGATGTAGGCAGGATTCGAGGTCGCTCCCAACTTCTCGAACTCGGTCTCGAAGACGTACTCGTCGCCAGCGTCGACGTTGATCACAGCGGTACCCGAAAAGGGGTTGTACTGATTCAAATCGCCAGAGTACGAGCCGCGTTCTTCCCTGCTCCCGCCGTTCTTCGTCATGTAAAACCGGATCGCCACTCCAGTACCTGCGACGACCGCGTCGACTTTCCCTTCCGCGTACCATGCGAGCACGTAGTCCCCGCCGGGGAGCTGGCCCGTCGTCAGTGTGTTTCGAACGACCGGATCGCCGGTGTCGTCTGAAGTCTCGGCCTCGACGATGGACTGTTGAGTGTTAGACGCGAACGCTCCGCCGGTATGCGCCGCGACCAGTGCGTCGAGCGCCGTGATGTCCGCGGCGACTGGTAGAGCGCTCGTCCACTGGACGACTATGTCAGTCCCGGCGGCGTACACTTGATCGGGCTGCGCCGACAGAGCTTCGCCAGCGACCTCGGTCGCGAAGATGTCCTCGTTCGGATTGCCTGGCGGCGTCGTGCTCGTGAACTCAGCCTTCGCATAGGTGCGCGTGGTTGCCGTGTTTCCCATGATCCATCCCTAGCTGTGATCGGGTGACATTCCACCGCGATAGTTGGTGCCGTTATAATAGAAGCAGACGACGTCTAGGCCGCTCGTCGTCCAGGTTGGTTCCGTACCATCAGGCCACGTCACCGTTCCGGGCCAAGTGATCCCAAACGCGCCGCCGTTCGTCAATTCGATGATGACGTTGCACGGTCCCGCCGGAGCCGTGAAGGTGATCGTGCAGGCCGCGCTATTCGTCGCGGAGTGGAGACGGTTCGCAGAGAAGTCGAACGTCTCCGTCGTACCCATGCTCCCATGGGCGGTTACTCCATCGTATGTGATGGTGTCAGCGCCTTCGATATTGCCGCCGTTCAGGTCGAGGTCCCCGAGATTCGTGAACTGCGACAGCAACGTTCCGCCCGATTGACGGAACTGCAGTAGCGCCGCCGTCTGACCCGATGCTCGGTCGATTACGAGTGCTTCGTCACCCGCCGCAGTGTTGTCGATCCAAACGCCGATCCCCGTCTCGGTACTCCATGACGTGTCGAGGTTGCTGTTGTTCCCTCGAAGGATCATCGTGTGATAGGAGCGGATCGTCATCGCTCCGCCGTACGAATTCGAAATCGAGTTCGCACTATCACCGAACTGCCATTGAATCGCCTCCGTATCGCTGAAGTCCACCGCCCCGAGGATGCGAGGAGCGCCCGTCGACGAACCATCCGCGTCGACGTAGAAGTTCCCCGAGTCGTCGTAGCTTGGCGGATTGTCGGAGACGCCGTCGGCTCCGCCGCCCTGGATCGTTTTGCCGCCGGTCCCGGAGAAGCGACAGATGATGTTGTCCTGGCTGCTCGCCGGGCCGTTGACGTCCCCGCCTCCCGCGGGCGTACCCCACCCGAGGTTACCGCTTCCGTCGGACTGGAGATACTGCGTCCCCGTCGAATCCACCGCCGGTAGGATCCAGATCTGATTTGCCGTCAGGGCAGGCGCTTCGAAGCCGACATAGTTGGAGCTGCCGGTATCGTAGAATCGCAGCTCTGCCGCTTCATACAGGCTGAGGCCGCCAGCAGTAACGTCGATTATGACAGCCCCGTTAATGGAGGCTTCGACAGTGGTACTCGCCTCTAAATCGACGGTGACGACCAAGTCCGCCCCCGTATCCTGTCCAACGAACAGGGTCGTACCAGAGTACGTTAGGCACCGAGCGACACCCCACCGGATTTCTGCAGACGTAGCCGCAGGGAAAATCAAATCGTCGTCGTCGTTGATCAAAAGTCCCGAGACTTGCAGGGCATTCGAATCGATCCCGTTGAATCGCGGTACGACGTTATCAGCATGAGTTCCTGGGCCTGTTACATCTCCACTGCCTGCAGAGGTCCACCCCAGTGTGCCGCTGCCGTTGGTGTAAAGCACATCGTTCGGGCTTCCATCTGCTGCAGGCAATACGTAGATTTGATCTCCGGTCAGAGCCGGGGCCTCGAAGCCGACATAGTTGGAGCTGCCGGTGTCGTAGAATCGCAGTTCTGCCTCCTCGAAGAGACTCAGGTTGCCATTGTTGTCGATGCTCACGGCCGTGTTGAGGCCGCTATCCATCCACTGCTGGAGATCGGCTCCCGCGCCTGCTGCGTTGTCGGAGACGACGCCGAGGATCGCCCTTTGGACATCCGCCGCAACGCTCCCGGGGGCGATGACGACGGACCAATCGTCGTTGTTCCCGACATTGGCCGGGCTATACGTTGGACCGATGACTCCGCGCTCGTGACCCGCGATTTGCAGCGACCACCAACACACCATCACGGATTGATTGTTCGCGATCGGGTGAAGTCCTAAATCGGGCGCACCCAGGAAATAGCGTTCACTCGTCAAGTCGCCATCGACATCCGCGTCTCCCAGCGCATGGACCAACGCGTCGACAGAGCCGAGCTGGAGTTCACCGGTTGCCGCCAACGAGGCGCCGATGACGATGTCCTCATCGGCGCCCGTGACGTTGCCGCCCACGGCCAGATTTCCACTGGACGACTTTCGATTGAAAATGTCGGCGAGCAGAGCGTCACCGTCCGACAGCTGGGAAAGGCTGCCGTCTGCGTTGACGTATAGGGCGGTGATATCGGCCATGACCTATTTCTCTTCGTTCACTCCTGCGCCCGGCGTTCCGAACGGCTGTGCGGCTCGTTCCGGATCATACTCGGCGATGACGCGACTTTCGGCCGTCAGGACTTGCTTGATTGCGTATCCTTCGGGGAGCTCCGCCGCGAGCTTTTCGCGCAGCTCGGACATGCAGGCGATCTGAGCCTGCCGCGCTTTCACGCACGCTGGATCGTTTCGTGCGCGGCCTGCGAGCTCCTGCTCTAACAGCCGCGAATACTTCGTGAGCAACGGCTGCCGGATTGCGTTCTGCGCCTCGTCGAGACGCCGGACGAGGACTTCGAGTTTGTACTGATACAGCTCCTCCAAAGGGAGGGAGATCGGTTTGCGTTCTGCCGGAGCGGGAGGGGTAGCCGGCTCGGCCGCTGTCTTCTTGGAGCGCGCTTCGTCGATGGATGCCACGTTCGACGCCGGCGCGGGAGGAGCCTGCCGGGCGCGTTTCTCTTCGGTCCGCTTCCGGCGCCGTTGCTGCCGAGCGTCCTCCCGCTGGCGCTGGATCCTCTGCTCTTCAGTTTCCGGCGGAGGCTCGGGTTCCGCCTTGGGCTCGTCGTCTGCAACTTCGAGGTCCCCGGCGGCGAGCTTGCGGTTCAAGTCTTCGAGGCTTCGTTCTTCCTCGAGCGCTTGCTTTTCCTGCTCGAACTCCGCGCGCATCCGGCGCAATTCGTCACGCTCCGCCTGGAGCGGATCGGCCTGTGCCTTTGGCTTTGGCGTAGCGCGCCGGCCGGCGCGTGTCTTGGTGGTCTTCTTCGATCGTTTCTTCGCGGCCATTTTCCCATCCTGTCCGTGGTTGTCCTACATGATGACGCGTGGACCCGGATCGGCGATCAACTGCGTCGTCGACAAGGCCCACCCAACACGCTGACGGAGATCCCCGGCGCCGGTCGGTGCCGTCGTACTCGGGGCTCCTGGGGTCGTTGGGACGAACATTGCGCTCCCTGCGGTGTAGCCGGTCCCGGTAACCAGGGCACCGGCGGTCCATACCGTCGCCGACACGGTACCACCCGGATCCCCGACACCGCCAGTTCTGCAAATTCCGACGTATTTCTTCTGTTCGCTCGTGCCGTCGGCGTCCGCTAGCTGGATGCGGCCGGCGGTTGCTCCGCGCGCGACGCAATCCCCGGCCGCCAGCGTGATTGCGTTCTCGATTGCGTACTCGACGAACTGGCCAGTCCCCTCGTCCTCGATCTTGTCGGCGATCCGGTTCACCGCTCCGATGATTGAGGTTGCGCCGTTCAGGACTTCGCCGGCGCCGGTTTGCGAGAGCGTTCGATCGCTACTCTGGGAGAGCGTCCCTCCCCAATTTCCGACGTCATCGAGGTAGACCTCCCCAGCCGCCGCGTCGAAGGTCAAGTCACCGCCAGCGCAGCTGAAATTCGACCCCGCGTCTGCGTCGATCGAAATGCCCGCGGATGTGCAGTCGATTGTGAGTCCGGAGACTGCCGAGATAATCATCTCGGCTCCGCCACCGGTCGCGGTGATCGTGATGTCCTGCCCCGAGGTCGCCGTGATATCCACCGCGCCGGCGGCGTCCACGACGAGGACGTCCCCGCTCCCGTCCTGGACGCGTAGCGCCGCGCCGCTGCCGAGATTGTTCACGAAGAGCAAGTCACCGGTCGCGCCCGTCCCGCTCGACACGTCGACGCCGATCCCCGTGACGGCTTCGTTCCCGGGTCCCATCTGGACTTGTACTGCGTCGCCAGCGCCGGCGAAGGTCCGGCTGAGGTCGAGCAGGTTCGTCACGTCCGCCGAGTTGCTGACCTGGATCGAACCATTCGCGGTCGTGACGGCGATCGTGTTGCCGGCCGCGTAGGCGCTCTGGAGCGTCGCGCCACCGGAACCGATCGCCGTGTCGATCGCTTCCAGTACCGTTTGGAGGTCGTCTGTCCCCGGGCTGATGTTCGCGAAGCCGGCCGTGTACACGCCGATCGCGTGCGTCCCCGATGCGTCGTTTCCGGTCGCATTCAGCGCGACGGCCGCGTTGGCTGTGCCGGCGACGACGTCGAGCCAGATATCGTCGAGGAAGTCGGTCACGCTCGAACCGATCGTGCGCGTCCCGACTCCGACGACGAGGTCGGCGAGCATGTTGAGAGTGTCGCCGGCTCCCCCGCCTAGGTTGATCGTGTCGTCACCGGTGCCGAGATTCACGTCACCGTTCGCGTTGAATGTCCCGGTGACCGTCTCGTCGACGGTGACGGCTGAGGATCCGGTCACGTACAGATCATTGTCGACGCGGAGATCGGACTTGACCCGGACGTCTCCCGTCCCGCTCGCTCCCGCGGTCGGTCCTAGCTGGAGCTCGTCACCGGCGCCGAGGCTGGCGCCTACCGTCATGTGTCCGGTTCCGATGACGTCGATATTGTCGATCTGAAGGGTGTCGGCCGCGGCGAAACGTTGGAGGCTGCCGTCTGCGTTGACGTATAGGGATCGTGCGGTTGCCATGGCTGGTGCTTCCTCAGGTTAGAATTGAGTCGAGATCGACGTCGACGGGCTGAGGCCCGCCTGTGATGTCTTCGAAGAGCAGGCCGCTCGGCCACTTCTGGCCGTTGCGTTCGGTACGTTGCGGCACGATCATCGTCTCGAGCGCGCCCTGGGTGAATGCGTTGGTCGTCGTCACTACTCCCCGCTGTGGGACGGTGACGATTGGGAGATCCCGCACGATCAAATCGAACGGACCCACGCCATAGTTCTTGTCGTACCCGACGGTGAACTTGAATTCCCCGCCGCGGACGAACGGAGCGGCCTTCGTGCTGACTCGGTATTTCTTGCGTGCCATCAGAGAATCACTCCCGGTTCTGGGTCGAACAGGATTGCATCTGTATCCGCAGCCACTCCGACCTTCTGCAGGTACGAACCGACGGCGGACGGTATCCCGGCGGAGTTGACGATCCCGCCGGTCGTTCCGAGGAACAGGAGCTCCCCGGGAACGAAGCCGGCGAATCCCTCGACGCGTCCGAAATAGGTAACCGTGGCGGTCGTCGTCGTCGGCTTGTCCGTGACAATCCCTTTGACCGGTGCCGTCGCCTCCGACGCGTTGTCCGCTTGGTCCATCGCATCCGCTCCGGAAACGTACACCAGATCCCCGACCGCGACTCCAACCGGGACCGCGTATTCACCCGGGAGCGAGACCGAGCCGCCGGAGTCGAATTCGATTTCGGGTGAGAGGATCATCAGGACGATCCCTCCGCGACTCCGATCTCGATTGTGCCAGGACTGCCGGTCGCTCCGGCTTCCGCGGCGAGCAACCGGATCCCCGTCGCCGTCCGCGGTATCTCGTAGGAGACGTCCATGCTCAGTGGATTGGCGTCGCTCGGGGCGATGCCCTGTAGCTCGTCGAGGTAGAGCCGGCGCCGGGCGTAGCCGTTCGACGAGATCGGCGTCCGGTTCACGACCGTTGGGCTGATCGTTTTGCTCCCCTCCGTCCATTGCGGCCGGAACACCGGATAACCGCCGGCGGCTCCGCGCGTGTAGGTGACGACGAACGAGACGACGGTGATCCCCTCCTCGACGGCCGTGAATGCCTGCGCGGTGAATGCGCCAGCGCCGGGGAGTGCACTCGAGGCGAGATGAGCGACGAGGTCCCGGCGCGCGCCCAGCAGCTCGGCCCGCTGGCGATACGCCAAGCCACCGGCGCCGGCCGTGTTCGCGACCGTTGAATTGTCTATGTCACGGTCACCGGCTGGCTGCTGGAGAACGCGGACGATGGAATCGGTCATCAGAAAACCTCATTTACGGCGCGGATTCACCCGGGCCGGCCTGCCGTTTGCACTTCGGCCATTCAGCCTGCTACACTGTTTCTCGTGAACGCCGTGGCTCACCTATTCGCCCCTACCGCTTGGCTCGTGTTTCCGGTTGATTGCCGGACGCTACAGGAGCGCATTGCTCGGGGGATCCGCGTCGTCGCCTATCAGCATCGGGCCCGGGACGAGGGAGCCCGCCGGCTCGGATTGCCCCGCGACTGGGTCGGGATGCTCCTCGTCGAGGATCCCCGAGCGACGCGAGCCGCCTAGCTCGCGACGAGCGCCAAATCACGGACGAGCGCGTCGAGCTCGAATCCGTTGGGAGCCGTACGGTCGGGACCCGTCCAGTCGTGGGACACGAGGGCATAGGCCTCGTCGCAGTACCGCTCCAGGAACTCCGGCGTCATCCGGAGCAGGCGTCCCCAGGTCGGTACCTCCCGGATATACGGGTCATATCCGGGAACCCAGACGGCGTGACCGCCCCAACTCCAGGGCCGGTCCGTCGTGTCCTGCCAGAGCGCCTGCCCTTGCGCGCTCCTCGGAAGCGCTACTCCGAGCAGGACGCCTCCGAACAGATGGATGCATCGCATGAGAGTCGCGCCGTCGCGCGGGTCGATTTCCGCGAACCCCAGGATCCGCCGGCCGCCTATCCCCACCGTTCGGAAATGCTTCAGAGCGCGGTGAATACTGGCTCCGCGGTCGGTTTCCGGGTTCTCCGGATCGTATCCACTGATCGCCGAGTACGCTTCGAGGACGGCGGCGTCCGGAACGATGACCTCGTCGCCGTCGTTCGCGGTCCAGCTCTGGATGGCGTGCGCGGCGCTGGCGCAAGTGCAGCAGCCGATCGAATCGTTCTCGAAGAGGGCCCACCGGTGAACGGCTGGCGACCACGATTTCGAGAGCGGGAGCTTCGAGAGCCGCCGGCCGTCGAGATAGTTCGCCATCCGGAGATTTCGGGCGTCGTCGACCTTCGGTAGCTTGCCGAGCTTCATGGTCCATCCTCGCAGAGCTCACCGGACGCGGCGGCGTCGACTTGGCTGCAATCCGTGATTCCGGCCAGGCAGTCCGCGTCCCATCCGATCCCCTTGGCCCGGTCGCTTCGACATCGCGGCCCGAAGCGGACGCCGGTCGGCCCCTCGCAGAGACTCGCACCGGTCTCGGTCGTGCACTCCAGCCGGCAGAGCGTCGCCTCTGCCTCGTCGCAGGGGTCGGAGGGGACTGGCGCCGGATCAGGCTCGGGGACGGGTCCAGGAGGCAGCGGGCCGCTCCCATCGCGCCAGGTACAGGCCGCGAGCAGGGCGACGAGGACGAGGCCTAGCGCTCGCATTCTCGCACCCAGGCAGCGTCAGACGCCTGTTCGAGCCACATGGCGCCGGCCGCGAGAGCGCCGAAGGCCGCGCCGGCGATGCCCAGTCCGGTCCGGAGCTCCGGAGGATCCTCCGGGGCCGTCACCGCTCCGAGCCCATTGCCGCCAGCGAGGAAGGCCGAGCCCTTGGCCACGGCTCCCCAAAGGGTCCGCCGGTCGTCGAGACTCTCGCAGCGCTCCGGGGCCGCCAGCGCCGGCCCGGCGGGCTTCCCGCTGGGAGCCGCTGAGAGCCTCTCAGACCGCGCTTCCGTCAGCGTCGACGCGCAACCCGTCAGTGCCAGGGCACAGAGCAGGACGAGGACGACAGAGCCGGGGCCGCCCGGTTTCCTGGATTTGGGCGGAGCGCCGCCGGCAGCTGGGAAGGAGCCGCCGCGGTAGGTCGGTCCCGGGAGCTTGCTCGTCGCCCATTTCAGGACCTCGTGCCAGAGCGGAGCCCCGAGGGCAACGAGTGCCCCCTGGACGATGTCGCCGTAGGGTTCCCCTTTGGCCAGAGCTACGATGACCGCTCCCGTTGCGACCGACGGCGCGGCCTGGACGAGCTTGCGAAACAGGCCGGCCCGACGGGGGCCGATCCGGTCGGTCAGCCATTCCCAGAGACCCGGGACCCACGTCCGGATCGCCCAGTTGACGAGCCAGGCCAGCACGGGGATCAGGATCCAGGGGAGCGCCGAATGCTGGAGCTCGAGCCAGTTCCATCCGGCATTCAGGACGCCGGTCACAAATTCGGGGACGGTCATCGGTTTCCCTCAATTCGTCATCTCGCCTCGGCCGGCGGCAACTCCTTCGGCTCGACTTTCGCCTCTGCCTTTGCCTCGTCCGGTGGGGTCTGAACGTATTCCTCCGCATCCTCGAGCGCTTCGATAAACGGGATGCATCGCTCCGGCGGATGGATTGGATATCCGTTGCGCGGTTTGTCGAGCGCAGATAGCAACCGCCAGAGATCCTGCCATTCGAGATAGATCGGATCGTCGTTCTTCTTGCCGTCGACTGCGATATTGATGCGGGTGCACGCGTCGAGCCCTTCTCGGTCTGACGTAAATTGCGGCTGTGTCCGCTTGCAATAGATCAGGAGCTGGATCCCTCCCCATTCCTGATCCACCGATCCGCCGGTCGGGAGCTCCGCGTCTCCGGAGACGGGGGGAGGGAACTGCACGAGCATGAGTTGCCGGATGTTTCGTTTCGCTTCGTCTTTGGACATTTTGCGCATGGTCTGATTCCTCCGGCCGGGGCGTCCGCGACACTCTGAGCGGTGGGGGTCCACCGGTCTCACGTCTACGATCCGCTCGAGCCTGTTGGCCCGCGAGGGGCCCGGCGATCATACGCGTTCGGTGATTGGCTGCAAAATTCCGGCTCGGAGCCTCGCGTCATCCGGGGAAGGTGAGAGCATAGACGCCTTCGGTATCATGGCCGAAGGCCGACGGGATCCGGCGATGCTGCACGAGGCTCGGGAGGCTCGTCACGATGTTCCTGCCGAGCTCCTCGCAGCAGTCGCTCAGCGCCATATCCGGCGCTTTCTGTTTCCCGCGCGGAGCGGCGTCCCACCAATCGAGGATCCTCCCGCGCCAGTACTCGGCGACCTCCCGCCGGACCGCGACGCATTGCGCATACACGAACGGCATGGACACGACGATCCGCTCGCCGTCCGCCATTCGGCGCCGGTCACCACGGCCCCTGGAGAAGAACGAGACGCCTGCCCAGTCGGGCTCGGCGCTCTTCAGGACGTCGAGGGCAGCCGTCCCGAAGGTCTGCGAAAGCTCGACGTCCTCCTCGAAGTAGAAAACCCAGGGAGCCCACACGGAACGGAGCGCCTGCTCGATCGCCTCGAAGGCCGCTCGGGGTTCGACGCCCGGACGCGTCTGCCACTGTGGCGCGACGGTGACCGTCAATCCCGGACACTGGCGCGCGAGCGCCGCCAACAGCAAACCGAGCGACCGCGACCGCTCCGGAATCGAAACGACTGCCGGCACGACCGCCTGAATGTTTCGCCACTCCATCGCGCCTCAGCCGGTATTGACCAAGCCGAGCCCGGACGTGCTCCCGAACTTCGTCCTCATCGCGTTGTCATTCTCCGCAATCTGCGCGTGGATGTTGTCGCAGATATCCGCGTCCGCCGGCGTGGTATCTGCCTGACGCACCCACAGCCGCACATCTTCCCCCGTCACGGACGTTGAGCTCGTTGACGTGCAGCGAACCCGGAGCGTCACCTCATCGTCGGCCGCGAGTGTGGCGATCCCCGAAATCGCTCCGAACCCGGCGCGGTTCGCCGTCCCGATGTCACGGCGCGATTTGAAATCTGTGAGAAGCACGCCGTCGACGAAGATCCCCCATTCGTAGTCTGCGATATTGCCACCGAAGAAACTGAAATCTGCGTGGATTTCGTAATCGCCAGCGACGGCGATCGTCAGATCATGATCCGTCGTGCTGTCCGGAACGACGCCTCGGGCCGGCATGTTCGCAGAAAACTCGGTGAACTGATACCAGTCGTTTTGATTAGTGATCGTCGTCGAGCTCGAATTGTCGGTGACCTTCATCCCGCCGTAATCAGCGGCCGCGGCGGCGTTCTTCGCCGTCGCCCACGTTGGTGTTGCCGTGCCTGTAGTGTTGTCCGTGATCGCATCCCATGCGGTCGGCTGGGAGATTGGCGTCGTCCCGAAAAATCCAGCCGTCGAACCGTCGTGGTTCAGAGCGCCGTCGAGCTGCAGGTCGTCGAGGATTATGACGCCGCCGGCCGTCGTCGTTCGGAGCACATCGGTTCCGGTCGACGTCTCGAGAATGACCACCCCGGCGCTTCCGCCGGATCCCCCAGTGCCGACGGGCCCACCGCGGATCCGAGTGTCGCCGCCGTCCCCGTTCGTCGTGCTGCCATCTCCGCCGGTGCCACCCTCGATGATGACGTCCCCGCCGTCTCCACTCACGCCCGTGTTCACGCCTCCCTTGCCAGCCTTGAGCCAGAGATATGAGCCGAGCTCGTTGCTGCCGGGTTCCCCGATGACCTCGATCCAGAAGTTCTCACTGTAGACGCTCGGGGCTTGCAGTCGCCGATGATTGCCGTCGTGGACGAAGCGCGCGATCTCCGTCGCCGTCGCTCCGTCCGTTTGCATGATGATGGCGCCATTCGCGCCGGTCGCCGCTTGCGCTCCGGCGCGGACGATGACGTTTCCGCCATCGTGATCGGTGGCCGTGTCCGTGTTCGCGTCGCCCGCTTGCACCAGCAGATCCCCGCCGTCGCCTTCGGCCGTGCCAGACAACGACTGCGCGAGAATCGTGAGCGTCTCAGCGTCGATCGTTCCAGTTGCGATCCCCTCCTGTCGAATCACCGGGGCAGTTGCGACGAGGTCGATCTCGATGAACGTTTCCCCGATTCGGACCGCGTCGCTGCCACCGACCTCGAATTCGTGCACTCCAGTGGCGATTTCGTAAATGGCTCCGCTGATTCCAGTGTCGTCCCCGAACTTGAGGAAGTTTCCAGCGAGTCCCACCATGTTCACGGTCGTCGAGCCGCCGGTGTTCAGTCCCTTGATCGCGAAACCTTCGGGCCCTCGGAGATGCCCATCGTCAGCGACCGCGGCAGAACTCAGCGCCAAATGCTCGCCATTGCCGTCGATGGCGAACTCCCCGACCTGCGTCGATCCGCTCTGAATGACGACCGGACCGCTCAGCCCGGCGCCATCCTCGACGCCGCCCTTGATTGTCAGCGTTCCGCCAGCGTCGCCCGAGCCCGATCCAGCGTTGCCGGCATAGATATCGAGGTCCGCCGAATTCTCTCCAGCCGGCGCTGTCACAATTCCGATCTGGCAATTCGTCAACGCACCCGTTGCAGTGAGCGGCGTGGTTGACTGGAAGGTGATCCTGTTCTCGGTCATTTGCAGCGTGCGCGCGGTCGCGCTCGTGCTGCTCGTCGTCGACAAGCCAACACCACCCGAATGAATCACGACACTCGACGACCAAGCCTGGCTCTCCTTGCCGATCTCAATCGCCGACAGTGTCGAGTTCCAGCCGATGAGATCGACACCGGTCGACGCGCCGTCCGCGCGGATGTGGACGTCATTCGCCAGCCGGACGCCGCCGGTCGTCGTCGTCGCTCCCCCGACGGCTAGCGTCGTCAGCGAGATCCCATCCTGCGCGCCCGTTGGATTTAGGATCTTGACGCCGGTCGCATAGACGATCGCGAGCGCTTGCGCGAAGGCCATCCGGTCGTTTTCACCGATAACCGGCTGGGTGACGCCCTTCCGCTCCCACGTCGTTCCGTCCGTGTCGACGACGTCGTTCGGGTAGTCCGCCGTGCAAAGCCAGACCGTGTCCGCGTAAACGGTTCCCTGCTGGACGGTGACGAGCTTGCCGCCAGCGTTCGAGCCCGCCGCGTAGTTTGCCGGACGCGTCCACGGACCGGACTGGATCACCCAAACGCCGTTATTTGCTGGCGTCGATTCGGCAGTCAGGAGCGCGACGCTCGTCCCGGCCCCGTTCAGGAGGATCCCGTCGATCGTCGTCGTCGTTCCGGAGAGTGTACCGACCGCCGTCGTTGCGACCGCCGTCGCGGTAATTTCGATCTCGTTCGAGAGGGCCGTCGAGTCGACTAGATCCTTGCAGAATCCGCCGACTCTGCCGGCCGTGTTCGCGCCGGCGACGGCTTCGTCGCGGATGACGACGGCCGCGTCGCTCAGTTCAGTTCGTGTTTTGACTGTCATGGTCTCACTCGAAGGTGGCGTCGAAGGTGGCGTCGAAGACGCCCTCGGTCACATAATCCGCCATGATGACGATCCAGAGCTGGGTCGGATTGAGTTTCAGCAGGAGCCGCTCGAGCTCGGTGCGTCGATCGTTCGGGATCGAAACGAGAGAACCGGGCGTCAGCGTCTCCGGTCCGAAGTACACGAAGAAAGGCCACAGCGCCGGATCGTCGGGAACCGGGGGCGGCGCTCGGCGCGTCAGATTCAGGTTCACCAGATAGTTGGTGTTGTTTGCCAGGAACGCGTTGCAACGCGGTTGCACGATCGGAAAGCCACCCGGATCTTCCCCGCTGGAGCAACGCGGCTGACTCGCAAACGCACTGCAACGCCAGAGTCCGATCCGGACTGGATTTGTGAAGTCGCGCGGATCCCGTGGGACGTACGGCCCCGGACCTGAGGACCACCAATCATGCAAGTAAAGCGGGAAGCCTGCCTCCTGGACGACCGTCTGAATGTAGGAAGGATCCTGTCCGCCTTGCGCCTTCCAGGCTGCGTCGAGATCGGAGCGCTTCGTCGCCGCGGTGTCGAGTGCACTCGTGAACACTCCGAACTGATGAACCCATTGGTCGAGCTCGCGCGTCGTCGCTGGCCAGAGATCTTCGAAAACCTCGTCGACGAACGTCCGCGCATCCTCCGCCGCTCCCGACAGGCCGGTGAAGAAGTCCCGGAGCGTTCGGTCGATGATGAGGCGCCACGCCGTCGCGTCAGGTAGCAGGCGCTTGAAAAGCGAAAACAGAGCCATGGGGATCCAGGTCGCTCGTCAGGGAATATCTTCCAACCAGAGAATCGCTGCGATCAGCCGAAGCCCGACTTGCGAATTCGATCCGCCTTCGCCCTTGAACTCTACCTCCCAGCGTCGCCACATCTGATTAGGGAGCACCGACAGGTCGAACGCCGCGTGAGTTGCGTTCAGTGCGTGTTCGACTTCGTACGCCGCCGGCGTCGCCGATGTGTCGGTTGCAATCGCAATGCTTCCCGCATCTCCGGAGAGCCCCAAGAAATTGAGGTTTGCCGACGGCATGAATTGAGGGAGCGAGCCGTGTCCGCTGGATCCGATGGCGTAGCACTTGAACGAGTTGGCTTTGATCCGCATCGTCGGGTAGGGGAGCTGGAAGGGGATCTTGCAGCTGCCGACGCTTCCCACCGAAACCTGCTCGATCACCGTTCCAGCCGTCACGCTCAGATAATTGAAGCGGTTCGAAAGGTTCGCCGTGATGACGAATGGAACTCCGAGCCCCCAGCTCTGCGGGATCCGTGCGTTCTGCCAGGTTTCGAGCGTCGCGATGTCCGCCGCATTCTGATCGATCTCCCCGCCCAGCTCGTCGTCGGCCCAGTACCGCGCGAGCGCCTCGAGCGCCGCCATGTACTGGGACGCGCCGACCTCGTCGGGAGTGCCGGACGGCGTGATTCCAGCATCGACCAGGAGCGACTGCTGAAACCCGAAAATGTCGTTGTAAATCTGACGCTCCAGCGGGGAGCCGACTCCGTCGCCTTCGACGATGTCGTTCTGGGCCTTGCCGTATGGGTAGCCTGGATCGCCCGTCGTGATTTGGGCGGGGTATGCGAGCTGTGGATTCAGTGCCATTTGTCACCCGTAGGAGATCACTCCGAGTTTTGCCTTCTCGCCATCGTCGAGCGTGTAGGCGATGAGAGGCGTCCCGCCCTTCTCCACCGTGACGCTCGTTGCTACCGCGCCCGTCGCATCGAGGACCGCGTCGACGACGCCGGACACGCCCGCTTCGGTGATCCGGTCCAAACGCGGGAGGACGGATAGCCCGACGATGAATGGTTCCCGACCGCGGAGGTATTCGTCGACGGCCGCGTCGAGCTGACTCTTGACCGTCGCCTCCGTCTCCGTGGCGCTCGATACGTCGAGGCCGTCGACGTCGACGTCGAACGCAGTCCGTGTGATTGCATAGACGTTCACGGCCGCTCCGACTGGCCGCCGCGTTGCCGTCCCCGCTTCGTCGAGCTGGATCGCGTCGTAAATCGCCGTCAGCTGGGCGCCCGTCGGTATCCCGTCCGGGCTCCCCGAGCTCGCCTCCGTCGCCTCGCAGAAAACGTCCACCTCTCCGGGGTCCTGCCCGGTGTAGGGGTACGCCCGAATGATCCCCTCGACGCTCGTCGCCCACACTCGATAATCGGCGTATGCGCCGCCCTGCGGCTTCGCCTGGAATCGCTCCATCACGCGGCGGCGATAGTTTTCCTCCGACTCCGCGTCCGCAGCCTGCACGGTCTGGGAGTCGACGACCGCGACGCGGACGATATTCGGGAGCGGGTTGACAAACGAGACCTCGTCTCCGGGCTCCAGGTTTCCGATGACGCCTTCGCCCCCGTTGCCTTGCTGATCGCTCGTCGCCCGAATGGTGACTTGCACGGTCGCGGCATCCAGCGGAACCGTGGTGATCGTCTGATACCCTACGCCCGTTTGGGACCGGAGGAGATGGGAGCCGCCAGCGAGATCGCCCGTTTGGTCGGTGACCGTGACGTCGATCAGTAGTTCCGCGCGCGTCGCATCATCCGGATCCCCAACTCCGATCAGCCTTCCCCATTCGACGAGCGGCCGAATCACTACGCCGTTGATCGTCGTCTCTCGCATCGTCGCGTACGCAACGAATAGCTGCAGGAAGACGAAGCCGGCGTATTTGTAAATCAGGACGAAAACGCCTCCGAGCGCCTTCGCCAGAACCCGGGTGAACGACTTCGGCAACAGGGGGATCGTCTGGGATAGCGCCGCCTCGAGTTGCGCGACGATCGTCTCCGTGACTTCCTGGGTCGTTGGGACTGATAGACTCATGAGGCCGTCCAGGTTTCTTCGAACGTGAAGGGAAACGTCTCGTCACCGATGACGATAGCGACGTCGAATTCGATCCGCTTCGGGGCGGTGATCCGCGCAGCCGCGGCGACCGAGTCCGCGATCCCCGTTTCGATCATCCAGGCCAGATCGGCATTGGCCGCTTCTTCGAGGAGCTGGAGATTGGCGCTCGTCGTGGGAAGCGACCGAAGGAGGCTTTGCGTCCGACTCCGGTATTTCCTCGTTTCGTCCGTCTCGCCTCGATTGCCCCACCATTCGAGAGGCTCGTCCGCGTCGCTCCCGGAGTCGCGCTCGTTTCCGCCGAACAGGGACAAGTAGGCGGCCGTGGACAAACCATCCGACATGGTTGCCTGCCCGTTCGTGTACTCGATCTCCCCGCCGTCAGCGGTATGGAATAGGAGGACGTCCGTCATGCTAGCCTGTGATCGTGATGTTGCCGAAATCCACCCAAGCACTCGGGAGCGCGGTCGCGATTGCGATCCCGTACGTCGACGAGGACGCATCGCCGGCGCCGGGGAGGCCGTCGTCGACCTCGGGCGCAAACTCGGCTCCGAGGCTCCCCGCGCGTCCGCTGTAGCTCCATACTGTGATCCCGCCGGCGCTGAGTTGAACCGTCAGGTCGAAGATGAGGTCGAAGAGCGCGTCGATCTTCGCGTTCAGGCCGGTGACCTGCAAGTCGAGATCCGTCTGAACGGTGACCATGCTCTCGAGCGCGGCCTCGAGATCCAGCGTCAATCCGAAATCGATGATCTCCCCCGGGTCCGGCAGATTCAAACCGACGGTCACTTCGAGCTGATATTCGATCGCACTCTTTCGCCCTTCGAGCTCTGCGAGGAAGATCCGGAGCGGGCTCAGTATCTGGTCGACTCCGCCGTTCCAGTTGCCGCCGTTCAGGACTCCCATCCCCTGGAGCCGTTCCCGGCTGGTCGACGCGCCGAGGTCCTCATCGTCGCTCGTGCCGACGAGGAAGCCTTCCCCGAATGCCTGCCAGGATGCGAAGTTCGCCGTCGCGATGATGATGGCGTCGATCTGGGTGTCCGGGTGAATGCCCGCGAAGCCGTTGACCGTCGCCGCCGTGAGCTCGGTTCCGAATCCGCGCGCGCGCCCGGAATAGGTCCAGCCCGTCAACGCGCCGGCGGACACTCCGACCTCCAGTCCTTCGACTAGGGGAGTCGTGATTGCGAGCTGGCCGTCGACGAATCCGAGCTGCAACACGAGATCGGCATTCGCGTCAGTGTTCAGCGTCGCCCAATTCGCCGGACTGAAGAGCGCCGCCATCCACGTCGGATCGAATGCCGTGGTGAATTGCACCGCATATCCCGCCAGGTTCGGCGGGAAGTTCGACGAGAATGTCAGCTGGGTTTCGAGCGCGGAGGCGATACCAGTGAGCTCCGCCTGGAGCTTCGCGATCTCAGCGGTCAGCCCGACGAGCGATCCAGCCAGTCCGATATTGATGGACGAGACCGGGAGCGTCCCCAGGTTCGCGATCATCTCACGGACCCGCTTTCACCGTCACGGCCCCCGAAATGATCTGGCCCGTGCATAGGATGCCGCCCGTCAGCGGACTGACTGCAGTCGGCGGAACGGGAGTCACCGGGGAACCGGGCGCGGCGGACAACAGGAGCGGAGTCACGACCGCGACGAGGTCGCCCTGGCGCGCGACGGGCTGGCCTGCCGTGTCGCCGAGCCGGACCTCGGGGCATAGGATGTTCAGCACGCCGGCCGGCGTCAGCTCGATCATCCCATTCGCGTTGTTCGCGACGATCGTCCCGTCTCGTTTCTGCCAGATGGATCCGACGACCAGGCCGGCCTCGTCCCGGGCGTACGTCCGGAACTCCCCCGGCTGTGCGACGCGGGTCGTTCCGTCGCTGTAGCCGGACGCCTGCGCGCTTCCGGTCCCGGTCGAGTCCTCGCACGCCGCGGAGTCTCCGGGGAGCGGTGGAGCGTCCAGGCCGGGGGGACCGTAGTGTTCCGCGGTCTTGTTCGCCCCTCCCCCTGGATCGACCTTGACGGTCTCGACGCTCCCGGTTCGCTCGAACCCCAGGACACGCGCTATCCATCCCACGGTAGGACCTCCGGGATTTCTCCACTGTAGGAACCAGGAAGGACGACGTCGAGGCCGGCAACCTTTCGATCCGGCTCGAGCTCCAGCGACACCCGGCGGATCAGAAGTTCGGTCGGGTGATAGATCATGACGTCCGGCGCGGTGATTTCGATCGTCGTGTTATGCGTCCAGAGTCTATCCGCCGGATCCCGCCACGTCGGAAGCTCGGGGATCGAGTAGGCTGCCATCTCCCCGAACATCCGCCCCATGTTCGCGCGGACGGCGCCGGGGACATCCGCCGGCTCGGTATCCTTCAGATCGAACGAGTGAGGCCGGATGACGCCGGAGAGCCGGGTATTCTGCTCAGTGTACTGCGAGCCGTCCCGGTCTCGCTTCGTCTTCCCGTAGCCGGTGATCTCCGAATAGTACCGGCGTGGATTGAACGACGGAGAAACGGTCGTCACGGGAGGCGTCCGGGCGGCGAACTTCGCGACCGGGTTTCCTGGCTCGACCGACCTCCAAAAACGGAGCGCTCCCTCGGGCGTGTCATTCATGACGAGCCCGCGTTGCAGGGCCAGGTCACTGAGAAATTCGTGCGGCTTCGTCGTCGGTTCGAGAGCCACCTTCTCGAACGGAGCGCCCTCCTCCGCCTCGAACTCGACGACGAGCCCATACCATTCGGCGATTGTCGTTGCGATCCTCCGGAGGTCCCATCCGTCGAACTCGAAGGGGACTTCACTCGCCGGCGCATTGACGTCCGCCAGAACTCCCGGCAGCCCGTATCCGGTGACCTGGACGAGGCTCTCCGACGCGCTGTGATCGGGGACGACGTCGAGCAGCGTCCCGGTGAAGAGATCCTTGCCCCCAAGTAGTACCTTGAGCAACTGAAACGAGAACGGGCGAAACGTCTCCCGGAACTCCGCGCGGTCCGCTTCGAATGGCGCGGCAAAGGCGATCGTCGAGTAGGCGTCGATTGATTGCTGAATGACGAGAGCGGACCAGAACCGCCACTCGACTCCGTTGATCAGGAGCGAGACTTCGTCCGCGTCCCGGGTGTAGCTCGCGACGCGGGCCACTTAGCTCGGCTCCGGGTAGTAAGCGATCGTCCGCCCTGGGGGCAGTTCGAGGATCTCGTCTCCCGTGAGGCCATTGTTCGAGATGAGCTCATCGAGCCGTGGGTCGACGTCTCCGGGGTATAGCTCCGAAGCGAGTTCGAGCAGGTTCCGCGGTCGGTCGAGGACGATACGCCGCTCGGGGAGCAGGGAGAACGAGATCTCGACGAGGTTCCCCGCCGTGGTTGCGACGGCGTTTCCGAGCGACTGGATCGGGCCGCCGGTGTCGACTTGGTCGAGCAACGTCCCGGAGATGGCGCCGGCGTCCGCGAGGTCGGTGAATGCCGCGTCCCGCCATGCGACGAGCGCGTCGAACTGGTCGAAGATTTCGACGGCTGCCCCGAGCGCGTCGGGCCGATAGCGAAACGTCGTATTGAGCGCCGACTGGACGGACCCGTCGACGGCGGCGTTTGCCGTCAGGTCGACGAGATGGAACTCGTTTGTGATGAGCGACGATTGACGCCGGTCGAGTGCCGTTCCGATCCGCTCGCCGGGTCTCCCCGCCTCGGACCCGAAGAGGCGATCGGCGAGCTCGCCGTAGGCTGCGAGCCGGTCTGCGATCCCCGCCAGCGCTCGCGATGGAAGCGTCGTCAGGTTGATGATCTGTTGGGCGAGCAGCAACGGCTGGCCGACGAGGACGTCGAGCGCGTAGTTCAGGATCGACTGGGCGTCCCGGAAAAGTCGATTGACCTCCGACGTCGTCTTCGACACGGTTCCCAGTACCTGCGAGATCTCGTTCAGCGTCTTGCGGATCGCCTCCTTGAGTGAGACCTGTTTCACGATCGTCTCGAGGCTCATCAGATCAGAGAACATCTGCGCTGCCTGGACGTCGAAGTTGCCGAGCGACGCGAGGATCTCGTTCTCCGGGCTCTCCTGCCCGGTGGGATAGAGGACTCGCAGGGGAGGCCAGAACGTCGTCTCGACGATCGACTGATTGGCTCCGGTGACGAGATTGTCTCGCCGGGTGATCGTCCCCATCGGGACGACGTCGAAGGTTCCATAGAGCGGATGTTCGAGCCGACCGACACCATCCTCCATCAGAGCTGCCTCGAAGGCAGTCGCTTCGAGGTCGTGACTATCACCGCTGAAATAGCAACGGAGTGGATACCGTCTAGCTCCAACTTTGTTGCGTTGGATATAGACGCCATCCACTCCGGGGAATTCGAAGACGCTCCGGCGGAGGTCGATTTCGCGCGCAACGTCTTCGAAGTCATACAGGATCCGGACGCCGCTCGGTGCCGTGTAGGCTCCAGGCCTCACCCGGGTTTCCCAGCTCGGCGTTCCTGTCGGTTCTGGGAAGGTCATACGAACGCTCCGGTCGGCTCGACGTTGAGCCGGAGGCCGCGGCGTGGTTGTTTCGGCACGACTGCCCGGCCCGTCTCATCTTTGATCAGCAGAGTCGCGGTCGGCCCCTCTGCCTCCGCCGTGTGGCGTTCACCGGTACCGGTCCCGGTAGGTTGGACGGCGGGCTTCCTCGACGCGGTCTTAGCACCCCCGCCCGACTTCTCCCGCTGTCTCTGAGCGGCCCGCGCTCGCTCGTTCATCACGGCGTCGACGGCCTTGAATGGATCGAGGGTTCCTTTCTTCCACATCTCTCCGATCGTACCGACGATCCCGAGGCCGCCCGTCTCTTTCTCGAGGGAGCGGATTTGCTTCAACGCCAGGTAAATCGCACCGATGGCAGCCGCGATGGCGACGAGCGGAATCATCACGGCCAAGAATCCGCCCGAGGCCGCGGCGGACGCCGCTCCCGCGCCCATGACGGCGGTCTTGTAGGCGAGCATCGCCTTGGCAGCCGCGCGCGTCGTGACATTGTAAGCGAGCTGCGCCGTGTTCTGCGCCCATGTCGCAGTCACGCTCAGCCAACGCTTCGCCGTCGCGGCGATCTCGATGCCCATGAGAGCCTTCACGAGACCACGGGCCGCTTTGATCACTTTGTTCGCGGCGAGCTGCGCGGTCTGATAGGCCCAAGTTGCCGCCGTCGAGAGCCACGTCTTCAGAGTGTGAGCGATCATCGCGAGCGTGAGACGTTTCGTCATCAGGGTTGCGAGCTTCGTCGCCGCAGCCTGCGCGTATTTCGCCGCCGTCACCGCCCAGGATGCAACGGTATTCGCGATGATCTTCAGCGTGTTCCACACCCAGGCCGCGGAGTTCTTCACGACGTCCGACGTCAGGATTTTTTGAACGACGCTCGCCGCCGCGGCCGCCCCTTCGTAAATCGCGAGCGTGATGTTTACGACCTTGATCGCTAGGTTCAACGCCCAGATGGCAGCGACGGCAATCCCGATCCGCTTGAGCCACTTGACGATCTCCGGAAGCGCTTCGGTGATTTTCTGAATGTGGCCCGCCATCATGAGGGCCTGGAACTCTCCGTTCTTGTCGACCCAGTCCTTCATCCCCTTGACGACGCCACGGAGCGGGCCGCCCTTCAGATCGAACACTCTCACCTTGACGGCGTCGACGGCCGACTCGAGCAGAGTGAGATCACCCGTCAGGGTGTCCATGCGCAGATCCGCCATTTTCTTCGCGGAGCCGCCGGCTTTCTCGAGCGCTTCGGTAAGCTCGTCGATTCGGCCAGACATGAGGAGGTCCTGTAGATTCACTGCGGCCTTCTGACCTCGGAGACCGACGAGGTCAGCAAAGAAGGCCATCTGGGCCATATTGCCGCCGCTTTCCTTCGCTACCTTCGACATATTGGCAAGCACTTCGCGGAGCGGGAGCATGTTCCCTTCTGCATCCTGGAAGCTAACCTTCGCCTCCTTCATTTGCCGCGTGATCTCCGCCGTCGGTTTCGACAACTTCGTGAGCATCGTATTCATCGCGGAGCCGGCCACGGATGCATCTAGCCCAACGTCCTGGAGCAGTGCGACGCTCGCAACGACTTCCTCGAGCGGGATCCCCAGCTTGCGTGCTGTCGCCGACACATTTCGCATGGACTCACCCAGAGTCCCGATCGTGCTGTTCGTCCGCGAGGACGCCAATGCCAAAACGTCCGCGACTCGCGCTGCCTCCTTCGTATCCAGGCCCATGCCCTTTAACACCTTGGTCACATGGTCGGACACCTCCGCGAGTTCCATCCCGGATGCCGCGGCCGCACTCAAGTTCGCTTCGATACCGACGAGGATATCGCTTTCCGCGAACCCCGCCTTGGCCATGATCTCCATTCCCGCCGCGACTTCGGTCGCGGTGAATTTCGTCGTCGCTCCGAGCTGTTTCGCCGCGGCTTCGAGGTTCGCTATCTCCTCTCTCGTTTTCAGGCTGACGGCGCCAACGTCCGTGATCGCCTGCTCGAAGCCTGCCCCGACTCCAGCGATGTTCTTCGCGACGGCAAGTACCGCGGCGCCCGCGACGCCCGCGGCCAGGCCGATCCGTTTCACTCCTGCCAGGACGCCGTTCAGAGCTCCGTTGATCCGCTTGAGTCCGCGACGGAAGCCAGCGACAAAGCGCCGCGTCCTCCGCTGCATTTTCGCGAGCGGTCGGGAGAATCTGTCAATCGCCTTGAATACGGCGCTGACTGTGAATCGTCCTGCCATTATCGGAGTTTCGGTGTCGGCTTTGGCCGCGTGCCTTCATACAAGTCAGGCCGGATCCCATCGTAGAAAAATCGGATCTCGGTCATGGTGAGCGTCCGCGCATTCGGGAGGCCTCCGGGGTAGTCGTGCAGGATCTGGAGTAGCATCTCCCCATATACCCTGACGAGCCCATGGCCTCCCTCCTCTTTGTTCAAGAATGCGTCGACGCCTCCGCGGACGAGAGGCGTCAACACGTTCAGCCCAAAAACAGAAGGGCCACCGATTCGACGACCTTCAAATCACGGCGCGGCATCTTCGAAAACCGCTGGATGTTCTGCCGCGTCATGTCTGCGATCATGGCGTACATTTTCGCAGCGTCGTGTCCCCGTTTCTTCTGGTCGCTCGCCATGAAAGTCGCGCCCGTCGGCTCATGGAAGACGACCGGGGACGGATTCGTTTCGAAGCGCGTCGTGTACGTCGCTGCGCCCCTCTCGTCGACGACGATGGAGCCTCGTTTCAGTTCCCGGATGAACACCTTTTTGGACGCTTGAAACGCCTGGCGATCCTCGTCGTCCATTCCCTTCTCGTCGATGTCCAGTTCGAACTCGTCTGCGAACCGCTGAAATTCGGCTTCTGCAGATTCCCCATCCATCTTGTCCTCGTCAAGCGGTCCACCTTCTGACATGCTTCCTCCTACTGTTGCTCGAGATTCCGAGGCCCGGAGAGCGTGACACCCGCCGTGCTATTCTGCGTCGAGAATTCGATATTGTCGGTGATCGTTCCTTCGCCCATGTAGACCGTGCCAGAGACGAGCTCGATCGTGATGGACACGTAATCGTTCGAATCGGCGATCTCTTGGAGGAACTCCTGATCCGCCCGGTCGTCGTCGACCTCGAGCGTCAGGCCACCGATGATCCATGGCTTGCGCGTTTTGACGATGCGCGCGGAGCCGTCACCGTTGCTCTGGACTTCGTTCGCGAAGCCTCCGATGTCCCGCGTCCCGTCCGCGTCCGCGGCGACGGGGAGAAGACGCCCTCGAAGTGAAACTGCCTGAATTGATCCGCCGACTGCTGGCATGGTGCACCTATACTGATGGCGGGGACAGGACGATCCCGTCCCCGCCATTCTCGGTTATTGGGTTAGTGTTGGACGAACGCTCCCGCGTCCGCGGCGTCGTTACTCGCTCGGCCCGAAGAAGAATCCGAACTTCTGGGTGTGGCTGATGATGTTCGCGTTGCCTGCCAGTGCAAACGTGACTTCGGTGTCGAGCCGTTTCGGATTGCTCGAGCTGATGTTCGCGACGATCGACTTCTTTGCGGCCTTCGGATCACTGATGATCGCTTGCGCGCCGAGTCCATCGAGCATCTTCGAGAGGTCCGCCTTCGCTCCCGACGGCTTGCGCGCGTCAGGGTTAACGGTCGCCTGATCATCGGGGATCAACGGAGCGCCGTCCCAATCCGTATTTGCGAAGATCAGATCCGTGTTGAAAATGCAATTTTGCAATTTCACGATGTCGACGACGTACCGATACGCCGGCGACGGGTCCCCGGCTGGAGCATAGAACGTGACGACGTCGGAGACGTTGATCACGCCGCCCTTGATCTCGATCGTCGAGCTCCCTGCCTTGACGGCCGCGTCTCGTGCAGGATAGTCCCACTGCTCGCCGTCGGTACCAGGGATGAGACCATTCGCCCGTTGGCTTCCGTAATCGTGCGGCGGATTGTTGTTCGCGAGCTTGACGATGCGCGCGAGCTGCCGTGCTGCGATGACGCAGGGCAGATTCGGCGACCCGACTCCGACGAGCTGGGCATTCGTGCGGTCAGTCGTGCGCGTCGAGGAGATCGCCGTCGCCGCCGTTCGGCTGGCATATGCGACGCCGGTGAAGAACACGATCGGCTTCCGGACGAGCTCGCCCCATCGGCCCTCGCCGAACGCGTCGTAAGCGTCGAGCGCGGTCGTGTCCTCGATGTTCAGGGCGTTCAAACCCATGGTGTTCCAGATCCCGCCAACTTGCGCGAGCGCCGCGTCGACGGTCGGGTTCCCAGTGCCACCCGTCGGCTGGGTGATCGCAAACGTTAGATCTCCGAGTGTGTCGATGATCTCGATTAGGATGTCGTTCGCTGATTCTCCCTGCCACTTCGACGTTGCTTGCACGTCCGTCGCGGGAACGGTGATCGTGAACCCATCGCCTACGATGTAGTCGGCCGCCCCTGCCATCAAGGTGAACTGGATCCCTCCGATGTCGACGTCCGTGCCTGGCGTGAGAGTAGCCGCGAGTGTCGTCGAAATGACGCTCCCCTCGGGATCCGTCAAGGTGAAGATCCCATCGTCCACGCCTGCTGTATTGCAGACGAGCCGCCAGTCACCCGGCAGGCCAGTATCGGCAGACAAGGCAGTTACCGTCCCGTCCCCCGTGTTTCCGGCGTCCGGCACTGCCGCGACGGTCCCGTAGGTATAGGAGATGTCGAGCGGCATGAATGCGACCGCTGCGATGCTTTGCCCGATCTTCCGACAAGTGTCGGTCACGTCGATCGCTCCGGCGGGGATCGTGAAATTCTGTCCGAGGATGCCAGAAACCCGCGCTTTGTAGCCGGCCGCAATGCTCGCCGTCCCCGATGGCGTGACGTCTCCGACGGCTGCAGAGCTTCCGCCAGCGTCCTCGAGAAGGCAGACGTCGACTTGAATGGTCCCGATCCCGTCCCCATTGTCGGGGTAGAATTCCTTCATGCAGAGATGTGCGGGCGACCCGAACCCGGCAATGTTGCCGACCTGGAGTGCACTCTCCGCGGTGAACTTCGTCGTGCTGTAGCTACTGGCGCTCGAACCCTGTGCGATCAGGAGCAAGCGCTGCGGCAGAAATACGACCTGGCCGGCGCGGAGATCTTCGTACGTCGTTTCAATCCCGACGACTCGGGCAATGGCAGATGCGTCCACGGACATGATTCAATCCTCTCGGTCTGTTGGCAGCAACGCCGCCTAGGGCTTATCGTATTGCGCGGTGTAGTAGACCTCTCCGGTCCCCTCGCGCCTGAATGTTGCGTAAATCGATTCGATGATCTCTCCTTGCACTTGCGGGGAGAATTCGTTGAAATCGACGCGGAGAGTGAGTCGAGCAGCGACGACGTTTTGCACGACCTGCTGATCGAGTTGTGGCTGATACCGCTCGCGCGATTCTGGCCAGCGTTTACCGACGACGCCGCGCAACCCGAGCACGACATAATGGCCAGCCATGAGGATCCGGCGAACGAGTCGCAAGGTCCTCATCGCAACGATGGAGGCCGCTGCGTCGCCCGGGTCGTGACCTGGATCCGTTTCCGTGCTGACGCCGTACCCGTAACAGTCGATCTCATATCGCGCTTCCGCCTGTTGGCGCGCGACGATGTTCCCCTTGGCCTCGGGAAATGTGTCTTGACGGAAGGCGACGTTCACGATCGGCCTCGCCTCGTCCGAGTCCGGATCCGGAGAGTTGATATACTCCGCCCACGCGTTGGCTCGCTCGGTGAACACCCGGAGCTTCCACTCGTTGGGCGGCTTCCCGGCTTTCTGCGCGAGCTCGTATTGAGCTTCAGACTCTTCGAGGAGGATGAGCGCTATCTTGTCCCGGACGACTTCCACCATGTCCGGGCCTTCGATCAGTTCTGTGATGACGGCCGTCATTGCTTGTAGTGTTCCAGGAAACACACGACGAGTCCGAGGGCTCGATCGGGCAAATGGTGGCTCACCTTGAATGTGTAGGCTTGGCCGTCGATGTCGTCGAACTTCACCACCCAGGGCCGGCAGTCACGCGATGGGATGTTCTTCGGAATTTTCATCCCTGCGGCTTCGAGCGTCGCGAGCCGGACCGCAACGGATGCGACTCGGCCCGCGATACTCATTCCGGTTTCCGGGTCGATGCTCTGACCGATGTCCGTCGAGAAACCGACGAGCGCAACCTCGTTCAATTGCGGATCGGTGATCGTGATGTCCCATCCGAATCCGCCGTCTCGGTCCTGGAGAATGGTCGCCAGGTCGAGCGCTGCCTGCTCCCGGAGTCCCATCCTATCGCCGCGGGAGGCCCTTCAGAATGTAGCCGCGATCGACGAGCTCCTCGAGTTGCTCGACGCCGCCGGAAACATCCTTCGGGCGGATCTCCTCTCCCGGTCCTAGGACGCCCCTCGAACACACGATCGACTTTCCAGGAGCAATCTGGAAGGGGAAGAGAACCGGGGGAGCTTCCGGCGGTTTCGGGTCCGGCGGTCCCCCCAAGCTGCGAGAGTCCACCGCGCCATTCACTGGCGCCGGAGGCGCGGGAGGCTCCGGCGGAGCGGCCTTTTCGAGTCTCCTGATCTCCCGCTTCATTTCGGCGATCGTCATTTGCGACGGGTCGACCTCGACGCCGGCCTTCTGAGCGAGCGCGCCGAGTCGTTCAACATAATCACTGCGAGGCATTGTCAGACCTGTCCCCCCGGGGACGCACTGCCCCCGGGGATCAGAATTGCGGTCAAGCGGTGTCGTCTGCTAGTCGACGTCAGGGGACGACGTCGAGGCTCGCAAACGTATCGATCGCCGTGGGGATCGTCAGAGGCCGCGTCCCGGCGCTGACTTTGAGATGCTTCCCGTCTGGAGTCCGCCAGGCGAATACAGACAGATCGATCCCTCGTCCGCCATCGGAGATCCGCGGAGGCAAGAAAGCCATCGCGCTCGAATCGGTCGCGCCGGGGATTCGTGGGATCCCGCCGAAACTCAGATCGAGCCGCCCGTCGCTCAGCATGATCAGCTTGTCCGCCGCGAGGTACTTCGTCCCGCCAACACCGGCCGCCGTCGTATAGGTGGCGTTGTAGGTCCAGAGCTCGAACGAGTACGAGCCAATGATGAAGTCGCCCTGCTTCGTTGCTCCGCGTCCGCGAGCCTGCGGAGCGATGTTCCCGAGGTTGATCCGGCGGTTGTCGAGTTCCGCTCTCACCCGGGTGTTCGCCATGAAGCGCGTCCATGCAGTCGTTCCGAAAACGATCTTGTTTGGGTCGTGCTTCCCGTCCGTGCGAACGACCTCGGCGAGCGCGTCGAGGTCGGCGATCGGATCGCCAGTCGCTCCATCCGCCGCCCATTCGGTGCCGACCGTCGCGACGTGGGTCGCCTTCGGCTGGAAATTCAACGCGTACAGAGTCGTACCGTTCTCGTCCACCAAATCGAGCGTTCCGGTCTGGAGGACTTGCGCGGCCTGGAGCTCGATGGCGCGGCGGATCTTGCGTTCGAGCTTGCGGAAAATCGCAAATGCCTCATTCGTCGCATTCGCGCCGTAGTTCGGATCCTGGAACGGATCCTCCCCGGGTACGCGCTTGATCAGATTGTAGGCGGTGATCGTCCCCTCCTCGTCGTAAATCGGAGGCGTGAATAGCTTGTTCGTGTAGACGCTATTCTCGTTCTGCCGACTTCCAGCGCTGAGATCTTGAATCACGACCGCGACCTCTTCGTCGTCGCGCTGAATGTCGATCTCGACCTTCTCCGCCGTGTGGATGTTCCGGGGCGGCGTGAGGAAGAATCCGCTCAGAAATAGCGGAGCCGTAGCCTCTTCCATGTACCTTGCGATCATTCGCTTGGTGCTATTGTCACTCATGATCTTGTCCTTGTCTGTGTGAGGAAGCAGCCCCGGCGGGGTTGCAGTCTCGAAAACGGGGGGCCTCGGGCCCGGTAGTGACCGACGCCTCCCATCATGGGCGCCGGTCGTTTTGGATTACGGCTGGGGGTTGTCGACG
>Ga0224513_10000035_pt1 | contig 39098 bp, 30 predicted proteins | sample SF_May12_sed_USG_5_FD_169109 | JGI IMG/M metagenome (GOLD analysis project Ga0224513, IMG submission 169109) | Sediment microbial communities from San Francisco Bay, California, United States - SF_May12_sed_USGS_21 | ecosystem: Environmental > Aquatic > Marine > Sediment | place: USA... | reverse complement strand
ACATTTTAAACCTGAGAAAAAGTTCATTTGTTTAGGGCCCGTAACTCAGCTTGGTAGAGTAACCGGCTCATAACCGGTGAGCCAAGGGATCGAAGCCCTTCGGGCCCATATTCTCCAGTATTCGAGATCTGCTTTTAAGCAAATGAAATATGACATTACGGAGAAAAATAATGTCTAAAAAGAAACCTGCAACAAAAGATCTTCTAAATGATGAAAACGTTAGACGCTGGTATGATAATACAAGCAGGGGAAGCAAGCTAAATGCAGATATCAGACTACGCAGATTAAATCTATTCTGTTACAGAACGAACATCACACCTATCAAGCTTGTAAAGATTGGAAAAAAAGACGTCATAAAGATAGAAGATATGTTACTTGATCATGTGTCCTGGTTGGAATCACAAAACTATGCGCCAAACTATATCGAGGGAATACTAAAGTCAATAAAGTCATGGCTTGTCTTCAACTATGTCGAACTAAAAAGAAAGATAAAGATTGCAAATGCCGGAATCCCAGTAAACATACAAGACGAACAAGTGCCAACCAAGACACAGCTGCAATCAATTCTAAATGTGTCAAATCCCAGGACTCGTTCTAGTATCAGTTTGATGGCTTTTTCAGGGATAAGACCGCAAGTGATGGGAAATTATGATGGAACAGATGGTCTCAAGCTAGCTGATCTGCCTGATTTGGTCATTACATCTGAAGGTAAATCAGTTAGTTTTGCTCATGTTCCTGCAATGGTTGTAGTAAGGGCCACACTTAGCAAAACAAGAAACAAGTACCTTACGTTCTTGCCATCTGAAGGCTGTGAATATGTTCTGGGTTATCTGAGAAAAAGGATTTCAGCTGGTGAAAAACTTGCTTTAGATTCGTCTGTCATATCCTTGGAGCAAGGATATTGCTCTAGAAGAAGATACAACAAAATTCAGAAATCATCCAGCTTTATCACAACACCACGAATTACATCTGACATTAGAAAATCCATATGGAGCATAGTCAAGGTAAGACCATACGTTTTGCGAGCATATTTTGACACGCAATTACTGCTTGCAGAAAGCCACGGAAGGATGACTCATGCATACAGACAGTTCTTTATGGGTCACAAGGGAGACATTGAAGCTAGATACACTACAAACAAGGGAAGACTCACTGATGAGATGATTGCAGACATGAGAAGGGCATATTCTGTGAGCCAAGAATTTTTGTGTACCATAAACGGTGAGAGCAACAACTCTACTCAAAACAAAAAGGAGATGCTACTTGACATGTGGCGTGAGCAGGCAAAGCTTTACGGAATTGATCCTGTAAAAATCAAAATAGAAAAACAAAGAATAGATAGTTTGACTGATACAAACGACAAAATATTACCAGACATTGAACAGCAAACAAACGCAATAAGACAAGAGATAATGAAAGCAATGTCTGCATCTCAAGAAAGACAACAGCAAGGATACGATGGAAAGATAATAACAAACGATGAGCAGCTATTACATCACATATGTCAAGGTTGGGAACCGATAAAGGAACTAGCAGAAAATCGTATCATCATTAGAAGAAGAAAAAAATAATTATTATTATTTTTTAGAATCATTAATTAATTTTAACAGTGCTTCCACAGATTTTTCTTTTGTCTCATATGCTTCTTTTGTTATGATTGACATCAATGAATTGACTAGCGTGATGTAGGGTTTTACTGTCTGACTAATCATGTAATCAACAAATTCATGTTGCAATGTGTCTATTGCATCTTGAATATTTTCTGAGTATATCGTGATGGTGTTGCCCTCGACTTTTCCTTCAATCTGTGAATTGTTCTGTGGAGACCAAATCACATCAAAATTGTGCATCATCATGTAATCCGTCGTTTTTTGCAGCCTGTCAAGTTCTGCCAGCAGTAGCAAATTCTTTTGAATAATTGTGTGCTTTTCTTTCATACCGGAATATCTTGATTTGTATAAAAGTGGCAAAACTTGCAATAAGGTTGCTTTTAAAGAAATGATATCTCATATTATGTGAGGCAAAAAACCCAAACCACAAACTATTCAATAAATGAGACAATAGCAAAATCAGCTGACTGCGGCAGCATTACAATTGCCAAGGAGCTGCATTTGAAATGATCATACCACCACAAGATATGCTAGACATCATATTTTTGATAGTGGCCATTGTAACTACAGTCGGACTGCCACACGCAATAGGTGGTTCCTTGCAATCAGGAAAGATGCAACGATTCAGAGCAGAGGAGAATGCTGTACGATTTTTTACAATACTTGGAATTGCAATATTTGATGGCGTGATGATTCTGCCACTAGTGCAGATTGATGCACAAATTGATGCCATAGTTGTACTTGGATTGGTAGGTGTCTGTTTTCTTGTGTCATGGAAAATGTTCTCAAATGGAACAGAGAGAGGTACGGATCTGTTCAGTCTTGATCTAAACTCCATGTCTGAGCAATTATCTCAAACCATAACTCATCTCAAAGAAGAAACTGCATTGGTAAAGAATGATCACAAAGATGATGCACAGTCAATTGAGAATCACATGAGCAGTTTTGCAAAAAAGCTTGAGCTAGACAAAAAGATACAGGGCTATGCTAGAGATTCTGCAAAACAAGAAGTGGACGAACACATCCCACAAATCTACCGATATTGCAATGAGACACTGGATATGTGCAAAAATGACAATGAGGAGATTGCAGACAAAGTTGTAGAGAGAATTACTGAACTGTTAGAAGAAGAAAAAAGAAAGAAAGAAGAAGATCATGATGATGATAATGCCAACAGTACAATTCAAGACAAGGAAGAGGAATCACATACAAAAGGTATTGATGATAAAATCAACAGTGAAGAGATATCTGCAACAACAACAACATCTTTAGGTCCAACTGACACACAAAAAAGCCAAAAGATATTGCATATGGCATCTGTAAATTTTTCTGAATACAGACCAAAATCCCACAAGCTGTGCATTGTAATGTATAATCTGCTCAAAAACAGGCAAACTATGGGAAACGAGTCTTACAGGCCAAATCTGTCAGAAATCTCAGGACTGTCTGGAGTCAACAAATCACAAGTAAAGCTACGACTGCAAACTCTGGCAAACCAGGGACTAGTCACAATGAACAAGGGAGAGCAATCCAGAATAGAGTTTGAACTTTCTCCAAAATTACATAAATTGTTCAATCCAATCTTAGAGAACCAAAGAGAGGGAGGAATGGAATCATTTTTCCTGATTCAGCAGGCAAAAAGATACCATCTGGATAATGAGGACTATTTTGAGGTGCTAAAACAAGACATCACAATAGAGCAACCTGATGCAATATCAATTCCAATACTGGACAATGACAGCTTTGATGTGCTAAATTCAGTGGCAATAGAGATAGAATCTCCACAGGAGATAAGGTCACATCCCCAACAAGTCAAATCAAATATGACAAAGAGTCTGCAATGGTTTTCTAGAGTAGAGATGTGGTGTTACACGGATACCAAAGACAATCTACAACATATCTTAGATGAAATAGATTCACAACTAATACCCCGAATCACGATTATGCCGGTTCATCAAGACGGTTCACTGGCATAGTTCCCACACTTTATTATATATTGTAAAATGTGATTTTTTTGTGAACTGTTCAGGTGAACCAAACTGGTGAACTATACCAGTCACCAGGAAAATTTAACTGGATAATAGATATCACTTCCCATTCTAAATAATGAATCCCGTTGTATTATCATACCAAAAGATACCAGTCTTAATCAAGATATACTGATTTTCTAAAATTATGGATTTTGAAGCTATATGTCTTGTGTAACTTGGACTAGTTCCATCTTCTCTTCTTCTTCCTGGTCTATAATTTTCTGATATTCATCCATGTCTAAGAACTCTTCAATATGAGATGACAGCAGTTGATTTAGCACTTCAGGAGTTAGGGCATCTAGTTCCCACGATAAATTGCCGTGTCTTTTGATGTATTTGTCTGAACGTGGGTCTGACTTTTTGGCAGGGTTTGGTGGAAGTTTGTATTGTTTTATCTGCTCCATTGTCAAAGCTACATCCCTTACTGTGGCATCGCATTGAAATTGCTCCAGTCTGTTTCTGATGTCAGTTATCATGTTCTTGCCGCTGGGATCATGGTCTCCCAGATACAAGATGACGCATTCCTTGTCTTGTTGTTGTTTAATTCTCAATACGGATTCATGTAATGCACTAGTTGAGGAATAACCTCTGTTCACCAACAGATGTACGTGATATTTTCTGGTCACCGGCTCTAGTACTCCCGACAGGGCATCTTTTTCAACCCATACCTCTACGTAATATTCTTGGTTTTCCCACCTGTCACGCCTGTAAGATGAGATGGCGGCCTTGACTAGATGAGAAATATTCTCAAATTCGCTTGGCATTGTTGGAATTCTTATTCTATCTTCTATTACATCCCAGTCAATTAATCCGGCCATCCTAGCATCTTTAATTATCGTACTGAGTTTCTTGTACTTTTTTTGGTCATTTGGCAATATGTCATGAGATACCAGCTGATAAAACAACTGCCTTAGCGTCATACGATATCCCTTTCTCTCATAGTCATCTACCATGACAACGATCTTCTCAAGCAATAGCATGGTATCTTTTCTAAAATTTTTAGATAGTGTATATGATATCCTTGTCATAACATGAAAGTTGTTCAGACTGGAATTAAAGAGATTCTATTGATTCATGTGAAAATGTTATATTTTGACTGTTTTGAAATTTCTAGAATTTAGATGATAGTTTATTATTTTTACACAAGATTGGTTCAAATTTGTTCGGGAGCACAACGTGCATGGGGTTATAGTTAGGGAGTATAATTTAGCACCCACGTGGATAATTCGTGTAATAGACATATGCTTAGATTTTATTGGTTTATGTGCAAAAATTTTCTATTAAAAACATACAAATTTCTTATTGGACAAGTTTACAATTTTACCAAAATCAAGAATTACTTAAGACAAACTAGTGACAAGTTTTTAATTCCATTTTTGGCGTTTTGATTTTCAAGATCAATTTCTAATGTTTTATTGTATAATTGTAAAGCTGAATCAATATCACACAAGTCCACATAGACATTTGCCTTTCCATTTATTGCATTGACATTGTCAGATTCAAATTCCAAGGCCTTTTCATAGTACTCAAGTGCATAATCATATTTTTGCAAACCTGCATATGCATTGCCCTTACCTACAAGCGCATCAATATTTCTAAAGTCTATTTTCAGAACCTGATCTCTGTAAAACAATTCTTTCTCATAATTCTGAATATATGCATAAGCGTTTGCTATGCCATTTAGTGCCCCAAAGTGAAACGGTGCTGCGCTCAATATTTTTTCAAATTCAACTATTGCCTCATCTATTCTCTCTAATGTCACTAGCAGGTTGGCCCTATCTCCTAAAAAGTATAGATTATCTGGTTCAAGCGATATTGCCTTGTCATAAAAGAATATTGCCTTGTCATAATCTCCCAATTTATGATAAGATGCTGCCTTTCCTCCTATTGCATTAGCATAATCAGGATCCATTTCCAGAATTTTCTGATATTTGTTCAAAGCAGATTCGTAGTCTTTCTGTGAAAATATTTCCTCTGCCTCTAGATACATTCTTTCTTTTTCTGACATATTTGTGATGTTATTCTGTATTGATTCAGATGTTTTCTTTGAGTTTTTATCAAATATTTCATTTAGTTTTTGTATTTGCAAATTCTGAGGGGCTTCATCTAGTATTTTACTATAAAATATCAATGCTTTTTCTGGTTCATCCATTTGCAACAATGTCATTATCTTTCCTCTTATTGCATTAATGTTGTAAATCTCGATTTCTAATGCACGGTTGTAAAATTCTACTGCCTCTTCATTTTTGTTGTCAAATGCAAGTGCATTTGCTTTACCTACAATTCCGTTGATGTGGTATGGGTCAATCTCCAATCCAATATCATAAAGATGAATTGCATCTGTTACTTGTCTCATAGTCAACAATGTATTTGCTTTTCCAACTATCGCTGGAACATTTTGAGAATTTACTTCTAAGACTTGATCAAATATCTTTATTGCTTGTGTAAAATAAAAGTCTCTAGCGTACATATTTGCTTGCAAAAGAAATTCCTCTGTATCATATTTTCCTATATTCTTTTTTGAATTTGCAATATCAAAGGTAACGATGTCATTGTCAAGCATGTGTTGGATTGATCTCAGAATTTCAGTTTCTGAAACACTGCCTTCTTGCCACCATTTTATGTTTTGTTTAAACCAATAAGGCATATTTTTGCGTAAGGCATTATCTGTATCCAGTGAACCTGCTGAAAAATTTTTAGATTGTGTTTTTTCAGACAGTTGTGAATTTTCAAAAGTTAATAAAAATTCTATTCCTTTTATCAGATAATTGTCATCATTGTATGTGTCTTCTTCATTGCTGTTTGCCCATTTTTCTGCAACAACTTTAACCCAGTATGGTATCTCGTCTACTGGATATCTTTGCTCAGGAATTAATCCGGACAATAAGAGACTATCTCCTGACTTCGTACTTAGCAGGATGTTTTCTTGATTCCAGTAAACATTCATGGGTCTTGCAAGCGTTAAGAATGCCTCTTCAATACCTTGAACATCGTCGACTGATTCTATCATGCCAATTGACTTTAGATAATCAACATTTGACCACACTACCAAATGAACATATTTTTTCTCAATATTGCCATTATTTGAAAATGAAACCTCCTTTATCCAATAAAGCACAGCGTCTGTCTGTTCTGTGTTTGGCATCTGATAGACAACCAATCTTCCTTTGATCCCATCTAGAATTTGAATATCGCTTTGCTCAAAGATGGTAGCAGCTGGACGGCCAGGCCATACAAGTGAGGCCTCCCATCTGTGGACAAAATCCCAAATCTCCACACCACCAAATATGACAGGAGGATATTTGCTGTGCGAGAACACGCCTTCATCTGCTGCATATTGGAGCCATAATGCAAGGTGCATTGATGCATCTCTTTCAAACTCTATGTCTCGGTAAAGGTAATCAAGTTCCCAGTTATGTATTTCTGGAAGCAATAGTGTAAGTTGACCACCGCCTATTGTTTTTAGGTCAACAGTTTTTGTTTTCTCATTAGTAGGCAACGATTCTGAATTTGTTGCTTGTATTTCTTGGCCAACTGTGCTGAGAATGGCTGTTGCAGCTATCAAGACAAATGCGATTATTTTTATAAAATATTTTAATTGGAAATTTTTATGAGCGTTGTCTTTTTTATAGTCTGAAAATATAGGTATTTTGAATAATTTTTGGTCTTTTGTAGATCCTGTACTTGAGAGGCTTTTTACAAGGTCTAATTTGAAGAGTTTTGTTCCAATAATCAATAAGATAAAGGTGCATAGAGAGATCATCAGAGATCCTGAGATCATATGAAATGATTCTGATACATTTTCATCAAAATAATACCACAAGGACATCATTATTGAAATTCGAACTATATTTAGTAAAAACATCAAAAGAAAGCCTAGCCCAAAGATGACTGCTCTCTTCCAGATTTGGCCACCCAAGATATATCCCAAGAATAACCCTAGAGCAGATAACGTTACCATTGAGTATAGTCCTGAACTTGATTCTCCAATATGCCATGTGAATTGATCTCCGGCCTGATTTTGAACAGTTATGACTGGATAGCCACTGATAAATTCAGAAATTGCATTTACTCCAAACAAATTGTTTAGCATGCCATGAATCATTGCACTGTTAATCGGAGAAATGTCAGATACTGCCACTGTAATGACTTCAGCAGGAATCGGAATCAAAAAAAGTGCCAGAACAAATGCGAAAATAATTTTCCTAAATGATTTTACATCAAGCAAAAATATTGTAGAGCCTATTCCAAAAATTATCATTGACAAAATATGATATTCTAAAACGTAGAATGTCTCATTGCCATAAATAAAAATAACAAGTGCACTGACTATTATTATTATTCCAAATACCTCATTTGATATTGTAGAGTTGTTGTCTTTTTGATATTGTATATTCAATTTATTACGATTTTTGTAGATTACATAACCGATCAATATCGGAATTACTAGTACAAAATTTGCAATGTTTCCTGCACTGAAATTTGTGGCTTTTTCAAAAATAATTCTCAAGTCATTTTGATAAATGACAAAAATTGATCCAAGTATAATGCCAGATACGAATATGGAATATTTTGAAATTGAATGAAAAAAAGGGGGGAAAGGGATGGTTGCCATTTCTACATTCCAACAATTTGTGATCTAGGACGATATTGTCTCATACCTACTGCAAAGATAGCAAAGACAGCAATTACTGAGCCTGCCAAAGCAACAGTTCCGATCGGGGATTCAGGTCCACATCCACCAGACCCGCCTGGACTAGGAGGAAAAGGAGTATTCGGACTTACAGATTTCTGATCTAAACTAGCCCTTATACTAAAACCAGTACCTATCTCTTGGAACGGAGCGATGGGTTGTTTAAAAGCTCCATCTATTCCATTACTTCTACCATCCCTAGAACCACCACCTTCACCAGGACCACTACCACTGCCGCTACCCTTACCTGTTTGAGGACCTTTACCATTGCTGTCTCCAGGACCAGTTCTTTCACCACTATGGCTTTTGTGTCCCTGACCCGTTCCAGGACCAGTACCATCACCCTTACCTGGACCAGTATTGCCACCAGTACCGGGATGAGTACCAGTATCAGTAATAGGACCAATATGAATAATACTTGTATCGAATCCTGTTTGAGGTCCCTTACCCTCACTGTTGCCTGGACCTATACCACCACCTTCACCACCTCCGTGGTTAAAATTTATTTGTGGATTCTCACCATTATTCTTGTCTTCTTGCATCTGATCTTGTTTTTTGATTGTTTTAGCTTTAGTGCTGGAGCTAGTACAAGCATAACTATTCTCAGTAGATGTGTATGCTGAAAGCAAGAGTATTGCAGAAATAATTACAGCATATCTCATAGGGGTTCGTCTTTGGGTATGAGAACCATCTTGTCTATTATGGAGTTGTTTTTGTTTGTGTTTGTTTATTTTATGATGACTGGATTGCATCCTTTCAAATGTCGTTGTTAACATAGACAAGACAGACGTTGTTTTGGTTTTACATGTCATTGATTATACAATGATAATTTTGCTAGAAACCAACCAGTAGAATATTCAACTGATTCTTTATTAACAACTATCGTAACATGACTTCTTGTTCAGGATGATAAATACTATTGAATCAGTTTTTTACAAACCTTACAATATCTATGGAAAAATAAAATATAAGAAATTCATTGTATAATGTACTTGATTTATTATTGTAGTAAAGAGGTTCATGTGAGCATAATCTGAATTATTAACACTTTAGATATTTCCAAAATCTCAGTAATTTCTTAGTTATTTCATAAATTTAACATTTTATTGATACAAGTTGAATTATCTACGATTTTGCAAATTATGTAATAAATTGAAAAACTGAATATATGTGAAAAAGAAATAAGTCTAAAAATATGAATCACTTGTGATTGAAAAATATTAGTAATTACTTGCGATCAATAGAGTCAAAAAAGATCCAAAATAAAAAGATGAGGTAGAATTTTCAACTTTTCAGGCTAGAATCATCAAAAATGATAGTATTCAATGACTTTGAAAAAAACAAAATACCATCAACTAATGACATCAATTGCACTTGTAGCCATAACTTTGATCCTGACTAGTAGTATTGTTCCAAACAGCGCAGAAGCTGCTTCATCTACTAGAATAAGTGTGAAAATTCTCAAGGTGATCCAAATAGACAATCCAGAAGCACATGCAAAAGATTCTGGAGATTTTTACGCAAAGATCAAGATAGGTGACAATGAGAGAAATTTCAAAAATCAGAGAATGTCAGGAACGGAAATTACACCTAACTGGACACATACAGTTTATGTAGATAAAAACAGTTGGGGAAATACTGTTCCCATATACATAGAACTTCGTGATTATGACAAAGGTTCTGGAGATGAATGGATGGATATTAGTCCCTCAAACATTGCAAATAACCTAAATCTTCAGTTTAATCTAGACACAAAAGAATGGTATGGAGATATCTCTTATCCATCACAGATGGCTAGAGGAGATGGACATGCAGGAAAGCATGACCGGGATAGAGCAATAATAGAGTTTGAAATATCTCCAAAGCATCACGTTGCCAAACCTTCTACACCGGTAATATCAGACATGTCTAAAGAGGATGTAATAAGGGAATTAAAAAAACACACAGATGATATAATACCCGAATTCAAATCTTCAACTGGAGTAACTGATGAGTTGAACACAAATGTTGGAATCCGCCTTGAGGGTAGAGGTGATAGCCAGTCTAATACAGCTCAATTACAAGCCACATTTCCCTGGTTGTATTCAAACATATGTTTTGGACCTCTGCCTCCTTACGAGTGTGATATACCTCTCACCCGTTTTGTCGTAATACATGATATGAAAGTAGCATGTGAGGGCAACAAGCTTGTAGCAAGGACTATTGAGATAAAACATAATCTCAATACAACTATTCTGGATGACATATTTGGAGACTTGACGGTGACATTGGCAGAAGGAGAATGTGCTGACTTTAGAATAACAAGAGGAGGAGACATTCAATTTGTGGGGGCAGATGTTCGGTTTGCAGGAACCAACAGATCAGCGCTTACTGCAGAATCTCCTGCATCTAATTCATATCTCTCAGTTGGCGTGAACCAACAAGACAAAATTGTAGAAACAATCAAGACTTTTGGTACTAAAAAAGAAACACTGAACTATGAATATGATCCAAAAACTGATCAGTTTTATCCTCTTGGAATCTCGAATATAATGGTAGACAAATCAGTTGATTTCAAGATATCAAAGGTTACACACAACAGAAACACAAATGCCATAAGCATAATAGAACTTCATCCAGACAAGGATGAGGGAAGAGTTTTTGTCTATGATAAATCATCTGACACCTTTCATATGGTACGTGATTGGGAAAACAGATTTCCCCCAGAATGCAGAGATGCTGACAAACTGAATAAGATTGGAAACTTTGAGCATTCACTGTACTGCCACAAGGGACTATCGGAGATGTATCCTGAAGAACGGTATCCAAAGATAAATGCAATAATTGCATTGTTAGGGCTGGAAAGGTTTGATGATGCATCAATAGCAGTAGAGCAGATAGAGTCTGAAGGTTACGGAGTGTCTGTCGTCAAAGCACTCCTAGAATACAGAAAGCAAAACTATGATGAGGCAAAAAGTCTCTATGAGAATGTACTATCTGTTAATCCAGGAAGTCCGGATGCAAATGCTGGTCTTGGAAACGTATTGCGCATGTTGGGAGATATCTCAGGTGCATCATACAGATACTATCTTGCAGACAAGTATGCCACAGATCCCACAGAAAAAGCAGTTGCAAAAAACGCTTTTGGTCTGATGCATCAAATGATCTTTGACAAGACAAAACAGATTGGAAACCTAGACACTGCCGAATCCTTTCATGATGTTGCGGTTTTGCTAGATGATGAGAACGTCGATGGATACAATGGTAAAGGAAGCACTCTTGTCATCAAAGGAATTGAGCTAAATGATGACTCATTATGCATCAAGGCAAAAAAATCCTTTGAGAAGACCCTAAGTATCTATGATGAAAACAAAGATGCACTAAAGGGAATGAAACTAGTAGCAGAATGTGAAAAGAAAACACAACAAAACAAGTGAGTTATAACTCACAAACTCTTTTATTTTTTGAAATTGCAAATATATGAATTACATATATCTAGAGAATGATAATCAAGTTATTATAGAAAAAACACAAAGACAAAAAAAGAAAAAACTTTCAATGCATAACATACACAAACTTGATAAAATATTAGTTTCTACGATCTTTTTTTATCTAAAATTTGAATAATAAAAATAAGGTGTCTTGATTTGATATGCTCCAGAAAGTATGACTTTACTGTTTTTAAGGTCTCAACTTTATTATGATCCTCATATTTTATAGTGTTTATTGCCAAAAGGACGAAAATTTTGATGCTGTAAATGAATCTGCTCGAATCATCTGCAAAAACATCGAATGTCCCAATCATGTTGCCTTCATCTATGATTGGTATTTTTATGAAAGAATAGATGTCAACGTCTAGTTTGTTAATGTATATCCAACCAATATTTTGTTGGACATTTTTGGACAATATTCAATTTTGTCAACATACAAATGTCCAAAATGTCTAATGTCTAATTTCATCTAGAAAGATTAAAAATTGTCTAAAATTATCTAATCATATCTAATTATGTCAAGAATGTTAAAAATTCGAGGTGGGGGTGTACTATTATTTTCTCTGTTTATGCTATGTTTAATATTTTATAACATACCATACGTTGACGCAATATCCTCTTCTGATGATAAACTAATCGAAGGACAATGGGTTAAATATTCTCTTTCGTATGATGCTAAACCAAATTCATCCACTTTGATAAAATTTTTTGAAATGATGTATGGGTTTGATCCTACAGAAACTGAAGTAGATTACTTCAAGATTAGTGTTAAAGACATAACAGATGAAGAGGTTGTATTTGAATTTTCTATAAAACTACAGGGTAAAAAAGAAACAGTGATCGGTGCATACAAAACGGAAATTGGAGATTCTTTAGAAATTCCGTATGTAATTCACACTTTTAGTAAGATTGGAACTATAATTGGAAGAACTGTTGACGTAGACTATTCTAATTTTTTTATAGATTACACACCTACATTTAACCAGGATGCGTATTTTGGACATATCATTGGTAAAACACACCTGTCCGAGCCATTAAAAATTATAGGTATTCAAGAAAGAGAGTATTTCGGAACAAATATTCCCGTGTTTGAAAGTTATGCAAAACGCTTTGAGCATATTTCAGGGGATGAACGAACTTCTGAGATAAAATTTTATCATGATAAAAAAACTGGAATGGTTTTGGAAATGAATTTTGACGTATCATATAAAACAAACAAAATAGACACTGGAAATCTTCATTATTCATTAAATGCAATGGAAATGGGTTTCAACAATTCAGAGCCTTCAACCAATAATTCCATTCCAGACTGGATACGAAATACTGCCAAATGGTGGAGTGAAGGCAGTATAGGAGATGATGAATTTATTAGAGGATTACAGTATTTGTTAGAAAACAAGATCATCGCAATATCACATACTGAAGAAATAGATGACAATATAACAAAAAGTTCAAAGCAAATTCCAGACTGGATACGAAATACTGCCAAATGGTGGAGTGAAGGCAGTATAGGAGATTCTGATTTCATGCAATCAATTCAGTGGCTTATTCTCAAGAACATAATTATTTTACAACACAATTATGAACAGAATTCTGTAATTGAAAAACTTGATGGTTTATCTAAATACCAAAATTATCAAACAGGAATAAGTATTGAATATCCTGAAACGTGGTATTATGTAGATGAATTTGAGTCTTTTTTTGAATCAAGATATACACATAATACCAAATCATTTCCTGGAGGACGAGGTCCAGGTCACATATTGCTTGGTCCACAGATTAATACCACGGGAGGTTACCTCACAGTGTTACTTCAACCTCCTAGTGATGGTTTAGAAAATTACGAATCTGAACGATTTTGGATTTTTGTAGAACCACTTCGAACATCAAACATAACTATAGAAGAATATACAGAAATGGAGAACAGTTTTCCAAATAATTATCCCTTAAGTTCACCAGATCTCACAAGTCTATCTGGAAATGATGCTTATGAAGGATTTCTCAATGATGGATTCACAAAAGCATGGATGATATGGACAGTAAAAAATGAAACTGCTTATGTTTTGGCATATGTTGCGTCATATGATAATTATGATGCTAACTTTGAGGACATTAATTTGATGGTTGAATCTTTTCAAATTAATTAAATAGCGATTAACTTAGGAAATAATTTAAGAATTTGAAATTACATATTTAACAAAAAATTATTCTAATGTTATGATCTTGTGATTTACTAGATATTGTATACTCTCAAGAAATTCTTTATCCAAAATCAGTCCCTCTGACCACCATCCAGCAATATTTTTAATCCATTGTGGAATTTTTTTATTCATATTTTCTTCATGGTTTGATGAGGAAGAAACAGAGATAATGCCTTCTTTGATCAGAAACTGAATTCCTGAGACAAATGTTTCATCATCTATCTCATCATTTGCCCACCACCCTGCATTGTTTTTAATCCATTGTGGAATTTTTTCATCAGAAATTACCCCACATTTTTTATCTGCATTATATGGATTTTCATATTGTTGGACAAAAATGAATGGAAATATGCCGCTACTACCTTGATAGTTTACTGACACATTATGTTTTCCTCCAATCATATTTTTATCACAAAAACCATATTCAAAATTAAAATATCCTGTTACATCAGGAATAGTTTCGTATGTCAGATATGATTTATTATTAGAATCTAACATACTTAGTGAGGCGGTAGTATTTTCCTGAGATACTGGTACGACACATTCCACTCTTAGTATTTCATATATCTTAACTATGTTGTTGTTATTTGTTATATTGCATGTTGGTTCAGTTGCACATCCAGGACATTGTCCAAATACATCGTTTGTAATTATAGTAAGCACAGAAATAAAAAAGATCATTCCAAGAAATAACGTGGTTAACTTCAATAAGTGATTCTTTGTATATTCATATTTTAATGTCTAGACAAAGATAAAACTATATTCTATGTTGATAAGCCAGAAGTTCTTAAATTCTAAATTACCAAATATTCAAAAACAAATACATTAGAAATTGTATTGTACTCCCAATATAGAAAATACATTTTTAAATTATTCAAGAGTAATATAAAATCTGAAACACATAATTATTGTTTATACAATTATTATGATATTATTTACAATTGGTTTCAATTCATCTATTTATGGTGCTGAGACTAGTGATGATATTATTGAATTTTTTGAAAAATTTGATACCGATAGTGATCGATATTATGTAAACAATGATGATGGAATTAACGTAATAATTTTTGGGCAAATAAATGAAAATATTGATAATATTGCTGGTCATAAAGTCAAGTTAACAATAACTGATCCCTTTGGGAATGAAATGAAAAAGAAATTTGCCATTGTTACACCTGATGGCAGTTTTCAATATGTATTACATTTACACAAAAACTCAGCACTTGGAGATTATAATATAGAAGGAATCGTTTTTAATACAAAAAGTAATGGCGTGACTTTTTCTTTGGAGGAAGCAGATCTTTTACCAACAGAAAAATATGATTATAGTTTGTTTTTGCAAAATGTACCCGAACAACACAGTGAACAATATAGACATATAGTTAAACAGGCCAAGCAATATTGGGAGGATTCAATTCCTTTTGTTAATTTTAATATAGTAACTGATGCTTCTCAGTCTGATTTTGATATAATTTGGTCAATACAAAAACAAGCCAGTGGGCGTTTAGGATATATTGGATGTGATAAAGATGCCCAGAAACCATTTATTGTAATAAATTCTGAGAAATTTACTTCTAATCAGAATAACATACAATTAGACGAGAAAAAACTAAGTAAACTAATCACACATGAAATTGGACACTTAATTGGATTAAACCATTATCACGATCCTGACGACATTATGAATGATATTATTTTCAAGGATACAACAGATACGATTCATTCCTCTGATGACCAGATAGAGATTATTCATGAACTAGAATTTTGTCATTTAACCACGCTAGATAACTTGGCGGACGAATTATTACAAACTAATTTTAACAATGGTTTATCAAATATAATAACAAACAGTACATTGCATAGTTTACCAATACCATTGATAGAGAAAATCATAGACAAAAAAAGCGATCCTGACTTTTTACTCGAACATACTAATAATGAACTAATAAAACAAAAAAAATACTCGTATAGTGATTCAAACAAACCTATAATTTTTTGGTTAAACAATATTCAAAGTAATTTGCATGAACAGGTAAGATACAATCTTATTAAAATGCAAAATCAAGTGAACGTAATTTTAGAAACAAATTCTGATCAAATCATGCCTAGCAAGAAATTAGATCAGATTCAGAGTCATCTCAATGAGCGGTTTTTTTTAGTGTATTCTTTAAAGACTCCTGACAAATACCATAATGAAAGAAAAGTAACTGAATTTTCGCAGTATTTTACAATGCCTAATACAGAAAAATCAAAAAAATATTTGAAACATCTTCAGGATTATTTGTCTATTCCAATTGAATATGTGGGCTTTCAACAGAAACAAGAAAATTTTCATAAAAAATTGGATGATGTAAACAATGAGAAAGAAGAAATTAAAATACGCCTAGCATCCATTGAAGGACATAATTCATATGAAATAGAAGCAGAATTGCAAACAAAGTATGAGTATTTGTCTTTGTTGGAAATAACAATACTCAGGGCGTATGCATATGTGCTTAGTGCTGAACTTCAAATTCCATATTCTCCAAAATATTCGTATTTTTCTGATGAACAGATTAGAGATTTACATAAATTCATAGAAAAATATGAACCACTTGCAAATGAATATTCATTCAAGGGGTTTTTACAGAATCATCCAAAAATAATGAAAGAGATTTCCAGATTATTACCTCTTTATGAAAGTCAAGAACAGATTCTTTCTAAACGTCTGTATTAATTTCGTTTGTATGATAACTTGTATCAATAAAATCACAAAAACAAGAATAAAAAGAGAAACAGTAATTAGATATGCCTGATATTTAGTAATCATAGATTATCAATGCTTGACTGTAAGTATAAACTATAATGGTTATGAATTAAAAAACAAAAAGACAATAATTCCAGTTTTTAAAAAGTATTATAATTATTACAAACATTTGTTTCATGTGTATTTTCAGTCAAAGATTGCTTTCTTTGTTTTTTTGTTCTTAATTTTGTTACCAAGTTTTGTAAATCTTACTAACAATAGTGCTTGGGGAGAGACTACACAACACATTACAATTCATGCTATTGAAGATTCTTTCGTTGATGAAGATCTTCCTCAAAAAAAATTTGGAACTAAAGACAAACTAGCAACGGGATGGACAAACAATAAAGATAGAAGCATTCAAGATACTATGCAAGCATTATCTTACATAAAATTTTCATTGAATGAAATTCCAGAATCATCCAATCACGATATAATTACTATTGACACTATAACATTAGACATATGGATTGAAGAAGCATGGTGGAACGAAAAAAACAAACATTCTTTTATAGTTTATCCTTGTTTTGACAATTCTTGGAGTGAAGAAGAGATTACATGGCATACACGTCCATGTAAGGACAATCTTGAAAATGGGGTACGGACTATTTTAGAACAATCCAATATTCAAAAACAGCAATCAATTGACATTAAGGATATGATAATGAATGCAAAAAATCAAAACTTGTCAGAAATTACTCTTGTCTTATCAAGTTGTTCTACAGAAAAAGGTAGGATTGATTGCCAGGAGAATCCGGGATTGATTTGGATACAGTCTTTAGAAAGTAAAGACACAGGTGTTAATCAGATACCAAAACTTGGCATACAATACACAATTGAAGAAGAAGTTCTCAATTTTGAAAAAATTCTGACAATCATTGTGGTAATCAGTGTGCTGACAATACCAACTATTTTGTATATACAATATGTTCGAAAAAGGTTTCCATTCAGGAGGTTCATAAAGAGAAAACCATCAGTAAGTAAGAATTAACTAGTTTTCATATTTTTTGATTTAGATTTATTTTCAATATTTTTTTCTTTGTCTGTTATAGTGTAAATTTCGTCTTGAAATTCTGTAAAATCAATTTGAATAGGTATAATTCCCTCTTTTTTTAGATCAGAGAGAATGGGTTTATCATTTAGCAGTAGATCTATATGCTCACAACTAAAAGATCTACAAATATTACATTTTGGAAAATTGTTCATAAAAGTAACATCTATCATATCCTTGCCTGTAATGTCTTCTGCTTGATAGGTGTATGTAGAACTAAGAAATTTTTTGATAAGTGAAGAAACAATTAATGATTTTATTTTTTCAGGATCATTTTTTGTGAATTCAAAAATTTTTAAATCTAGTTTTGTTAGGGCAAATTCTTCTAAGCTTTCTGCTAATTCTTTTGGAAGTTGAATTGCATGCTTGAATTCTTCTTTGTTTTCACTAGTTAAATAGATGGATTCAAAAGAACTTGAAGACAGAGACGTTTTGATTGATTCTTCTGTTGATACATTTCCCGTAATAGAAGAGATTACATCATTATCTGGAATTATTTTTACTTGTTCCATCAAGAATTTAAGTAACTCGTACTCTTCGGGTAAATATTCCTGTTCTCCAAGTACAAAAACCATTTCGTTGTTTTTCTCATCTAGTGGATAACTAGCTACATCTATTCCATGTACATCAAGAAACATATCCTCAATATCTCTAGATTCATTATCTTTTAAACTGTATGAAAAGATTTGATTTTTGTTTTGAGCAAAAACCATATTGTTTGCTTTTTTTACAGCAAATCCTGATAGGTTTTCATGTATTATTTGGAATAATGATTGTAATGAATCTAGAGATATTTTTCTCATTTTAGATCAAACTTCTTGTATCCTCCCATGTATGAGTCCCATTCATCCCCTAGATTCTCTCTAAAATCATTATACAGATTTCTTATCGGAAGAAGTCTCTGTCTACCTCTAACAATATCCTTCAAAAAAGACACAAAAAAAATTATACAAATTCCAAGGGAACTCTTTCTTCTTGCAAGCATCTTGGTAATAACAACCTCTTTTCTTTTATTGTCGCATAGATGAACACAATCTGTAATACATTCTCGCATTTTTGGATGATACTCTAAAACATATGGGAGAAGCTTGTCCATGTAATTACTAATGTTCGCCAGGTTTTCTTTTTTTCCATATTTTTTGTAATGGCTCATAACATAAAGAACGGTTTGATCAGGATATGCTCTTAGGGTTCCAACAAGTGGAATGGTATAATGACAAACATAAGATTCAAGCATTGCTTTATCTAGTCTTGGTTTTCTTTTGGAAACATAGTCTTTTATACTGAATTCGTTGAATTCATTTGAAAATTTGTTTGTAATTTCTACTTGTTTTTTAAATCTATGAGGATTTGGTATGGCACTAAATCTGTTAAGAGTAATGTCATCTAAAAATTTTCTATTGCTAGCATCAATCATCGTTTTAATTGATTCATCAAGATACGGTAAGATTAGGTTTTGTTCATGAAGTATTTCCAGAAAAGATTGATTTTTAGTTATAATATGATCTGGTTTATGGTTACATACCTTGTTTCTGATGTTACGGAATACATCAAAATTAAACTCTTTTAGATTACTGTGGTCTATTCCTTTTTCAAATAATAGAAAATCTGGTTTGGTCAAGGAACATAATTTTGATTCCTTGTCTTGATAACATTCTCCACAAAATGATTCATGTAACACCATATTTTGTCTCATGCGGATTAGAAATTCATGGACATCAAAGACAGGTTTGTTTGGATCCTGAGTGTGCTCTCTAATTGCAGAAACGGCAGACATTAGTCCAAAATACGAATCAACAATACCAAGCTCATCTATGGGTTTGATATTAGATGACAAGTTCAATTCTCCTTTAATCTTGATTCTTTTTCTGAGATTATTAACTCATAACTGTTTACCTTTTTGATTTCTTCAAGTTGAATACCAGTCAAGTTGATTACATTAGAAAACTAAGAAAAGTTGTATAAAAACATGAAGTTGATTATTCAGCTCTTTTCAGATTTTTAGAACCTGTAAAAATCATGTAATGACATTACAACCACAGAAAACAAGTTATTGCAATTCATCACAAAACGCAATTTTTGTTAGTTTCATTCATTTCTGTTTTTCCATTTTGCAATGATTTCCTTAGATGGAGGATATTATTGGCTCCCAGATATTTCTATATGGCAAATCTTGTTAGTTCTTTTTTTTCCTATAACTTTTGATTATCTTAGAACATTTGGCAAGATAATCTTCCTTGAAATCATTAAAAAAAGGAAAAAAATGCTTCCAGTAGAATCTTACTTTAGGGTTCATGACAAGAAAATATCCATATTGATTCCAGCACACAACGAGGAATCATGCATTAAGGAATCAATAGAATCAGCTCTTGATACAATTTACCCAAACAAGGAGATCATAGTAATTGATGATGGCTCGACGGACAACACATATGCAATTGCAAAACAGTATGCGGATAAGAATCTCATCAAGCTTGTTCATCTAAAAAGGGGAGGCTCAAAGGCAGCTGCCCTCAACTTTGGATATCTCCACTCAAAGGGAGAAATAGTAATCACCATGGATGCTGACACCAAGCTGGAAAAATACGCACTTGAAAAGATAGTGAGAAGATTTGATGATCAAAAGGTAAGTGCATTGTCTGGCAATATTGTTCCTTACGGTGATGATGGAATTACAAATATTCTAACCAAAATCCAGCAAAACGAGTACGCAGTATCATTTGAGATTGGCAAGAGGTTTTCGGCACATCTTAACGTTTTGCTTGTTATATCTGGGGCCTTTGCGGTGTTTAGAAGAAGCGCACTTAATTGGAACGGCTTGTTTTGCACAAATACCATGACTGAGGATTTTGACAAATCAATGCAGGTACAAAAAATTGGAAAGGATATTGTCTTTGCTGAAAAGTCATACGCAAGTTCCTTTTGCCCTAACAACTGGAAGACGTGGATAACACAAAGAACTAGATGGTCTCATGGACACTTGCAAACCCTTCTAAAAAACAAAGACGTTTTGCTTTCATCAAGATATAGAACACGTTTTAGACTGGCAGTTTTTGATGCCTGGTTTGCAGATGTAATTTTGAGCTTTCTGTATTTTATTGGGATTGCTTCATTGATATCCCTTTTTATCACCCAGCAGTTACTGCAAGACAGGATAAGAAATACCGAGATACCAGAGCTTGGATATCTCATGTTTTTACTGTTTGGTGTTTATTTTGTTGCAGAGTTTGTGATCTTTTGTTACTCTAGGCATAATTCTGATACACCCCAACCATTGCAAAGAATCTATCTAATTCCAGTAATGATATTCTTTTACAGGCCCTTGCTAAAGATTGTGGTTTTGAGAGGATACATAAAGGCAATACTTGGCAAAAAAGTGAATTGGTAGAACAAACGTTCCTAGTTTATTTTTATTTTATTTATGAACATCGTGTATGATATACTTGTTGGTAGTTTTGAGGTAGTGCAGATTTTAATGTTGGATATAGTAGATAAAAGTAGGATAGTTTATGCAAATCAAAAATTGAAAAATTAACATCATAGTTGTTAATAAAGAATCAGTCGAAGATTCTACTGGATAGTTTCTAGCAAATTAATCAATATACAATTGATGGCTAGTAAAAACAAAACTATGTTTGCCTTGTATTTGTTGATAGGCATATCTATTACGTTTTCTTTGTCAGCATCACAGTCCGCTTTTGGCTATCCTATAGGCGATGCAGATCCATTACTTAACAACATTTGGATAGAACCAAAAGATCCAAAACCAGGTGACATGGTAAGCATATATTCATCGGTGTACAATATTGGAACACAATCCACAAGATCAGTATCTGATGTAGTCACAATAGGCTATTTTATCGATGGAAACCTTGTAAAAATTGCACATCTTTCAGATGTGTTGCCCGGAATGGAAAATGGCGTACAGTTTTCTACAGGTCCTATTTGGAAGGCAACAGATGGAAAGCACACAATAACAGTTATTCTAAATTATCATGATACCTTGTCTCATCTAACTGATAATCTTCAAAACAACATAATGCAAAAGGTGTTTTTCATTGGGGATTGGCAAAAATCATCAAAACCATTGATATCTTTTGATTTGTACCAGAAATATCTGTCAGAATCGCAAAAGCAACAAATCAAGATTAAAGGCAAAATAATTCTTCCAGAAAACTTGCCAAAATCACAAAAACCTCGAATCGAACTCATACTAGGAGATGAACATTCCTATAACATTCCAGTAGACAGAAAAGATGGCACATTTTTCTTCAAAGAGACAATTCCAATTTATAAAAAGACAATTCCCATAACAGCCTCATTTGATAATGATAGATACCGAGATCATATCAACTATGCTTATGCTTTTACATCAAACTTGTTTCCAGGAAATTTAGATCCTGGCAAGTCTGTTTTATCTTTGAGTCTGCAAAAGGATACGTCTAAAATCTATAATTTTGAAAACTCTCAATTTACTATTGTTGTATATGATCAAGACTATAACATAATAAAGAAAATAGACACAAATTACAATAGTGATGGCAAAACTCTGATAAACCCCGAACTCTTGTTTACTGTTTTACCTGGTGATACAGATTACATAGTGGAAGCATATTTGGAAGGGAGGCTAGTTTATGTCAGCGAGAAAAATATCAAGGAAAATTCTGTTGTTCAGGAAGATATCACAATTCCTGAATTAGGAAGAGTAAGATTTGAGATATTTGACTCTGATGGAAATCCAATTAGTGATGCCAAAGTCAGACTATGGATAACTGAAGCTGTGACTAATAATGTGGGAATTGCTGACTGGATTGCTGTCTTGCCAATTGAATATGGCTCAGAACTCTATGTTGGAAAAATAACACTTCCAAACGGTCAGGTATTATGGTCTGAACCATTTGTGGTAAACTCTGGAGAAGAGAAGATCATTCAAGTTATGATAGAAGAGGAAAACAGACAATGAACATGCGTTTACCCATTTTTGCACATAATAATTCCTTTGTTTTGTTTTTGTTCATGTTTAGTCTATCTGTTATGATGATTGGGAACGTGCACTTTGCAGATGCCATTGTCACTGGCAGCAGCAACTTTTGCAGCAAGTTTTACACACATCCTGAGTGCAGTGGGTGGAGAACCATTCCTGTGATGGACAACTATTGGTTCTGTGAATATGTAGATTTGCCAAACATGTGCAAGTACAAACCGGATCCATTAAAACAGATAACCCCAAAGACATCTAACTATTGTTGCTTCTCGTATGATTATCATATTCCAAAAGATGTTACTTACTTGTATTATGATCCTTCCTTTGAGGAGATGACAAAAAAAGGGAAAACACTCCCGTCATCGTCACAATCCATTGATGAGCTGAAAATATGGACCGATAAGGATCATTACAAGTTTGGAGATAGGGTGAATGTGTATGGTAAGTTTGACTTTGGTGATCCAGTGTTGATGAAGGCAAACAAGTCAGTACATGTCAAGTTTAATGAAAGTACGGTACTTTTTGACTTGCCAGTAGAAAATAACGGATGGTTCTCAGGATATTTCTACATCTCTGATTGGCTTTACTTCAAGTCTGGAAAAAGTCAGGTTTCTGTTACCTATTTTCATACTCCAAACCAGCTTGAACCTGCAAAATATGTAACAAAGTCCTATGCTTTTTCAACAGGAGATATTAAGTCAATAGAAGGAAATCCATTAGAAAGAAAAATTATTGACTCACTAATGCCTCCTGATTATGGCAATGAAGGCCTAGAGTAGGTTGCCAGCTCACCTGGCAATGCATCAAGAAAGTATTGCCTTTTCTCTATGGATTTGTCATTTAGAAAGTCAGCAGGGCAGAACATGAAAAAGGAATTCTGCAAACTGTTGTCTGATTATGATTTTTTGTATTCTAAAAGATATTTTTTGAACCAAGCAATTAATCGATGACTATGAATTTTCAGATTAAATTGGGTTGGATGCTGAAGAGATGGAAAGTTTGAGGCTGATTCAAGTGCTCTCAGACTATCAAAAAATGCTTTGACTCAGGATAAAGATCAACTGGTTTCACAGTTATGTAGATTTACACGTAATAACAATAATGTGATTGTTACTCTATTAACCTATTCTAGAAAATACTGCAAAAAATCTACACTTTGTCCATGGTAATATTGATGGTAAAATTCATTTTCTAAAATATTGGAATAAAAATAGTTATGATCATTAATTAGTATTAACTTCTTAATTTTTTTAAAAAATAAAAAAGAATTTGTGAGTTATGACTCACTTGTTTTGTTGTGTTTTCTTTTCACATTCTGCTTTTACTATATACATTCCATTTAGGGCATCTTCATTTTTCTCATAGATACTCAGAGTCTTCTCAAAGGATTCTTTTGCTTTTGTACAGAATGATCTATCATTCAATGCAATTCCTTTGAGAAGAAGAGCAGTTCCCTTGCCGTTGTACCCGTCCACATTCTCATCATCAAGTAATATTGCACTATCACGAAATGACTCAGAAGTATCTAGATTCCCAATCTGCTTTGTCATGGCAAATATTGTCTGATGCATCAGACCAAATGCGTTTTTTGCAACTGATTTTTCTGTAGGATCTATGGCATACTTGTCAGCAAGATAATATCTATATGCAGCACCTTTAATGTCTCCATTGAGGCGCAATACGTTTCCAAGACCCGTATTGGCATCTGAGTTTTGCGGATTAATTGATAATACTTCCTCATACAGCTTTTTTGCCTCATCATAGTTTTGCTTTCTGTATTCTAGGAGTGCTTTGGCATTTTTAGCATACTGATATTCAGGGTACTTGATAATTATGTTGTTTACCTCTGTATTTGCTTGCTCATATTGCTCAAGTCCAATTAGAGCAATCACAATCTCAGTCTTGGCATGAGGTTCTCGTTCAGGAAATATCTCAAACATTTTCTGATAACAGTCAATGGCTTTTTCATAATTTCCAATCTTGTTGAGCTTGTTTTCATATTTGCAGTCCTCTATGATTCCAGGAAAGTATTCTGAAGAGATCCTTTCAAATTTGGTTCCCTCAAATACAAATTGAAGAACAGTTCTACTCTGGTCTGCTTGCGTTTTTGTTACAGTAACCAAGTTTTGCCCATCGTATTGCAAGATAATTTTGGTATTTCCCGATTTATTAACTTCTAATGTGGACGTCACACTTTTAGGGTAAAACAAATTTCTGTGGGAATCAAACACAAATACTTTTTCATGCTTACTTGAACCAACATCTCGGATTACCATCACAATGTTACTTTCTTTATCAACTAGTACTGTATTTGCAGGAGATAATATCTCTCTATTGAGAATCTTAAAGCCATTATCATAAGAGAAACTTGAAGCCTCTCCACCATAAAATGAGGTTACTTGTACATTCACTAGACTTTTGCCATCAGTTGTTATGTCGATCTCTTTTCCATATTTTTTTGGATCAGGAGGAGTAAAGTTGGTTCCTGTAAGTATATTGAATATATTAGAGAAGATATTGTATCCATAGATATATTCATGTACTTTAGAGCCTGATTTCTTGATTATTTTTACTTGATTGTCATTTTCTACATGAATCGATGTACTTGCCGAAAACATGGTTCTATCAATTAGTTTCCAATAATCATCAAAAGAAAACCTCAATGTTTCCCCCCCATAAGAAGAAGTTATTGTCACAAAGACTGTGTTAGTACCATCAGTTGTTATGTCGATCTCTTTTCCATATTTTTTTGGATCAGGAGGTCCAAAATGATTTGTTACAGCATTGAATCTGTCTGAGATAATGTTGTATCCATATCTAAATTCGTCTCTTGTTATGCCCCAATCTCGAACTACTTTTACTTGGTTTCTATCTTCTACTTGAAAAGATATGTTTGGTTTTTTTACATAAAGTTTGAAATCTTCTGTTCTAAGATTGTCTTCAGGAATTAATACAATTAGATTTCTAGTATCTACGTTTACATCTCCTGTTCGCTTTACGCAAGGCTGCTTAAACTCACCGTTATCGTGGAATTCTGCACAAATTACTACTCCTCCAAAGTTTTCGTTAACCCAGTCCTGAATCATACGTATCTTGCTTACTATCCATTCTTTTCCTTTGATGCCACCTGCAATTGCTCCTGCAAAAAAGCCGATGGTTCCACCTAGAATATAACCTCCCACTGCGCCTACTACCACGTCTACCAATTTGTCCCAAAAGGCATAAGCCATTGGCATTACCAGATAGGATAAAGATAGTTTCTCATTAGGAATATCAGAATCGGATAAGGAAATTACATATAGGTCAATATGAGAAAGGTCAATCTTTGATGTTTTAATTTCAGAGAGTCTTATTTCTGATAGGTCAATTTTTGTAAAGTCTATTTCAGACCAATCTATCAGGTATGGATTAATCTCATACATGAACAATTCTTTGTACAAGTTATACTCCAAACGTTTTTTTGTAGTTTCAGATAGATTGATTGTATCCCAATCAACTTTATTCCAGTCTATGTCCTTCCAATCAATTTCTGCTAGTTCAGAAGGAGAATTGTGTATTTTATTCCAGTCTATGCTTGACCAATCCAATTGAGACCAATCCAAAGAAGCCCAATTCAATGTAGAAAAATCAGGCCTATTTTCATCAAATTTTATCCAATCATTGTTATCTATCATATGAGAATGCTGAGAATTTACGTTTGAATTTTCCTCTGCAATAGAATTAGGTACTGAAATAGCAGATGAAAAGATCAGAACAGACATCAGAATTACAGATGATAACGCCTTTGCACTGCGATTTTTCTTAACTTTTGTACAATCAGTCCGTTTTCTTTGTTTTTGTGTAAGTTTTGCTATGCTTAATTTTGTCTTTTTAAATGTCATTGATGATTGTCTTTTTTGGCGGCTCTAATCTGAAAAGTTGAAAATTCTACTTTGTCTTTTAATACCCGATTTTGTGGATATTCAGTAAAAATCATACATATAGAATTGCAATCGGATGATCTCTATTCTTTGAATGTGTCAATATAGCAACAATTATGCAATCAGATGCCTTTTTCGTTGTCTTTTCGGTAGTTTTAGGAAAAAATAGGAGTTTTGAAAAAATATTCGGATTAAAGACCGGAAAGATAAATTTCATTCCGGAAAAATTGAAAAATTCTGTCGAAAAGATAGAAAAAAGCACCGGAAAGATAAACTCAGCACCGGAAAGATAAACTCAGCACCCGAATTGATACCGAATTGATAAAATTATTCCGAAAAGATACCGAATTGATAATCTGTTTCTACCGCAATGATAAATCAGGTACCGAATTGATACCGAAAAGACAACTATCTTTCCGGAAGATAGCGGATTGATATAGAAAGGCCCCGAATTGATAAGCATTTTTCAGATTTATTTTTTTTAAAATCAATTACTATCCCAATTGAGAATTATTTTTAAAAACAAGGCATGCATGAAACATCAAAATAATTTGGAAATTATTAGGAATTTCAAGCAACATCCAATTTTAAACAATTTTTTTGTTACACGTGGGTGCTAAATTATACTCCCTAACTATAACCCCAGCACAACGTGCATGGGGATATAGTTATGGATGATTATTTAGTACCCACGTGTAATATTATTTAAAATGAAATCTTCTGATCATATTCGTCCATTATTACCATATACAAAAAAAATCATCCAAACCATTGAAGAATTGAATAGTATTCTTTCAGACGAATACGAAGTTACAGATCGATATTATAATTTGGAATCTCATAGAAATGAGAATAACGAATTTGAAACATCTGTAACAAGTGGATTAGTATTGCAAAAAGGCGAGGAAATGATGCATGCAATAACCGATTCACTAGGCTTGTATCCAATGCAATTTGAGAAATTATATGATTTTGAAAAAAAGAAACCCGTATTCATACACCTACCTGATCATGAAGTCCATGGGGATCTAGAAGTAATTATCATGGATATGATAGCCCCAAGATTCAAAAAATCTATACAAACGGTGAAACCTGTTTTTAATAATTCTAAAAAAATTTTTCAAATTTTGTATGAGTTTGTAAAAAGTGAAAAAGATTTAGTTTATGTAGGATATCCAAAGCTTCACTTATCAGATATATTCTCTCAAATTCTTATAATTAAAGAAACTAAGAACATCGTAAATTTTGATATTCTTTCTAAAGAAAAAATTACCTTAGAAGAAATTCAAAAAATCCAAAACCAATCTAATGATTTGGATAACTGTATTGCATTGAGTTTCTTCTATCTCACCAAGAAAATCTCAAATAATAATTTCAATGATGTTATTGTTGGCTTAACATTATATGATGTCAAAAATGCAAAAACTCTTTGTTTTAGAACGGTAAGTTCAAGTTATTTTTATCAATTTCATGCAAGAAATAACAAATCAGATAGATATGATGTTGTATTGGAAATTTTTAAAGAGTGTATACAACCAACCATGGCATGTAAATGGTATCTCCCATCAGTTTTAGATCACCCGTGGTATACTCCAATACCTTGGCTTCATTATGTGATTTTGTTACCTATGAAAAATGATCAAATAGGACTTGAGAACGTTCCAGAAGAAAGAAAGATATCAATACCTGAATATTTTGTTTATGGAATTCCCAAGTGGCCAGCAAAAAAGGATAATTTTGTTTTTGATAATTTCGCTTCATTTAAGGACGGTCGCGCTACAATTCTATTTGATTTTAATGCTGAAAAAAGAATCACATACCCTTTAAGATTTGACCAATCAAAAGGGGAACCTTTAGTTCACTTAGATTTTGCTTTCTATGATGGAGAACAACAAAAACTTATTGCTCATAGACCATTGGATTTAGAATCAGTTTCATCTTTTGATCTTTCATTATACGGGTCTATTCTTGCAGCAGGATTTTTTGATGGTTATTTTAGTACCATTATCCGGAAAGGGATTAAAGGCATTGAAGAACTTACACAAAGAAATCCTGCATATCTTTATCCTCTAAAAATAATGTGGCAAGTAGAAACTGCAATGATGTGGCTTAATGAAAATGGAGGCTATAAGATATTGGAATCTATGCAAACTCCACGTTTTCTTAAATCTGATGAATTAGAAATGGTAGAAAGAATGAAAGAAAATGAATTGACAATTGTAGACAAAGGCAAGGAGGATGAATTATGGGGTCTTACTCCTATTGGACATTTTGTTTTGCATAGATACATGACGGGACAAACAGATCTTAGCTTAAATTCCGGATTATAGAAGATACAGTTTAAACTTGAGAATCATTTTTTTAAAAATATGGCTAGAAAGAAAAAAGAAGATATTAGAATTAAAGTGGGTATAATTGGTGGATTAGCAGTAATTATAGCAGCTTTTGTAGGAAGTCCTTATTTTGATAGTTTGTATAATGATCGACCGATAGTGGACATATCTCTTGCAGGATTAGATTCAGATATTCTACTTAATGAATTGCAAACAGATGATGAAGGATACTTTCTAGAATTTGTTTCAAGAAATAGAGGAAATGATGATGGGAAAATTATTGTTACTCTACGTGGAGAAAATGTGCAAATTCGCGGTGGTGGCGAGTGGGCTTATGAACACTCAATAAATTTCATAATATTCCCTGATCCTATGCCTAGAAAAACGGTTTTTCATGTATTGCCTGATGAAAATTCCACCTTTTTCTCTGTTGAACTTTTTGTTGCTGATCAAACAGATAAACAACAATTTCAAAAACTAAATCTAATTTCGCCAACAAAAATCATATTTGAAAAAACAGACGTGGGTTACAAGTATGTGGAAAAATGACAGAGATGATTAGGTTCCAGTGTAAAATTAATGCATAATAGTTAAAAAATTACATTCTGACTTCTGATTATTTTATTAAAAATATGTTCATAAAGTTATTTTGAATTCCAATTAACATCCTACATTCCTTTAACAAATAATACAAAGTGCTTAACTTCTGCAAAAATTGCCATGTTGGTATCTTTGGTTAAAACACACGCATTTCTATTATCCAAAACTGCCAACAATTTTTTATCATTGGCAACTCCAGATGCCAATAGGTGAGTGTCAAAATCATCAAATCCAATCAACCCATTTAGTTTGTGCTCACGAAGTTCAGTAATCTCTCTTTGGGCACCACGTTTTATGTCCGGTTGTTTTCTGTCTAATTCTTCATAAACAAATGAGGGCAAAAGAAAATCATTTTCTTTAAAATATTGATTTGAATTAAGATCTTTAGAAACAATTCTAGAAATTACAGTACTAGTATCCAAAGTAATTGTATTTTTCTTGAAATGAGTCCTAAAATTAGGTACGCTGATGAGGTTTGAGCATCTTGAACAATACAATTTAGTGCCACTTTTTTTATCAAACATCACATCTACACGAGATAATTCTTTAGAACAATGTTCACAAACTACAGATAATCCAGTTCTACGTCTAGGGTATTTTTCATCAATTTTTATTATATTTGCCCATTTCTTTCTCACAAATGAAGGGAATTCTGCATCAGGCAACCTCCTTCGATATTCTTTCAAATATCGCTCAGTCATCTCGTTTGAAGCAGCACCAGAACCAGGAAATATCATTTCTTTGGTTTCATTGTCAACAAATGTATTGGTATTATTGATATGAGTAATCTCATCTGCTCTTGCTTTACGTGCGATTAGAGATGCCAATTTGCATGCCGTGTATTGCTCATCAGCTTTATTTTTTACAACAATGATAGTATTTTCTGAACTTATTTTTTTTAGATATTTTACTAATTCATGTTGTACGCCATAATCATCAATGACTACAGAAATTTTGGATTTGCCTTGTATGGCAGAATTGATCAAATCCATGTATCCTCTATCTAAAAGAACATTTTTTGAACCAGAATCAAGTTGAGATGCGGAATAAATCTTTACATTTCCTTCATATGAACCTGAAACTGCATTTAAAATTTGGTTGAGTTCTCTCTCATTTAATCCTCGTATGTTTTTTCCTTTAACTATGTCGCAAATTGATTCTAGATTTTTTTTCGGGATTACTGCACAACCTAAAAACATTGAACCGAAAGATTCTCCAGCTCCGGATTCATCACATCCAACATAATACTCACTAATTAATTCACTTTCTTCTTTTGGAATAATTTCTTCTTTTTCGGTAGGGGTCAGTGAAAGTATTTTTGACATGTTTTCAATAAGGGTCCCATAGACACTGTTTGAAGGACTTGATTGTATCATAAATTTTCTATTCTTGTAATATGTAAAATTGATTTTTCCTTCAGTTGTTTTTATCATAAATGCTTCTTTAGTTCCTTGTTGAATTGGCCTTTCTGTTATTGTAAATCTAGATTTGAGGTCATTTACAATTTTCAGGTAATCGTCATTGCTTAAATTTTCAAAAACAGTATTTGGTTTCAATTTTGTTATTACAAGACTCATAAAATAAGAGTGTTGATTGACGCACCCTTTGCTTCTACGCCATTGGCGACCTCAGCGATCGAACCCATTTTTCAGGGGCCTCCAGCTCCACAAAGGTACCGAACGTCATAATATGGATAGTTAGCCATAATTTAACTAATTCTCATGAAAAAATCATATTCTTTACCTAAGCAAAAATCAACTTGCAATGTAGTTCAAGCTCAAAATTCAAAAAAATTCCTCTCAGGAACAAGGTTTTAGTGTAATTTCAATAAAATATTTTTATAAATTTTAGGAGTTTTTCCTTCTGACAACTTCTTCCTAACATACCATAATGTGGATTTGTTAATTCTCAATTTCTTCATATCCTCGGGAGTCATCCTAAGAATCTTTTCTCTTAATTCTAGATTATCCTTTCTATTTAATTTCATTTTAGGAATAATGAATTCAAATTCTTTTTTCTTTTCTGTAATAGAATTGGCTAATTGTTGTAAATTATCCTGAAGAATAATTTGATATGAATACTGCTTGTTATTTTTGTAATTATATCTAGCATTAAAGTTTGAATTTATCTTTTCAATCAATAATTTAGCAACATCTTCTCCCAATCTAGTGTGATAGTTCTCAGTAATGATAAAATCAGATTTCTTAATCTTTTTTTCTAATAATTGAATCATTGATACATCAATGAGCATCCAAAAACAACAATCTACTTAGACTGATTGAAAAAACTTTGGCCAAAAACGATATAATCTATTTTTCTACAGTTATTTTGTGAATGCAATATTTGCAAATGGATGCTTTTGGTGTACTGAAGCTATTTTTGCAAGACTCAATGGTGTGAAATCAGTAATGCCGGGTTATTCTGGCGGTATAGTTGAAAACCCATCATATGAACAAGTATGTTCTGGAACAACAGGACATGCAGAGGTTGCTCAAATAGAGTTTGATCCAAATGTGATATCTTATGAAAAACTGCTTGATGTTTTCTGGCATACACATGATCCTACCACCCTTAATAGACAAGGAAATGATGTTGGAACACAATACCGATCTGCAATATTTCATCATAATGACGAACAAAAACAGGTTGCAGAAAAATCAAAAAAAGAACTCGAAGACAGACATGTGTTTGGTGATCCTATTGTGACTGAAATTGTGCCTTTGATCAAATTTTATCCTGCAGAAGAATATCACAAAAAATATTATGATCAGAACAAGGATGCACCATACTGCAGATTTGTAATTGATCCCAAAATTGAAAAGATGTTAAAACAGTATGGCGATGAATTAAAATCTGAATTTATTTAATAATAAAATGAAATTATTCTTTATTTTGCTTTGCTAAAAAATCCATAAAAAACTCTCCTTTGGACTCTACATAATCATCTATAACTTTAGTTTCAATATCCTCTAGAAACTGATTGTATACAGTTTCACGCTCATGTTTTAATGGAGGAGAACAAAAACACATCTCAGACCATTGAACAACATTGGGTTCAGTTATCTTAGCGCGTTTCATTGAATTGATAATCTCTTGGCCGTCCGGTTTCTGATTCTGAATTGTGCCATCAGTCAGTTTTTGATAAAACTCTTTCATTTTTTCTTCAATGTATCTAGCTTTGACTGAATAAATTGCCATGAATCTACATTGTAATCTATATTATTATTTTTTACACAGATTTTTTCTTCCTTAGAGTGTCAAGTAACATTAAAAAATTCGGCTCTATTACTTGTCATTCCAAAAGAGTTTATGGATTTAAAGTACCGATTCAATTAATTTGCCTCCAACTTCTTCTCCGACCCACCTGCATACATCACAGGTCACGTAATTATTAGGGGCATTTTTTAATTCTGTTTTAACATTTTCTAGGGCACATCTAGGACAATTAAAAATCTCAACGAGTTTACCTTTAGCTTCTTTCCCTATCCAATGACCAAGTGGACAGCTCAAGGTGTCATTAGGAGAAATATTTAGTTCCGTCTTTATCTTTTCTAATGCGCACCTAGGACATAATTTTTTTGATTTAGACATACAAATTTGTACAATCTTATTTTCTTAAGCATTACGAGGTGTTAGAAATTCATGCCTACTTTGTGGAATTTCTATTTTTATTGATTGTCATAAACTTGCTTATTCTTCAATACTCAAAATCATTAATCAGAAATTAGTGCAAAATCTTTGCCTCTAACTATAACCCCAGTACAACGTGTATTTGTTGTGTAAATTATAGTTCAGAAAGAAAAATTCTCAAGAAATACTTTTGTGAAAAAAGGTATCTAGTATTTCCTGAATCAAGACAACTTAATCAAGAACCACTCTTCTGACATTCTCAAAAGGATTAAACTCTCTTTCTTGCTCTACCCTGTACATTCCTTCTGGAATGTGTATAATTTTATGCTCCTGATGTACAAGTTCTGCTGATGTTTTGACTTTGAAGTAGAGGGAGCCTAGTTCTTGCTTGTACACAGTTACATTTCCCTGCAATTGATGTTTGTGTCCTGTCTTTTCTCCTTCTGCTATGATGACTGTATTTGTTGATTTTAGGTTTGAAGGAATCTCATTTGTCTTTCTTATCAGCAAATCCCCATGTCTTGCAATCCACACCATTATTTCACCTCCCTTTCATATTTGATCAAAACGGACTTCATGTCTCAATATCCAAATTGTCGTATTCTTTTGGCGTAAGATGAAATTTCCATGCCATTGCATTGTCTGCAAAATGCATGTCATCAGGTACAAAGCTAAAATAAATTCTGTCTGTAGATGGACATTTGTATTTTAGAAGTTTGATTGATCTTCCTCTAATGAGGCTGTCCCTTAGTATGTAAAGCTCATTTCCACGTTTTGACTTGTTCATAAGTTCGGCATCAATCTCGTCAATCAGGGTATCATATCCATACAATTGAATTGCAGTATGCCTTTGCTCAATGTTTTGAATTTGGAGCATCTCTTTGATCTTCAACTCCCTTTTGGTAACTTTCTCCCAAAGATATTTTTCAAACATCACCCCATGAATAAAATAGTCATTTTGGTCACCTTGCCAATGTACGGCAGCTTCTGATACTGAATGTAGTCTGCCCTGATCATCTTTCTTTATTTTTTTAGGAGTGCTGCAGAGTATGGCCACATCCTTGAAAAATGATGCATGCCAGATGCCACGCATTATCATGTTAGAATAACGAGTAAAGTCTTCTTTTACTATACTGTCATCCAAACATCCTATTCTATCAAAGAAAGAACTGGACATGATCCAAACTTCTGTGGAAAGGCCAAAATTTGGTTGACGCACCATGATTCCATTTAGATAATTCTGTCCGTTGCTGTTGAGTACATCTAAAACATCTCGTATTATCTTGTTTGTAAAGACCTGTTCAAGTTTTATTAATTCAAGTATCACGTCATTGTCAACATATTTTTCTATCAGTTTGGTTGTGTTTCTGACCAGTTTTTTTCTAAATTTTTTGTGTATGTTGTGGTTTATCGGGTAAGAAAGAGTAAGGGATTTTGTACTGGATGTAAATGAAGGTATTTTTTGATATTCTGCAAAAGAGTCAGCTATCACAACTTTTGGTTTTGAAAAACCAGCAATATTGTACAACCAATCAATGTCTCTGTCTGTTTCCGAGTTTATGGGGTTTTTGCCCGATATTGTAACTAGTTCCAACCATTCTCTTTTTACATCTTCTAGAATTTTTCTTTGTTCTGAATCAAGTTCAAGTATTTTCTTTTCTTCAAATAATTTCATAATGTTTTGTTACATTCTTTGAAACTAAAACTTGTATAGGCAAACTATCTAAAACTAGGCAAATTACCTATCAATCAGTATATTCTATTTTGCTGCATTAATGTTATGATGTTGTTATGGGGGACACTTTCAATTTTGGTACTGTGTATTTTTCTGATTTTTCAACCGTATGGCGATGAATACAAACTATTGTACTTTCCAGTTGGAGCTGGTTTAGGATCATTATTGGTAACAGTAGATGATTTTGTTACGCAACAAAGATTGCTTAAACGAAAAAGATGTTATGGATGTCATAGAATCGATACAGAACTAACCCATATCATTGAACGCGGGTTGACAAAATATTACTTGTGTAGTGACTGTCCAAAAAAACATCATTTTCTACTACGACGTGGAGGTTCAATAATATCTGTCGTCACTGCGATTATCTTTTTTGTAGAACCTATCTCGGCTCACATAATTTTCCTAATAGGAATGCTGATTTTCAATATAAAGAGAAGCAGTTATGAAAATAGATTGTATTCCGAACAAGGTCGTTGCTATAACTGTAAGAAAAGTAATGATACAGTAAGACTAATGCAAACTCAACACATTCCAACATACTTTGTATGTTTTGAATGTCCTAGGAAATACGATGCCATTACAACTTCAGAGGGATAGTTTGACTGAAAAGATCAACAACATTTGTTTTTTTTGTGGCAACAAAGTGCAGAGATATTGGGATTCGAGATATAATGGAATGCGAGGCAAGTGTGATTATTGTGACTCAAATTGGCCCGAATCATGAGTAATTTATGAATTCTAGTAATGTTTACTATTAGTAGGCAAAGTTACTACTTATTGTCTTTAGTAACTTCGTCTAGTGTTGTTTATGGTCGCAATAACAAAACTTTGTTTTATTTGCTTTACAGAAATTCAAATTACAGGGTCAGATACGGGTAAGTAATATGGACAGTGATGAATACAAGTCCACTCCTCACATGCCATTTTTTATCTTAGGTAATGGTCATCGATATGATCTCATTAGGCTATTGTTACAACATGATAATCTAAAACCAACTCAAATGGCTGAAAAACTTGACATACCTCTACAAAATTTTTCAAGAGATCTTAGCACTCTGTACAAGCAATGGGATTGGTTAACAAGAGACAAAGATGATAATTATCATCTAAAACCATGGGTCAAAACCATGTGCAAAGTCTTGTTTTCCACATCATCGTTTATTACAAAAAATATTGAATATTGGGAAGACCATGATTTTGGAGATATTCGGGATTCACTCCTACAACAAATTGGGGTTTTTGACAATACTCATTGCATAAGAGGCAAAACCAAAATTACTGAGAAATGGAAAAAGATATACAAAAATGCTGATGTTTACATCTACAATACGTTTTACGAGGCAGAATACTCAAAAGAAATAATGGACATAGTTTATGAAAAACTCAAAAATGGTATTCATACTAAAACAATTTTTTCTGATGATTCTCACACATTGTTTCCAGATGATCACAAAGAGATTACAAAAAAATTCTCCAAATTTAAGACTAAGGGACAAATAGAACAAAGAACAAAAAACAAAGTTTCAGTATCTGTTGTGATGACAGAAAAAGAGGCATTTGTCATGTTTCCAAGAATCAAAGGACAGACCGATATTGAAGAAGCATTTTACAGTGATGACAAAAATTTTCATATGTGGTGTAAAGAATATTTTGAGCACTACTGGTCCAATGCAGAACAGCTCAAAACTGGAGGCAACTAGATATGCCTTCTCAAGTTGATTTTGTATCTGTTTTAGGATTTGACATTGTAAGATCAGCCGATCCAAAAATTCCAGGTCAGAAACAAGAAGAACGAAAAAGAACATTTCGTAAATGCATGTATGAATCAAAAACATATTTGGATTTACTATCTTATGCACATGAAATAGACACGGGTGATGGAGGATACTTGATTGTAGATACCAAGGATTCTGCAAAATTATTAGATATTGTAAAGGAATTACAAAAAAATCTTGAGAAACACAATGAATCTGAAAAAACTCAAAAATGGCATGTTCACATAAGAACTGGAATTAATGTTGGTCCTGCAGAAGTTAAGCGGGAAGGGCAGAAAATCGTTGATGTTACTGGAAATGCAATAGTCTATGCTAAACGGATAATGGATATTGGCCAAGAGAATCATGTCCTTTTAACTTCTAGCGCAGTTACGACAATTTTAGCTATTGATCATACCTGTCACGACAAAATCAGGTATATCGGAGAATACACAATAAGCCATGGCGAGAAATTCAATGTTCACAATTATTTTGATCGAGAAATTGGAAATTCAAAAGATCCTCCAAAAAATAATGATACGTCTCCAAATGAATTAAACAACGAATTCAGAAAAAAAATAGAAAATGAGATCAAAGGTGAATACCGAATTAAAAATGATCAACTTAAAGAAACAAATGTCAAGTTTATAAAAAAACTGAAATTCACTTATCTTGGAATTATCGTTGCAATTGTTGCGGTTTCAGTAATTTCACTTGCCATGATATATTCAAGTAATGTGAATTCAGAACCATATCTAGATGATATTTACGATAATCAATACAATACTGTCCAAGTCTCTATAACAAATAAAATTCAAAGTTTTATTGACGCATCACATATTTTAGAAAATACCGTCACTATGGGTTACATAGAAAATGAAAATAAAACATTGTTTATTGATAAACAAGTAGAAGCATTACAAAACTCGGATTTATTTGCAATAAATAAGAAGCCAATTCAGAATTCTCTTTATTTTTACCTATTGAGTCCATCTCCAGAATGCAAATTTCTTCTATATCCATTTAAAATAGATATGAGTAGAACCAATGCAACAGGATTAGAATCATGTGATCTTGTAACTCAGGATTTGTTTATTACAAATAACTATCCTTCTACAGGAGCTGGAACTTTTGTAAATACCATATCTCAGAAGATAAGATTGGCTAATGATGAGGGGTACGATTTAACCACGGGTATTGCTATTGATTGGGATAACGTTTCTGAAGATATAAGAAGAACCAGCATCAAATCATCTGATGTGAAATTTGTACTTGTTGATAGAGAACAATTTCTTATCATGGAGTGTACATTTGATAAATGCAAGAGTATGAAAAGTTATGCTGTAGAAAATAGTCCAATAACTAAAAACTCTACGTATATCAAATATGATCCGATCAATTATGGTGACTATGTACTTTACAAAGAGGAGACATTCCAAGATAAAGAATTTCATATGTATGACACATTACGAAATAGAATCTTAGATGGTTGGAGACTCATCATGTACGTCACACCATCAAATCCATAATATTCTAATGAATTCATTTGTAAAAACATATAACAAGAACTAACGAAGTTAATCTTGTTTTAAGAGAATCATCAATGTACTATTGAATTTTTGACTGTTGTTATTTTGATAGACATACAATGAGATTATGTGGTATGTAGATACATTGAGGGTGTGATAGATACAATGGAAACCATATTCCTAGTCTCAAAGTAAATTAATAGATTAGGAATATAATTTGATTAAATTTATAATTATTTTTAAAAATTTTTGATAGCAAGATTTTGTAATAATTGTTACTTGTGTATCCAACTAGATATAGTCAAATCTACAACTTAGCCATTTACCAAATACCGTACAAATCCTAACATGGACTTCAATGCAAAATGGTTCATAATCGGAATAGGAGTGGGTTTCTTTGTAGCCATGATGATGGGAATGGTCCTCATTGCTATGTATCCGCCTCAGAGCATCGAACAGATTTGTTTTGAATCGACTCTTACAAGCGGCGATTATGAAAAATGTCTTAAGGATTTAAGATTAAGTTAAAAAAGAACAATTACAACTGTTCATTTTTAATTTTGAATCTCTCTTTTTTTATTATTTTAGTTCCACGTGGGTCTTGTAATGCTCAGGAGGATGTGTATAGAAACCATGTGATGGAAAAGAAAGAAAATGTAACAATAACTAAAATGTTATAAAATATGATGATGTAAAGGGTCTGAAGCCTTGAAAAAACCAATAAAAACAGAGGTTTCGAATGCTAGAGTAAACGGGAACCTTCGGGCCCA
>Ga0224513_10000034_pt1 | contig 40538 bp, 30 predicted proteins | sample SF_May12_sed_USG_5_FD_169109 | JGI IMG/M metagenome (GOLD analysis project Ga0224513, IMG submission 169109) | Sediment microbial communities from San Francisco Bay, California, United States - SF_May12_sed_USGS_21 | ecosystem: Environmental > Aquatic > Marine > Sediment | place: USA... | reverse complement strand
GATGACATTATGGTATTTGGGAGAAAATAAAAAGGCCAAAACAACTAAGCCATTGAGTAAAACCGAATCTGTTTCAGTCATCGCAAAGGCGGTTTCAGGTGAAATATCCCGCCTTATCTTAGAAAATAAAAACAATTCTTCCCATGATATTCATGCAAAAGATATTGCTGTTCTTGTAAGGACAAATCGACAGGCTCAGATCATAAAAAAGAACCTTTCATTAAAAGGAATTCCATCGGTCCTTTATCTTACAGGAGACATATTCCATACCCATGAGGCAATGGAAATGGAAAGAATTCTGTTAAGTATTGCCGAACCCGGAAACGAAAGGGCATTTAATGCTGCGGTGGTGACCGACATCCTCGGTGTAGTTGGAGAAGACTTAGACTCGGTCAGCGGTGAACCATTCTGGCTGGAAGCCAAATCCAGAAGGTTCAGAGAGTATTTTCGCTTGTGGACACGGCATAATTTTATCCGTATGTTTCGGCTGTTGATGGTCGAGGAAAAGGTTAGGGAACGCCTTTTGAGTTTTTCTGATGGTGAGAGGAGACTGACCAATCTACTCCATTTGGCAGAAATTCTACATCAGGAATCGTCTGAAAAAAAGCTTGGTATCAACGGTCTGCTTAAATGGCTTTCAGAACAAAGAAACGTTGAAGTACCTGAATCCGAAACGCATCAACTCCGTCTTGAAAGCGATGATCAAGCCGTACAAATTATCACCATTCACAAAAGTAAAGGTCTTGAGTTCCCTGTTGTGTTTTGTCCCTTTGCATGGGAGGGGTCCTTAATTAAAGACCGCGAAATTCTGTTCCATGACACGGATAAAAATGAGACCCTCACCCTTGATCTTGGTTCAAAAAACTTCGGCACACACCTTGCCATTGCTCAAAATGAACAACTGGCTGAAAACCTGAGGTTGCTTTATGTTGCAATAACACGAGCGATACATAAATGTTATCTTGTATGGGGTAGATTCAATACCGCTGAAACTTCTGCCATCGCTTATCTGTTACATTATAAAGGGCAACCAGAAAATATTTTAAGAGATAATCTGCTGACATCTTTAAGAGAGGATGTTTTAGAAAAAAACGAAGAGGATTTGCTCGAAGACTTAAAACAGCTGTCAAGCCAGTCAGAAGGGTCAATAAAAATTGTTCCCCTACCGCTTGACGATACCATGGAATACTGGGCAGAAGAGGATAAAAGGGAAGGATTGTCTTGCAGACATTTTTCAGGAAAAATTGATACCACATGGAACATCTCCAGTTTTTCACATCTCATATCACAACGGGCACTGGATTCAGAATTACCGGATCGTGACGTATTCCATGATTTATATACACCCATAACGGAAAACGATTTGCATTTAGATAAAAATGAAAATATTTTTTCATTTCCAAAAGGAACCCGGGCCGGGATATTTTTTCATGATGTTTTTGAACATCTTGATTTTGCTGAAAGCTGTACAGAAGAAAGAATAAAATTGATATCAAATAAATTAAAGGAATACAGATTTGAATCCAAATGGCAGGAACCTGTCTGTGCCATGGTGGACAATGTTCTTTCAGTACCACTTTGCATAAACAAAACCACTTTGATGCTTTCTTCCGTTCAATGCCGCAACAGGATCAATGAAGTGGAGTTTTATTTTCCAATTAAACCGGTGTCACCGAATCGACTCAGAAAGATATTTGCTGATTATGGTGGCATCGATCTTGTTGATGATTTTCCGGACCGGCTTGGTAAACTCAGTTTTTCTTTAACCAAAGGTTTTATGAAAGGATACATCGATATGGTTTTTCATGACCAGGATCGTTTTTGGTTGGTGGACTGGAAATCGAACTATTTAGGAAGTAGCGTTGAAGACTATGATAAAAATGTTTTGAATAATGTGATGAGCAGGGACTTTTACATTTTGCAATACCATTTATATGTTCTAGCACTTCATCAATACCTTCAGCTGAGAATACCTGAATTTAGCTATGAACGATATTTTGGCGGTGTTTTTTACATCTTTATAAGAGGGGTGGACCCGGACAAAGGCCCGGAATTCGGTATTTACAAAGATATTCCTGATAAAACCCTTGTTGATGCTCTTCTTAAGGAGCTTATATTAGATGAATAAAACTAATATAACCAATTTAATTGACCTTTCTGATATAGATGTTCATTTCGCCAAATTTGTCACAAGTTTTGATAAAAGTGATAATCCGGATATTTTTCTTGCTGCTGCCTTTGTCAGTCGTGCAACCGGCGACGGAGATGGGTATCTTGATCTCAATTCTATAGCCCGAAAGCCGATCCTTTTAGACATTAATGGTGAAGATAGGTTTAAAATTCCGAAACTTTCAGAGTGGTTAAAAACTTTAAGCCAAAGCCAGGTGGTGGGAAGACCCGGTGAATTTTGTCCCATGATACTCGATGAAAAAAACAGACTTTACCTTTATAGATATTGGGATTATGAAAACAGACTTTCAAGTACAATCAAAAGCCGCATCAAGGAAGACATTCAGGGAATAGATAGATCCATTTTAAAAGACAGCCTAATCAGGCTTTTTCCAAATAATGGGACTGATGAATTCAATTGGCACAAAGTGGCCGGAGTTATCGCTGCGTTTAAAAAGTTTTGTGTCATTACCGGTGGTCCGGGAACCGGCAAAACTTTCACGACGGCAAAAATTCTCGCTCTTCTTTTAGAGCTATCCCGAAAAGATAAACTCAGCATTTTGATCGCTGCGCCCACAGGAAAAGCAGCGGCGAGGATCGGTGAATCAATTAAAGCTGCAAAAAAAACACTCAACTGCAGCGATGATATTATTGATGCCATACCTTCCGAGACATACACGATTCACAGAATGCTGAAAACAATTCCTGGTTCCCCATATTTTTACCATAATGCTGAAAATCCTCTCACTGCCGACATCGTAGTGGTGGATGAAGTTTCAATGGTGGATCTTGCGTTGATGTCCAAACTCCTTTCAGCTGTGAAAAATGATGCCAGAATCATACTCATTGGAGACAGGGATCAGCTTGCTTCAGTGGAAGCAGGTTTTGTAATGTCAGATATCTGTGACAGGGACAATGTCCACTTATTTTCAGAATATTTTTACAAACAGTTTGAGAAGCTAACCCGGTGTAAAATGGAAGTCCCGAGTAAGAAACTTAAAGACAATCCGGGCCTTTATGACTGCATGGTTGTTCTAAAAAAGAGTTATCGATTTACAGATACCAGTGGAATTGGAGAATGCAGCCGAGCTGTAAATAACGGCAAATTTGATGAAACTTTCTCAACCTTTAAAAGCAATCCGGATCAAATCGATTGGAAAAAGATCTCAGGCCCTAACGATCTTTCAATGGCCCTGTCAAAAGAAGTCATCAATGGATATTCAGATTATCTTAATTGCCATGATCCTCACAGAGTACTTGAGCTGTTTAATCGATTTAGAATACTCTGTGCCGTCAAATTTGGCGCATTGGGTGTTATTGAAATAAACAGATTGACGGAGGAAATATTAAACCGGAACGGCTTTATCGAACTCGATAATTTATCAACCTATCCATGGTACAGAGGAAGACCTGTTCTGATTACGCGTAACGATTACAACCTGGAACTTTTTAATGGAGATATCGGAATTACCATGCCAGAACCGGATTCAAAAAGCAAAGATTTGTATGTTTACTTTTCAGGTGTCGCCGGTAAACCCAGGCGGTTTTTTCCACATCGGCTTCCGGAACACGAAACAGCTTATGCAATGACTGTTCACAAAAGTCAGGGGTCAGAGTTTGAGATGGTCCTTCTTATTTTACCGAACCAAGATTATCCTGTATTAACTCGTGAACTGCTTTACACAGGAATTACCAGAGCCAAAAATCATATTTCGATTTGGGGTAGGGAAGAGATCATTAAAAGCACCATATTGCGTAAAATTAACCGTAACTCAGGGTTGAAGGATGCGTTGTGGGAAGAAACAGATTAAGTGAACTAAATTTGATGGTTTTGTAAAAAGCCGAAATAGTCGTCACTCCCACGAAGGCGGGAGTTAATAATCCAACTCAATTATAAAAATGCCAATACGTTAACAGGGAACCTCGATGAAAAAAACAATAATAAAAGGAACCGGTCGTTATGTACCGCCACGTATTGTAAAAAACGACGATCTTTCACAATGGATGGATACGTCAGACGAATGGATTCGACAACGGACCGGAATAGAGCAAAGACACTGGATACCAGAAAACGGCGGCATTGGGTCTTCAGATCTCGGGCTTGAAGCAGCAAGAATCGCCCTTAAGCGAGCGGAGTGGTCACCTGAAGATATTGATCTCATTATATTCGGAACCTTGAGTCCGGATATCTATTTCCCGGGTTCAGGGTGTATCTTGCAGCATAAACTCGGGCTTAAAACAACGCCTGCCCTTGATATTCGGCAGCAATGCACAGGGTTTATTTATGGGTTAACCACTGCAGACGCTTTTATTCAAAGCGGGCATGCAAATCGAATACTTTTAGTCGGTGCCGAAGTTCATAGCACGGCACTCGACATTTCTACTCGGGGTCGCCATGTGTCGGTCATATTTGGTGACGGTGCAGGTGCCGCCTGTTTAGAGGGAGTTGAAACCGAGGAATCTGTGGGTGTGTTAGCCTCTGTACTTCACGCCCAGGGAGAACTGTCAAATGCCCTTATGATGGAACTGCCGTCTCACAAAATGAGCCCATTCTTAAGCAAAGAAATGTTGAAAGAAAGCCGCCATTACCCGGTGATGGACGGCAGGCTGGTTTTTAAAATCGCGGTGAAAAGACTTTCACATGTAACCAAAGAGGTTTTGCAAAAAGCGAATCTTTCATTGGATGATGTCGACCTTTTCATTCCTCATCAGGCCAATCTTCGTATCAACGAAGCATTTGCAAATCTGATGAATGTATCTCCGGAAAAAGTGTTTAACAATATTCAGCGATATGGAAATACAACAGCAGCGAGCATACCCATCGCATTGGATGAAGCCCTTGAGAAGAACCGTATCGGCAAGGGCAGCACGGTTGTTTTTCTGGCACTGGGTGCAGGATTGACATGGGGAGCAGTAATTTATCGATTCGCAGAATAAAAACGTTTAACTTGTGACATTCTCAAAGGCCATCAGAAAAAAGGGTATTCAGATAAAATTTGGTGATGGGATCGACATTCTCAAAAGTGTGTGACTGGTCTTGATTTTTCATGGCCATTTCTTTTCGAATATCTGTGGCTAAGATTTTGCCCAGTTCTACGCCAAATTGATCAAAGGGATTGATGCCCCAGATAAAGGCTTCAAAAACGGTTTTGGCTTCATAAAAGGCAAGAAGACGACCGATATTTTCAGGAGAGAGATCGTTTAATAGAATGGTTGATGACGGTCGGTTTCCTGAAAAAGATTTTGCAGGATTTGCGTCTTCCTTCCCTCGGGCAAGGGCGGTGGGCTGTGCAATGAGATTTGACCAGAGTTCCTGATGATTGGTCACTCCTTTTGATTGGTTTTGATACTGTTTATAATGGGGATGAATGACACCGATAAAATCAATGGGAAAAGGCCTTCCCTGGTGGGCCAACTGAAAGAATGAATGCTGCGCATTGGTGCCCGGTTCTCCGAAAATGATACCCCCTGTTGGTTCATCCTGCGAGTTGCCGTCTTCGGTGACGGATTTGCCGTTACTTTCCATACTGAGTTGTTGGATATGGGCCGACAGTTTGGAAAGCGGTGATGCATAGGGTATAATGGCTTGTGCCGGATAACTTAAGAAATTGTTGTTCCAAACCGAAATTAAAGCCGCCACGAGCGGAATATTTTCTCTTTCTGTTGCATGTCGGGCATGCAGATCCATTTCTTCAGCGCCTTTTAAAAACCGTTCGAACCGCTCATACCCGAGATAAAGGCTCAACGGCAACCCGCCTACGGCAGAGGTGACACTGTATCTCCCACCAATGAAATCAAACATATGAAATGAGGAAAGGAGCGGATTTGCGGGATCATCTCCGGGAGACCCCTTGCTGGTCACCGTTACAAAGTGTTTGGCGGGATCAAGCCCCTTTGCTTCAATAAAAGCGATTACCTGATTGGTATTGGCCATGGTTTCCGCCGTGGTATAGCTTTTTGAAATGACTATCCAAAGGGTTCTTTCAATATCAATGACGGATACAATTTTTCCGAAGTTATGGATATCGACATTGGAAAGAAACATCATCTTCATATTCTTGTCCGCCATCGCATGGAGTGCATTGGCAACGAACTCGGTCCCAAGGTATGATCCTCCGATTCCGATAACAACCACGGTATTAAATGGTTTTCCAGTGGATCCGGTGATTTTTCCCTCATGAATGGTTGAAACGAATGCTTTAATGTCTTTTCGAACTTTACGTATCGAAGGCATGACGTCTTTACCGTCGACAAAAACAGGATCATCGGAAAAATTTCTTGTGGCCGTGTGAAGTGCCGGCCGATTTTCCGTGACATTGACTTTTTTACCGCTGACCATATCGTCAAACCGTTGCTTTAGCTTTCTAAATTCAGCCAATTCGATCAAGTGATCCATAGTTTTCTCGTCGACTCTCTGACGGGAAAAATCATAAAAAATACCGGAAGATTTTAAAGAAAATTTTTCAAGACGGTTGTTGTCCGTAAGCAGGTGTTTTAAATGTTTTTCAGGTAAATTCATAATATCGGCATGTTGTATCAACCGATTCCAGGTCGGATTTTCATTATGCTTGGGCTGGGTCATATGGTCCTCCGGTAGATGATCGAACTAACTTCGCCTCGAACAGGAGACAACCTCGGACAAAACAGTGTGTATCTTGTCCAAAACTTGACAATCGTCTTCACATCCTGGGAAATCCCTTCTATGTACACACTCTTTACAAGGACTTTTAGTAAGATAACCGATTTCGAAATCGAATCTGTATTTAACATTTGTAGAGGGTAAATATTTTATAAATTTAGGAATCATAACTTTCGAATACCATATCATCTCTATCAGCACAAGAAAAACCCATCCATTGAGATTGACGGGTTTTTATAAAAAAACGATGAAATTTATATATCTTATAAAAGGACTTGATGGCCAGCTTCGATGTATCGAACAACACCCTAATTGATTAATATTGTTCGTCGTATAGGTTATTTGTGCTGGTGATCTTTTTTACCCTCAAGAATCGCATGCATACGATCCCGTTCGGCCTTTGTTTTGCGGAGCTGATCTTTGATTTTAGCTTGTTTTTCAAAGGGGATGCTCTTTATTTTTTTCTCCAGCCTTTCCACCTCTTTCATCAATCGATAAAGCTCTTGTGCAATCATTCGAATCGGCATGGCATATATGGACCTATGTTGAGAGGTTCAAGGTTCACGGTTCCAGGTTGAAGGTCACTATTTTGTGAGATATTAAGAAGGTTAGAACGTATGAAGGTCGGCAATCCCCGTTATTTCCAAACTTCTGATCTTTTTTCTTCCGGCCTTCTGTCCCTATATTATAACCCTTGAACTTTGAACCCTGAACCACTTAACCTGAGTGGTATTATTTTTAGGCTTTGCATAAATTTTTATTTTTGTGATATTTATTATATGATATATGAACGATTTTCAATATGGTAATAATAGAAATTTGCGGGGAAATATGCGTATCGGTATAGGATATGATGTTCATCGGTTGGTTGAAGGGCGAAAGCTAGTATTAGGCGGAGTCACCATTCCTTTTGAAAAAGGTTTGCTTGGGCATTCTGATGCTGATGTCCTTATTCATGCCGTGTGCGACGCACTGTTGGGGGCAGCCGGTTTGGGTGATCTTGGTTTGCATTTTCCGGATACCGATCCAAAATTAAAAGATATCTCCAGCATGACAATTCTCTCAAAAACGCATAATTTCTTGAAAGATAAAGGCTTTAGGGTCATCAATTTAGATTCAACTATTATGACCGAAGCACCTAAAATTACATCTTTTAAAGCAATAATGGAAAAAAATATTGCAAGAACAATTGAAATTGAACCGGAGTGTGTTAATGTTAAAGCAACGACATTAGAAACTCTTGGAATGATAGGGAAGGGGGAGGGTATTGCCGCCTTATGCATCGCACTCATTGAGTAAAATCGCAACTTGAAACCGTAAACTCAAGTTAAAACAAATACGGATATAAAACAATGTCACTTCGCGTTTTTAATACACTGAACAGAAAAAAAGAGGTTTTTAAGCCTTTAGACCGCGGAAAAGTCCGAATGTATGTTTGCGGCCCCACGGTATATGATTCCTGCCATATTGGGCATGCAAGGTCTGTGATCGTTTTTGATGTTATCGCCCGATATCTGAAAGAAATAGGCTATAAGGTGATATATGTCAGAAATTTCACGGACGTAGATGATAAAATCATCGACAAGGCAAATCAACTCGGTATTGACTCAACGGCAGTCGCGGAAAGATTCATCAAAGAATTTTATGATGACATGGATGCCCTGAATGTTGAGAGAGCGACCATAGAGCCCAAGGCTACCGATCATATCACACAGATCATTCAATTCATTGAAAAGTTAATTGAAGGGGGATTTGCATACCGGGTAGAAGGTGATGTGTATTTTTCCGTTGAAAAGTTCGAAGAATACGGAAAGCTTTCCGGCCGCAAACTGGACGAAATGGAAGCCGGCGCCAGAATCGATATCGATGAAAGAAAGAGCAATCCTTTTGATTTTGTCTTATGGAAATCCGCCAAACCCGGTGAACCCCACTGGGAGAGTCCATGGGGCATGGGACGGCCCGGATGGCACATAGAGTGTTCGGCCATGAGCAGCGAATATCTGGGGGCAACCTTTGACATTCATGGCGGCGGCAAAGATCTGTGCTTTCCACATCATGAGAATGAAATCGCCCAATCGGAAAGTATTTCCGGAAAACCGTTTGTCAAATACTGGATACACAACGGCTTTGTAAATATAAATCAGGAAAAAATGTCGAAGTCTTTGGGCAATTTTTTGATGATTAAAGATATTTTGAAAACATATCATCCGGAAGTTGTGCGTCTTTTTCTTCTTTCCAATCATTATCGCAGTCCCGTTGACTTTACAGAAAAAGCAATGGACGAATCCCGCAAGAGACTTGATAAGATATATGCATTTTTTGCACGAGTCGAGGAGAAAATAGGATCTGTGTCAGACCGAAACATTGAGCCTGGTGATTGTTGGCAGCAATTTTGTGAGGCAATGGACGACGATTTCAATTCAGCGCTGGGCATCGGCGTTATTTTTGATACGGTTCGCACGGTCAATCGTATGCTGGACCAATATGAAAACAGGGGTTCTGAACAGCTTTATTCTTACCAATTAAAGAAAACCATACAAGACGCTCTGGCTGACATTCGGAGAACCGGCAATATTCTCGGGATACTACTCGAGAAACCCACTGTATATTTTGATAAACAACAAACACAGGGCCTCGAACAAAAATCCGTTGATCCCACCATGATTGCAAAGATGGTTGAAGAAAGAAATGCAGCCAGAAAGGCTAAGAATTGGAAAAAGGCCGATCAGATCAGAGATCAGCTTGCTGACATGGATGTTATTTTGGAAGACCGGCCTGATGGAACGGTGTGGAAGATCAATAATTAATGAATTCGTATCTGCCACTAAGACGCCAAGTCACGAAGAAAGAATAATAAATATATCCTTTGTGCCTGCCCGCCATCGGCTTCGCCTTGGGCGAGGCGGGCGGGCCTTAGTGCCTTTGTGGCAATTTTTTTTGGTTCTGTAAAAATTCAATCGACAATCGTTTGCACATGAAGCGGAAAAGTTCCACAAAATCCAATCTATTACTTATTATATAAGAATCATATCATACCAATCATTATGCCTTCCTTTAAGTTAGTTTCAGATTTTACCCCAAAGGGCGATCAAACAGATGCAATTCGTGCTTTAAGTAAAAGAATCCAGTCCGACGAGAAGCACAACGTTCTTTTGGGTGTCACCGGCTCAGGAAAAACATTTACAATGGCACATGTCATTGCAAACATCGGAAAACCGGCCCTGGTCATCGCTCCGAATAAAACCCTTGCCGCGCAGCTTTATAGTGAATTCAGAATTCTCTTTCCTGAAAATGCTGTGGAATATTTTGTGAGCTACTATGATTACTACCAGCCCGAAGCATACATCCCATCAAGCGACACGTATATTCAAAAAGACTCTTCTATCAACGAGATGATCGACAAACTTCGCCATTCGGCTACACGGTCGGTATTGTCCCGCCGGGATGTAATTGTGGTGGCGAGCGTATCGTGCATATTCGGTCTCGGCGCCCCTGAAGAGTATTTGGCCATGCGTGTTGAATTGGAAAAAAATATGACGCTCGAACGTGATACATTACTTGCGGAACTGGTGGCCATGCATTACGAAAGAAATGACGTCGATTTTTATAGAGGGATTTTCAGGGTTAGGGGAGATCGGGTTGAAATTTTTCCGTCATATGAAGAGGACAACGCCCTTCGTATCGAATTTTTTGGAGACGAGTTAGAATCGATTTCCGAGATTGACCCTCTCAGGGGTATTGTCAGAAAACACTTGAACCGTATTGCCATATATCCGGCCAGTCATTACGTAACCCAAAAAAAAATTCTTAAAAGAGCCGTTAGAACCATTACAACTGAATTAACACGGAGGATTGACTATTTCAGGGATGAAAATAAACTGATTGAAGCACAAAGAATTGAAGAAAGGACAAACTTTGATTTGGAAATGATGCAGGAACTGGGATACTGTAATGGAATCGAAAATTATTCCCGCCATCTAACGCAAAGAGCGCCCGGAGAACCACCACCGACACTTTTGGATTATTTCCCAAATGATTTTTTGATGTTTACTGATGAAAGCCATATCACCATTCCCCAACTTCGAGCCATGTACAAAGGGGATAGATCGCGCAAAAGTACCCTTGTTGAATATGGATTCAGACTGCCGTCGGCCCTGGATAACCGTCCATTGACTTTTGAAGAATTTGAGTCAAAAGTATCGCAGGTGGTTTATGTTTCAGCCACGCCTTCCGATTATGAAATTTCAAAAGCAAAAAATGAACTCGTCGAACAAATTGTGAGACCTACCGGGTTGATCGACCCCATGATCGAGGTGAGAAAAGCCAAATACCAGGTAGACGATCTATTCGAAGAAATCCGACAACGGTTGGAAAGAGATGAACGGGTGTTGGTCACCACTCTGACAAAGCGTATGGCTGAAGATCTCACAGAATATTATTCGGATATGGGAACAAAAGTTCAGTATCTTCATTCAGATATCCACACTCTGGAAAGAATGGACATCATCCACAATTTAAGAAAAGGAGAATTCGATGTGCTCATCGGAATCAATCTTCTTCGTGAGGGGCTCGATATTCCTGAAGTCTCACTTGTGGCCATACTCGATGCCGATAAAGAGGGTTTTTTACGTTCAGCCCGGTCGCTGATCCAGACCTGCGGTCGCGCTTCCAGAAATGTCAGAGGACAGGTGATTATGTATGCCGATTTCGTGACCCGATCCATGCAACAGGCCATTGACGAAACAAACCGGCGCCGAACTATTCAAAAACTATACAATAAACAGCATTCGATTACACCGACAAGCATAGAAAAAGAGATTACACCTGTCTTTAAAAAGCTGGACGAGTTTAAAGATACACCGAAAGACAGGGTAGCAGAAACACTTGCTCAATATGAATCTGAAGAAAATCTTGATGTCATCATCAGAAATCTTGAAAGAGAGATGAAACAGGCAGCAAAAGAGTTAGAGTTTGAACAGGCCGCTGAAATTCGAGATCAAATCCAAGCCATAAAAGAAATGATCGTCTTTGAGCTTTGAATTCATTTTTCACTCTCATATTTTAGGTAATTTCAATTACTTCACAAATCGTAATAGTGTGGTCATTTGAAACAAATCGATTCCAAAGGAGCTTAAGGTATAATTAAATTTTTGACTGGAAGCTGTCTGAGTGGATTAGGGATCGTTTTGAAAGAACCATAGCCAATTTAACATTATGGATGAATTCCTCTGATAAAGCAAAAACCTTTATAAATTGCCCGGGCAGGTTCTTTCATTACGAGTCCTTATTCACGAGTTCTTTCAGCAAAAATTTAATTATACCTGAAGCGGTAATGTTTTCAAAAGGCTAAACTGTTACAACAAATCGTAAAATATCGAGTCGCATAACGAAAGAAATGACATCGAAAAAAACAATATTTGAATTAACAACTGCCAGTGAGGATCCAGCATCCGGTATCAAAGATAAATTGGCCAAGGTTTCTTCCCAGCCTGGTGTTTATCTAATGAAAGACGCCCATGGCAAAGTGATATATGTGGGTAAAGCCAGGAACTTAAAAAAACGGTTGGCTTCATACTTCGGACGCATTGGAAACAGCACATCACGAATAGACATGAAAACAGAAATTCTTATTCGAAACATATCGAATTTTGATACAATCATCACCGATAGCGAAAAAGAAGCCCTGATTCTTGAATCGAACCTTATCAAACGCTACAAACCTCGCTATAATGTTATTTTAAAAGACGACAAAAGATACCCCTCTTTACGTTTGGACATCAATAATCCATATCCAAACCTTACCGTGGTCAGAAAAGTTTTTAAAAACGGTGCCCTCTATTTTGGCCCATTTTCTTCTTCTGCCGCTGTTCAAAAAACACTTAAAATTATCCATAAAACGTTCAGACTCAGAAAGTGTAAACAAAAGGATTTTAATCGTCGTACAAGACCCTGTCTCAACTACCAAATAGCATCATGTCTTGGGCCTTGCTGTCTCAAAGTGGACCATAAACTCTATGATGACATTGTAAAAGAGGTTGTCTTATTCTTAAAAGGAAGAACCCCCGATCTGATTAAAAAAATAAAACAGGAGATGATCTCTGCTGCGAATGTACATGATTATGAAAAAGCGGCGGTTTTGAGGGACAAAATGTTTGCACTTGAGCAGACGCTCGAAAAACAGGTGGCAGTTACGAATGATTTTAAAGACCGGGACGTACTGGGAATTGCAAGATCTGATGAGAATTCTATGTTTACGCTTCTTTTTATCCGCAGCGGGTTTCTTGTTGGGACACGAAATTTTAAGTTTTCTAAGACGATGTCAACAGACACCGAAATAATTGGCGAATTTATACGACAATATTATGATACAACACGTTTTATTCCTAAAGAGATTCTGGTCCCAACACCACTTGAAGACGCATTTTTAACAGAAGAAATGCTAAGCACAATCAAAGGACAAAAGGTTAAGGTTTTATCACCCAAACGGGGTGAAAAGGTTCGCCTTGTTAAAATGGCCTATCAAAATGCAAAAAACAGCCTCCGAGAGCTCATTGCCGAAGTTTCAAAAGATACCCAACTTCTCGTGCGTCTTCAGCAGCGGTTGAAGATGGACAGAATACCGTTTCGGATTGAATGCTTTGATAATTCCAGCATTTCAGGAAAAGATGCTGTTTCCGGTATGGTTGTTTTTGAAAAAGGAAAGCCGAATAAATCTTTATATCGAAAATACAGACTCAAGACAACTATAGCAAAGGACGACTATGCCTGTATGGCTGAAGTCCTTAACAGGAGATATGGCAAAGCTAAAACAGCAGCACCCTATCCCGATATCCTCATGGTCGATGGTGGCAAAGGACAGCTAAGCATAGCGGTATCAGTCCTAACGTCTTTGGAATTAGAAAAAAAAATTCGAATCATCAGTATTGCAAAAAGAAATGAAAAAAAAGGGGAAACACAGGACAAAATCTATAAACCTGGACAGGCCAATCCTGTAAATTTAGGCAGGGAAGGGGACTTGATTCTATTTTTAGAAAGGATAAGAGATGAAGCCCATCGTTTTGCCATTTCGTTTCACCGTAAACGGCGGAGCAAGACATTGATGCACTCTTCCCTTGATTCAATCCAGGGTGTGGGCGAAAAGAGAAAATTAATTCTTTTAAAGCATTTTAAGAGCATAAAAAAAATCCGGGCAGCAACACTTGAGGAATTGAGCGCTCTGCCCGGAATTAGCTATAAAATAGCGGAAAAGATTAAAAAAAGCCTGAAGAGCCGGTAATCTTTTTCGCCGAGAAACGAACGTGTCTGTTAAATTAGCCCAATTTTTTCAACAAATCTTTGAGTTCCTTAACTGAATCAGCCGATTTGTCAAGAGCGGCCTTCTCTTCGTCTAATAATGTAATTTCGATGACATCCTCAACACCATCAGCACCCAATTTTACAGGGACCCCGATAAAAAGGTCGTTATACCCGTATTCACCTTCAAGGTATACCGCGCAAGGCAGGATTTTCTTTTTGTCTTTTAGAATCGATTCAGCCATTTCCACTGCAGCCGATGCGGGTGCATAAAAGGCGCTTCCAGTTTTAAGAAGTCCGACAATCTCTGCGCCGCCATTGGCTGTTCTTTCCACAAGAGCGTTAATGCGGTCTTGTGGAAGCAATTCTGTAATCGGGATACCGGCGACCGTAGAATAGCGAGGCAAGGGCACCATAGTATCGCCATGCCCGCCTAATACAAATGCTGTTGTATTTTCCACGGAAACATTAAGTTCCATTGCAATGAAAGTTCTGAATCGCGCTGAATCAAGTACGCCGGCCATACCGATAACTCGGTTTTTAGGAAAACCGCTGGTTTCATAAGCAACATGGCACATGGCATCAAGGGGATTACTTACAATAATCAACACCGCATTCGGTGAGAGTTTCGCCACCTCTTGGGTAACATTTCTCATGATTTTTGCATTGGTACTTAAAAGATCGTCGCGACTCATGCCCGGTTTTCTGGGGATGCCGGCGGTGATAATAACAATGTCAGAGTTCGCAGAAGGCCCATAATCGTTCGTTCCTGTTGGATGGGCGTCGTGCTTTTCAATGGGTGCAGCCTCAGCAAGATCAAGGGCTTTACCTTGGGGAAGTCCTTCAACAATATCCACCAACACGACATCACATAACTCTTTCTCTGCCAGTCGCTGGGCTGCAGTGGCACCGACATTTCCGGCACCGACAACGGTTACTTTTTTGTCCATTATGATTCTCCTTTTTTATATTAATGCATTTCGATATCTTGATGAACGCTAAAAAGCTTATTAACAGTGTATTTCAGCTGATAGAGTGGGATAAAATATTTAGTATACAACGAACCACTATAGAAAAAAATATAATTTTGATAACATAAAATCGAATGTTGTCAATATATTTATGAGATTATCTGTTTTTCTTGTTGTTGACATAATGTGCATGGCAGGATAAGAAATATGTGCAGACACTTTTGACCTTCGAAATTATAATGATTTAAAGGAAATATAATTTGAAACGCCCAATTTAGGTAAGATATTTATTTCATCATGTCCCGGCTCCTCAAATTTCTTCGAAATTTTTAATTGGAATAATTGAACAAAATGTAATAATATGTCATTGTATCAATAATTCATTTTCTTCGATTCATGAGGGAACATCCCGTTATGATCATAGCACAAAAAATTTAAACTTTACCAATGTGGTTTGGAGTTCAACATGAATATAATAAAAAAGATAAAAACATTGTTAAAGGAAGCAGAACTCTATCATTCCCAGGGGTTACTGTATGAGGCGATAGCAAAATATAATGATACAACCGAACTCATACAGAACAACGAACAACTCAAAAACAAACAAAACCTTCTTGAGGGTATATCTAAAAAGATTAACGTGTTGAATAAGGATCTATCCAAGATCGAATTGGCACCAAAGAAACCTGAAGTTTCAGAAAATATTCAAGGCCTGATTAAAAAGATGTACGCGTTTTCACCCGATATAGATGAAGATGCAAAAGCACTTGAGGGCGCAGTGGCATTGGCAAAATTCGGTCAGTTTAAAGGAGCGATATCAGACTTTAATGAACTTCTAAAAAAAGATTCGACCCGTGTTGATGCTGCTAAGAATATCTTAAGATGCCATATGGCACTTTTTTCGATAGATGAAGCCATATCTCAGTATGAGAAATGGCTTTTAGACGATATATTTAACCCTAACCATCTGAATATAATATACTTATTCTTTGAAAGTCTCTTGAAAAGTGAGGGGGTCGTAAAAACGCTTCCAAAGACGAAAGAACAGGTGGATAAAGTTAAGGTGCCGGTATCCTCAGAAGATGATCAGGTTCAAGTTTCCGAACCAGAGGATGCCGGGTTGGAGAAGACTGAAGATAAATCTGAAGATGAGGTTGAGTCTGAAGCCGAGAGTGAGGATGTTCTTGACGTCAATTCCATCGGGATAACTGTGGACAGCGGTCCTCAAAAAGGTCATGTATTTGAATTTAAAGTCAGGTTCCAATTGGGGAAAGTTGTCAGCCTTCTCATTCCAAGCAGAGATAAAGATGTGATAGACAATTTTAAAATTGGATCTGAGATTCATGGTGTTCAGTATTATTCTAACGTTGGTCTGTTTAATGGCTCAGGTTTAGTTTCTGCAGTAAAAGAAATCACAATCGGCCCTTTGCGGGGAGATTACTGCGTGGACATTGAGGTTGTGGTTCATTAGACCATAATACCGTTGAAATTGGTTTTTTTAATATCTGGGCATCAGACTTTAATATTTTCTTAATAACGATAAGATATTAATCAAGTATTCGATTTGACTTTAAATTTATAAACTGGAAAGAATCTCGAAATAACAAAGGACTTGAAAATTTCGACAAAAATTTGTAACATGTGAATTTAATGTCATATCGTGATGATTTGACATATTCTAATCCAATGATACGGGGCTGATGTTCTATGGCTATTTTAAATCTTAAAAAAAAACAGATCGAGTGTAAAATCGTATATTACGGACCTGGAAGATGTGGTAAAACAACGAATATGGAACATATTTATAAGTCATATAAAAAACAAGTGACCGGCGATATGGTTTCCATTGATACTGAAGGTGATCGGACCCTTTTCTTTGACTTTCTTCCCATGGGGCTTGGTGAGATTAAAGGATTTGATGTTACGGTTCAAGTTTACACAGTTCCCGGTCAGGTTCAATACAGATCCACCAGAAAACTTGTATTAAAAGGGGTTGACGGTGTGATTTTTGTCGCTGATTCACTGGCGGTGCGGCGTGAAAAAAACATGCTGTCTTTGAAGGATTTACAACATAATTTAAAAGAATACGGGATCAACATTTTTAAAATTCCTCTTGTCATGCAGCACAACAAAAGAGATCTTGCTGGAGAAGGGCTTCCTATTATGGCGGTTGAGCAGATGGAGAAGGATTTAAACAGGCAGCTTAAAGTGCCTTCTTTTCCTGCCAGTGCTATTTCGGGTCAAGGTGTTGGAGCGACGTTAAAGGAATGCTTGAAACTAACATTAATATCATTAAAAAAAGAAATGAAATTAGGACAATAAATATTAAAAATGGGAAATTTCGCTCTTGCAGGTAATCTTAAGTTTCTGAGTCTTGGTGATATCTTACAATTCCTCGGTTCAAATACAAGCACAGGCGTTCTGTATATTACAAGTAACTATGTCCAAACCCAAGGGACAATATATTTCGTCAAAGGGAACCCTGTAAATGCGTCTGCGGGATCATTGGTCGGGATTGATGCTTTAAACTCGCTCTTTGGATGGGTTGATGGAGAATTTGAGTTCAGAGATGAAAGTGTTTCTTGTGAACAAATTATTAATAAAAGCCGCATGCAAATTATCCTTGACGCCTTAGGCATGCTCGATGATGGTCTGATAGAACGGTTAGGCCCTCTATCGTTCTCCGACAAATCACAACTTACTGGAAATTCGTCAAAAATGCCAATTATAAAGGGACCTCTCATCGATTATACGTATATCGTTGACGAGGAAGAATTCCGCGCGAACAACAAGATCGTGGCGGAAGGAAAACACGGTGGATGGTTATGGGTCATTTTGGAAGGTGTAGCAGAAATTGTCAAAGAGACCCCAACAGGCCAATTAAAATTGCTCAAGATCGGTGAGGGCGCATTTATTGGGAGTCTTACTTCTTTCTTAATGTTAGAGCAAACAGTTCGAAGTGCGGCAATTTCTGCAGTTACCAATGTCCAACTGGGTGTTCTCGACTCGCGGAGCCTTTCTGTTGACTTCTTGCGGATGTCCAATTCTCTTAGAAACCTCGCCTTAAGTCTTGATAAAAGGATGAAACAGGCCACTGAAAAGGCTGTTGATACTCATTTAAACAAAATACGGCTGGAAGAATATATTAACGTTAAAAATCAAGTTATTAAGCAAGGAGATAGTGAAGATAATTTGTTTGAAATCACTGAAGGAGTCGCTCATATTGTCCGGCATACCGAACATGGATATGTGCCGCTTGGGAGTCTTTATCCGGGAGATTTCTTTGGCAATATTCCGTTCCTTGATCTTGGACAAGAACCATTTCATGCTTCCGTCTTTGGCTCGGAAAACCTCGAGTTCAAGAAAATGTCACCTGACAGCCTTCAACAGGAATACAATCAGCTTCAACCGACATTTAAAAATATTATTGATCATCTTGCAACCTGTATATCGGTAACCTCCATGGTCACATGCGAGTTTCATAAAAAATCCAGGCAGAAATAAACCTTGTAAAAATGATTTTTCAGCTAAAAGAAAATGAGACCTTTGAAAAATAGAAATTTTTGTTCGAGTTCAAGGAAGGCAAAAATTTTAACCACTTGAATACAGTGAGTATTTTGAGGAATTAAATTTGAGCCTGACACAGAAATCGGGCAAAAAGGGGCGTTTTGCAAAGGTCTCAAAATCGATTGCCCGCAAAACCATCTGCATTGGGGGAAAAACATGGGGATAAACGAAAGAAGACATCATCCAAGAATCAACGCTCTCAATCTGATATTCTATAGTTGCATGGATGCTACTGAGAGTATTGTAGCCCAGGGGATGGGAAGAACTTTAAATGTAAGTGAAGAGGGAATTCTGTTGGAAACACATGTTTCAATAGATCCAAAATATACTATAGAACTGGCAATAGGTCTTGAAGATGAGCTGATCAATATCAAGGGTGTTATTGTTTTCTCCACACCCGGAAAAGATGAGAAATTTGAAGCAGGAATAGAGTTCATCGAAACTGATGACGCGACAATTGAAATTTTAAAAAAATATATTAAAGTATTTTCGGAACAGTAAATCTTTAATATTTTTCAAATGGAACGGGTGAAGGGCTGTATCTGAATAAAGGATTTAATTAAATGGAACAGGCCGTAATTGAAACAAATTTTGAAACGTTAAATCTAATAAAAAGGGGTAAAGTACGAGATATATACGATCTTGGTGATCATCTTTTGATGGTGGCTACAGATCGAATTTCCGCCTTTGATGTTGTCATGCCCAACCCAATTCCTGAAAAAGGGAAAATTCTAACTCAAATCTCCCTTTTTTGGTTCGAGATAATGAAGCCGGTTTTGCCCAATCATGTGATCTCCGCTAACGTGGATGACTATCCTGAGAGATGCAGACCTTATTCGGAAATTCTTCGTGGAAGGAGCATGCTTGTAAAAAAAGCGGAACCACTGCCCATCGAGTGTATTGTAAGGGGCTATATATCCGGATCCGGTTGGAATGATTACAAAGTTTCCGGCAGTGTCTGCGGTATAAAACTTCCCGAAGGTCTCATAGAATCCGACAAGCTTCCCGAACCTGTATTTACGCCGTCAACCAAAGCAGAGTCAGGTCTTCATGACGTTAATATAGATTTTGAAAAAACCGTAGAAAAGATCGGTAAACCGTTGGCCGAAAAAGTCAGAAAACTCAGTATTGAAATCTACAACCAAGGTGCCGCCCTGGCGTATAAAAAGGGTATCATCATTGCGGATACGAAATTCGAGTTTGGCCTTTTGGATGACGACCTTATACTCATCGATGAGATTTTGACTCCGGATTCTTCCAGATTCTGGCCCCAACCCTCCTATAAACCCGGGGGTGCACAAAAGAGTTTTGATAAGCAATACCTCCGAGACTACCTGCTTTCCATCAACTGGAATAAAAAACCCCCGGCACCATCCCTTCCACAAAATGTAATTAACGATACACGCAATAAATATCTTGAAGGATTTCAACAACTCACTTCAGCAACCCATGCGCTTTAGAAAAAAAGTCGTCAATCTGTCCCAGATCGATTCCAATGATGATGCTTTTCGTATTACCACCGAGAAGCAGGTGGATGATTTGATGCACTCAATAAATCATGTTGGGATAATGCACCTTCCATTATTGTTGGAAAAGGAAGCAACCTATACCATTGTATGCGGTTTTCGAAGGATTGAAGCCTGTCGACGCTTGAATTGGTCCAAGCTTGAAGCCATGGTTCTCGAATCTGATACCATAAGGCTTAAGTGTATAAAATATGCCATCACAGATAACGCTTTTCAAAGATCTTTGAACTTAATTGAAAAGTCAAGGTCTATCGAAATGCTATCCGACTTTTTCAAAGATATTAACAGACTGTCCGAAGAACTGTCGGTATTGGGCCTATCTGAACATCCTTCAATGATCAAAAAGCTCAAAGGCATTTGTCATCTTCCCGATCCGCTTCAAAACTGCATCCTTTCCAATACGATTTCCCTTGCCATGCTTTTAGAGCTTGCTGGAATGTCGGAAGATGATTCGAAAGGTTTTATCAAACTTTTTAATACCCTCAAATTGAGTCTTAATAAGCAGAGGGAAATCGTGACGATGGCAAAAGAAATTGCCATGCGTGAAGACAAGTCTATCTTAAAGGTTATTGAAGAATATCATCTGAAAAAAATCTTGATGGATGAAGACCTTGATAAAAATCGAAAGGCTCACGATATAAGGATTTATCTAAAACAACGGCGCTTTCCAACCATAGCTAATATCGAAAAATCTTATGAAAAATATCGCCAAAAATTGAACCTTGAAAAGGGCTTTAAACTTATTCCGCCAATCAATTTTGAAAGTCCAACCTATACTTTGCAACTAAGTTTTAACAACATGACCCAACTCAAAGAACTTAAAACTGCTTTTGACGCCCTCATTGAAAATCCATACCTTAAAAAAATTGTGGATTGACCGAACACCATATATAGATGATTGTTGAAATAGAAATACACTATATTGTAAAGATTGATAGAGTTCTTTTTATTAAAAAATTAGGTCATTGATTCATGATGAGTTGAAAATGATCTGAGTTTGGAATAAATATCAATGGGTTGTGTCAATAAACCCAATGAATCATTGGAAATTCTTCTCAATTGCAATAAAAAGTGAATATATTTTCTTGACTAAACAAAAAGCACCCTTTATATAAAGCTTAATTAAATAAATATGGTTCAGGGAAATATGGGAATCAAGGAAAGGAAAGAACGGGAAAGAGGAAGAAGACGGCAGCAAATAATGGTTGCCGCAAAAAGAGTTTTTTCAAAAAAGAGCTTCAACAGGGCAACCATGGAAGATATTGCCAAGGAAGCAGAACTTAGCCCAGGTACGATTTATCTTTATTTTAAAAATAAAGAAGAGTTGTTTGCCTCTCTATCGCTCAGAATTTTGCAATATATGAGCATTCGGCTGGAGCATGTACACAACGAAAGGTTTAAAGAGCCAAAAGAAAAATTAAAAGCACTCAAGGAAGCCTTATATGAAGTCTACGAGTTTGATCCGCTTGTGCTGATTAATATGTTTCATCTGCAATCCAGCGAAACGCTAAAAAATTTATCACCTCATCTACTTGCGGACATCAAGGATTTATCGAGACATTCATTTAAGTCCATGGCAAGAGTTTTTGAAGAAGGAATAGAAAAAGGAGAGTTTATCGACAGGCATCCGGTGGCATTGGCCGACATTGTATGGGCGTTATTTTCAGGTGTTGTTCTTTGGGAAGAAAGTAAAAGATTGATTGACAGTAAAAAAGATTTCCTAAAACCGACCCTTGAAATTGCATTTGAAATATTTAACAGAGGAATAGAAACACGCCCTGAAACAGGGAAATGAAATTCAACGGTTCTAAACAGATCAATTCAGGTATTAAATGGTTTGGCTTATAATGGCCAAAACAAAAGAAAAAGCGACTTAATTTAACAATTAACCGGAAAGGGGGTGATATCACAGTTCAGCTATGAGAAGAGATGATGCTGGTGTTTTTTTGTCGCACGATCATCAAAAAACCCTCTCTTCCAATTGCTATGTTTTTTTTAAACCGGAAATTTTAAGGGAACTTATTTATGCCATGTGGCTAAATAAGTGTTGGTAATTCATAATGACACCTTTAAAAGACGAATTAACAGACTTCGTAACGGCTTAAAGAGTGTCATAGAATCTCAGCTAAAGCGCACCTTAAAGATCCCGGTAATTAATCACATGTTTCTAACTTTAAGGAGGTGTATTAATGCCAAAGTATGCCAAAGGATATAATCAACCAGTAGATGCAATTCCGGGACGAGGATGGGCTGTTATCCTCGCTGGCACGACCATCAATTTATGTCTGGGTTGCCTTTACGCCTGGTCTGTATGGCTTAAATATTTAACCGATGACGTTTACATGAAGGCCCACGGCTGGGCCGGGGCCCTTTCCGCGGAGCAGGCCTCCAACCCGAAATCAATGTGTATTCTCATATTTGCTCTGCTCATGATTCCGGGTGGAAAGATCCAGGATAAGTATGGTCCCACAGTCGCCGGTAGCATCAGTGCGGTTTGTATGGGAATTGGAATGCTCATCGCAGGTACGGCGCATTCCTATGCCGGAATCCTCTGGGGATTCGGTGTCGGCGGCGGTATCGCCATGGGCATCGGTTATGCCGCACCCGTTCCAGCAACACGAAGATGGGTCGGTCCTCATCAGGTGGGTGTCATGATTGGTATTACGGTCGCGGGTTACGGTGGTGCTGCGTTCTATGTGGCGCCGCTCATCAAATGGCTGATCGTAAGCTATTCCCTCTCTGCATCATTTATAGTACTGGGTGTTGCTTACCTTGTCGTCATCGGTATTGCCGCCCAAGTACTGGCATGGCCTGAAGACGGATACGTTCCGCCTCAACCGCCTGAGACAGCAGCAACAAAGGCTGCCGCTGCATCTGTGACTGACTGGACGGCAGGAGAAATGATGGGAACGTGGCAGTTTTACGCGTTGGTGGTCCTGTTTTGCTTGAACACCCAAGCGGGACTTCTCATCATCGGCCACGCCGCTAAAATTGTAAAGCCATTCCTGGAGCAAGGATTTATACTGGTTGCTGCCGGTGGTTTTACGAACGCTGCGGGACGGGTTGGGACAGGCAAGTACTCGGATATCATCGGAAGGGACAAGGCGTATATGATTAATGCTTTTGTCGCGGCCCTTTGTTTTTTCGCTCTGCCTGCAATTATCGCGGCCAAGTCGCTCTTTATGGCGTTTACGGCCTGTATGCTCGCCTACTGGGTTTACGGCGGTGGCCTTGCTCTGATGCCCTCATACACAGCTGACTTTTATGGCCCAAAAAATCTCGGCTTTAATTACGGACTCGTGTTCATGGGCTGGGGTTTCGGTGCATTCATGCCCAAACTGGCCGGTCACATCAAAGATATAACCGGTTCTTATGATCAGGCATTCTATATTGCCGGTATCCTGCTGCTTGTTGCGGTGGCACTTGCTTTTGTTACCAAGAAACCTCAAAAAAGAGGTGCATAGAACCCGGTCGATTTTGACAGATTAAGATCAACCGTAAATTAAAAGGCGGAGAGGGGCTAATCCTCTCCGCCTTTCTTTTTGGGTGAATTTAATATTTTGCATCACTATTATTTTAGGATCGTCTCCCGAATTGTAGTTAATTGAGGGGTCGGGGAGTTTTTCTCTTAAATCCTTGAATATAGCGGAATGGGTGATCTTTTTTTAAATCGGATGCTGTCTGAGTGGCTTAGGGATCGTTAGAAAAAACAGGCGCATACTGAAATTGTAGCTTTAAAGGAATTTTAAAATAATGCAGAGAACCTATTGATATTTAAAAGATAGTTTCCTGTTTTTTCTTTATGATCCCTTGCCGCGAGTTCATGCGGTTTAAAAAAAGATTATCCATGGAGCGGGTGTTTAGAAAAACTCCCCGACCCCTCAGTTAATTAAGGTAAATAAAATAAGTGGGTCATTTCCAATTGAGTCGGTGTGATCCCAAAAGGTACAAGCTTGAGTCCTTGGACCCTCTTCTCAAACTTAATTGGAGAAGAACCAAAAAAGATAACAATTTAGTTCTTTGAAACAAATCGATTTCAGAGGAGCTTCAAGTATGATTAAATTTTTGACTGGAAGCTGTCTGAGTGAATTAGGGATCGTTTTGAAAGAACCATAGGCGATTTAACTTTATGGATGAAACCCCCTAATAAAGCAGAGACCTTTATGAATCGCCCGGGCAGATTCTTTCATTACGAGCCCTTATTCACGAGTTCTTTCAGCAAAAATTTAATTATACTTGAAGCGGTAATGTTATCCAAAGATTAAAGCGTTACAATAAAAAAATATCCAATCCCCTATAGTAATCGTACTCATTTCAGCATGCAGATTTTCCTTCCCTTTAGTCCTTTTTTACAACGGCTTATAGAATCTCTTGTTTCCGGCACAATGAAGCATATTCAGCGTGATTTTCCCTTGACAAAAAAAAGATCTGTAGGTACAAAACCGAAGTTCATTTTATTTTTTAAAGATTTAGCTTGCATCGTGAAATCATCAACTACAGCTTGACGGAGTTTTTATGAGTACATTGGATGATCATACGAAAGAGATTTCTGAGGATACTTCCGGTGGGGCGGCTTCAGCAAAATCCCCGGATGCAAAAATGGAAAAACAGGATAACGGACCCGGAGGGCCCATCATCCTGTTTTTTATTTTAGGGGTGTTTGCCAGTCTTATCATGGGATGGATCATTTTTCCGAAACTATTATATTCTCAGAAAAAACAACCCATAGACTTTAACCATGCATTTCATGTCGCCGAAGTCGAAAACGGGTGTGAAAGCTGCCATTTCTTTCGTAAAGACGGAACATTTTCAGGGGCGCCGAAGTTGGAACAGTGCATCGATTGTCATGAAGAGATTCAAGGCGTCGATCCGGATGAGATTAAATTTGTTGAGGAATATGTTTCCAAAGAAAGGGAAGTTCCGTGGTTGATATACTCAAAACAGCCGGATTGCGTATTCTTTAGCCATGTCGCCCACATCAAGGGTGCCGATATGGACTGCGTGACCTGTCATGGTCACATCGGCGAGTCTGAAAGTTTAAAAATTTATGAAGAGAACCGGATTACAGGTTACAGTCGAGATATTTGGGGAAAGAGTATCGGTGGTTTCAAAAAGAATACATGGGATCGGATGAAGATGGACGATTGTGCCGATTGCCATCAAAAATATTCGGCCAATATAGAAAAAACAGGCGTTAAAACACCGACAAAAAGACTTGTTGACCATATGATTGAAGTGGTTTCTCCGGGGTCATCGATCTCCGGCAAAGGCGATAGTGTTCAGACGGAAAGAGATGCATGTTTTGTGTGCCATAAATAATCGAGAGTGTTTTAGGTTGAAAATTTGATCTTTCAACTTTGTTATAAAAGAGAATGCGAACAACGTTTTTAACGATATCCGAAGAGGTAAAATAGAGATGAAGATTGGCAGAAGAGGTTTCTTGTCGTTTGTAATTGGTGGGGCTGCAGGAACAGCCCTTTCACCGCTGCCATGGAAGTTGACGGATGATTCTTCGATATGGACCCAGATGTGGCCGTGGACGCCGGTGCCGAAAGATGGCGAAGCCAGTTGCGTCAATTCTGTCTGTACCCTCTGTTCCGGTGGTTGTGGCATCACGGTTCGAAAAATAGAAGACCGGGCCGTTAAAATTGAAGGCATGAAAGGGCACCCTGTAAATAACGGCGGTGCTTGTCTGCTTGGTCTCTCCGGCCTTCAATTGCTTTATGGCCCCACACGGATCAAAAGTCCGTTAAAAAGGACAGGGAAAAGAGGTCAGGGGGGATGGGAAAAAATATCCTGGAAAGAGGCTGTATCTGAGATCGTGGAAAAGCTCGGCAACTTAAGGTCAAAAGGTCAGTCACATACTGTCGGTTTCGTATCAGGTTCGGACCGTGGTACCTTACCCCGTCTCTTTGAAAGATTCCTGACCGCTTATGGCTCTCCCAATTTGATGCGTATGCCGTCTGTCCGTGATTCCTATGAGCTAACATTGCGTATGATGCAGGGTGTTCAGGCCTTGCCCGGATTTGATTTTGAAAATGCTGATTTTATTTTAAGCTTTGGAAGCGGCATCATCGACGGCTGGGGATCACCGGTACGAATGTTCAGAGCCAACAGTGCTTGGCAAAATGACAATGTAAAAGTCATTCAAATTGAGCCGCGCCTGTCCAACACGGCAGCCAAATCAAGCAAATGGATCCCTATTAATCCCGGAACTGAGACAGCCTTGGTAATGGGTCTTGCCCATGTTATTATCAAAGAATATTTGTACGATACGGGCTTTATTTTAAATTACACCAAAGGGTTTGAAGATTGGAAACGGCTTGTATTGGACAATTACAGCCCGGATAGTGTCGCAGCGATGACCGGAATTGATAGTGGAACAATTGCTATCCTGGCCAGAAGTTTTGCCAAGGCCTCAAGACCCCTGGCCATTTGCGGCCGGGGTGATGGTTCCTCTTCTGTTGGCCTTAAAGAATGCATGGCCGTTCACGCTTTGAATGCCCTCGTGGGCAATGTCAATAAAAAGGGTGGTGTTTGGGCCGTTTCTGATACGGATTACATTCGTTGGCCGGAAATTGAAATGGATGCCAAGGCTGCAGCCGGTATGCAGCATGAACGATTGGATGGGGCAGGAAGCAAAAAATATCTGTTTTCCAGGTATCTGATGAACCGTCTTCCAGAAGCCGTCAATTCAGGAGAACAGTCCCCGCTGCAGGCACTCTTTGTCTCTGGTGCAAATCCTCTATATACACTTCCTGATACAAAGCTTACCGAAAAAGCCTTTGATAAAATTCCGTTTGTGGTCAGTTTTTCTTCTTATATGGATGAAACCGCTCAACATGCCGATCTTATTCTTCCGAACCACGTTTTTCTCGAACGCTATGAAGATGTTCCAGCACCGGTCGGCCTGATTCAACCGGTTATCGGCCTCGCAAAGCCCGTGGTTGAGCCTCAATTTAATACCAGACATGTCGGTGATGTCATCATCCAAATGGCAAAGGGGTTGGGCGGAAGTGTCGCAGATGCTTTTCCCTGGGACAACTATTATTCCTGTCTAAAAGAGACCCTGAATGACAAATGGGAAACGTTGGTTGAAAAGGGATTTTGGTCAGACACGGAGTTGATGAGTCCGACCTTAGAATCGCCGTTTGATACAGTTTCCGGTAAATTTGAGTTTGTCAACCCGGATACCGGCTCGATGCCGCAATTTAAGCCGGTCAGTATTGAAGGTGACGAGAGGCTTTATCCCCTTGTACTCATCCCCTATGATACTATCAGACTGGCCAACAGTTATATCGGAGATCCGCCATTTGCCATCAAGACAGTTGAAGATACTGTTCTTAAAGGTAAGCATGTTTTTGTTGAGATTAACCCAAAAACGGCTAGATCTGCCGGAATTCATGAGGGACAGCGGATCCTGTTAAGTACGCCGAAAGGAAAAGCAGAAGTCAAGATTCACTTCTTTGAGGGCATTATGCCCGGCATTATTGCATTGCCGAGAGGATTGGGACATACTGCCTATGATGACTATCTGGCGGGTAAAGGGGTAAATTTTAATACGCTTATCGGGACGGTGGAAGACCCTGACTCAGGCATGGATGCTGCGTGGGGAATCAGGGCTAAACTGAGTAACGTCTAAATATATTGATTGTTAAAGATTGACCATTGAACGCTGAAGATTTTCTGCTTCATTATTCAATTGATCATCGTCAATCCAAAGAGGTCCTAATGAAACACAACAAAGCCCAGAAATTTGGGATGGTCATCGATCTGGATAAATGCACCGGGTGCGGCAGTTGTATGGTGGCTTGCATGTCTGAAAATAATGTGCCTTTCAGGAAAGATGAGTCGAACAAACTTCTGAGTATCACATGGATGCGCGTCTATCGGCTGACCAACGGAAAGTCTTTCCCGAATACAGATATATGCTATCTCCCAAGACCTTGTATGCAATGTGCAGGTCAACATGAAGGGCATTCTCCCTGTGTATCCGTATGCCCGGCCATCGCAACGGATTATGGCACTGATACCGGGATTGTCAGTCAGATATATACCCGTTGTTTTGGGTGCCGGTATTGTATGGCTTCATGCCCGTATCATGCCCGCTATTTTAACTGGTGGGATCCCATTTGGCCGGACGGTATGGAAAAATACCTCAGTCCCAATGTTTCTCCTCGAATGCGTGGTGTGGTTGAAAAGTGCAGCTTTTGTTTTCACCGCTATCAGTTGGCCAAGGAAAAGGCATTTTTGGAGGGAAGACGTGACATTGAAGAGAATGAATATCAAACCGCGTGCACCCAGGCATGCCCTGCCGATGCCATCACATTCGGCAATCTGAACAATCCGAACCATGCGGTATACAATATGGTCAACCCCGATCATAAACATAGCGGACGTCCGAGGAATCCTCATGCATTCCGGCTGTTGGAGCGACTGGGAACCAATCCCAAGGTCTACTATCTTTCAAGCCGAAATTGGGTTCGACAAGCCGGTGATAATTATCTGAAAAATGAGGCAAAAGGTAAAAAGCCTGTGCACCATGGTTAAAAGCTAACAAAAACTGAAACTGTTATTCAAGGAGTATGTAACATATGGATTCTGCATTAATACCCAAAGGCGTTAAGCGCTGCCCGTTGTGGCAATTTTTGCTGTTCATCGGTGCAGTCGGCATTGTACTGCTGTGGGGCGTTTATGCCATGTTACTTTGCTGGTTTAAGGGTCTTAACCAGACCAATATGAACGACTACTACGGGTTTGCTTTGTGGATCTGGGCCGATCTTGCAGTCATTGCAGTGGGTGGTGGTGCATTTTTTACCGGATTATTACGATATATTTTTGGAAAAGATGCGCTGAAGAACATCATTAATTATGCAGTGCTGATCGGTTTTATCTGCTACAGTTCAGCGCTGCTGATTTTAGCCATCGATATCGGGCAGCCATTGAGGGGATGGTTTATTTTCTGGCATGCCAATGTTCACTCCATGTTGACTGAGGTGGCCTTTTGTCTTTCCTGTTATTTCGTGGTATTGACCATTGAATATATTCCGCTGATTCTTGAAAACCGTCAGATCGACAAAGTGCCGTTTTTTCATCATCTCGGTCACAACATGCACGAAGTCATGGCGGTATTTGCGGCAACCGGTGCATTTCTTTCTTTTTTCCACCAAGGCTCTTTGGGCGGTGTTGCCGGTGTTTTGTACGGAAGACCCTTTGCCTTTAGAGAAGGGATCTTTATCTGGCCCTGGACCTTCTTTTTGTTTACATGGTCGGCCGCTGCCTGCGGGCCGTGTTTTACCATTCTGGTTACTAAAATCACCGAAAAAGTTACTCGAAAAAAACTGGTAAAGGACGTTGCCATCGAGCTGTTGGCTAAAATTTCAGGGTGGATGATTCTGACATACACCATAGCAAAGGCTTACGATACCTGGCACTGGTTCACCGTTACCGCACCGTCGAAAGGGTTCACGCTAATGGATTTTTATTCCAACAATCCATTGTATGGCATCTGGATGCTTGTAGCGGAAATTGGGATTTGCGGTCTGATTCCTGCGGTTATCCTGATTACGGATAAAGGACGAAAGAATTCCATGACGCTTTGGATTGCCGTGATCCTGGCGGTTATCGGGGTTTGTCTTAATCGATGGGTCATGGTGCTTCAGGTCATGGCCGTACCCGTCATGACATTTGATCAATGGGTCTTGTACATCCCAAGTTGGCAGGAGGTTGCAACAACCATACTCCCGGTAGCATATGGTATTATTCTCGTTGCCATTTCATACCGCTATTTGCCGGTATTCCCCAACGAGCCGGAACTGAATCCCATCGAACCCTTGGACAAAGAAGAGACGGCGGTTGAACCATCCGTTGAGTTAGAACAGGAATTAAAGCCGGCTGAAGCATAAAGCGGGCAGGAGGATAGATTATGTTTCCTTTTAATTTTGAATGGATCTGGGACATGGGCCATGCAGTGTTTATGGGGGGCCTCTGGTATGCACTGACCATTTTAGGCATTGGTATGACCTACTGCATTATCAAAGCCGCCATTGATGCATCCAAGGAGGATGGCGAACATCACCATTAACATGTTGTTTTTTTGAAGGTTAAAAGCGCTTGCCTCGCCATAAAATCGGGGAAGCGCTTTTTTGTTTATATGTAATTGTTTAACATGAAGCGCCTTCTTTTTAATGCAAAATAATTTAGGGCAAAATAATCATTTTGCTAAATATTTTTTATCGATCTCGATCATAGTTGAGTCGGTATAGTTCGTTCTAAGGATTTGATAAATGGATAAAATCATCGTTGAAGGCGGGCGTTCCCTTGAGGGAGAAGTGAAAATTAGCGGCGCTAAGAATGCCGCCCTTCCCATCCTTATTTCTTCACTGCTTACCGATGGATGGAATACATATACCAACGTTCCGGATCTTAGAGATATCCAGAGCACCAAAGATTTACTTTTGCATCTGGGCGCAAGGATTGAGACAGATAAAGATACTGTTCAAATAGATGCAGGAGGTGTGGGCAATCACGAAGCGCCTTATGATCTTGTTAGAAAAATGCGCGCGTCTATTCTGGTTCTTGGCCCGCTGGTGGCAAGACTTAAAAAAGCTCGGGTGTCTTTGCCGGGCGGATGTGCCATCGGTGCACGACCCATAAATCTTCATTTAAAAGGGCTTGCCCGTCTCGGTGCCAGCATTGAATTAAAACATGGTTACGTGGAAGCTACGGCGGATCGTCTTAAAGGAGAAGAGATTTATATGGATATTTCCACCGTAACCGGAACTGAAAATCTTATGATGGCGGCTGTTCTGGCCAAAGGAACAACCGTGTTGAGTAATGCAGCGTGTGAGCCTGAAGTTGTTACACTTGCTGATGTTTTGATCCGGATGGGCGCTAAAATAAAAGGAGCCGGCACTTCAGTCATCACCATCGAAGGCGTATCAAACCTGAAACCCGTATCGGTCAAAATCATACCCGACCGGATTGAAGCCGGGACCTTTATGGTTTCGGCAGCCTTGACCAAAGGAAATGTGACAATTTTGGATTGTGAACCCGACCATCTTGAAGCGGTGATCCACAAACTCAGGCTGAGTGGTGCCGAGGTATCTGTCAAGGATAAGAGCATACAGGTTAAGGGAGCAAATGAAATCGTAAGTGTAGATATTAAAACCTTGCCTTATCCGGGATTTCCGACAGATATGCAGGCCCAGTTTATGGTGCTGATGTCGATTGCAAGCGGGTTCAGTATGATTTCGGAAACCATTTTTGAAAACCGTTTCATTCATGTCAGCGAGCTGAAACGCATGGGGGCGGATATCAAAATATCGGGAAACACCGCCATGATTACCGGTGTGCCGATGCTGTCCGGTGCGCCGGTTATGGCATCGGATTTAAGGGCCAGCGCGTCATTGATTCTGGCCGGTCTGGCGGCAAAAGGCACCACCGAAATCAGCCGGGTATATCATCTGGATCGTGGATATGAGGAAATTGAAAGAAAGTTTTCTCAACTCGGGGCGGCTATTCGGCGTGTGAAGGCTTAACCCGGACATTTCACGTATCCGAGACGCCCATTTCCCCGCTATTCGCGGGATCTGCGAGCCGCGTTATCAAGAGCTTGCAGTAGTCTACGGAGGTCTATCCCGCTTTGTATAGCGGGGCTGCGCCCTTGAATGCCTTGCAAATGAACGCCTCGGATACGTGAAATGTCCGGGTTAGATCTATTACGATCAAGTAAAGTAGATGTCCGAGACATGTATTATCGACGAGTGACCCGCCTCGGCCTTCATTTGAGTGTCTATTTATCCCGTATTAAACGGGGAAGTTAAGGAATCCTGTCAATTATATGAGGGGTAGGGGAGTTTTTCTAAACAGCCGCTACATGGATAATTTTTTTTTAAACCGCATGAACTCGCGGCAAAGGATCGTAAAGAAAAAACAGGAAACTATCTTTGAAATAGTAATAGGTTCTCTGCATAATTTAAAATTCTTTTAAAGATAAAATTTCGGTATGCGCCTGTTTTTTCTAACAATCCCTAAGCCGCTCAAACAGCATCCGATTTAAAAAAAGATCATCCATTCCGCTCTATTCAAGGATTTAGGAGAAAAACTCCCCGATCCCTCAATTATATAAAATTAGCGGAGCGAAGCGACACCATAACTTTAGGCACTTTAGCTCACTTTAGGCACTTCTAATTTGACTGTTTTGGTTTTTCAAGCAACATTTCCTTGAATAGATATCGAGTACGTATATTAAATCCCTTAACAATTTAAATGATATAAATGGGAAACACAACGTTTTACTCCCGTCCGGTTATTCCACTCCTATTATCGATGATTTCAGGAATTGTCGTCGGCACCTGGTTCCCGGGGCACGGCACATGGATGGTTATCGTTGTCTTGGTATGTGCAGTCACACTGTTTTTTTTCATTCGAAAAAAGAGAACGCCTAAACTTTTCCCCCTTGTTCTTTTGATTGCCCTGGGATACCTGTCCATACAACCATGGGTTTTCCCTACATTCCCTTCCAACCATGTCATCCACTTTATGGATACGCATCCGTGGAAAATAACCGGTGTTATTGTTACATCCGATGCCAAGCAGTTGAATCGGCAAAAGTGCATTCTCCGTACAGAATTCCTTGAAAGCAAAAGCAAGTCATTTCCTGTGAAGGGAAGGATCCGGTTAACTGTTTCAGGGGATGCGCCCGATCTGTCAACGGGAGATCGTATTGTTTTTTTGGGTAGAATCAGATCCATTCGCAATTTCAGCAATCCCGGAGGATTTGATTATCAGCGATATATGGTTTTCAAGAAAGTTTGGGGTAGTGCCTATGTTTCTGCATACAAACTGAACCTGATCGAAAAAAATGTGGGGAAAGGGGTGGGCGCCATCATCTCGGGAGCACGTCATCGGATATCCAATCTCATCGACCAAATTGGAGATAAAGAACAGCAGGGCGTGTTAAAAGCGCTGATTGTGGGTGACCGGAACGCCATATCTCCTGAATTGAGAACGTCATTCAACCGTGTCGGCGCCGGACACCTTCTCGCCATTTCAGGACTTCACATCGGCATTATCGCGACGGCTTCATTTTTATTTTTCAAATGGATATTATCTCATATCCGGTTTTTTTTGTTAAATGCCTGGACGAAGAAGGGTGCTGTCATTTTATCTATTGTTCCCGTACTTGTATATGGTCTTCTTTCAGGTATGTCGCCGTCCACCCAACGGGCGGTGATCATGGTTATCGTATTTTTGATGGCGTTTTTATTTGAAAGAGAACATGATCTCATTAACACTCTGGCAATGGCGGCAATGATGATTCTAATTATCCATCCGCCTTCTGTTTTTTCAATTTCGTTTCAGTTCTCTTTTGCCGCGGTCCTTGCCATCATATACGGCCTTTCCAAGCTGCCGCAACTTTGGCCATCCGACCAAAACAGAACTCGAAAACAAAAATGGTTAAAGGCGACCATAAAACTCTATTACTTTTTCATGACGTCCTTTTTTGCCGTTTTAGGAACGCTGCCCCTTGTGATGCATTATTTCAACCAAGTATCGCTGGTGGGGATTCCGGCAAACGTTATTTTTATTCCCCTGATCGGTTTTGTGGTTGTTCCATTGGGAATAATGGCTGTATTTTTATATCCATTGACAGTTTCCGGTGCATTGGTTTGTCTCAAAGCCGGTTCGGCGGTTTTGGAATACGTCATAAAGATCATCAATTTTATATCCGGATGGACATATGCGGCAATAAAGACCGTTACGCCGAATTATCTGGAGATATTTTGTTTTTACATTCTGTTTTGGGCGCTGCTAAACCTCAAAAGTTTACAAACCGGAACGCCGTTCGCTTTAAGTAAAGATCGGAGCAGTCCAAGCAAAAATTCAATTCAAAAACCGGTGGTCATGGTTGTCTTGCTGACGGTTTTGATGTTTAGCGCAGATGTGGGTTACTGGATGTATCAGCGGTATTGGCGGGATGATCTCAGGGTAACCATGATCGATGTTGGACACGGAAATGCCTCGCTTTTGGAACTTCCGTACGGCTATAATATGTTGATAGACGGCGGCGGATTTTCTGACAATCGAGTGTTTGATGTGGGGGCGAGTATTGTTGCGCCTTTTTTATGGCAAAAAAAGATTCGTACTATTGATTCAATCGTCCTCACCCATCCCAACAGCGATCATTTAAATGGTCTGATATATATCGCCGAAAATTTCCACGTCAAAAATGTATGGACAAACCACGAAACCGTCAATACCTTTGGATATCGAATGTTCATGGAAGCCATTAAAAAGAACAACATTCAAATGCCGGCGTATAACAAGATCACCGGTGTTCACGATATAAATGGCGTTCAAATTGACGTATTGTATCCGCCGATAGATTTTGTTGAAAAAAAAGAGATGGAAACATGGCGCAACTTGAACAACAATTCACTGGTTTTAAAGATCTCATTTGGAGCGACATCATTTCTGTTTCCCGGAGATATCAAGGCACGGGCAGAATATGAATTGGCTTCGATGGTAGGTAACAAATTAAAGAGCACGATCCTTTTGGCCCCGCATCACGGCAGTAAAACATCGAACACAGAACCTTTCCTGGAAAAGGTAACCCCCGAAGTTGTCGTTATATCATCGAGATGGAAAAGCAGATTCGGATTTCCCCACCCGTTGGTTTTAAAACGATATAAGGCAAAAGGGTGCCGTGTGCTAAAAACCGCACATAACGGCGCCGTATTCGTGCAGACAGACGGCCGAACACTGACGATTCGGCCATATATTACCGATAAAAAAACAGCGACTAATGACATCAAATGAATTTTCTTTGAACTGGTTGACAATAAATTTAAATAAAAGTTGACAATAGATTGACGATAATATGTTTTTTAATTTTTGTTAATCGTCGTCTGTAATAAAAAAATATATTCGTATTTCATGGTTTAATTCAAATAAAGGTGGCAAGGTGGCAGCACGGCAGCAAGTATAAGTTAGTGCGAGAGATAAACGGTTTTTTTATTTCCTTATTTAGATGCTTTCCCCTATTTAAGTGTTTTAGCGGTGTGATGATGACCATTTCCAAACAGTAATTGCAATAAATATCCAGGATATTATGAAAGCTATTCCTCCAACAGGAGTGATTAAGCCCAACCATCGAGTACTACTTGTACTTAATATATAAAGGCTCCCGGAAAATAATATTATACCGGTGAACATAATCCATCCTGCAATCTCAAGATGTTTTGCAGGTTTAAGATATATTGTCAGCAACCCGATAATCATCAATCCGAGCGAATGATAAAAATGATATTGAACTGCTGTTTGGAACACTGAAAGCATATCTTCAGATATTTTAGTTTTCAGGGAATGTGCTCCAAAGGCTCCCATAGTAACTGCTGTAGCCGCATTGATGCTACCCAAAATCAAAAATAGTTTGGATATTTTCTTGTCACCTAACATTTGCAATTAAATAGAAACCCTTTTTTCAATAGCTTACGTATATTTTTCAAAACTGGAACCCAACATCAATCGATTCCGATTATATATATCATAAAAACGAAAAGGGCAAACCCCTCAAAAAGGATTTGCCCTTATAAAAACGATATCACAACAATTTTTTATAGATATGATACTTGTGTTTTATTGGAGATATTCAAAGGTCTGATAATAAAAAGGGAGGTACCATTTCTGGCCCAGCTCTTTTAAAATATATTTAATATTTATAAGTTCTTTATTTGCGTCTTCTATCGTTCCCGCTTCTCCTATAACAAAACTTGAGTTTAGGACATAAACTCTTTTTTCATAATCCTTAAGACGCTACAGCTATTTGCTTGGAGCGACCAAAAGTTTTTGACCCGGATGAATAGGATCAGTTTTGGTTATGGCATTAAACCGACATAATTCATCCACTGAGATGCCATGTTGTTTTGCGATCCTATATAGTGTATCCTCACTACGGACTATATAATAACGCTCTTTAGTATGAGAAGTTGGTTCCTTTCGCATGACGGTTGTGGCTTGGGTCACCGCTTTTATGAGTTCGGCTGAGTTGGGATTGCTAACATCGCGTGTTACAAGAATGTCAACTGGCGTTACTGCCTTTCCATAGTACGTCTGATTCCATTTGCCCTTCGTCGAGACGACAGCGCCGTCCAGGGCAATTCCGGCAAAGGCTCCTTTGGCCCGCGAAAATGAAAAAATATCCGCCACCACATTCGATTTGGCACCTCCACCCACCGGCCCAACGGCGATGGAGGTATCCCCACTGAGCTTGAAAGAGGAGGTAAGCAACTTGTCCACAGCCTTTTGGGTCCGCACCATCATGATTACTTCCGAGGCCTCACCTCCGAACTGAATTCCAAAGCTTACTGAGCCTAAAGTGTAAAACGCCGGTTGGCTCCATGACCCTGTTTTCTCGTCTTTGACAATAAGCACGCCGCTACCCCCGGATCCGCCTACCCAAAACCCGGCTTTTAGCAGGCTCGGTACGATCAAGAGACCTCTGGCCTCGCGCAGGTGATCTTTCAAATAGGCCATGTTTGAATCCGCCATGAAGCTTTGGAAAGTAACGCGCGCCTTATCCACAAGCCCCTGCTGCTCAATGGGCTCGGCCGCTGTTGCTGGAATGGTAAATCCGAAAACCATGGCACTAATAATGATTGCAAATAGAACACTTAATAATCTGGTCCTTGATTTTTTCATTGGTGTATCTCCTAATTATAGAGATTAATAATAAGAAACTTTTGTTGCTTTTCTGATACTGCCCAAACACAGAGCAGATGGCCGAATAGCCGGGGTGGATACCATATATTAGGTTCTCATTTTAAGTGTTTAAACTTTTTATATATTAAATATACGGCAAATATCGGAGTTGTCAAACTTGTGTTTTATTGCAGAAACATGCAATTCATCCCTAAGAATTGGGATGGATGATATCACAGGTTTTTTGAGCCTCTAATTTTGGTCGATAAGTTGGAGAAATTCAAACAATTGGAACAGCTCAAATCCATGTTGTTTCCATTACTGATCTGCAATGTGTTCCTTTTGCTGATATCATCCTGCGGATCAGGATATTTATATCGCACAAACCCGGTGATCGATATCAGCTAAACGTAACTTCTCGCCTGGCCAGCGGACGCGGTTTTAAACCAGCCTCCGTCAACCGTATGTTGGGCCAGTTCCAAATAATAGCAGCTAATGCTCCTAAATATCCGAAGATATGTACTGAAGGAAGCACGCGGAAAGGTATACTGCTAGTTTTTACGAATAGAGGGGCATTTAGCGTGGTCTCTGCAACAATCTTGGCTCCCATGCCCACAAGAATTGCCAACCATAACAGCCTTTTTTTTCTTGTTTTGAGTGCACTACAGAGACAAAAATACGCAACACCTCCGGTAGCTAATCCAGAGAGTCCGCCGTAGCGTTCAAGCTCCGGTAATGTAATAAGAAATATTAGGCTGGGTATTATGATAGCAAAAATACATACCAGCCAAAAGCCTCGGTACCCTGCAGCTCCGATGGCAAAGCCAGCTGAACCAAAGAGCAAAATATCCCAAAACATATGACTTAATGAGAAATGAACAAATGGCGCGGTTAAAAGCCGCCACAATTCTCCGCATAGGATGTTCTGCCTATCGTACACGAGCAAATCTGAAAATCGTGGGCAACCATAAGCGATAATTGAAATACCAACGATAAATAATGTCAGTGCGTATGTTTGGCCTTTTATTTTTTTCTGCCGGTCCATAGAATCAGTCCTCCTAAAGTAATCAGCGTTAAAACATATGCTCCTCCCAGGCTTCCTCCTCCGGTGTAACCTGGTTTATGCTCTACAGCATAAGCTTCCGGCATCTCTTTTACTTTTTCTTTAAAACGGTTCAGTTCGTTCTGTAGGTTGGCAACTAAATCATCAGCTGCTATACGAAAACCATTGGTTGAGTCATTTCTCAGCTGTTCGGATAAATTAACTAAAGTTGATGATGCTTTTATATGGCTAATCCCCGGAGCGCGGAACAGCATTTTTCTGCTTGGAATATCATAAACAGCAGCATCAACCATCGTGCTAGTGTCATTCCTCTCACCCTTAATTATATATGCACCAACAATAGTCCAATATGAAAGCGACAGCAGTCCTTCGTCCGTGTGCTGAACCTGATCATATGATAGCAGAGTTATAACGTCTATGCCATACATCGTCCTTATCTGATCAAGATTCGTGAATCCGCCACCATTAGTGAGATAAGCTGTGGGAATGAGTTCAATATCTTTAACAAAAGGCAATGTTCGGAACTCCGAGGAAATCCGAACCATCAAATCCATCTTTTCCTTTTCGCTTAGTTTATTTGCGTTCGGTGTCTTTCCCGATTCCGGCACAAAAGAGACTCCTACACGAAGAGGCAAGGAAAGATGAGGAATCGTTGGAACCTCCGCGACTTCTTTATCAGGATAAAGATATTTAACTACACTGCTTGTGTACCTGCTTTGTCTTTTTCCATAGAACTCAGCGCAGCCTGTCAATGAGAAAATGCAAACAATAGTTGTGATGAAGCAAAATATAGCAGATTTTGATGGCAAAGTTTTCCTCCTCTTTAGAACCAACCAGTATTATACAACCTAAAAATATGTTATTACAGATGTGGCGTTTGGGATACTTGCCACGACATGAAATCCATTAAAACCAATAGATATCAATTTCGGACTGTAAATATCAAGTCGAGATCGGATTTAAGATATGTATTTGTTACATAACGTTTGGTATCTTTATGGATATATTGAGATTATCAAAGCCCACAAGAAACCTGTGATATCATACCATCAGACTCAAATTTGGTATGATTCAAAAGTTGTGATTTCTTGCCATAAACACAGGTCCAAGCATCTCAATTTTAATTACATATATCGTATTTCTTACAAAAATGCAAAAAAGGCAAGCCCCGAAAAAAGGATTTGCCCTTATAAAAACGATATCACAAGTTTTTTTTGGACAAGAGGCGTGTGTTTCATAGCAGAAATCGCCACAATTACCGTTTTGTGATATGGTATTGTGATATTACAAAAACAAAAAAATCAGGGCACGGACAGCTTTTTTTCATTAAAGGTATCTGTAATTGATTATATTTGCAATTTTGGAGATGTACGAAACCGCTTCGCGGTAAAGGAGATTGGCAACTATGAAGAGCGACCAAACTTTTGATAGACAGATGGTTGTATTGGAACTTGATGGTGCAGTGGTTCATGACCACACACCTTCCGAACTCATCCGCATGGGATTTCCCCTTCAGCCGGAACGGTATGAACAGGCATTTGACCTATTTCAAAGGGAAAGCACCGGAAATGTGAAACCGGAAGAAGCCCTAATTCAATATGCGACTATGACTCGTGGTATTACACTGCGTAGGGCCATAGAGTATGCCACGTTCAAAATGCGCTTCATAAAAGGTTTTGATACCTTCATTGAAAGACTCTACCAAAAGAACGTACCATTATTATTGGTATCGTCCAGTTTTAGTATCATCACGGAAGCGATTCGCCAACTATATGGCCCTGATCGCTTTCAGGCTGTTTTGGCCAACTCACTTACCTTCGGCCTTGAAAAAGACCTTGAAGCCGTCATCTCTGAGGAAAAACTTATAGCTCTTGTTCAAAGGTATTTCCATCGGGCAAGAGAGCATCAGGCTTACGATAAAATAGCAGCAACGGGTGAATGTAACTCCATAAACTCCGATTTCTTACAAAAGGCAAACTTCTTTGCCGAGCAGGCCGCCGGGCTGAATATTCCATTTGAAGCCGTAAACTATGTTTGTTCCAGCCTCAAAGACCGTGAAACCCTCCTGGCAGTTGTCCGGTCTGGGGGTAGAGTTATTGCTTTCAATTTTGAAGAATCTTTAGAAACTATAATCAAGGAATGTCAGAAAAACAACCATGCTAAAGATACAATCAAATGGACTACTCCCAAAAGCCGTTGGGCCAACCTGCGCAGTGTGTTCGAGACTTTATTCCCAGATGGCTGACCCTAAGCTATCCTGACACATCACACTTAATAGACTCTCATTTAAGGAGTAAATGTTACGTATTATGAGTTTTTAAATCAGTTAGCCTAACTCTTGAAATATTAAAATAAGCGATTAAATAAAATGTGAGATTCGAGCAATATTCATCAATCGAAATAAATAAGGCGGATACTATATCTTGTGTCCGCCTTTCAGTCTTCAAACTTTTAAAAACTGATAATAACCGATAACAATCGAGCGTGTAAAAAACTGTGATAGCTAATAAGTGTTTTATCCATAGTCCCGCAGTAGATAAGCCAAAGATTATAGTTTTTTGGCTCTATTGGCAACAGTGTTTTGAATGGTGATTTATCGGGGCGGG
>Ga0224513_10000032_pt1 | contig 42003 bp, 55 predicted proteins | sample SF_May12_sed_USG_5_FD_169109 | JGI IMG/M metagenome (GOLD analysis project Ga0224513, IMG submission 169109) | Sediment microbial communities from San Francisco Bay, California, United States - SF_May12_sed_USGS_21 | ecosystem: Environmental > Aquatic > Marine > Sediment | place: USA... | reverse complement strand
CACGATCATGGCAAGGGCGACCATTCTGCCGGCAAGGGCAAGGGTCATGAAAAAGGTCGTCACAAAGATTAACTGGCGGCCCTGGATCGGGCGGTTGCTATATGCAGCCGCCCTTTCTTTTTGCTGGCTTGTGGTAGGATGGGCCGGGATTGAATTGATTTATGGATGTGATTAGCGAATAATGAGCGAGGTTCCTGAAACAAAAGATGACAACTAAAGTCCCCAAATATGCTGTCAGCAATCAAGCGCGTCGGAGGATTTTCCGTTCACGGCTTCGGCAAGCGCTTTTTGAAGTTCGTGCCGTTCTGCTACAGGGCGGATTTCGGCAATCTGAAGTGGAAGTAATAAGTTCACTTATCCAGCCATTCATTGAATCTGGCGGAATCCCTGACGAAAATGTCATCAAAGACGGCCTCATTGCTGAAGGATTTTCAACACGTGATGCAGAAGAAATCGCGAGTGCTATTGCAAGATGAATATTATTCCGTGGAAAATTTGGATTGCTGGTTATGGAACCTTTGATTTTGAGGGCACCGAACGAGAGGCTGAGGCAATGCGACGCCACAAATCACAATGTGAACATAGTCCAGGACGGAAATGGCGTGCATCACTATCAACAGACGTTGACAGGTTGACAGCCCAGATTGTGGATATATGGGATCGCGGCGAAGGCGTTCCACAAAGTTTAATGAGTCGTTTGCATAAAGCAAAGCAAGACACAGGAGCGGATTATGGACACACTTCCACGTCAATATCAGCCCGTGATTGAAATCTCAGGCGTTCATTTGGATGTCCATAGTGGTCGTATTCGCATCTCATTGGAAATCAATGATCAATGGATTGAGATATTGAATGAGATTAATGGCGATGGTCACATTAGCCATATTGTCGAGCCGGCAGGCATTCGTGAACGAATGAAGGCCAATTAAGAAGCGATAGAAAATGTATCATGCCTAAGCGCATTCAATTAAAACGAACAAAAGGCTGGCGAATGCCGCCGAACACAGTGAAGGTTGATCGGTCTACGATATGGGGAAATCCATTTCCTGTTGGTCCTGAATTCCCCACTGCTGAAAAAGCGGTTGCGGCATTTCGCGTTTCGGTTACGCCGATCGCGAGAACTATACGATCAGAACTGGCCGGCAAAAATCTAGCTTGCTGGTGTCCGCTTGATAAGCCGTGCCACGCTGATGTGCTTTTAGAACTCGCCAACAATTAAGGAGCGGATGATGGCTGTGCATTTTGAGGGCGAATATAGAGTGGATCGGCTTACTAACTTTGAACTGATCGATCTTGGAGTGTGCGATAAAATTTGCTGGCACATTGAACAGGTTCAGGATGAGCAAGGCTACCCAGTGGAAGAAGCAGACCGTTTCCGCGCAATCGTTTGGTATGACACTTATAGCCCTGAAAAAGCATTGCAATTTTTAATGCGAGAATTGGGTTTCCCAATGCCGTGGACAAACCCAGCTATTTTCAATCTTGGAAATTGCACGGCAACTTAAGGAGCGGATTGTGGCAATTTGACCAACAGAAAAGGCCCGTTATGAATTTGCGCCATAGATATTGCTCTAATTGCGGAAAACCATTTCCAAAGCCTGGTGGTGAGCGGCTGCTTGTCGTTGGTTCGGATTTGCAGTTTTGTTCAAAGCGGTGTGCGCGAGATCATGATGATCGAAAACGCCTTGAGGAATTGATTGCCGATGTCGAAATATCGACAGCCAATGTATAACCAGAAAAGGCCCCCAAAGGAGATAGGTTAATGTCTGATTTATCCGGATCGACTTTTATTCAAGACCCAACGACCGAAAGCCGCATATCTCGATATCTTAATGATATGGAGGAAATTCAGCGGGAAATTATCCAATCAACTGAGTCTATACGGGCAACGGCTGATATCCTTTTAGGGCCTGAGCCGGATAGCGATATGAAAGAACCTAACTTAAAAGCAGAGCCGAAAGGCAAGATGGGTGAATTAGCTGATCGCATAAATGAATTATCAAATCGGACTGCAATATTGCGTCAGCAAGTCGGTCGTTTGGATGATCTGCGATAACCAGTAAAGGCCCGATAGGAGGATATGATGACACTGGATGCAATAAAACAGCGAATGAAATTTGCGCTTGGCGATGCTGCACTCATGCATCTCGCGAAAAGTGTAAAAGCAGACGCATTACCATTCGATAAAAATGGGAAAATGATTCCGTGGACGGATTGGCTTTCAGAACGTTTTTTTATGCGGATCAACATTTGAATAACGAGAAAACGAACGACAACTAAAAGGCCCGCCAGCCATTCGGCCAGCGGGCAAATTTCTTACGCAGATTATTTGGGAGGAAAGCTTATTCGGCTATCAAGCCGCGTGGTTCTATGAAGCCGGGGCGTCGATTGTGATCCACCTCCAATTTGCGCAATCGTTCTTCAAATTTGTCATGCATTTTATCGTTTTGCATTCTATCGCGTATGGCGTCCTGATCTGTATACCTATTTTGCGTATGGCCAGTTACAATCGCTAATTGTTTTTCAATGCCGGCCTGACGTTCCATAACAATAGCAATCTCTTTATCCATCCGGAAAATCATTGCCCCGATAGCAATGAGTGCCGCCGTCAACACAACGCTTACAGCATGCTCAAAGAGCCGCTCACCAAAAGTGCTGCCCCTTTCGCGCGTCATGATTTTGTCCCCGGCTTCCAAGGTGTATCTTGCCAATCCTTACCTGCTGACCGGATGCATGTCCAACCATCAACACGGATTATCAATACCGTCCATGAACCGTTTTTCGAGACAAGCGTTTGCATTATGTGCTGAGCATCAATGACGCCTGTCGCCTTTACCGCTTCGCCAAATTGAGCGCCTAATACAGCGATAATCCTAGAATACGGGCCGCATGGGGTCTCTGTAATTGGTGTTAGAGAACGCGCTCCAGCTACAGATACAACGACAAGTAGCATTGTCAGAGCAACTACGATCCAGCCTATGATGGTTGCCATCCGCACAATTCAGCCCCCGTATTGTTATGCACCCCTATTCGATTGAGCAGGTGCGATGAAATTTGTTCCACATCAGTTTGCAGAGGTCTGATTGGTCCGAATGGTCCACACGCATCCCCGGTTATTGGTTTTGTTGTCTCGCAAGCTACCAGAAACAGGGTCAGAACGGCCGTTATGACTTTTTGGCCCACTTATTATTCACCTCATCCCTGTTTTCCGCATCAGAACGCCTCGCAAAGATGTCCTCATGCTTTTGACGGACTTTCATTGCCTCTAGGTCCGCCTCGGTCTTTTTAGCAACCGTTTCCTTAACGCCAGCTGAACGCCCCCTGCGATAGGCCAGCGCTAACATTACAAAACGCGAGATAGCACCAAACAGCTTCTTGAAAAACTGCCCGGCGAGAATTGATGACCAGCTTATGGCCATTAGCTACTATACTCTAGCAAACCTTCAGCTTCGGTCTTGCCGGCAGCATACATTGCAGTTTGAGATAATGTTCCGTTCACAGTGATGGTATTAGATGCGGCTGGCACAAAATCGCCCGTATTGGTTCCCCAACACCAATAGCGTGACGGACCATATCGCTCGATATAAACAGGATAGCTGATGGCCACGCCATCAATATCCTTCACTATTTTTTTAATGCGTTTCCATTGTTTCGATGAAGGCGGACCGTCCATATTTTCAGTATAGCCGGTAAACCATGCTTTGAATTCCGATAGGGTCATGATGTCGTTGCCTTCGCAAGGCCCATACGAACAAAGAAAAATGATAAGCCATTCATGATCAATTGGCCGGCATCCGCCTGTTCTACACCAGGAACATTGATTCCAAAGAATGCCGCAACACCCATCAAAATCATGATGATGGCGGCGATATAAGTTTTTTTGCCAGATAGGAAGTCCATAGATATTCTCCTTGTTGTTATCCCTTAAGCCATTTCCAGAACTTTTGCCACCCGGTTGGCTTTTTTTTGTTAACAGGTCGTTTAAGCTGCTTAACCATTTCTGCGGCGGATTTTGGCGCTTGCCCGGATTCAAAGCAAGCGCGTTCGTCGGCTCGACGTTTTATCAGACCCTCCATTATGCGGCCATCATTCTTATTCCAGCGTTTGAACTCATTAGCAGCACCGGCATAATCGCTGGCGTTTAGCTTTCTCAACATCGTGGATCTGGAAAACGCACCCCGACCAACATTAAAAACGAATGAAACGAGCGCATTAAACTGGCCTTGATTAAGCGGTACGGTGACTTTCTTATTGACGTGACTCTCGGCTTCCTTGACATCCTGTCGCAGAAATTCCGTCGCCTGCGCCTTTGTAATGATATCGCCCTCTTTGACGCCCTTCGTATGGCCATAGCCGATCGTCCAGGGTTTGCCATCTTGTGAACCGGGATCCAAATATGCCTTGGTGCGGAAGCCTTCATGCGCCTTGATCAGATCAATGCCGCGTTGTGATGTTCTCATAAGCTTGCTATCGCTGCCAGAAGTTCCGTTTCATCAGTCGCAGAATCAATTGCCGATGCGATATTGGAATGTTCATTTTTTACAGATTGACGTTGCGGCATTTCATCTAAATCAAAATCCGCCAATCGTCCTTTCCGTTTTTCTACATTTCGATCATGAGCTAATTTCTTAGCCTTGGCTATATCTACACCAATTAAGCCCGGCCCCGATTTCACCCAAGCATTACGGAATGTGCGGTCAGGCAAAACTGATTCATCAACAATTTCAAACGCTGCACCTGCTGGGACATCCTTAGCACATATTTCTTCTATTGATAAAGTTGTATTTTTTCCCGGTGTTATAACCCCCACACTGCCATCCGGATTTTCAAATACGATTCTTGGTGCCATATTAGCCTCCAAAGGTTATTACAGAAACTATGGGCGGATCTACATGGTTTGATGCATGATTTTCCGTTTTAATTCTAAATGCGCTAGTAGTGGGAGCCGCTGATGGATTTATCGAAACAATAAGCGGATGCCCTCCTACGCTTTCTCCCGATCCAACAATTGCATAATTGGCATTTGCTAATGTCGTCGTAAAGTTTATTGTGTAATCGCCTAAAGCATTATCTGTAATTGACGATACATTGGCATCATCACGAATCGCTACTGTTCCGGTTCCATTAAAATTAACCCATGACGAGGCCGTATTAGATACGCCGGCAATCGCTGTATCAACGTATGTTTTAATACTTTGTTGCGATGCAACAGCAGTCGCGCTATCTGACGCCATCGTGTCTTCATCTAAAAAATCGACAAGATCAGCAGTCCCAGATCCGGTAAATCGGGGCATTTTATCAGCAGCGGATGTCAAGCCTGCTAAGGCAGCCAGCTCATCATCATATGCTTGAACATCGGTTCCTATCGTCAAGCCAAGAGAGGTTCTGGCTGTTGCGCCCGTTTCCCATGCAAGTGCACCAGCCCCCGTGCCTACTAAGAATTCGCTATCGGCAGAATTAGCGCCAAGCGTATTCAGATCATCAAGAACGGCACCGAATGCCTGTACATCAGTTCCAATCGCTAATCCGAGTGCTGTACGCGCTCCTGATGCCGATGTTGAACCAGTGCCGCCTGCCGTTATCGGACGTGCTGCATTTAGATCCGCCAGCAAATCATTAAGGAAGGCATTCTCTGTTGCAGCGTCAATGTCTTCACCATCAGCCGGGTTCGTACCGGCTGGCCACGACATTACACCTCCGCCATCTCTAGGCATTGGCTATCTCCTATCAACTTAAAAAGAATGTAAGCGCAAGTGCCCCAAAAAAGATTGCTATCCATATCTTTTCGCCTGGACTGTAAATTTCGATTTTTCGACCAGAATTATCGCGCATTTGCATTTGCTCCTTGGGCTATCGTTAAAGCCGCTATAATGCGGCGCATTTCATCTGAAATTGCCGGTGCTTTTGTTAGTGCCCCTTGATTTCTCACTAAAAGTTCGGCTAATTCGGCATTATTCAAACCCATTCTTGTGGCAATAGCCCTGCCAGCAATTCCCGTTCCTGCCATTGCGCCGCTTACAGCCGCTCCAGCCATTGGATTGCCTGTCACTACACCCGTAAGGGCTGGCATTATATTAACTCCGCCGGAAACAACACCTGTTGGAGCTAATTTCCCGAATCCTCTTGCAATGTTTGACCCTCTTGTGCCTTGTGCAACTCGACTAACAGCCGCCCTCTCATCCGGCGTAAATCCCCTCATAGGGAATTTATCTTTTATTGCCGCTCTTTCCAGGCCACGAAATTCAGTTCTCAGGGCATTTTCAAAACCTGATCCGCTAAATTGTCCAGCCCTGGATCCAGCCAATTCTTTAGCTTGATCTAATGTTTCTGCCTTCATTGCAGCGTGATATAAGGCTCGCGCTTCTGTTAATGGCTGGGCAATGGGCGCTATTGTATCATCGAATTGCTCTAACATAATAGTGCCGATTCGACTTTCACCCTTATCTGCACTTTGCGCCGCCGCTTGAAATGTTTTACGTGCTGCCTTCATTTGCGGAACAGTCATCGTTCCTTGCGCATAATCATCAGCCGCATTGATAACATCCCGTACTTTAGGATAGCCTTTTGCTATTCGTCCTGTCGGTGTAATGACGCCTTCATTTGTAGCAATTTTGCGGATATCCTGTGCAATCTGTTTTGTGATTGTGGACGATGCGGTGACTCCCAAAGCTTCCGCTGCATCATATTGTTTTGACGCTTGATCCTTTAATCCCTCAATCGAAGGAATTGTGCTACGAAACGCTTTATTTCTCGCCCTACGCTCTGCCGCAGCAAGACCGCCAGCCGTGAACCCGCCTCCAATAACTTGCCCGGCCATTTCTGCTATAGCATTATCCGGAGCTACTTGCTCTGCAATAGCACCACCCGTCCCGCTTCCTACTGATGACGCCAATAATTTTGCGCCCGCTCGCACTGGTCTCGCTGCCTGCCCAATAACTGTTCCGCCAGGCACCACAGATGCGCCAACCTCTTGCCCAATGCGTCTAACGACTTGCTTTCTAGGGTCTTGACTCTCTGGACGAATTGATCCGATATCCTCCAATCCCTCCCTTATGAAACGGCTACCCAAAAAAGGCTTTTGCGATGGCTGTAACTCAGTTCCTAACGCTCTATTTGCGCCGCGCATCCCCAATCCAATAGCCGTATTGGCTATATCCACAGGAAGTCCTAAAACATTAGCGATGCCTTCATTAACGCCTGAAGTACCTTGAGCGAAATAAGTTTCATCATAAGGTGATTGACTGCTGGATAAAAGATCGCGCGGTTTTTTTCGTCCTACCAATAAATCAACGGGCATTGATTGCCTCCAAAACCTGTTCGCGCGTCATACCATGCTTTTTCATGGTATGCTGGATATCTTCCTCAGTTGCGCCTTCTGGAAATGACTGCGTTTTTCGACGGCGCAATTCCTCTTTGGCTTGTTCTCTCGGATCAGATCCAAATTCCGGAACCTCTATTTGTAATGGAAATGGCGATAATTGTGGATCAATTGCTTCTGCGTCTTTATTAAATCGCGTAATCAAATCAAGTGATGCCTTTTCATTAATATCCAAAATACGCCTTATCGATTGTTCGTTCATTGTAATTTCACCAGCCGCTGCCTTAGTTGCAAATTCGCGGTCAGCATCCGACAATCCTGTTCCAGCACCGAACAATTTAATAATCCTACCAACCTCTTGTGCTCGCGTTGCGGCAAATGCTTCTGTATTAGCAATTGGATCCTCCGCCATATTAACACCCATTCGCTGTAACGCTTTACCCGCACTCACAATCCATTCCGCACCCGCTCCTGTGATAATACCGCTATCTAACAATTGTTTAGCTTGATGCGTTGCAGACAATGAAGCTACAGCATCGTTGGCAGCAGCGCGACGCTCAAAAAATGCTTCCGCATTCATTGCTCCAAATTTTTTAGCGAACGCATTTCCTGTCGTATCAACGGATATATTTGTTTCTGGCTTAAGTTGTAATTGTTGTTCTAGTGCGTCAGGTGAAAGCAGATTGGGATCTCGCATTAATTGCTGATTGCGAAGCTGTAAGTTGCGCAATCTTGCTTGCTCCATTGGGTCAGGTGGTTGGCCAGCTTCCATCTGCTGTTTCAGCATGGTATCTATAAGCATTTTCTGTCCCGGTGTAGCATCACCAGCAAACCGATGATTCAGGATACGCATTAATTGCGGATCAATGCCTGACGGACCTCTCTGTGCACCCTGTTGGGTATTTAACGCCTGTGCCACTTGCTGTGGTGCTGCAAGTGAATCCACTTGACCGCGTGGCAATATTGTTGATTCACCAGCCCCCAGACTGGACGGTAATGGCATTCCATTTTCGTGCAAAATCATTGCTTGAGTGACTGCATTTTTAATGTTTGGATCTGATAAATCCAACGGCATGTTTGGATCAATACCAGTATTTGATGCAACTGATTGTATATAAGCTCGTGTATTATTTTCCGTTGAGGGTGCCCATCTATTTATAATTTTTGATAGTGTGTTATGCCCACGCCTTCCATATGATTCCAATAACTGCCCCATTGCATTAACGCCCTGTTCTGGCGTTTCAAATTGTGCAAAACGACCATCACTTCCAATAAACCCCGGCAATTTCTGGGTAAATGCGCCGGCTTCAATATTCCCTGGGTTGTTATTCCTGATTCCTCTAGGAAGCGTTTTATCAACATTAAAGGCTGATGGCACCGCAGACCCGGCATCAACGGCGGGAGGGATTTCCGGAACGCCACGGTCCGCAGTGCCACCAACATAATCGCCAAGTAGGCTGGCGAATTCCTCTCGACCGGATTTCTCGGCCTTGTTTGCTCTTGATTCTATAATGCGCCCGGATATTGCATCTCCTACAGCCGTTAATCCCTCACCAACATTGCGAGGCATCCGACCGCCTCTTAGTAATGCTCGAGCGATTTCCCGTTGTCGCTTAACTTGTTCTGGTGTAAGGTTGGTGTTACCGCCAAATATGAAGCCCATCAGCCCGCCTCCAGCGCTCTGTCATAATCGACCATCTTGATTCCTTGATGTTCGATCACCGCTTCTGGCTTACGCTTCTCAACTTCTTGTGCCATCAAACCAAGATGCATTGGCGCTGATTTATCTTCGCCCTTATAATGAAAGCGATAAAGACCCATTCCATCAATTGAACCGGCCTTCTTAATATCTTTTTTCACCCGCTTATCTGAGGCTCTTATTCCGGCAGCGCCTAAGCCAAATAATCCTCCTACGAGATTATTTCGATAGGCATTTTGCTGATTCCATATTCCAAGTTGCTGATTATAATTATCTTGGACCAACCCGGCATAATCGACCGTCGGGATCTGCGGTTGTTGCGAATTGATGAATTGCGGCTGAGAAACCTGCGACCCTGATAAAAGCGCCGTGATTTCATTGATCGGCTGATTTCGTTCTGTAAGCGCTTCCTGAACCGCTTGCCGGCGTCCACCTAACAGAAGTTGATTATAGGCATCGTTTTCAGATTGCCTGTTAAGCTCAATCGCCCGATCGAATGCATCTGATCCCATTTTTACGCCACGATTGGCTAAACTGGATTCCAATCGCTGTCGACGTTCCTGTAAAGCAGGATCAAGCCGTTCTCGTCCAAGTTTGAATAATTTGGACTCAACAGACTCATTATTAAGATCAACAGGTTGCCCCAAATAGTCCTTGAGAAACGCAGATTGATCCGCAGCCGTACCTGCCAGATTCAATTGCGCAGCTTGCGATTGATCAAAAATCGCCTGCTGTGAGGGCGAAAATGTTTGCGTGGCCGTTTGTTTGGGAATGTCAAACCATTGTTTTGAAGTCGGATCAAACATGCGATATGTGCCTGTTTGATTATATGTGACATTACCATATGGTGTTACTTGATTGACATTCTGCAATTGTTGGTTGGCAATCGATGTTGCAACATTCGTGCCCGTTTGTGCCGCTGCCGTTTTCTGCGGATCAGGCGGCGGCGGTGCTTTTGGTTTTCCCATTGGGAGACCTCATGAATTTTCCCGCTTGCCAGTCATCATCTGTCAGCGTGAAAATGATTTCGCTTTCCTTCCGGCCTCTTAACCGGGGGATTTCATAGCTTTTGAAGCCATACGCCTTGAGTTGTCTATGGAGCCGTTTGTTATGCTCCGAGACGCGCATTACGACCATCTGACAGCCGCAGCGCTTAAATGGATAATCAAACATTTCCCTGAGAACTTCGCGCGTTAACCATCTTGGATTAAGCGCTGATCCGGATATCTCAATTACCCCTGACTCAGGATTCCAATTATGATAGACTAAACCTGCAATCAGATTCCCATTGTCAAGAACGCCAATCGTCTTGCAGGCTCCAAATCCTCTTTCTAGTCCAGGAACCGATTTAGCCACAAAATCTGCAACGATACCATCATGGCCATAAAGCAGATTCACACAACGACTCCGCCAGTCTCATAAAGCAGATCAAAGGAGATTAATTCCGCGTCCGGCGCAACCGAACTGCCCGCCGTTATCTGAAGTTGTGGGGCAATTGCAAATCCGTTTCGACCTATGGATACCCATTTTGTCGATGTTGTTAGAACTCCGCCACTTCCCCATATTGCTGTGCCCCATAAGGAACCAGTACCCCATACATCACCAACTACTGTCGTGGAAGATGATGGGGCGGATGGCAGTGTTACGGTGTAATCCGTGGAAACGCTGATTTTGGGATTAAATGGTTGACTTGCACGAAATGTCCCACGCGCCATCAACGCGTGTTTGTTGACCGCTGGAGCTTTCAGATGATCGAAATGCTGAATGTAGATACACTCATAAGGAGCGCCATTATCATCGCCGCCGGTTTCCGTCTTCAGGATTGTTCCGTCCATTGTCCCAAAATAGGCATGGTCCGCATGTAGTGATAAACATTGCACATCATATCCCGGCCATTTGGCCCATGCGCCTGTTTCCACATTCACAACAAAACAATATCTCGGATCCTCATTTGCCGATCCCGGAAGGCCGACAATCGCCATGTTGCCAGATGGCCATTTGAGAATTTCCCAAGGTCCATTGGCTGACCTTGATGTGACTTCTTTTTTCCATTCCGGTTCAATTTGTCGTGTGATGGCTGCGAGTGATAAGGCCGCTGGGTCTTTATGAATTGTCTGGGAGATCGGTACAATGCCATCTTCCGTCATGATCAGAAGATCGCCACCTGCCCTCATGGTGGCATTTTTCCCTAAAGGTGACGCGATATCATATCGTCCAACGAGTCTCCATGTGGCATCTCCGGGGTCCAAACCATCAAAAATCGCGACTTCGCCCTGATCTGAGACAAACACGCATTTATCATCAACACCGTCACCGGCATCCAGCGACCATGTAGCGCCCATAAGAAGGCTTCCGCCTTTTTGGAAAACGCCTCTCATAGAGACTTCTGAAGCCGCCCCGCCAACACTGTCAGCCGGTAGATACCATGCTGACATAGAATTTTTCTCGACGAAATAAAGTCGGCTTCGATATACCCAAACTTGAATCAGAAGTGATGTCGTGACACCAGTAATGGCTGGAGACGACGCACCGGTAATCGCCGTCCATGTCGAATTGTCATAAAGTTGCGGACTATCATCACCATTAACGCAATAGAGAAAATCCCCTCCAGCCGTCTCAAATTGGACAGTCGAATAATAACCGCTTGTCTGCCCTGTCACATCAGCCGTCGGCGGAACCTCTGGATCGGCAACAGCCGAAATATTGAAAATCGATGATGCATTAGAGGCAAATATCTTATTCGTTGCACCGGACCGATAAGAAAACAAACTCTTGACAGGATTCGTATCGATCGTCGCAAAAAGCGCAGTCCCCTTCCGCATTCTTATCCCGGTCTGTGTCGGGAAAAAATTCTCTAACCTAAAGGCTCCACCTGCCGCGACATTAGCCAAGTTCTCATTGGCAATCCATCCTCTGTGTGGAGCCGGAAATGTCTTGACCTTGCTTTTCTGGCGTTCCTTACGTGCTACCGGAACTCTGCGTAATGCCGCTCTCATACGATTGCCTGCGGATATGCCGTTCTTGTTCCTTTCGGACGGCGGCGTGGACCAATAAAGAGGATTCTGGAACCCTTATCGTCGCTGATTTCCTTCTCCTTGAATTCCTCGTAATTGGCCAAATCTTCAGCATATGGATGCCCTTTGTTGGCTTTCCACTGCCAGATCATACCTAATTTAAGAAGGCGCTCTGACAACCGGAATGCATCCGTATCCAACAGGAATTCTGTTTGATTTGGTCCTGATACAGGCTCAACAATGAGATTCGATTGATAATAATGCTTTGCCGTAACGCCAGTCGCCATGGCTGGCTTAATGCCGATTTCCCCACCGATCTTGATCCAGGCATTGATGACAAAATCAAACGATCTGACGTCCAGATCAAGCCATCTGTCTGTTGATGTTATATGTGTTAGAGGCGTCTCAAGAGACGATGACCAAAGCTGCGCCTTTTTTGGCATTCTGTCATAATCCGATGGGAGTGCAAATGTTTCTGCAACTCCATCACCGGTATATGTCGAAAGCGTTGTCAGCAATTCCCAATCATGAGCACGCGCGATCCGTTGTGCCATTTCATTGGCCAAGGCTTGAAGCTCTATTTGTTCCCGGTCAGTGCCGCCGAAAACCTGTGTTGGAACCTCAAGCCCAATAACCGGTGTGACTTGCTGGCAGACGCTCAGAATGGTCATCCCGCCAATGCCTCACCTGGAAATTTCCGTGTCAGATTGACGAATTTATATTTCGTATTCATATCGGCATTGCTGACTACAGAAATTTTCTTGCCCTCCTGCACAAGCCAGTCATCATCGTTCATCTTTTTGGGCATTTTCTTGGGTGCCCAAGGCGGAGCCGCATCTACAGCCGGCCGATAAGCCGAGACGTAAATGGGGGCCTGAAGTTTCTCAAATTTTGCCATGTTGATCTCCTATGCGGCTTCTTCGGTAGCTATAACATCATCAGCCATTCTGATTAATGTTTCACGCGAAACACGACCGCGAGGCGCTTGACCAGTGCGGTCTTTCAGAAATGCCTTGATATCATTGTCTTCCATTTCATCAAACGGTGAAGGTTCGGATGGACGTGTTATCGTAGGGCCATATGATGTTTCTGTTTTCCCACTTAATGCATCCATTTGGGATTGAAGCTGTTCCATCTGGGCTTTCAGGGCTTCATTCTCAGCGATAAGCTGCATGGGGACAGCTTCACCCTTCACGATGTCAAGATGCGCCTGAGCTTGTTGCTTAAGCTCCATAGCGCCCATTCCAAGACGCTTGCGGCCAGTCGTATCCAATCCAGCCAGAGACTCAATCGTGTGAATGTTCAGGGCTTTCAATTCGGCGACTTTCACCGCTGTCAGAACCGAAAGTTCACTCAATGGTGTTCCATCGATTGGTGGGGCTTTCTGATCCTTGAAAGCCTGATAATGCTTTGGCCAGCGTTCCTTATAGGACAAGCCGACAAAATTACCGTTCTGATCCATGACACGCTTGGCCACTTCATCGGCCGGTGCGTTATGCACCCGCTTATTATCTCCTACCCATCGGATTTTGACCATTTCTTTGGTCTCGAAAATCGGACGTCCGGCCTTTCGGCTTTCTGCCTTGTTTTCAATCGGTTCGGTTTCCCAAAATTCAATAAACAGATGACTTGTGTCTTCCTCATACATGGATAATTCCTTTCTGAGAGGGTGCGAAAGGGGCGGCCGAAGCCGCCCCAGATTGTTTACGCTGCGAGACCATCATCCATAAATGGACGATCAATCTCAAAATCAGCAACTCCACCAGCAACAGCCGATGCACCCTTGGCACGCTTGACCCGATCGCCAGCGACAACAGCATCATCCACTTCGCCTGCTGTAGCAGTCGCGTAGACATTTGCATTATCGACAAATCCGGTCGAAGCTGCACCAACAGCCTTTCCGCCGATCTGATACCATCCCCACGTTGAGGCAACGGTAGCAGCCATGGCAATAGCCACCGGCCCGATAGCATTTGCTGCCAATCGAGTCGTTGAACCATCATCCATGTTATAGGTCACCCAATCGCCGACTGCCGTTGACGCGACACCAGCGAGATAGATGAATTCACCAGACCCATAATCCGGATCGGTCGCACGAACGATGGTGCCAACAGGCACCGCCGCCGCCGTATCAACCGAACCGATAAGAGTCTGGCCAAGGCGATTTTCTTCAATCTTCCATGCCATGATCAGTCTCCTTTACGAGGCCGGAGTCGAATCGTACATCTTCACCATGTGGAGCGGATTGCTCAGACAGACTTCACCGTAAAAACCGATGTGCTGAACAATCGCGTCCTGATTCACCGGCATTTGCTTGCCGCCGAATTTGACGAAGTTACGATCCGGATGGTAGCGGAAACCCATTCCCGAAGAATCGATGAAGTAAGTCGTATCAGACGGCATTGCCGATCCAATTCCACCTTCCAACACCACATCAACGGACTTGCCACCGCCATAGTATTTAAGGGCTGTAAAGCCCAGTTTGCCCAACGTACCGGTATCGTTGATACGCTGGATCGCTTCCGTAGCGGCCTGATACGCTTCATAATGTTCCGAAGAACAAATGATGCAATCTGGGCCTTTGTTGCCACGGGAACGAGCATTCATGATCTGGTTGAAGATCGACTTGACAGTCGTCGAGTTCACCTGCGTGATGCCGGTAAAATCCGAGTGCGCGTCATAAGTCGTCGTTCTCCAGATAGCATTGGCCGCCCTGTCAATCCCGCCATAAGTTCCCGTTGTCGGGTCCGTCGGGATTGCAAGTTGTAGGCCGCCGATCTGGTTTGCTGCGGTTCCGTCTGAATGAAGATCCTCAACAAATCGATCAACCAGTTCGGTTTCAGCCGCGCTGATATGCTCTGTCATGATATTCCGAAGCTGGTTTGAACCGGAATTCTTCAGAATGTCTTCACTTGAAAGCGTCACCGATACGGCCGCCAGTTTCGGCACATATTCCGCATCGTTGAACAGTTCGGCTGGTTGCGGGTTCAGGAAGTCATACCCGGAATATCGAGTATATGTCCCACTTTCGTTGTAGAGCAAGCGCTCACGAATCGTCGGTCCGGAAAATTCCCTGAACTGGTTCTTTTTCCGCCAAATATAGAGAATGGCATTGGAATTCGATACCAGATCAGCATAACCTTTGGAGCGATCCTCAAGCGCCAGTGAGAAGGCTTCTTGTAGCTTCTCGACTGATGTTAAAGCCATATGAGGCTCCTTGTTTTACCGGATGCCAAGAGTCGCAAAAGCGCGGCTCACGGATTCTCCGGCTGAGGATGGCGGCTTTCGGTTAACCGGGTTTGAGCCGGAACTTGGAGCGCCTGTTACGGATAAAGAAGCCTTGGTTTGAGCTTCGGCCTCTGGTTCTTCCGCTTCCACTTCTGCGGTTGCGGGTGCGGGAGCCGCTGGCGCGGGATTGAGCCGCTCTGCCAGATCATAAGCTTCCGCTAAATCTTGTGTTCGCCCACTTTCAATAAAGAACTTAATGTCTTCTGAAAGTTCGTCAAATCGCGGTTTGTCAGCCGCGAATTCTATTACCTGTCGTTCAATCTCTGCGTCTTTTTGCTGTTGAACAGTTGTCGAAACGCCGGTAATTTCCTGTTTCAAGGCAGCAAGTTCATTGCGCAATCCGCGAATGATATCATCCTGTTGTCCGGAAACGCGCACCTGTTCCATTTGCTCAGGTGTCAAATCTCCCGCTGCACCGCTTTGTTGTAATATCTGCAATGCAAAATCCTGCGGCGAAACGCCTGCATAACTCATGATATCCTGGATGGCCGTTAATTTGCCTTCCCCATTAAGCATCCGCTCCAGATTGGTATAACGATCCAAAGCCTCCACAACGGTGGTGCCGTGCTCTTTGGCTAATTTGTCATATTCACGGATTGGCTCAAATGCAGCGTTGTCCTCCCGGTATTTCTCAATACCAGATTCTAACTCCTTGACCGCTCTATGGATTTCCGCCCTCACAGGCTCCGGTGCATCCTTCCATGCACTCTTGGCATCGGCTGAGAACCGATTCGGTGGTTCGGTAAAATTAGTGGCGGGTTTCTCGGGTTCTGGAGGTTTCTCCACTTTTTGGACGTCATTGTCCTCTTTGGCCTTGAAAGTGCCGTCCGGATTGTGTTCCCGGCCCTTGGCGTCAATCTTGGTTTCCGGCACAACGCCGTCTTTTGTCACAACCAGAAGATCGTCATCGACTTGTATTTTTGCATTTTTGCCTGCCGGCATTTCATCTGAAACATCTTCCTGGCTTGGTTCACTGGTTTCTCCGCTCTCCATAGCCTCAAAAGCGCGATCCACGGATGCCCTCGCGGAATCGACATCCATTATTGGATCTGGAGGCGTGGGCGTGCTCGTGTCTTCAGTTACGGTTTCCACCGCCTGTTCTTCACTCATGATGTCCTCTCTGAAAGGATGTGTTAGTCGGTAATTCCTACAGCAGCCAAACTCTTGCCGACTGTTTCCTCAATCGCCTTTTGATCTGGCTTTGGTTTTTCGAGCGGCCTTGATTTCTCATTGCCAATTTCCTCAACACCGGCCGCCTTATATGTTGATCGTAAAGCCGATTTGCTGTCATACATCTGGCCATCCAGCATGGACTGAACAGGCTTCATATGATCAGCAATCACCATCGGCGCAGCCAGCTTTGATCGTTCGGGCTGCGGCCGAACATATTCATCATCCGGCACTAATTTTTTTTCGATAGGATGCCAAATCCAGCGCTTTCGCATTACACCAATTTCATCTGTACGTAATTCTGAAAATCCGCTTCAGCCATTGCTCTTGGCATGAGCGCAATATCCTGTTTCAAGGATACCCATTTATTGACATTCACCAAAGAATGAACGCCAATTCCCAAACCTCGATAACGAATATGCCCGGTTGGCCAATCAAACGGTCCTTCACCATCATCTGGACCGATAACAGTTTGGTCTGGGTAGTTCATGTAAGCAGCCCCCGTCGTTCTCATACGAACTTGCCCATCCGCACTTTTAGGCGCGTATACCCAATAATCATCAACAACGTTACCCATTTCTCCAGCGGGAAACCATGAGCAAAACAGATAGCCATTTGATGGCGTTAACAATACAATACCGCTATCGAAAAATTCATGCATTCCTTCTGCATAATTCGTTACAACCGGATTTGAGCCATCTGTATCTGATCTCGTAACAGATCCACCACCACTCAACGCCACGAACTTAAACCTCATTCTCGGCACTTCTTCGGGGTTGGACCTGTTCAACTCAAACCCTGTCTGTTCGACGCCGCTTTCCAAGGGTGTTATGCCAGTGACAAGAACCAAGTCCTCACTGTCCAGCACAGTCGCAGTCGGCCTAGCGACTTCACGATCAATTAATTGTTTAGCATTGGCGAAATCCGTCGCCGTTGGCTTGACAGCGAACGGCTCATACATCCAGTTCGGATAGACGTCTGGGACGGAGAGGTTTTTGTGAAAATATTGATCAAGGTAATGGTCCCTGATTAGTACCGCATTCGTTGTGGCTCTTTCGAACCCATAAGTATGAAAAATCTGCTCCATCCGCAGCGCAAAGGCCCATCCTTGGACAGTGTCTATGCTTGCCGGCACGGGGTCGGTTGCCGCAACATACCCGCCATCGTTTGTGTCTTGGATTTTTGTTGTAAGACCCGGAACGCCTAACCATGGATACGTCGGATGATCTAGTTTCAGTCGACGATGCAAGCGCCACCCATTAACCACACAGTGGTATTGTTGAAAGGCGGTCTTATACCAGCCAGCCGCCATATCATCGACGTAACCAAAACTCGTAGCTAAATCATATTTGTTGAAATATTTCCCGTCACTATACCAAAGATTATATAAATTCTCTACCGCAGCATCGTCGGCGAATACATCCGTCTTGGCTTCCGCTAAAGCTGACGCATAAGTTCCGGTTCCGTCACGCGCATGTACAACAAGCTGTCGATACAGTATGAGCGTATTTAACCAATTGATCCCACATTCGAAATTCACTCCTGTTGCACCAAGAGCAACGGCGCTTTCAACACGGTTACTATACCAATCAGATTTTACGTTAATCGGCATACAATCATCAAATGACGGCAAATCAACGTAATAATAAACCGTTACACTAGCGGCCTTCGGAATCCAACCTGCAACGATATCATTCGTTGACATGCCGGAAAACTGAAAACCGTCAGTTACCGTAACGTGCAACCATTCCGAATAATCATCAATGGGCGGCACGCCATGATCCCGATAAGCAAGAATGTTGAGCTTGACACCCGGCACACCGGCATAAGCACCATGTGTGCCTATCGCACTTGTGCCGGCCCGGATCTGAATACAGACATCTTTAGTGAGAGATACCACTTCCTCTGTTGTGTGGTTCGTTGTATCCGTTGGCTCAAAAGTTCTTCTGTTTTCATCATTGAATCCTTGATCAATGCTATCGGCCGCGCAGATCATCACAAGATTGGCGCGGTCTTGGCCAGTCACGGATAAATCAAAGGTCTCTGGATTAACATCATCCAATAGTTGAGGGTTTGCGTCGAAATACGCTTGGTTTCTAGATATAATACCCTGCCATATGTGCCCGGCCGAATTATTCTGCCGATCGCCGGACACACAATTTAAAATCGCATACCGGTCATAACTATCTTCAAGATCGGTCCTGTCATTCTGCCAAGGAGCCACAGCCACGAAAGAACCAACGCCGTGAGAGACCTGCAATGAGGCTTCCGTAATGTTGAAAGTTTGCTTTGGTGCCGTCAAATTCGTCGGTATCGAGACCGGCCTAATAGCCGGTATAACAGCACCATTTGAAAACGGCGCATACCACTTGAACCCCATCGCCGTCAGAAGTGCATGAGCACCCTGTTCCAGTGCCCGCTCAGACCCGGCCTTGATAGTCAGCCCATCATATGACCATTCATGGAAGCTATATCCGGGCTCAGGCGTCGGGTCGAAAACAAGCGTTTTCGTTACATCGACAAGATCAATCTCGTCTTGAAAAAATTGCTGCCCTTGAGCATAAGTTAAAGCCACGGCCGTTTCCTACGATGCAATTGCCCAATCATGATAAAGTGTTTCCGGTGATGCACCAAAATTCTTAGTGAAACACACACGACATCGAATAACGCCATCATAATCGGGATCAATTGATCCCACGAGGCTTTGCCCATTACTCGCTCCAGTCCCCCAAGTGCTGACCGCATCATCGGTTACCGCCGACGGTGTAGCGAGTAAATTCATCTGTGTGGTGTCGTTGCTGTGAGCTGAATTCCCGATGTCAGACATGCTTTCTATTTCAAGATAAACATCGTCGTCGTTATAATCACCCGCTCCAGAATTGGCGATCGGCACCGTAATGGTTGTCGTCGTGCTATCGACGTAAAGATGCATCCACGGACCGACAAGCGGATAATATTGGTCTCGTGTGCCATCAACGACTGGCGTCATGGCTATCGAGTACGGTGTAGTCCCATCCGTCGCTCCGCCGGTCCTAATGGCAGTCGTTTCAATTACAACGTCACCGGCATTTGTATGAATATCCAGTTCGGTGACCGTACCGCTCGTTTTCCCCGTGAGACCTTTCTCGCAACCATAGAGTTCAATACGGAACGGACTGGAACTCCGCGTACCGCCAAGCACGGCCGTTGAGGCATGAAGCTGGCAGTTCCAGAAACGAATCGGACCGTTGCCCATGTTAAGGTTAATGTTAACGAGCGTGTGTGCGGCGTCAGAAAAATCAACACCTGAAAAATGCATGCTTTCAACGCCGGCGGAAATCATTCCGGTGGGGTGAGCGCCGGAAGCTCCAGTAACTTTGCCCCCGCGCATTTCAACTTCACCGATATCGGTAGTTGTAAATCCTTGAGAAGCTAAATTCCATTCAATATGACAGTTGATGAATCGCCATTTAATCGCGTGTTGGCCCGTACTGCCGAGGGTAAGTTTATCACATTTAAGATGACATTCTTCAAAAATAAGTTCATCGGCGACGGAAGAATTGACATACTGAATATCGTCTTCAGCGTCGAATTTTACAGCGTAAGCATATAGCGTTCCGTTAAAACCGATATCATCACCGACAGCCGTTAGCGTATATGACGGTATATCAGAATCGTTGTAAGCCAAATTCGCTTCAGTGCGCGTTTCCCCGGTACGCCACCCAGGGATTAAATCAGCCGTAACTGGTGGTTCCGCTGTTGTCGTTGATTTGCAGCCCAGAAGGCGGATCGGATGGCCTGTGGTTTGTCCGGCTTGCAAAGTCACTGACCCTGTGGTGCTCAATTGCCCCATGATATAGACATCATCGCCACTATCAAAATCAGCACCATCCATACCCGTCGCTAAGGCATCATAGGATGTTGCCCAAGTTGTCGCCGTGGTATTATCGCCAGCGCCGTTATGATCGACATATCTAGCAGCCATTAAGCTTCTCCGTCACATGATTTGCTAAAAGACGATCCATTTCTGTGGTTGCATCCGCTTGCTTCATCGCAAATGCCAAAACATACTCAACAAGAGCACCATTCTCATCCATAGCTTCAACCCGCCAGCGCTTCATCCCCTGTCCCAGATCACCCGATCTGTCGCCGATAGCGCGCAAATTCTTAAAAACAAATTTCATTGCTTAGCTCCGATTTATCCAAAGACCGATGCCAGGAACTACATGCATGTTGCCATCTTGTAGATCGACCATAAGGCCCTCTGGAACGATGAACATAGCCAAAATGGCTGTTGTGAATCCATCTCCCGTTGCGACCGTGGATTGATTGGTTGCCGCGTCCTCGTGCATGAAATGAGCCCAATAATCAGTACCAGCTGTTAATCCGGTAGCGCTGGCATTCTGCGTTCCTGTCGCCGAAACAGTCTGATTCCCACTATCATCGGCAGCCGATCCCGTATGATCTTGCCCCAACTTGATCTGTGCCACTGACGGTTTTGTTGCCGCCTGCGTGACCACCCAATAAAGCGTCCCGTCATCGTCATCGGTGTCAACAGAAAGATCGGCGGTCGTCTGTCCTGTTTGCGTATCGATCGGGAATGTCAGAGCCGGCGGTGTCACATCCGGCGTCGTAAAGCCATCACCCGCAACGCGGTTGCTATCGTTTAATTCCAGATCCGTATGGACGAAATGGCCAAAATACGAGACCTTCTCTGCCAGCCCCGTCACAAGAAACGTATTCACTCCAGCCGGGCTTTCGGCCGCTGCGTTACCAAATGCGTCTCCAGCGGCTCCTGTATGGTCCTGGCCGGCCTTTATTTGCGCTACAGTCGGTTGTGTGGCGCTTTGAGTGACAACCCAGTAAACTACTCCATTTGCTTCATCGGAAGTAACTGTAAGTGTTGCCGTGGTGCCACCAGTCTGCACATCCGTCGGCAGGGAAAGCGTCGGTGCACCAGCCGTTAGCGTCGTGAAACTATCGCCCGAAACAACCGCGCTATCATTTGATGCCGCATCCCTATGGAATGCATGTGCCCAATAGGTTGTCGCGGCCGTTAATCCGCTTGGCCCGGCGTTGTATGTGTCGACGGCGCTGACCAATATAGAACCATTATCATCAGCCGGCGAACTCGTATGGTCTTGACCCGCTTCGATTTGTGCGACACTTGGTTGTGTAGCGCTCTGCGTGACAACCCACCAGATCGTTCCATTGCCTTCATCGGTCGTAATCGATATCGAACCGGTCGTTTCACTGATTGTGATATCAATAAGCGGTGATGTCAGTATCGGAGCGGTTGTATCGAATCCGCTCCATATGGTGAAATCTTCATTAACAAGAACGACTGGTGCTCCACCATCATCATCAACAACCGTAACAGGTTCTCCATATAATGGTGGATCAACCGGCGTTAATGGAACGCCCTGATTGGCATCCAAATCAGCAATGTGCGTTATCGGCCGTCCGCCTTCATCAACTATTGAAACGGGTCTTGCCATATCACATGCTCATTAGCAGCGCCAAAACGGCATCTTCATCATCGATCTGCGCTTTCGGCGGCAGATAAATCGTTCGCTCATATTCCCGAATGAGTCTATCAATTTCTCGTATCCGGTATTCCAGGCCATCTGTCTTGACTTCATTAAATGCTATGCGAACGATTTTCTTTCGTTCTTTCGCCTGTACCGGTCGCATTTCCTCGCCCATAACCTTTGAAAAGGCATTGGCTATGATCCGGTCTAGGTCGTCACTCCATTGACGCTGTGCACGCTCAAAAAGCTCTTTATTGCGTTCAATATCTTTACGCGCTTGCTCATCGATATAGTCTGCAATACGCCTGGGCGAACCATCATGAGTATCCTCACCAGATGGTTGAACTGCGGCTCCAACCAGCGGAAAATAATATGATGCCATTCGCTGGCCAGCACCGCCACCGCCCAGATACGTGGCCGCCATCCACGTCATTAGACACTCGTTAGTGTGTAATTATCACACTCATTAAATGGATCTCTCAGCGAAAACCCGTGAGTTGTTTCTGTTTGATTATGTGTTGCATTATTAAATCCCGCTAATAGGATATCTTGTGAATAAACATCAATTTGCAATCCATTGAATTCCGCGCGCAATGACCCTTGGCCATCTTGTCCATGAGCTATATCACTATTCAAATTTCTAATTCCATCTATAAATGAATATATTCTTAAGTTCGTTTGGCTTCTCCAAATTTCCATATAATTGGAAACATCACTATAACGAAGAATTATTGAATGATAACCTGATGTCGTATTGAAATCGGCTTCAATACTGCCATCTGAAACGGTGGTTTCAAATGTTGCCAGATTTCCTCTTAACGGAAGACCTGGACCCGTTAAATCCGTTACTGCAATATCATTCTCTATTTTTATAATGCCATTTTGCATCGTCCACGGTCCGCCTAACTCCGGCGTATGGTCCTCCAATAATGTGCCAAATGTATCCGTAAATGAATCTGTAAAGATAGCTCCTGGCACTTTTTGCGTTATCGTGATCGGCGGATTTGTTATTTGTCCGCCAGACACAAGTTTTTGAAATAATATCGCTTTTGTTGTCTTATGACGCCGTATCGCCGAATTGCCGTCATAATATTCGTCACCTTCAACTATGTCCAACGCTGTTTGTAATTTCCCAATAACATCGCCGCCCCTATCAATGACAGTGGCAATTGAATTATCTGTCGTTTCGAATACACCTGTTATCTTTATACTACCGGCTGCAACAATAGTGCTATCCAGAATGACGTGGCCACCATTTACGCCAACATGATAGATATCCATGCCCGTCTTATTGGTAAATTTCACATCACCTTTATAATTATGCATGGTGAAGCCAATATTATCACCATTACAATCAATGATTGGCGTTGCCCCGGCCAGTGACGCACAATGGCAATCCACCATGATTAATTGCCCGGAAGCGCCGTCCAATGTGATCGGTCCCACAAGTCCCGTATTGCTTATTTCTCCATTGCCCAATGTTGCGGTACCGACCCGACAACGTCGAAATGTCAGTTCATCGCCAACCGTTCCTGTAATTTCGCAATCTTCAAATTCCGTTCCAGCGGTTGTCGCCAATGCGCCGACGGTTATTGTTGTGCGATCCGGCGATTGGCCAATGAACGTAAAGTCTGACCAATCGGCTTCATTTGAGATAGTCAAATCACCATAGACGAAAACTTTTTGTAGACCGACATCCGTCAAAATGGCCACCATATCAGCAATGTTATCAACTGGCTGACTGCGTGTGCCTACCGGAAATTCCGTCCCCGAAACAGCATTACCCGTCGTGTTGCCCACATCGATGGCAACGGTGTCCTGATACTGACTAAATTGCAGCGATGTCAGACCAATAGCAGTTGCGCTCGACGATGATGTTCTAACAATCTGTGTTCCAAAAGTCGGGAACACGGGGTCAATCACCGCCTGGACATCATCCACAGCGACCAAGTTACCACCCGTTATATTGCACTGCACCAAATCCAAAACATCATACATGTCCGATGAATTGAATTGATCATCTGTTCCGCCGGACAAACCATCAGTCGTCAATTGTGTTTCCGAATCTACCGAAAGTACCGAAGCTACTGATCCTGAATCGGTATGGTTGCGGACAATATCACCTCTTTGAACGCCATTTGTCTGAAACGTCGCGGCAGAATCAATTAGCGTAACGCCATTCGTGTCAGGCGTCGTGATTGTGCCATTTTCCAGTTTGACAACACGCCTCTCAAAAGCCAATTGAGCATTTTGCAATGTAGCCGTTAGACCAACGGATGTACCGCCACCAAGATCCTCTTTACCGGCTGTCAAAATAAGCCGTGGATGACGATGGCCTTCTATTGAATCCTCGATATCCACCAGATTATCATGCAAGTCCTGAATCGTAATTTCGACTTCCGGCGCTTCTACTGTGATAATGCGCGGTGACAGCTCAAAATTAACATGGATCGGATGCGCCATAATTAACAGCCATCTATTTCAACGGTTACATTGGCCTCAGCTTCCGCTTTCTCCTTTTCTGCCCGCTCTATATCATCAATCATAATTTTATAGTCCGCAATAGTGTTATGTTCTTTTTCAATAGCTTGCTCAAGCGATTTGATGTTATGCTTGCAGCGCACAATGCCATGTCGAAGACCATTAATCGTATACATTAGGTGTGAATTGTATCCTCGTTACGGATCGTCGCAACGTTGCGATCTGTTCCTGATGTCGCGTCATCGGTGACAAATCGCTTGATTTTGGTTGCATTCCTTGTATTGGAGACTTTCACTCGGAAATTGATTGGTGACACATAAACAATCGATGCGCTTGCCGTACTCGATGTTGCATATTCATCGATTAGCGGCACATAAACATCATCTGCCGTATTAACAGCAATAGGACAGGCGTTCAATTCTCCAGCGTCGCCCGTGGTCTGCCCCGAAATGGCCGGGGAAATGTTGATCGTATTGGCGTCCGGAACATCTGTCACATACGAAACTGCGTTAGATCGTGTCGTATTAAGCCATAAATCGCCGCGCTTGGCATTTGTGAAAGCGCCCGCCTCTACAACCGTATCGGTATCCGTGCCGGCGTCAGCCGCCGCTACTACAACATTTGCCAATGTGAACGTCGATGCCGTCCAGGAGCTAAAGCGCAAGCGGTAATCCTTGTTATTGTTATCGGCATCGCGGATCATAAGAACGCCCCCAACCGACTTTCCTGGCGTGTCCGCTGTTATGGCCGTATCGACAGTCAATGTTGCCGCGCCAATAGCCTCACCGCCAGCCGCCGAATATTCCGTCTTATCAATTGCGCCGCCGGCCCCCGTCAAGCGATGCATGACGGCATAATCATCATCCGTCGCTGTTTCATCTGTCCCGGACAAATTCGAAATCGATAGAGCAATTGCAATTTGCCGTTGACGGGTTGTTCCTGAAGAATCAATGAGCTGGAAGTTATTTTCATCTGCCGCCAGATAATCCGTAAGAAGCACGCCGCGAGCACCAAAGAAGCGGCCACCGGCAAGGCTCCCGAATGGCGCTGACTTGACCGCATTGAACGCTTCAGCAGTACCATCAATCTCAACCGTGCCACCGGAATCGTTGTCTGTCAGGGTTTCCGTCGTTGCATGGGTGGCGAATGTCCCTCGGGTATCCCTCAGAAGGATCTGTTTCAACGTCGTGTCATGTGAAACCACAATACCGGTCGCGCCGGATGTTTCCTGCGTGACGTCATTGCCTTCGCCAATCGTGCCTGTAACTGATCCCGTATAAGTCAGATAGACCGTCGGACCGACATATTGTTCACCCTCAATCCCGTCTGTATGGGTTGTGCCAGTCTCCCCGTTTCGAGTGACATATTTAGTCCATTCATAAACCTCAGACAGCGGATTGGCATTACAATCAATCGTAATGCCCCAACCCTCCGCCGTTCCATCATCATCAATGTCAAAAGTCGTATTGCCGTGTGTAGCCGTTGGCGCTGTATTACTGGTGAACCATGTCGCCAAGGCTGGGCCTTGTGCAGCCGGCGCAATACCGTCTTTAGTCGCGGAGCCGGTCGCGTCATTGTTAGCTACCGTCTCAGCTGCCGTATTGAACGTAGTTTGCGGATCGCCGATCAGATAATAATGGAATGTGTAGGTTGGTGAGGAACCGTCAATTTGCGTGATAATCGCCCGTGCACCGGATGTGGCACCTTCGATTTCGTCACCGACTGTGAAATCATCGGTAGCAACAGCCGTCGTCGTGATCGATTGATAGCCCGTCGTATTGTTCGCATCCGCAGATGCGCTCAACGGGACCGGATTGCGGCCACCGGAAGTCGTGGACGTTTGCAGTTCGAAAGAATCGTAAAGCGTATTTCCCTTACGAGCAAAAACCGTGACAAATCCATCATCGATCGTAGCTAGGGTCGCCGATGTATAATCCTTGATCCGGATCAGGCGGTCAAAAGCACCTTCAGTCCACCAATCTTGAGTGACATCATTGACATCTTCAATGCGTGCTCGCGTAGCATCGGAAACTAGTCCCTGATACATATAAACGTGCGTATCGGCATCAATCGGCGTAACATTGTAAAGGTTCGCCCAAATCATTTCACCGGTATTGGATGTTGCACCGGACTGCGAAGCTGTCAGCGCATTACAGGTGATCGTTTGTGTATCAGTCGTGAAATTGTCACCGGCTGCATTGGTGTCAGGACGGATAACCAGATATTCCGTCGTCTCGCCTTGATTGAGAATTTCCAGAAGCGTGCCATTACCCGTCGTAGCACCGGAAATATCAAGACCATATTCAGATGTGGTGATATTATTCGATGTGACCGGGACAATGATGACACCTGTCGCCGAACCGTCAGTATGTGTCCAACCTGCCGTGCGAATAGCACCACCAGTGATATGCTGCGCGGCGTCAAAAGCTAGATACCATGGATCTGCATCGTTCTGATCGATGATACCAATGGTATATTCGACCGGCGTTTCCGCCGACATCGGCGACGCATCATCGCCCTGTGCTGCCGTATCAAACAATGTTCCAAGGGCTGAATAAAGTTCATTGGCAGTACGCGTGCCCGTAGCCGCGCCTGACCATTCAATGCGCTTCTGGCGGTTTTCATCGAGATAATAGACAGTGAAATCACCGCCAAGGATTGTCGTGCTCATTTATCGACCTTTCGAAAACGGACGCCATGCGCGGTATTGTGACGCCTGAAGCCCTTCAGCTTGCTTTCCATTTCATCCGCATCTTCATAGGACACAAAGACACAATCGCCCGGCTGTAGGGCCTGCAAATCATCCGGTCTCGCCTTTTTAGGACGACCTCGCTTAGCCATCGATTTCTCCTAGATGGACGGGTCTGCAATATCGTCTTCGCGCAATGTGCGCGTGACGCTGAATCCCGTTCCTGATTCGATCGTTCCAATCGCAGAATCATTGAAGTATTTGGTCGCGCCAGTGCTGGATTTTCTGATCCGGTAATAAATATCGGCAGGTGTTGCGCCGGCAAATGATGTCGAGACAATCCCCGATGCATTCGTTGTCGTATTAACGATTTCTGAATCGTCAGCACTCAGATAAGCAGAAACCAATGCGCTTTGAATAGCCGTCCCGCTTTCGTCCAGAACCTCCCATTGAACCGATACTGATCCCTGATAAAAAATGCGGCCTGTTGATGTTGATGGATTCGACGTTCCGGACTTGGAAATGGCCAACCCATCACCGCCAGATGCGGAATTTTCTACATCCTTCTCATTGCCGGAGAATACCAAATCCGTGTAAGTGACTGGCGTTGTTACCGAATAAGCATCAGAGACATCCCAGTCATCCTCTGTTCCACCCGTTAAAGCGGAATGCGTTAGCTGCGTATTAGAATCAACGCTAGAGACAATACCCGTTGAACCGTCGGTCTCATTGAACACCACATCATTGACTGCCGCCGTCGTCAGGAATGACGCCGCCGTATCGGTTAGCTGCGTGCCTACATCGGCACTTGTCGCCGTACCCGTCGCTACGCCTGGGATTGATGTGTGCTCGATACCATGTGCCACGTCGCTTGATGAATGCGAATTGGCCAGAAAATTGCATTTTTGAATGTCGATCGACGAATTCCACAGCAATGCCGCTCGTGTTGAAGCGTCGGCCGTTCCATCATCATAAACGGTCGTGAAATTACAATTCCTGATCTTCGGACCGCCGACCGGATCAAATGTGTTACACCCTGAGAAATTACAGGAGAACATTTCGTGATTAGTCGTCTGCGTTCCCCATGAAAACGTACCCGTCACCTTCTCAAAGCTACACCCATACCATTTAGATGTATTGACTGATCCATTATCCAGATCAATCGCCAAATCATAGGAATCGTTGCCAACTATTGTCCAACCATTCCGGCCAGCATCAGAGCCGACAATTTTTCCGATCGTGATGGCGTTCGTTCCCGTACCACCAACACACGTTATTGAGAAATAATCCGTCGGCACTGACGTTGTAACGCTTGTCCCATCATAATATTTCGGCTCAGCCAAAAATATCTTGGCATCAATGTCTGTCAGCGTTGAGTTTGTCGCGGCAGTCACATCCCCTAAGACAAGTGATCCAGCTAACTCGACAGCCGTCTCTGAATCATTCAACGCCGTGACAATGCCGTATCGGTTCGTCGCTTCATTGCTGATTAAATCCGCAATCAATGCATCTGTCGTCGATGTTCCTGTTACTGTTAGACCCGTTCCGACATCGATCGCATCACAGATCAGATTATCAAATCGCGCGGTTGTCGCTCCCACATCAGCAAACACTCCAAAATACCGCACTGAGGATAGGCTGATAGCCGTTCCAGAACTGGCGGACACCGTTTCTGTCGGGTCCAGAACGAGCCGTTTCCAGCCGCCAGCATAATTATCGGCACCATAAAAATACCAAAGATGATATTGCGAGGCTGAAGGTGTAGAACTTTCAAGGAAAACACCAAATCCACCGGCTGATTGATTGTTCAAAAGGGCAGCGGCGAGGAAATTGGCCCAAATATAGACCATTTCCCCTTCCTCAGTGCCGCCGCCTGAGAAATCCAGTTCGTTACCTGAACCAATATCAAAATAAAGCGCCACACGCTGCCTGCTGACAACACATGTTACGGCACCGGTGCCTTCAATCTGACCATCGGCAGCGGCCGCAGTAGGCCCGCCACCCGTGCCAGATATCTTTAAAGCCGTCCAACCAGTGGTGCTATCGGCTGTGGCGACGTTGCCAAAGCCATTCCAAGCTACTGTCGCAGCCATTAGTTAAGAACCGGTTCCACCCCGACAACCTGGTCATTTTCATCTCTAATAACCCGTTTCGGAGCCTGCATGTTCATACCAATCTGTGCCGTCAAGGCTGACAATTCCGCCAGGATGGCCGCCAATTCGTTTTCGCTGTTTTCTGCTGGTTCTGGCGTAGTATCCTCGCCATTTACAGCAGATGCTTGCTGCATTTGGGCCAAGGCAATATCCTTGCGAGCGTTGATCTCTGCTAACTGTACATCCAAAAGCCGCTTCTGTTCAGCCAAAGCCTCGGCATGTTGTAATTGCTGCTGTTTGAATGATGCCTCGTTCTGTTCCTTGAACAAATCAGCCTGAGACGTGTCCGGCTCGCCCTGTAGAAGCTCGAATTCCGCCTGCTGTTGTTGCAGTTCAAATTCTGCCTTTTTGATCTCCAACATCTTAGATTCAATCTGTGTTTTAGCGGCATCCGTCTGCTGTTTGATCTGGGCTTCTTGCGCTTTCTGTTGCGCTTCCATTTGTTCAGGACTCGGTCCAGCTTGGGTAGCCTGACCGGCCTTTGCCTTGATGGAATCCGCGAATTCCTCAATCGTGCCTTCTAACTCCCGTCCAGCACGGTACTTCGCAGCCACGAATTTAAGCATTTCCGCTATGAATGGGCCTGTTGCCGGCTCTGCCTGCACAATCGGCCCAGCCTGCGCTACAAAGCCTCCCACAGCCGTCATGAACTCGTTTGTGCGTTGTTTTTCGGCGTCTTCATCCGGCTGGATGGTCGAATCCGTCTCGATTTCTAACACAAACGGTCGCATACGCTGTTCCCGCAGCAAGGCCATGACCTTCTCCAGCGTAACGGTCTGCTCTAATTGTTGGATCTGCCCTTGTACCTGTTGCTGGATCTGTTGGGCTTGCTGCGGGTTCTGTTGCGCCATCTGGACGATACGCGGATCGTTGACGGCCTGTTCAACCTGTTGCTGAATTTGTGCAATCTGCTGGTCGATCTGTTCCTGTTGAGGCAGATCATCGATTTGCGACATGTCCAGAAGCGTCTTGGGATCAAAGTTCTCCGCCATGATTTCCGCCGCCATGCGGGTCATGTCACGAGCGATCCTGACAAGTTCGTTTTGTCGATCCCGAATCCGAATTGATCCATATTGGCTTTTGAGTTGCTGCGCCCCCAATGTCTCACGAGCATCGGTCTCACCGCGCATGATGTCGGAAAGACCGGTGATCTGATAAATATCATCGATAAGCTGTCGTCTGAGAGAAATCAGATTCTCGATAGTCTGGGCGACCTCGACAACCGGCATCCACACCATGCTATCTTTTAAATTCGCGCCGCCCATAGCTGCAAAATTCGAGACCGGAACGCCCAAAGCTGTATTATCTGTCTGTCGCATAGCCGTTTCAATGGCCTCTGCTACATCTTCCGAACCACTGGCATAAAAGAATTTCATTCTCAACGCTTCCGAAAGCGCCGATATACGAGCCGTCAATTCGTTGATTTCCTCAACCTGATCACGATAATACAGAAAATCCGGTATCGGTATCAGTGTACCTTGCTGTAGCGTGCCATAAGCCGGCTTCGGGCAGGGAAAGAAATTCTCTAGTTCCAGAAACGGTTCCTTATCATCCAAGATCGTCTCGACACCCTTGGAAACCCAAATCACCCGGTTCTGTGATTTATGCCAGATTTCCCATACTGCTGTTTTTTTCTCCCCTTTGTAGTCATCATCCCGGCCATCGCTTTCGCTTGATTCGCCCTCTGTATAAGCGAGGCCCTGCTCTGTGAAATTCGCCTCCAATATGCCCTCACCAAAGCGCTTGACAGCCTGTTCACGGTTTAACCATGCCCGACGTGCAACCCAATCCACTTCCTTCCATTTACGAGCCGGATCATGCAGGAAATCCTTGCGATCCAGATGGTCATATTTGACCTTCAATCCCTTCTCATCATCCAACCGCATCCATGGTACACCACGACTCCCGATCGCCACATCATCCCGGATCAGCCGCATTGTCGCGTCAATGTCTTCAATCTCAAAGGACGTTATGAGGCTGCGCTCTAGCAATTCCGCAGCCTTTCGTGGTAATTCCTTGTAGTCCTTGAAACGTGGCATCACCACAGGAACCGGCGGCCGGGCATACAATGAAGGCTTGAGCACCTCTAGATTGGCCCAGAATATTTGAAACTCCCGTTCCGTGGATACCTCTGCCAGTTCCTTCAAATCACCGTAGAGCTTATCAATCCCATCGCATTTATCCTGATAGAATTGAAAGCACTTTTCGGCATCCGCAATCAGATCAAGCCACGGCTTGGAATCCCGGCTGCTTAACGCAGCGTCTAGCGGTGCCTCCTGTGGTTGATCGTCATATGCCATTAATTATACCCGAATTCGTGTCTTTGATCGTGGTGCTGGCGGCCCAGGCAGAACAACCTGGCTCTGGCCTTGCTTGCGCGGTTCTGGCTTCTTTGGCTTCGGTGCCGAGATACGACAGTTTATGGCGAACTCACCCAAAGCATCGGCTGCGTGATCGTTACCATCCTTGAGCGGCCCCATATAAACGCCCATCGATTCATTGAAGCGGCGCTTATATTTCCTCAAATGAGACAGCCCAAGATTGATACCTCTGTCCTTCTCTGTTCCGATGTTGAAATATATAAACGGTAGTAGCCGTCGGACAGCATTCTCTCGCTCGCCCTCTTTTGCGGCTACCCCTACTCGCAGATTCTTCAAGCCTAGAGCATAAACTGTTTGCACTCTTGACTTCGCTCCCGCTCCCCATTCTCGCACCTTTACGTCATGTGGAAAGAAATGCTCACCGTACCGATATGCCTCCCGCCCTAAAGCGTGAAGCGTTGAAGCCGCCTGATCCCTATCTGGTAGAAGCTCCGGCAGATAATCTTCCACAATCTGCTGGATTCCGATACCAGACGCTTCATAGAAATCGATTGCTCGAACCTGTAGACCGTTTTCCTGCAAAAACCAGATTGCCGTGTAGTCATCAACCCCGATATCCCAAGCCGTGTGAACCGGTAGAGACGGATCATGAGGAAAGTGACCTATCCTACCAGCCGCTTCTACTCTCGCTAACTGGCGGGCATAATATGCGCCCTCAGTGACAATCTCATACTGTCCATCCCAGACATGCGCCGCCATCTCAGGATCAACAGCCCGATCGTGTTCCATTTCCTCCCTGAGAACATCGGGAAACCATGGGTTCTGCTTCCAGTTGACATTGCAGATAATCGAGTTAGGCGGCGGCGATGTCCCCCGAAAGAACATATCCACCGGATCCGTATCATTGCGCGGATTCCACGAAAACCATATTTCAGAGCCTTGTTCGCGAATTGTCGGCCGTAGCAGCTTCAATGAATGCGCCGAAAGTGTCTGGGCTTCCTCAACCCATGCTATGTCATAGCCTTCCAAGGATTTGATCGTCTCAGCGTTGTAAGACTGCATTCCCTTGAAAATGATAAGAGAACCATTCTCCCCGCGTATCTCGGCATCAAGAACGGTGTAGAAATCCCCTAGATCGAATTTCTGGATCTTGTCGATAAGAAGCTGCCTGACCGATTCCTTCAGGCTTAGCTGCACTTCACGAATGCAAACCGCTCGTGTCGGCTTTTTCCAACATCTGAGCACCAGCATCTCTGCGAAGAAATGTGACTTAGCACCACCACGCCCACCATATGCTCCCTTGTAGCGGGCTGGCTTCCATAAAGGCTTTAGGGCTTTAGGCTGTTCAATCTCATCTGATTGCAGCATCAGTCAACGAATTTGATTTTGAACTCATGCTTCACTGCCCCGCCATCCTTGCCGGTGTGCTCATTCCCTTGCGGCACTTTGCCATCTAATCGATCGGCCACTTCCTTAATCGCCTGGATATCGCCATCCTTGGCCTTTTCAACCAATTGCTGCGCTATCCTGCGCAAGTCAGCCATGTTGCCCTCAGCGCCTTGAATGGCAAGCGCAAGCATGTCCCGGAACGGCTTCTCTGTCTGCTTTCTGCCGCCCTTTCCATGGTTTGGCATTTAACTAATCCTAATCCGTTGATATCCTTGTGTTATTTTTTTGCTCTTTTTCACACATTCCACTCGACATCTTAGGCCGCATGGCCTATATTAACATCATAGCAAAGGAGAAACAGATGACCAGATATATCGACGCAGCCGATCATGCCAAAATCATCCGCAAGGTTCTTAAAGAAGCCTTCCCCGGTGTCAAGTTCTCAGTCCGCACCAAAAAATATTCTGGCGGTGCATCCATTAACATAAATTGGACCGATGGCCCCACGCAATGGGATGTGCAGGATTTGGTCCTCCCTCTCTCTGGTGGATATTTCGACGGCATGACCGATTACAAAGGCTTCAACTACCATATGCACGACGGCGAAGAAATTTCCTTAGGTGCCGATTTCATTTTTGCCAATCGCGAGTTGAGCGATGAATGGATTGAGACGGCTCGCAAGGTCTGGGACCGTGCTGATGGTGCTCGGAAATGTGATTTCTGGAATAATGCTCGCCAACGCTGGCCCCAAGATGATGAAGCCAAATGTTTCGCATATAACGCGCAAATCATCAAAGCACTACACAGCAAAACAGCAGCTTCATACACAATGGGCAGGTCAGGCTAATGACCCCCTCCGAACTCAAACAGGCCCGGCTCAAGCTGGGCCTTTCCCTTTCCAAAATGGCCGCTATGCTAGGCTATGAAGGGCAGCACGCCGCGCAACAGATGCGCAAAATGGAAACCGGGGAGCGTTCTATCCGTGAACCGCAACGCCGGCTTATGGAAGCTTATTTGAAAGGCTATCGACCACCAGACTGGCCTCAGTAGCCATGCGCTGCCTTCTGTTTCTTTTTCTTACTCATGGCCTTCGCCACTTTTTTAACGCTGTCTGGAAAGCCATCATTGGCATGATACATTCGCACCTGCTTTCCCGTATATGTGCGGCCTGATGGGCTTTTATATTTATTTTTGCCGACTTTCTTGAAAGGCATAATCGGCTCCCCGATTAGGCGGCTTCGAAGGCGTGCTTAACGCTCGACGCAAAGCATCGCCCGAAAAATCCGAATAATAGTTTCTTCCTCATCAACGCCTCGCTCCGGGTGATAGCGATATAAATGGGGAAGTCCCGCTTCGATCATCTCGGGTGTAACTTCGATCTCAGTACCGGTTCCAACGCTATACCGGGTTGAGCCACTGTCGACAGCCGGCGCGCCGGTGTGATCCTGACCGGCTTTGATCTGCTCTGCCGAAGGCTGCGTTGCACTCTTGGTAACAACCCAGTGATCTGAAAAATGACCAGAGCGGTCTTTCTCGTGCTCGCTTTTAGGTTTCATCGTCTTCCCTCTCCGTGATTGTCGTCGAAATCAGCGCGGGCCGGGCGCTACTCCGGCTATAATCTCCGCTCTCGCGTAAGACACTCGCAGCATTCATCAGGTATCTGGCTCACCTTACGGATCACTTCACACACCATAAGAAGGACGGGCTAAGTGTGCACCCTTGGGTCAACCGCCTTCCCGGTTGGCTGCTTTGTCCCTTCAGCGTGTCTGCTTTCCACGCCGCCGCGCTGAACTTTGCATGGGGCCGGTATTCGATCAGCATCCTCCGTCGAGGTTCCCAACCTACTGACCGGTTTCGCGTCCCCTATAGCATCCAAGGAACCGTCTCCCTACTCTGCCATCACGCTCCGAGAATCTATGACCATGGGCTGTCGGAAGCGCGTCCCCATGGAAATGAATGGTGCAAAACGACACAGCTTTCCAGGATGCCAATCCATCGTTCATCACTGCGCTAGTTTCCCAATATTGGCTAAATATCGGGTTGCACCAAACTCCTTATATAAGTTCAGTCATCCTGTCATCGTGTACACCCTTTACACGCTTCGATCGTTTCCTTTGAGGACGCTTCTCGCTTTGGCGAACGGTTACGAAACCATTCTCGATTTTCTCATCGAGTTCGCTCGCCAAAGATATGGCGCGGTCATAGTCTGTATCGACCTCGACAATTACGATCGTTTCCCCGGGAAAAGTCCGCACTTCGATTGACACGGGATCTAGACCTGCGTGTCGGAAGTGCGTCATCGCAAGTTCTCTGACCGTCCCCTCACTCATTAAATCTTATCTCCCGAAAGGATTAAGTTTGTAGACAATCGACAACGTTGCCACGTCGCTTGTCGGCTCGAAGTTCACGATTTCCGTGCCCATATGGGACGATCCGAAATCCGTGTGACGATATTCCAGCCGGGCGAAAATGTTATCCGTGATACGGCCATCAACCGACCCACCAAGCGTCCAGCCGTCAAAATCATCGGGGAACGCCACGCTGTCATCACCAGCCCATGCCGCGACATCGTAACCAGCCCATGTCCAACCGCCAAGGATCGAAAACAACCAATCATCATGCGGCAGAATACCAACCCGGCCGACTATCGACCATTGATAGTCCATATCGGCACTGAACCCGGCCATGCCATTGATTCCACCGGACGCGGCAAAATCCGTAAATGCATAGTCCGCCTGAGCACCGACAACAATGCGACCGAACTGCTGATCGTAACCAAACAAGCCACCGATAGTGTAGCCATCATGGCCTAGTCCGTCGAGAAATGCTCCCGGAAAACAACGTTTTCGTGAAATGTTGCAATCATCGCCGGGAACCGTGAGGTCCGTGTTGACATTGCCCCATCCCGCAAACAGACCAATATTAAAACCCGTCCAGCTTGCTGGCGCTTCCGTAGCCGCCTCAACACCCGGCGTTTCGACCCAAATATCAGCCGCATAAGCCGACATCGGAAACATAGCCACCAAAACTGCTAGAAATCGTTTCATTGCATTCTCCTTTCCGAATTGACGCATAAGCTTAGCGCCTTTCGGAATGGAAAGGGTGGCGAATAAGTCACAATGTAGGAATTTCGACGCTCTGATTGAGCTTGCATTTCTACGATTGCCCGATTTGCACTACCTTGTCAAGCGACTATGCCGTTTTTATCCATGTATCGTTTAACCCGGCCAGTTTCATGCCTCAAGCGCCTAAGACGAAATTTACTCGTTGCCCAATTTTCCGCTGCCGGAATCGTCGTTTTTTCCAACGCATTGCCATAAGCCACAAATTGCCGTAATTCGTTATCGATCTTTATTGCCCGCTCGCATTTTTCGATAAATCCTAGATCCGTTCCATCACTGGCATCATATCCCCGGATTCGTTCCATATCCCCGCCTGATGCCATTCTACGGCATTCTAAGGCCCTCTCAGCATTCATTCTCGTTTGCCGCCAGAATTCCCCCGCCAAATACAAAGCGGCGTTTCTGGCCTCGTTTCTGGGGCATAGAAGGCCATCCAGTGCTAAACGGCCTAATTCAGTTTCCGCCCGTGGCTGTTTTGCCTTTTCCTCAGAAAGCCCAAACACATTTTGGCGACCGTTTATAGCAACCGCCATGTTCTCTTTTGCCTGCAAAGCTTTTGATTTTTCAGCCGGCCGGCCATTTGGTTGCCGTGGCCCTGTTTTCCGTTTGCGCCCCACACCCATCAGCTAAATGCCCTTTCCTCAAAATGCAGAAACATGTCCGGCTGTTCCCCTGCTTTGCGAACCCGTTGCGCTGCAATGTCGAAATATTCTTGCTCTCGCTCGATGCCGATGAATTTGAACCCTTCAAGTTCCGCCGCCATTCCCGTGGATCCAGAGCCCATGAATGGATCTAGAACAACCCCTCGTGGTGGTGTCACCAATCGGCATAGATAGCGCATAAGGTCGGTCGGCTTGACCGTTGGATGCATGTTTTTGCGCGGTTTTGATTCTCGTCCATTGTCACGTAATGCCCCTACGCCAGCAACGTCAGCAACGCCAGCAACGCCACTATCCCGGTCACCCTTGCTTGCCTTGGCAGTGTAGAAAAACCGGGAGCATGACCCTCCATCATCAATCGCTGGACGTTGTTCATTCTCACTGGTGAAGCCACCCCAAGACGTTTCCCCTCGTCGATATGTCCCTGCCCCGTGCGTCTGCGGAAACGCCAACACAACCTCATCGCTGCCATCATGGATTAGATTGGCTGGCCAGCGACCTTGTTTATCAAGATTTTCAACGGGCCTACCCTTACTTGTACCAGTGGGCATTGGAATGCCATTTTGATATGGCGCGCTTGGTTTGCGCATATTTTGATCATCTGACATTATATGAATTCGACACCCATCAATATTCAACGCCCCTGTGCCAAACTCTATAACATTTGCTGCTACCGTTCCCTTGAACGGCTTACGAGCGACTGTGACAGGCTCCAGAGCGGGCTTTAGGGCGGTTCCCCAACCTTGCCATTCACCGTCAAGATTGTGTGATTTCGGAAACCCAGACCCATAAATCCAGGAAATCATATCGCGGATTTCAAAGCCGGCGTCCTCAATTGCACAGACCATGCGGTGCTGTGTGCGTGTGCCTGAGAAAGCTAGAAGATGCCCGCCGGGCTTTAAAACGCGCAGAACTTCCAACCATAGGCTGGCGGGTGGTATATCGTAATCCCATTTTTTCCCCATGAACGATAAACCATAGGGCGGATCGGTCACACATGAATGCACGCTGCAATCGTCCAGTTCCTTCATGGCATCCATGCAATCGCCATGGATCAGTTTTGCGTCATTGATTTGCATCTGGAGCCTTCATCAAAACGGACCAATGGCCATGATGCGTTCCCTTCAAATCACTAACAAGCGTCCAACCTTTGGCCAAATAGGTTTTGACTCGACTGTGAGAAACATATTCATAAATTCCGGTCATGCTTCGCCCTCAACCTTGTCTAGCTCTGGAAGCAATGAAGGATACCACCATCCTTGACGACCGTCATCAGCCCGCATCGGAGGTTGTGGTTTGACCGCCTGCCAGGCGGTCCATTCTTTTGTTCCTTTTTCCACAAAAATACGCGCGCGCCCGCGCGCTTTTGTTTCAATGTTTTTTAATGTTTCTTCTTTGCGTCGCGTGCGCGTCGTCTGCGCGTCACATGGTAAACCAATACGCTGATAAGTGTCGTAATTACAGATAGTTATGAGCGTCGCGCGAGCGTCGGGTTGTGTCGCTATCATCGACGCGGTTTTTAACCTGTTGAGAAAGCGTCTCACTTTGGCTTCAGACCATTTCCATCGAACCGCCAAATAGCGAGTAGCATGAGCAAGTTGCCCTCTTTTCAAATCCATTGTGCCATTCCTAACACGGATGGTTAAGGGCTTCCATGCGGCTTCCTTAATAAGCCACAACCAGGCTTCCCGCTCTGTATATGGTTCTGGTGCAAAAACCGGATGATCAAAAAATTCACGATCAACAGCAAACACACCTTTTTTGCTCATTCTTCGATCTCCCGAATTTTTCGCCAACATATTCCGCAGAAATATCGGAAGGCTTCTGGATCCTCTAACCGATTATATGCGATATCAAGCGCATTAATGATTTCATCTGGTTCCAGCATTTTTAGAAATTGCCGAACAGACCGGCGTGCACTTTCTGAAAAACAATAGCCTGGTCTATATTCCTGAAACACTGAATCAATGGCATTGATATCAGATTCAATGCGTTCTTTTTGCGACTGTATCGTCTCGCGGTAACCGGCTAATTGTCTTTCACGTTCTTCTATTTCTTTTTTTCGGTCATTTAATGATTGAGGTATTACATTTAATGCATTAGCGGCCTTTCCTAGATTACATCCTTCACATGCCGTTATAAGATTGTAATCACTATTATCTCCGCCATCCTTGATAGGAATGATATGATCAAGATGCAAAACAACTGCTGGCGGATGTGCACCGCAATAACCGCATACGAATCCATCGCGCTTGAAAATTTCAAAGCGACGTTTTTTGCTAATTGACTTGCGTTTCGGGGATTTCTGTTTTATATCAGATTTCAAGTCGGCCTCCATCGCCGATTTGTTTTAAGGGGCTGGCCGTCACACCGCGACCGGCCCCTTCCTTTTGCCACATTAGCGCCGTGAAATCAACCGCTCATTCCGGTGGATTATCTATTCCTTCAAAGCGCGGATAGCTGTCTGCACATTTCGCATCAATGTTTTTTGATTATTATTAGTAGCGATTGTTATGCCGGCCTGTTTCGCCGCTTCCTCTATCACGATAGCAATGGCGGCCTCAGCATCTTCTGTAAAAAAAACCCAATGGTCATTTTCCGGGTAAATCTGTTCTTCGATATTCGCAAGAACGCGCGCCACCTTCTCAACTAAATCCATTTTTGTTCTCCCATTCTGGCAGTTCGGCCGCTAAATCAACCCGCTCCATCAAGGCGCGGTAATCCATTCCTGATCGCGTGCTGCCGGATTCCATGCAAGATTGTCGTATGATCCCGGCCGCCCAGGATTTTGCCTATTTGTGGCATACTGAGAAGCGTTAAACGGCGCATCTCGTAACATGCTTCGAATCTGGCCGGCATGATATGTTTTGAACGGCAATGGGACTTCAAATCTGCTACCCGAAGCCCATGTTTCCGCGCCACTGACTTAACAATGACAGATCCCTTGATCTTCGTTTCCGGCCTAGATTGCACCAATCGTGCCGTGGCTATATCTTCTCTGAGCGCTTCTGTGTATTCTCTATTCAACATAACCCGATGAAAATAACGCAAATTCAAAGCTTTTTTCGTATCAGGTGTTGTCGGCCTTGGTCTCTCCCGGATTTTTGTTCGGCGATTTTCATGATGTTCCGACATAAGTCTATCGGCTTCTAAATCCGATTTAATCGCTGCATCGCGCGTTTTTTGTTCTTCAGCAGATATGCAATCGCTCATGGACATTTAGTCCTCCTGTTTTCCAAATATATACACGACATCCCATCGGAGCTTCTTCCTCTGGCCCCCATTGAATCCACATTTCATCCTGGAGCTTATCATTTTCGATTATTCCATGCCGTTCAAGCAGATCATACAGGGCCTTCGTGCGATTGTCTAAGTCCGACCTCTTATCTCTTTGTTTTTCCGACAGAATCACATAGCTCTGAAAATGTCCTTTGATAGGTTCTTGGCCTGCTTTCTGGGTATTGAGAATATAACCTGCCGCTTCGATCCATCGTTCATACCGAGGCGATTTGTAGACACGCTTATTCCCATACTTCCATATTTCGTTCATGCTTGGCGGGATGGGTAGATTGAGGCAGATCAATGAAAGGCTCCCTACATTGCCGTCTGGTAATCTGGATTGGGTGTTGTTTGTGGCGGCTTCCAGCATATGGGGCAATGCTCATCCGGTATTTTGCCATGCGCTATGAAACGCCCGGTTGTTCCCCGTTCATGATGGCCATATCTCCAGCCTCCAGGCCTGTAATATCCATTGCAACGATAGCAGTGGATCAACGCAGGATCAGTCGTGTGACTATAAGCCATCATCCGCTCCTTACGTTATAAAACCGGCCCGACGTTTGGGGTGATGACTGGAGGTCCGCCGGGCCGGCGGCGCTTGGTGCGCCATTCATTTTAGCCAGTCCTCCAAGCGAACTTGGCCATTTGTGAGCTTCTGGATTGCCTGCATATCGTTCGGTCTAGGTCTGCGCCGGCCTGCCATATAATTGTGAATGGTCGAACGATGGCAGCCTAGTTCCTTTGCTACATCACTTGGCCGCAATCCCGATTTTTTTATCCATGTTGCAAAATTCATGTGTTGACAATACGAAAACAATATGCGAATGTCAAGATGCAATTATGGAGAATGATCATGGAATTTAAAATTGACAAACATATCCCAGCGCCAGCATATGACGGCCTTGGTCGAGCCTGCAAATATCCATGGCATAAAATGGAAGTTGGCGACAGTGTGGTTGTTCCAAGTGCCGGTGCGCGGAGGTGTGCCCATAGCTATGGGAAACGCCATTCCATGAAATTTCGCACACGAAAAGATGAAGGTGGCTTTCGTGTTTGGAGGATATCATGAACGTCGCATTTACGATCGAATTCGAAGATGTGCCGATGGAAGGCTGGGCGCAGATTAGCATATCCTATGACTTAGACAATGAACCACAATGGGTCGATGTCGAGGCTATTGAACGAGACACAAGCACGGAACGCGATAGACAGATTCAATCCGGTGCCGCAATCGAGGACAATATCCCTCATACCAAGCACGGCGACCAGATCGTTGCGAAAGTCATTGAATGGTGCAATGGCGATGGCTGGGAATGGTGTATGGACGCCGCCAAACGCACTGGGTCGATCCCGGAACCTCACCCTAATGATTGGATGTTTGGCAGCGGGTATGTCTGATGAAAGCTTGGCATTTCACATCCAATCAGCTCCGCGACGGCCGGTCTATCCCGCCTATCGGCGAAAAACTGATGCATGATGCTCCACTTGTTATGTACAAAAGCGGACTGCACGGATCTAAAAAGGTGTTGGATGCCTTGCTATATGCACCCGGCCCGTACTGTCATAGAATTGAATTGTCAGGTGAAATAATTCACGATGATGACAAATCCGTAGCAATGGAACGAACAAGGCTTTGGACGGTCGATTGCACTCAAATATTGCCACGATTCGCCCGGCTTTGTGCGTTGGACGTTATTCACTTGTGGGATGCGCCAAAGATTGTTGTGCGGTATTTGAAGACTGGCGATGAATCTTTAAGGGGTGCGGCATTGTCTGCGGCATCGTCTGCGGCATCGTCTGCGGTATGGGATGCGGCATTGTATGCGGCATTGTCTGCGGCACGGTCTGCAGCATGGTATGCGGCATGGTCTGCGGCATCGTCTGCGGCACGGTCTGCGGCATCGGCTGCGG
>Ga0224513_10000031_pt1 | contig 42072 bp, 41 predicted proteins | sample SF_May12_sed_USG_5_FD_169109 | JGI IMG/M metagenome (GOLD analysis project Ga0224513, IMG submission 169109) | Sediment microbial communities from San Francisco Bay, California, United States - SF_May12_sed_USGS_21 | ecosystem: Environmental > Aquatic > Marine > Sediment | place: USA... | reverse complement strand
ATTGTAAATTATAGATATCTTGCCACAATCTTAACTTTTTGAAGAGAAAAATGCAGTTAAGATGTGCACTGTACATCTTAACATTTTTAGGAATCATTCACGAGTTTATATTGATAGAAATCATCAATCGCTGGTGCCCAGCATATGTAATGAAAAACCCCAAAAAACAGGTAACTCTGGATAGGTCTTTTCTATTTGATACTGCCAGACATATCAGCAGTTATTTACAGTTTTGGAAAAAGACGGGGGAGGAAAGGGCCCCGTCTTTTCATATATAAAATTTTTGAACTTTTTAGTTATTGATTTATATTCTCAGCATATTTGGGCATGAATTGAAAGTATTTATAAGTAGAGATTAAAAAGTCCAGGAGACCCCGGCAGACAGCATGTCTAAATCCCTGTCATCAAGGTCGAAATATTCGTATTCCCCACGAATAGCGAGCGATCCAATCTGGAAACGAAGGCCTATGCCATATGCCATATCATTTCCAGAATCATCTAATAGTGTAATATTGGAACTACTGTCCCACCATATTTGCCCCACTTTAGCGAACAAGCCGACGGGACCTAAATTGAGCGCTGCCAGTCCAAAAAGATCCCAGCCAGTAGTATCTAAGTTTAAGCCTATAATTTCGGACGAAGTGCCTTCGCCGAAATCGACATAAGAGCCTTCCACGGCTAGATCCAGCAGGGGAATAACACCAAAATTCCATCCTCCAAATATTTTGAACCCAAGGTCGTCATCATCAAAGTTATAATCGGTTGACGACACGTCGATGTTTGCCCAACCGAGCGAACCACCTATATAAGGGCCTGATTTCTTTCCGGCTTGTGCCACCTCGCAGATTGATAAAAGGGTAAGACATACAACGACTACCGTGATGTTTTTCATAGCTTCCTCCTTTTGTTTGATTGAACTCAACGTTTGGTGGATTTTTTTAAAAAAAGCTTCCACGGGATTATACCCAGTGAAGGCTTACAGAGATAATTCGAACTAAACAGCTCTCATTAGAATTATCTACTACTAAAGCTTTAAGAGTGATACTAGTAGTAGTCCACAATTAATAAATAAACCTAAAAAAAACAAGTGCCACAATGTGTTAGGAAGGTGGGTTCAACCTAAGTACTTATTTCTTGCCAACATCTTGACTTTTGTCATACAAAATCTGACTCAATATATCCACTATACATCTTCACATTTTAGGAATGATTCACGACTGTCAATTGATAGCAGCAATTGACAGTCGGCGGTGAACGCATTTCTCAGTGGCGATGGAACCGAGTCCACTGAAGAAAATGGTTAACTGCCGATGTATGATTCAGGCCCGAGGACCCAACAGAGTTTATTGTTTGTATACCCCATTTGCTCGTAATACGAATTTGCCTCCGGAGCGGCGATAAGTATGATTTTATATCTGGACCCAAGTTGCTTTTGAGTTAGAATTTGAAGCTGCTTTCCAATGCCAATTTTCTGGTATTCTTTGCTTACGACCAGATCGGACAGATAACAAGCGTAATGAAAATCTGTCATGCTGCGTGCAATACCAACAAGTTGAGCTTCATCCCTTTAAATTTGACCGATTATACGTAATGTTTGAAAGTCAAAAAGTTATTATTTTCCCTTGCTTTGCTTTTACATTAAAACTGCTTATTGTTGAAGGTTAGGTAATAATAGTATGCAAATCTAAAATTGATTTATGACTAAAATATTTTCTAATCATATATTCAACCGTGTGATCTGTTTATTTTTCGCTGCGGTTTTTTTGTCTTCGCTTCCAACAGGTGCGACAACTCTGGCATTATGCCTGGATGAGGATGACAATCATATAGTCGGCCAAAATTTCTATCTTTCCTGCTGCCATTCTTCTGCTGCCACAGGCCAGCTTCTCTTTGATCAACAATGTTCTGCTCTTGCAGAAAAAAAGAACAATGACTGTGTTGATGTTTCCTTAACAAACGCCAACACAGTAAACTTACCATCAAAAGTATCACTACCTGGCTTTGCCAAGACCATTCTTTATACTCTGCCAAGCAAACTAATAGGATTGCAGCAACAAATGGCAGGAAACAACTCTTCCGCACTTTTCCAATATAAGTTCATCTTGCCTCAGACTAATTCACACAGAACAGTCATTCTCCTGACCTGAGCAGTTCAGCCTCTTTCCTGTGGTTTTTCACCCATTTTCTGAAAATATATATTCAAACATGCATTGATTTAAGGTAAAACAGCAGCAGCTCCCAATTTTGGAGAACGATTAATATGTCTCATTTGAATCAAAAATCTTCAAGCTGGAATATTCTTTTTCTCTGTTGGTTAGTGTCAAGTGTATCAGCCATGGGAAGTTTGTTTTTTAGTTATGTCATGGAATTTGCGCCATGTGTTTTGTGCTGGTACCAGAGAATTTTCTTGTTCCCTTTAGTCATAATTCTGGCAGTAGGGTTATTTCCTATTGACAAAAGTGTTGTGAAATATGCTCTACCTTTAGCAATAGCTGGATGGTTGACGGCTGCATATCACAACTTACTGTATGCCGGAATAGTTCCGGAAAGCATACAGCCTTGCAGCCAAGGAGTTTCATGTACAGAAGAATACATTGACCTGTTTGGCTTTCTATCAATACCGATGCTTTCTTTACTTTCATTCTCAACAATAATTGCCCTTTTAATTATCTTAAAGATGAGGACAACCAAATGAAAACACATATAATATTCGGGCTTACTGTTCTGGTGCTGATTATTGCTTTTATGTTCGGCAGTTCCTATTACAAAGGAAAACAGGCTGAAAAAATTGGCTTTATGGCCCAGGAAAATGCTTCAATTTTTATTAGAGACCATTCTCAGATGTTTGGCAGTGATGATGCAAAGGTCTATCTTATTGAGTTTATGGATCCTGCATGTGAAACCTGCGCAGCTTTTTCTCCTTTCATAAAGCAAATTATGGACGCAAATCCAGGTAAAATAAAACACGTTATAAGGTATGCTCCTTTTCATCATGGCGCTGATAATTTTGTTAAGATTCTCGAGGCAGCCAAAAAACAAGGGAAATACTGGGAAACTTTGGATATAATGTATAAGTCGCAACGTTACTGGGCCAGTCACAGTAATCCTCAACCTCAAAAGATATGGCAATTTATTCCTCAGGCTGGAGTCAATGTTGAGCAAATCAGAAGAGATATGAATGACCCTGCAATAGCAAAACTCATTGACCAGGACCTTGCAGATGCCAAAACGCTAAATGTTCGAAAAACACCAGGATTTTTTGTCAATGGCAAACCTCTTCAAACTTTTGGTTCCCGGCAGTTACTGCAGTTAGTTCAAGATGAACTATTGGCAAATTATCCAAATTAATTAACAATGCCATTTGGGGTTATTGAGGAGGTAAGAAAATCTATATGAAAAAAATATCATTTTTAATTTTTGTATTATGTTTACCCTTATTCATTGTTGCCTGTGGCGAATCACCAGTTGCCACCGTTGGCAAACCAGCCCCGAACTTTGACACAGTTGACTTGAACGGGAAAGTCTGGTCCCTTTCCAAACTGAAAGGACAAGTTGTCTTAATTAATTTCTGGGCAACCTGGTGTGCCCCTTGCCGTGAAGAGATGCCCTCCATGCAAAGGCTATATACAAAGCTCCCAAAAGATAAATTTAAAATGATCGCATTATTCAACAATGACAAACCCAAAGTTGTAAAAGGCTTTATTGCAAAGCTGGGCATCACCTTCCCGATTCTCAGTGACGAACATAATTTTGCTGGCACCAAATATGGACTCACAGGAGTGCCAGAAACCTTTATTATTGATAAACAGGGTGTAATACGGGAAAAATTCATTGGCCCAGCTGAATGGGACTCCCCTAAGTATGTTGATATGCTGACGAAATACATTAATGAGTGATCAATGTGGTTATCACGCCCAAACTTCTCAAATGATTTGATATGTTTTGCAAATTACACCTTATACAAGTCCACCTGTCTGCTATATCTTTTGAATCGTGAATGATTCTAAAAGTGCCCAGGTGTCCTGTAGATACCTTGAAGCCCTGCCAGAAATGGTGGGGTTTTTTATTGCTTTGGCTTTGTTTAAATTTGGGTATATTGATGAAATTAAGAAGTGGCTTTTAAGTTAAAAAATAAAATCATCATTGGTTCTTTATCTGCTATTGTCTGGTTATTTGATTTGATCTCAATACCATTAAAACATGCGAGGGGAAAAACAGTATGGGTATTCTAATAAACTTAATAGGTGCGGCACTATTAGTACTTTCTGCTGTATATGTCTTTAGGAGAAAATCACATGCAAAACGAATAAATGCCTATTTTTGTAATGCTGTTAGAGCTTATGCATTAACTAACGAAGAAGATGCTAGAATTGCAATAGTTACTGCTGCAAAGGTTGCAGCAAAAACACAGCGGGGTTCAATGGTTAAATATTTGCAAAGTATGGCATCAGACATAAAAAATATGAGTCAAAATGATTCGAAACTAAAACCCCATACAGACAAATTCGTTGAATCGTCAATAGAGTTGGCAGAAGAAATATCATCAAGGGAATGGACAATAAACGATATCATTAAACAAAAAGAGGAATTGGGGAACATAAATTCAGAGTATCTTGTTGCGCTTGATAATACCGATCCAACAATATTTGCAAAAAAGCATCCCCAGTTATTTAAATGAAAAATTCTTCTACAAGGCACAATATGTTTTATTTAAAACAAAACGGCATGGTCTTAAACCAACAATGTCAGTAAGCATCTTAACTGGTATTTTTTTACAAAAAGTCAACATGTTAGCAAGAAATTTTTATTTTTAGAGTAATAACTATAATAGTTGGAAGTATTACCCCGAGGGGTCAAGGATAAAACTGAGCAATCTGGCGAGGATGGTTGAGTAGGAAATAAATAAAGGAGTAAATTATGGAACTTCCTGAATACGTTACTATTGAAGAAGTAAAAAGAGTCTGCAACGAAATTGGCTTTCGTGACTGGTCCGAAATCAAGGATCCATCTGTTTCAGAGGAGGAAGCGTCAACGATTCTTAATATTGCGAATACCAAAGGAATGAACATTCCCATTGAGGCTTTCAAAAAAGGTTTGGAGGTGGAGCTTGAACATGGAACAAGGTTTGAGGATGCAAATGTAACCAACAACCACCCAATCCTGACAGGCAAGATCGTTATCGCACACCTCAAAGAGACCATGGATTATTATGAAAGAATCGATGTTGCTGAAATAGAGGGAGATTTATTGAAAGCGATTATGTCGAGAAATATTGAGAAAATAGAATCAAAGTATAAAAAGCTCATTGAAGCGCAGAATTTACTGAATCAAGCTGTTGCCAATCAATTGAAGTAGCGCATCTGGCAAGGGCATTGGGAATGAGGGAGAAACTCCGTTGTGTTTTGGCGGCAAGGGTTTCTCCCCATGCCTCATTTCAAAGGCTTAATGGGTTTTAAAACCAAGGACCTTTTCTTCAATTATTTTTTTCTTTACTGTTTCGGGTTCCGGGGAAATCCAGTGAATGAACTGCTCGGTTATGCGCATGTAGGAACCGTTGTCCTCCTTGCATTTATCACAAATCGATTCAGCACGATTGCGATACATGATAACCTTGCTTGCGGGTTCACCTTCCTTATCCACTGCCGCCATTTTGCGGCAGCCGCAGTTCAAGCGGACTACAGCGACCCCGATTGCTTCGGGGCTGCCCTCAATGATGCCCTGAATCATGGCTTCTTCAGATTTTTCAGGCGTCCATTTCTTCTCTTTTTTCATATTACTCGCCTTCACAGGTATTTTATAGAAAAATTAAGTGGCGAAACATCGATGTCCTGCTATCAAACTACCTTGCCTCCTGCCGGAATAATGATTAAATTGGTTTTTCAGGTTCGATACTCTAATATGAAAGGAAATGCAAGGCAACCGCTATTTCCCGCCACTTTTTTCCCTCATGTGAAGATAGAGACGCCCTCATTAGAACTGCGTGGATTTTTTTATTGACAAAAAAATAGGGTTGAATTAGAGGGGAGTAGTTTTTGTGCGTGGAAAATCTTCCAAAAGAAGATAGCCAATTTGAATGACTTCGCAAAAAGTCGCGCAATCATCAACGGGGCTAAGTAAATCAAGAGATTAAAGGCGCATTACCTGTCGGCAAAATACTTTTTGTGCGGCCGACAATTTTAGGTACAACTGGTCTTATGACTTGTTATAAACAATAATTAATTTTCATGGAGGTTTTACTATGTGGGAAGTTGTCGTTGATAAAGACAAATGTAGTGGCGACGAAGAATGTGTAGATGCGTGTCCTGCGCAGGTTTATGAAATGGTAGACGGAAAATCCGAGCCTGTTAACATGGACGAATGCCTCGGCTGCGAGACCTGTGTTGAAGTATGCCCGGAAGGTGCTATTACTGTAACTGAGGTTTGATTCTGTCTAAAAAAACAGACCCAAAGATGTAATCCATAGGCCTGTTTCCTGCAAAGGAGACAGGCCTATGTTTTTTGGCATACAGCCATAGTGTTGTAAAACTGTAAGCCCAAACTCTGTGCACAAGACTTAATGATGGATTTTAAAAAGAGTCTCCTTAGCTATAAGCCCGGGGTATCGGTTAGGACCCATCTATTCCTTGCCGCCCTTATCTGGAGTCTTGTAGGCTTTTTTCTGCTGACAAACGGTTTTGTCCTAATTTCATTGAAGGGTCAGTTATGGTACGGGGTTGTGGGATTGTTCCTGGGAATTGCCAAGACATTTTTCATTCTTGACCGGGTAGCCCGGAAAAACGTGAAAAGAATCAAGGAATTTGAGGAAAAGGTCTGCATCGGTTCCGTATACTCCTGGAAAACGTGGATTCTGGTGGCGGCAATGATTGGCTTGGGCAGGTACTTGCGTACTACGGTCCTGCCCGGTGAAATTGTCGGACTTATATATACAGCCGTAGGATGTGCCCTAATGCTTGCAAGCAGACTTATGTGGCGTGAATGGAAAAGGACTCCCTGAAGATGGAAGCACTTTCTTTTAACAGGGTCGAGATTGATATTGGTGCCCTGCAGCACAACTTTAAAAGTATTCAGTTAACAGTCGGGCAGCAAGTCAGGGTCATGGCTGTGGTAAAGTCGGATGCCTATGGCCATGGCCTGGTTGCATGTGCTCAGGCAATTTACCTGGCGGGAGGCAGAACCTTCGGGGTGGCAGAAGTATGGGAGGGAGTTACCCTGCGCCGCGCCGGCCTGCAGGGGGAGATAGTTGTACTTATGGGAGGCTCTCCGGAATCTTATGATGAAATTATTAAACATAAGCTGACACCGGTTGTTTATGATGTTGAATTTATCACAGGACTATCAAATGCAGCTGCTGGGAAGAATACGGAAGTTAGGCTGCATCTGAAGGTGGATGTTGGCATGGGCAGGCTGGGAGTCCTGCCGGCCGAGGTGGAATCCTATGTTTCATTGATAAGACGTTTGCCGGGCATATCGTTGTCAGGTTTATTGAGCCACTTCCCGGTTGCCGATGAGATAGGGACGGCCGAAAAAACCCGGAAACAGTTATTGTATTTCAGAAGTGTTCTGGCCAGGTTGAAGACAAAAGAAGTGGGGTCCGTTGTCACCCATATTGCCAACTCCGCAGCCCTTATGTATTTTCCCGACACCCGTCTCGACATGATCCGTCCCGGTATCAGCCTCTATGGTTATTATCCTGACGCTTCCCCTGCCAGGGCAAAAACTGCTGCACCCATGCTGCAATTGCAACCGGTTATGAGCTTCAAAACCAGGGTTGTACAGATAAAAGAGCTGGATGCAGGATGCGGCATCAGCTATGGCCATACTTTTGTCACCCGCCGCAAAAGCAGGATTGCAGTACTGCCGGTTGGGTATGCTGACGGGTATTTAAGGAAACTTTCCAACAGGGCGGAGGTTTTAATTGGTGGCAGGCGGGCACCTGTGTGCGGCCGGGTCTGTATGAATGCCACCATGGTTGACATTACCGACCTGCCCCCGGCCCATACAGGTGATGAAGTAGTTCTCCTGGGAAGACAGGGTGATGCAGTAATTACAGCGGATGAGATTGCAAAATGGATGGAAACGATAAGCTATGAAGTACTCTGCTTGTTCGGCACTTTCAATGAAAGGGTGTATATTTGAGCCTTCAATGAGTCCCATCTTCTGTGTTATCGCCTGTTCGGCATAGCAGAAACTATGGCCGAACAGACTCTGCCGTGAATCCGGTACTCATTGAAGGCTTAAAAGTGTTGGGTATATAAAAGAATAAAAAAGATTACAGATTGTTTTCAAAAATAGCTGTGCAAAATATATTGAGTTAATAATGATAAAAGAGCGCATAAAAGAACTTCTGGATAAATATTTCGCTGCAGGTGTGGACCAGGGATTGTGGACTGCAGCAGCCGCGGGATCATATACTGTGGAAATGTCCAAGCATGTATCACATGGGGATTTTTCCACCAACATGGCCATGCTGATAGCGGGGCGCGAAAAAAAGAATCCCCGTGAAGTCGCATCCCTGCTTGCAGAAAAGATGAGTAGCTATGTGGATTTGTTTGATAAGGTTGAGATTGCCGGGCCGGGTTTTGTCAATTTTTTTGTCCGGGAAGCGGTATGGCAGTCTGTGGTGCAGTCGGTCTGTGAGCAGGGATATGGGTACGGCTTATCGCAAATAGGGCAGCAGAAAAAGGTGTTGGTCGAGTTTGTCAGTGCCAATCCCACGGGCCCTCTTTCCATCGGACACGGCCGCCAGGCTGTCTTGGGTGATGCCATTGCCAGGCTCCTCGAGGCCACCGGTCATGCTGTTATGCGGGAATACTACTATAACGATGCCGGCCGGCAGATGCGTGTCCTGGGAGAGTCTACCAGGGCCAGATACCTGGAACTCCTGGGACTTTCCGGAGAGTTCCCAGAGGAAGGCTACCAGGGGGAATACATCTATGATATTGCCAGAAAGCTGGTAGCTGAAAAGGGCGATTCCCTGAAAGATGCAGATGACGTGACACCATTCAAGGAAAAGGCTGAAAAGGAGATATTTGCCAATATTGTAGAGACCCTTGAACGTCTCGATATCAAATTTGACAACTATTACAACGAGCACTCCCTGTATGAAAAAGGCCTGGTCGATGATGTGGTTGCCAGGCTGCGCGAGAAAGGCCTGGCCTATGACCATGATGGAGCTGTCTGGTTCAAGACCTCAGAGCTTGGCCAGGAACAGGACCGTGTCATAATTAAAAGCACGGGAGAACCAACCTACAGGCTCCCTGATATAGCCTATCACAGGGAAAAATTAAAACGGGGCTTCGATTGGCTGGTCAATATCTTCGGTTCAGATCATATTGCGACCGTGCCGGATGTCCTGGCCGGGCTCAGGGCCCTTGGCTATGATGACTCTAAAGTAACGGTTGTCATCCACCAGTTTGTTACATTGACCCGCGAAGGCAGACAGGTGAAAATGTCAACCAGGAAGGCAAATTTTGTCACGGTGGATGAACTCTTTGACGAAGTCGGCCCGGATGTGATCAGGTTTTTCTTTTTAATGCGCAAGGCAGACAGCCAACTGGAATTTGATCTTGATCTTGCCACCAAAGAGAGCCAGGAAAACCCGGTATTCTATGTGCAGTATGCCAACGCCCGCTTGAGCAGTATTCAGAAAAAGGCGAAAGAGAAAAACATTACCCGGGGCCCTCTCCAGGATGCTGCTCTTGCGAAGTTAACACTGGCCGAGGAGCTCAACATGCTCAAAGCACTTGCCTCGTACCCTGAAATTGTTGAAAGCAGCGCCCTTGACCTTTCACCCCATCGGATTATTTTTTTCCTCATGGATCTGGCCGGGCAGTTTCACAGTTACTATAACAGCCACCTGGTCATTTCAGACGACCCGGAGCTTACTCAGGCCAGGTTATGGCTGGCTGAAGCACTTCGCATCGTATTTCATAACGGGTTGCGGGTTGTCGGTCTTTCCGCCCCGGAATCCATGTAAGATGAGATGCATGACGCGGTACATTGAAAAATAATTATATAATCGCAAAAATTATCCGGTGAATGTTGGGAAACAGGTCGTGGCCAAAAGCAGAACCAGAAAAAAAAAGAAAATAAAGTTTGAGCTCACCCGGAGTGGGCTGCTGGGGATTGGCGCCGTAATGTTCTGCGTGTTTTTATGGATGTTTCTTTTAGGTGTCTGGGCCGGGCAGACAATACTTCTCCCCGCAGGTTAGCCCTGCTCGAAATCGTTACAGTGCTTGACCCTGTCGTGCTCTCGGAGTAAGATGGCGCGCCATGAATGGAGCAATAGTTTTATTTGGTGCAGATGCCAGGAAATTGAGGAAGAACCCGCAATGATTCGCAATGCCCGCATGGGTGATATAAAGAAAATATACAAGCTGCTGCAGTACTTTGCAGACAAGGATCTTCTGCTGGGTCGGTCTCTAAGCTCTTTGTACGATCAGCTGCGGGATTTCACCGTCTTCGTTGAGAAGGAGCAGGAAGACCCGGACCAGGAAAGCCTTGTCGGCGTCTGCGCCCTGCATATTAGCTGGGAGAACCTTGCTGAGATAAGGTCGCTGGCAGTTATTGACGAGTATCATGGCAAAGGGGTCGGGAAACAGCTTATCAACAGGGCCCTGGAAGAGGCTGATTCATATGGTATTACCAGGGTTTTTACCCTTACCTACCAGCCGAAATTTTTTAGAAAGCTTGGCTTTAAGGATATTGATAAGTCAGAGTTGCCTCACAAGGTCTGGAGTGACTGTATCAATTGCTCCAAGTTTCCGGATTGCAACGAGGAAGCCCTGGTCTGGGAAAAAAGCACATAACAACTGTATGACTTCATGTTTGCCTCTTTGCGAGGTATCGGCTGCGGGCCAAAAAGCCAAGTGTATCCGCTGCTTCAATAACTAAAAGTTACCCGTGCTTGTGAGTTTAATGATGTAATGTGCAAAAATGTATAAAGACTGCAAGTAAGTCATAACATATGGAGTTCTCGGCAAATGATAGGTACCGCATTAACAAAAATATTCGGCAGCAAAAATGAAAGGGTCTTGAAGCAGATCCAGCCCCTTGTAGAGAGGATAAACAGCTTTGAGGCTGATATTCAGAAGCTGGATGATGAGGCCCTGGCTGCACAGACAGTTGCCTTCAAGGAAAGAGTTGCCCAGGGGGAATCCCTGGATGATCTGCTGCCCGAAGCCTTTGCTGTAACCAGGGAAGCCGCCCGAAGGGTCATAGGTGAAAGACATTACGATGTGCAGCTCATAGGCGGCATTGTTCTGCACCAGGGCAGGATCGCTGAAATGAAAACAGGTGAGGGCAAGACCCTGTGTTCAACCCTGGCCGTCTATCTCAATGCCCTGTCAGGAAAAGGGGTACATGTTGTAACGGTCAATGATTACCTGGCCCGGCGTGATGCTGAATGGATGGGTGCCATCTACCGTTTCCTGGGCCTGACCACCGGCACTATCCTGCATGAAAAGAATGACCAGGAGCGCCAGGAGGCCTATAATGCCGATGTGGCCTATGGCACCAATAATGAGTTCGGTTTTGATTATCTGCGCGACAATATGAAATTCGACATCAAGGATTATTGCCAGCGGGATTTCAACTTTGCCATAGTCGATGAGGTTGACTCCATCCTCATTGATGAAGCCCGAACGCCTCTTATTATTTCCGGCCCGGCCGATATTTCAACCGAGCTTTACCACCTGGTGGATAAGATTATACCCGGTTTCAAGCGTGATGAACATTATACCCTGGATGAAAAATCACGGACCGTCTCATTGTCCGAGGAAGGTGTGGCCCTGGGTGAAAAGCTGCTCAAGGTGGAAAACCTCTACGACCCCAAGAATATTGAATACCTGCACCACTTAAACCAATCTTTAAAAGCACATCTCCTGTTTCAGCGGGATGTTGACTACCTGGTCAAGGACGGTGAAGTGGTGATCGTTGACGAGTTCACCGGCCGCACCATGCCGGGCCGCCGCTACAGCGACGGTTTACACCAGGCGCTGGAGGCAAAGGAAGGCGTTAAGGTTGAACGCGAAAACCAGACTCTGGCTTCCATCACCTTTCAGAATTATTTCCGTCTCTATGATAAGCTGGCCGGCATGACAGGAACGGCAGATACAGAGGCCGCGGAGTTCAAGAAAATTTATGACCTAGATGTGGTCATAATCCCGACCCATAAAAATATGATCCGTGTTGACTTCCCGGATTCGATCTACAAGAATATCCCGGCCAAATACAAGGCTGTTACCCGTGAGATTAAAGCACTGCATGAAAAGGGCCAGCCTGTGCTGGTGGGCACTATTTCCATAGATGTTTCTGAAAAGATATCCAATATGCTCAAAAAAGAAGGTGTCAAGCATTCTGTGCTCAATGCAAAACATCACGAGCAGGAAGCTGAAATCGTGGCCAATGCAGGGCAGAAGGGCAGGGTTACCATTGCCACCAATATGGCGGGAAGGGGTACGGACATTAAACTTGGTGAAGGGGTGCCGGATCTTGGCGGCTTGCATATTCTGGGTACGAGCCGCCATGAGTCGAGGCGGATTGACAACCAGCTCCGGGGCCGTTCAGGAAGGCAGGGAGACCCCGGTTCTTCCCGTTTTTATCTGTCCCTGGAAGATGACCTGCTGCGCATTTTCGGCTCGGACAGGATTTCCGGTATTCTGGATAAGCTGGGCATGGATGAAGATGAGCCCATTGAGCACAATATGATCAGCAAAGCTATTGAAAACGCACAGCGCAAGGTGGAAGGCCACAACTTTGATATCCGTAAACATCTGCTTGAATATGATGATGTCATGAACAAGCAGCGGGAAGTAATTTACCAGCAGAGGCGTGAAGCTCTTGACAGCAAGGACATCAAGCCTCTTATCGAAGAGATACTCTCTGAAGAGATGGGGTCCGTTGCCGCAGAATTTGTTGAGACGAAAGTGATGTCGCCGGATTGGGACTGGAAGGGCATCAATGAACGGCTGCAGAACATCATCGGCTTTGCACCTGAGTGGGATGATGCGGACAAGCAGGACCTGGATCATGACAAGTTTTTTGACAAACTCATACACGTTGCACAACATGCCTATGCAGAGCAGGAGGAACGTATAGGCCTTGAAGGCATGCGGTATCTTGAACGTGTAATTTTTCTGCAGATGGTCGACACCTATTGGAAAGAGCACCTGCTCAATATGGATCATCTGAAGGAAGGTATCGGGTTGCGTGGCTATGGCCAGAAAAATCCTCTCAATGAATATAAACGGGAGGGTTTTGAAATGTTTGCCACTATGATTGAAACAGTGAAGCAGCAGACATTGACCACCCTTTTTCGTATTAAGATTGCCAAGGAGGAGGATGTTGACCGTGAGGCCCTGGAAAAAAGAAAGCGGCAGCAGGCTGAAATGCGTTTGAGCAGGGGCGGGCAGGAAGCCGGCCAGGCCCAGCAGCAGCCTCTGAAAAGGGAAGGTGAAAAGATTGGCCGCAACGATCCCTGTCCCTGTGGCAGCGGCAAAAAATATAAAAAATGTTGTGGCAAGTTCAAATAGCTTGGAAGATATTTCATAAAATAATTTTATAGGCATAGCCAGTGAATATCAAGGGCTTTACATACTCTGCTGTTGCCGCCGGTATCAGGAAGAAAGAGCGTCTTGATCTCGGCCTGATCTTTTCTGAAAAACCTGCTGTTGCCGCCGGTGTTTTTACAAAAAACCGTGTAAAGGCTGCCCCGGTCTTGCTTGGTATGGAACGCATCGGCCAGGGCAGGGCCCAGGCCATACTGGTTAACAGCGGTGTGGCCAATGCCTGCACCGGAAAGAACGGTATGCAGGCGGCCAGGACCTGCTCGGGTTTGGCTGCTGCCGCCCTGGGAATTGATGAGAACCTGGTGCAGATAGCCTCGACCGGGGTTATCGGAGAACAGTTGCCGGTTGAAAAAGTGGCAGCGGCACTGGATGAACTGGTTGGCGGTTTATCGCCAACCGGCCATGAGGAAGTTGCCCGCGCCATCATGACCACGGATACTGTTCCCAAAACTGCTGAGCGCACCTGCACCATTGGAGGCAAAGAAGTAAAACTCCTGGGCATGGCAAAAGGGGCAGGCATGATCATGCCCGACATGGCCACCATGCTCTGCTTTGTCATGACTGATGCAGATATAGCAGCAGACATCCTGCAGCACCACCTGTTACGGGGTGTAATGCAATCCTTTAACCGTATCACCGTTGATGGCGACACGAGTACAAATGATACGGTCCTGATCCTGGCGAACTCGACGGCCGGCAACCCGGAAATCATTGCACCGGATACCGTGGAAAGCACCATTTTCGGAGCAGCTCTGGCAGGGTTGTTAAAAGACCTGGCGCTCCAGATTGTGGCAGATGGAGAGGGGGCCACCAAAACGGTCACCATAAAAGTCATTAACGCAGCAAATGAAGACGAAGCTGAAGGTGCAGCCCGCACCATCGCCAACTCATCTCTGGTCAAGACCGCTTTTTTCGGCGAGGATGCTAACTGGGGGAGGATTATAGCGGCCCTGGGACGTTCCGGCGCAGTATTTGATCAAGACAGCGTGGATATCGCATTTGGTGATGTACTTCTTGTGCACGGTGGTCTGGCACAGGGTGCCGCGGCAGAAGCAAAGGCAACTGAAGTTCTCCGGCAGAAGAAGTTTACAGTCACCGTTGATCTTAAAACAGGGCAGGCAACAGGTGAAATATATACCTGTGACCTGTCCATCGATTACATCAAGATAAACGCCGACTACCGCAGTTGATTAAAAACCATATCCAGCCTGCATTTTCTTAAAGCTCTCCCCTGTAGTATATATTATATAAGTATGAAAAAGTTATTGTATAATCTTGCAACCGCAATGATGGAGGTACGATTATGACCGCTGAAACCAAGAAGATCTGTCCGGAGTGCAACGGAGAAAAAAAGATTGCAGGAACCTGTGCCTGCGATATGGAATGGCGCGGCACCCAAAAAGACGATGCATGGAGTGACTGCCAGTGCACCGATGAGGAAATCTGCCCGGTTTGTCAGGGTACAGGGTACGTGTCTGAAGGGTAAAGCGACCTGTTGCCTGACAATTTTCAGGATTGCCAATCGATGCGACAGATGACTTCAGGTGCAATATAAAGTGAGAAGTTCATAATTGCTTCTGCTCAGGAACCGGATGCTTCCAGTTTCCTTATTCCCGTTCTGATAAAAAACAGAGCGAGAAACAGGGAAATGGCAACCGAGGCAAGAATCCAGCCGGTAAGGGTCAGCAGGTCCTGTGCAGACATCACACCGTTTCGCAACCAGCCCCGCATCACCCTGTAGACAGGAGATCCCCCCAGGAATATAATGGCCATCTCAAAGGCAATGGCAGTAAAAAGAAACAGGATTGCCCCTATACCCCCGAGGGCGGCAGCCCTGTTCTCTGCCTTGAAGTCAGCGTAGATTGCTCCAAAGCCCAAGGCCATGGCGAGCACTGTCCAGGTGATAATCAAGCCGGTAATCACCGAGATCCACCACATGGGTCCCTCGATATTGAGGAGGCGGTTGGACACGACCAGCAGGATCAGGGCAAGCACGGTAAAGGGTATTACATAAAAAAGATACTTGTGCAGGATGTATTTGGCAGTTGAAAGGGGCGATGACATGATAATATAAAAGGAACCGCCTTCCGCCCCGATGGAGGGATAGACAAATCGCGCTGCCAGAGAGGCCACGACAAAGCCTGTCAAGCCGATATTCAGAAATGATATAAGGTTGGTAACATACTCTTCTTCAAACATGGAACGCTCCACAGGTAGCACTTTGAAATTATAGAGGTAGACTATAACCAGGGCGGCAATCATGAAAAGTTGTGACCATTCGGCAGAATCACGCAGAAACAGTTTGGACTCTTTCAGAAATGTCCACTGCAGGGAGCTGCGCTTGTACTTACCCCTGCTGAAAAAGGAGCGGTAGCCGCCAAAGGACTCCTGTGATTTAGTAAAGCCTGAAAGAAACCAGCGTTCCATGGCCCATTCACCGAGAAAGAAAAGGGTCAGGGGCGTTACGACAAGCAGGGCTGTTATCAGAATGTCAATTTCTCTATCCATGAGATAGTATGAAAGCAGGTTTGAAGCCCAGGCTGCCGGGATATAAGGAGAGGCCGGGGTGGCAAGGGACGAAAGATAGTCAATGAAGTGACCGTATTTATCCGGATTAACGAGGTCTTCGGGTCGCATAAGTCGGAAAATAATATATATGAAGATGCCGAAACATATTGACAGGTAGAGAATGATGTCCTTGGTGCGTTTGGCAGGAAAAAGATTGACAAGTACAACTGTAAATCCCATGCCGAAGGTTGTGGCGGTAGCAGCCGTGGAGATTATTGCCCCCAGCATGAGAGGCCAGTAGAGAATGGAGGCCTTAAAAACAGTGCCATAGGCTGCAAAAATGGGTATTGAAAAAACAATCATCATCCACGAGGTGTAAATTGATGTTGTCACATAGCGCATGAAGAAAATGTCAGATTTTGCAAGCGGTGCGGCAAAGATTATTTCATTGTCCTGCGAGAGGAAAAGGGTTGATACGGCGGAGACCATGCAGGAAAAAACAAGCATGGCAAACATGGTTATCCAGGCCATCTGAAATATTTTCAGACTGAGAATAATACCAAGCTCGTTCTGACTGTGAAAATAGGTGACAACCCTAACAACTACCTTGTACAGGACCAGACAGACAGCCAAGCTGAAGATCAGGACGCCAAGTGTCCGGAAAGGAATCTTGTTTTTTGGGAAAAACCTGTTTTTTGCAGAGAGTAGAAATGGCTGCAAAAGTGTTTTCCGTTTAGATGATTTCATGGCAATAAAAATATATCTCACCCGGACCGCAGGGCATTTATGATGTCCTGCAGTTCATAAGCCCCTGTAAGCTCAAGAAAAATCTCCTCGAGATCTGAATGTTCCAGTCGGGCCGCAAGCTGTAAATCTTTCAGGTTGCCAAGTGCCCGCAGACTCCCATTCAGGATAATACCGATCCGGTCACAAAGTTCCTCGGCAATTTCCAGGGAATGGGTAGAAAGGAAGATGGCGGTGCCTCTGAGCGCATGGCTTTTAAATAATTCTTTCACAATGCGGGCACTTTTCGGATCAAGGCCGACCATGGGTTCATCAACAACAATCAGAGGGGGCTCAAGCATAAAGATACTGGAGATGATGAGCTTCTGCCGCATGCCGTGTGAATAACTTTCAATAAGATGATGTTGCCAGTCTTCAAGGTCAAAGAGTTTCAAATAATGCGCCGTATTGCGCGAAAAGGTTTCAGGTTCCAGGTTATATAAACTCGCAATAAACTGCAGGAACTCAAACCCGGTTAGTTTTTCAAACAGATATGGCCGGTCAGGTATATAACCGGTGTCCTGCTTGCATTTTTGGGGCTCACTCACCAGGCTGCGATTGTTAATGAATATCTTGCCGTTGTCTGGTTGCAAAAGGCCGGCGATCATCTTAATGGTGGTTGTTTTGCCGGCCCCATTCGGACCCAGAAAGCCAAAGATCTCACCCTGTTTGACCTCCAGGCTTATATTGTCAACGGCAGTGAATTTCCCGAATTTTTTTGTCAGGCTGTCAATGACAAGGACATCGTCCGTGTTATTTTGGCCGGCCGATGTATTTGATTCTGTATTGTTTAATTCATCCATGCTTAACTGTGCTGGTAAGTATGTAAAAAAATGAAGAGAAGTTTATTTTTTCCCAATACGTTCATTTTTGTTTGCCCAAAAACGAACCCAAAAGGGCAGCCAATCACTTGGTCCCGCTCTTAACAGGACTGCCCGAAGTTTATACCCCCTTGAGGGGTGCTTCTCGAAAACGGCCGGGAGTTTGAAAACTCGCACCCCTTTACAGGGTGCTCAGACAGGTCCAAACTCATGTTCCGGCCTTTTCTGTGGTGCTCGGCAGCGTGAAATGGCAATAACAGAAAAATTTCCCCCTCCCGGTTTTGCCAGGGTTATTATTATACCACCCCTTTAGGTCTAGTAGTTAATTGATTCATAAACATAATCAACATTTGTATGGGCCCCGACTTGCTGCGGGGAGCTTCAATCAGTTCCTTTTTTCGTCTACAATTTCAATCTGCAGCTTGCCAAGCAGGGCGGCAATTCTTACCTGTTCAACTGTTTCCCCTTCGACAAATTTTATATGACTTAAATCAGCCGGGAATTGATTCTTTGTCGTATCCACAGAGTACCAGCTGTCATCAAGGCAGACTTCGTTCCAGGCATGATAATAAAATGCCCCCTCAAAAAAAGTCACCCCGGCAACGACCCGTGTGGGGATGCCTGTGTTTCTGGCCAGGGCGGCAAAGAGGGCAGCATGCTCATTGCAGTCACCAATTCTTGTGTTCAGCGTGGTGAGGGCATCAGGAATGCCGAGTACAGGCCTTTTTTCAAGGTTATTAAATACCCACGCAGCTAAGATTCTTACACGTTCAAGATCGGCAACCGCATTTCCTGCTACTTCCCGGGCCAGGTCAGTTATGCTCTTGTTTTTCGTCTGAATGTAAGGGGTGGAAGCAAGTTCCTCCGTAAAACCGGTGCAGGAAGCAACACTTGAGTCCGGTAAGGTTTCCAGGTTGACCGTTAGAACACCGTCGTCAAGGGTCTGACGGTCTTTATCAAGGTCAAAATCAGTGTCTGGAGGCAAGGTCAAGCGGTAACGTATCCAGTTGCGCCCGGCAAGATCAAGGCTGCCGCCGCTTATCGGAATGGATACACTGCTGAGAATTTCCTTGCCTTTGACCTTGATATCGGTAGCTTTAAATTCCGGTTCAGAGATAAATACAAAACCTGCCGGCGATTCCTCCTTGATAACTTTGCCCCCATCATCCAACCAGCTGTTTATCCTGACTCCTGAAAATGTCTCGACAAAATGATGCAGGGTGAAAACACGGTTTCTGACGAGAACTTTCTTGCGCCCCCTATATTCCATAACCGTATCTCTCCCGGACAGGGAAACCGGGTCGAAATAAGGGACCTTAAACTTGTCTCCAGGTTGCAAACCTTGCTCCAGGAGATAATAACGGTTGTTTGTCGAAAGATAAGGTGGATTTTGCAGACGAATGATGTCGGAGATAGTTTCCTTGCCGGTTTTTAAGGAGAAATGGACTTCCTGGCCTTCTACCTTGCCGTTTGCTTCCATTTTGTAAAAAGGGGAGGTGAAGTGAAAGGTGAAATCCTTGAGCAGCATATCCCGGCTCAAGGTAGCTTTTACGCGCATGTCAACAGGATGGGATTCATTGAGGATATTCAAATAAAGGAAGGCATCCTGGTAGAGAGTATACTCACCTGCGCCGGATGCGGTGAGCCTGTTTTTCACAAACCCGATCCTTTCACTTTGGAAGTAGATGCCGGCAAAGCTTTCTTCTCTGCCGCGCTTAATGATCTGCTCCTCGCGTATATCAATACTTTTAATAAAATAGTCGCGCTTGAGCAGGGCCCCAAAAAGAAGGACCCAGATAATGAGAAAAAGAATACGGATGCTATTTTTTGGAAAAGTCAATGGAAGCCTACCTTAAACTTAAAGCAAAGAAGCACAGCAAGACATAAAGAAGTTAAGCATCTGGGTGATATCAGGCAAGCACTGGCAAGTATTGCGCTGAGGCTATGCTATTGCTTCCACCTGGAGGAACATCAACCGACAATCCAGACGGCGGTATTTACACTCATGGCTACCACTTTCTCAGTGACGCTGCCGAAAACACCTTTGACGATTTCTTTGTCGCGGCGCCCCATAACTATGGTCCCGAAGTCATCAATCAGGGCCTGGCGTACTATCTGGCGGCTTGGATACATGCCTTTCTTCGTTTTGAGCCGATGTATGCGTTCAGGTGGAAACCCACTATTGATAAGCATCTGGCGCGGCGCGAGAAAATAGAGGTCATCATCATGGCGGTGTTCCCGGCACCACTCCTGCGGTAGGAATCTGTTGCAATATCCCAGGTTGAGGTCCTGTTTTTGGGCAAACATGGCTGCGGAATGGAAAAGGGTAATCTCCGCGTAAGGATTGTTTTTAAGCATAAAACAAAGATGATCGACTGCCTGCAGAGTAAAGTGGGAACCGTCAACAGGGACAAGGAATTTGCGGGAGTCGACCTGCCCGTCAATAATCCAGATCGGCACATCATGGCATTTTTCGAACATGGTACTGGAGACACTGCCCATGATGAGTTCTTCAAGCTTGGATACACCGCGCCGCCCCAGGACCAGTGCATCAAACCTGCCTTTTCTGGCAACCTGTAATACCTCGTCACTAGGGTTTGTCTTGGATATCTTGACCTCGGTTGTGACCTGACCCGGGCCGATGCCGTTGCGTTCAAGCCTTTCAACTGCTTTGTGCAGAAACTTTTTGGCAGCAGAAAAGCGTTTCTGTTCCTCACTGCTCAGTGTGTTCATCAACTCCGACTCATCAAGCCAGGCGCTTGCTGTTTCTGAAGGATTGCAGGTTATAACAGTAAACAGATGCAGTCGGATATCATCAAGGTGGGCAAAGAGCTGTTCCAGGTAATGCAGGGTATTGGAACTGTAAACTGAAGCATCAACGGCAATAAGCAGCTTTTTTTCCATGGAGTAACCTCGTTTTTTTCTCAATGACAGGGATTATCATAGGTGCAGGTCATGCCGCAATAATTCTGGAAAACAAGTTGGCTGCCCATTTTCTCTATATAATTTGGCAGCAGCGGAATTTTGCCACCGCCACCAGGGGCGTCCACGGCAAAAGTTGGTACAGCCATACCGGATACGTGTCCGATCAGGGTTTGCATGATTTCAAGGCCCTTGGCTATTGGTGTGCGAAAATGATTCGTGCCTTTTGTCATGTCTGTCTGAAAAAGATAGTAAGGTTTGACGCGCAGGCGCAAGAGATTATACATCAGGTGTTTAATGATTTCCGGATCGTCATTGACTCCCTTTAGCAAGACGGTCTGGCTGCCAAGGGGAATGCCGGCATCAGCTAGACGGTTGCAGGCCGTTGCAGCTTCAGGAGTGATTTCATCCGGATGATTGAAATGTGTATTTATATATACCGGATGATACCGTTTTATTGTTGCCGCAAGTTTTTTTGTCACCCGCATGGGCAGCGTACAGGGGACGCGGGTGCCGATGCGGATTATATCGATATGTCTTATGGCACGTATGCGTGAAAGAATATAATCAAGCCTGCTGTCATCAAGAAGCAATGGGTCGCCGCCTGATATAAGGACATCCTTGATAGCGGGTGTCTGCTGCAGATACTTGAGACCGGCACTAATTGTTTTGAGGCTTACAGGCATTTCTTTCGTGCCGACTTTACGCTTTCTTGTACAGAAACGGCAGTAAACTGCGCATTGGTTGTGTACCAGGAAGAGGGCACGGTCAGGATACTTATGAACCAGGTTTGTTACAGGGCTTAAGTGCTCTTCATTTAAAGGATCTTTCATGCAGACAGTATCCTCAAGTTCCAATGAATCGGGAACCGCCTGGCGCCACAGGGGATCACCGGGTTGCTTTATCAGTCTGAGATAATAGGGGTTAATGCGCATGGGGTATATTTCTGTCACCCGGTAAAGATCTCCAGGATCTAACCCGAAGTGTGCGAACAGTTGTGCGGGTTGTGTGCAACTTTTTTGGAGAAGGGCTTGCCAATGCATTATATATATTCTGCAAGAAATGCTTTTTTGGGGAAAAATCTTATACGATATGACTTCTCATGTATTGCTGGAAAGACTGTAAATAACGGACTTTATTGTGCAGAGGAGTAAATCCGAAATTAAACTACAGCTTTTTTTCCAGGCCTTGAATGTTTGTATGCTCGCCTAAAACAACAAGTATATCGCCGGGCAGTATTTCCGTGTTTGGATTGGGATTAAATAACATTTCTCCCTTCTCACGCTTGATGGCTACCACAATCAGGTCATGTTCGGAGCGGATACCTGACTGCATCAGGGTTTTATTGGCAAATGTCGCTTTGTCAGAAACCTGCAGTTCTTCAAGCCTGAGGCCAAGTTCACCATCATGGACAGTAAGGTCAATAAAATCAATGACCGTGGGCCTGACAATTGCTTGTGCCATGCGGCGGGCCCCGATTTCATACGGTGAGAAAACCTTGTTGGCACCGGCACGTAATAATTTTGTCTCAGCCCCTTTTTTGCCACTTGACCTGGCCAGGATATAGATGTCAGGCTTGAGTACCCTGGCGGAAAGGATAACATACACGTTGTCCGCATCTGAACTTGTAACGGCGATTAATGCCTTGGCATCATTGATATTGGACTTCTTCAGTATGTCATCACTGGTGGAATCACCCCGCAGCACCAGGTAGCCTAATTCCTCGATGGCTGAAATTTCTTCAGGATTGTTTTCAATTATGACGAACGTTCTTTTGTTCTCGTGCAGAATTTTACTGATCACCTTGCCGATACGCCCGAACCCGCATACAATATAATGGTCTTTCAGGACAGCCAGCTTTTTTTCCATATGTCTTCTCCCTAAATATGTCTGCAGGCCGCCCTCAACCATGGCCTGTGTAATTAAGCTGACGATAAAAAGAAATAAACCAACCCCGCCGAAAACAAGAATCATGGTAAAATATTTACCGGCGGGGCTAAGCGGCATAACTTCACTGAAACCGACGGTTGTGATACTGATCACTGTCATGTAGAGCGCATCGGTCAGGCTGGTGTCTTCAATGAACATATAACCCGATGTCCCGTAAATAAGGATCAGAAGCAATATGACTATACTGGTGAGAATTTTTTTCATGGCTGCAGATTATATATTTTGATGCAACTGGTCAAATGCATTCAAAAGATACAAGCAGACCGGGAAACTGGCTACTTTTTTTTGTGTCCATATGACGGGTAAAAAGATATAGGGTTTGTCAGCAAAAAATTACGGATTTAATGACCAAAAGACGCAGGTTAATTTTTTTTCCGGGAAAATACGGTAGATCTATTCATCTTTTTTATAATTGCCTGGCGGGCAAGATGTGATGTCCTGCTCTTATAAAATACAGTAGTGGTTGCCAGATAAAAAAACCCGCCGGAGTTGCCGGCGGGTTTTTATGCTGCTATCCGTATATTTTTTATTCAAGGCCTGTAACATCGGTTGCTTGTAAGCCTTTTTGGCCTTCAGTAACTGAAAATTCAACCTTCTGACCTTCGGCAAGAGTTCTAAAACCTCCGGTATCACGGATTGATGAATAATGCACAAAAACATCATCTCCTTGTTCTCGCTCGATAAAACCAAACCCCTTGCTGTTGTTGAACCATTTTACTGTCCCAGTTTCACGATCTGACATAATAAAACGCCCTCCCAATTGATGCATAAAAAAACGGTATTAACCGCCAACAATGGCTGATCACAAAACTACTTTGAAATCAGCCTATTAAGTTGTTAGTCTGTTACAACCAAATTAGTGCTTTGTCAAGTGTAATAAGTTATTTCCCTAAGTTATACAGGTAATGATAACACTAGGTTACCAATTGCAGGGTCTATTTGACCTGACAGCATGGGAAGGGTATAAAACGTTTATTAAAGAATAATTCGATGCTGATCTTGTTTGCATTTTTAACAATGATATTATAGAGTCGCAGAAAAAACAGGGTGCCTGGGTGGCGGAACTGGTAGACGCAAGGGACTTAAAATCCCTCGGGGTTCATCCCTGTACGAGTTCGATTCTCGTCCCGGGCACCAGTATTAGAAGGGGATCCAGCCGATTTGGTTGGATTCCTTTTTTTGTTCCTCCGTGAACTTTACCCCTAATTTGCCCCTAATTTTAGCCAATAACAAAAAACCCCACCATTTCTGGTAGGGTTCAACATATCCACTGTACATCTTGCACTTTTAAGAATGATTCACGACTTTCAATGTATAGCAGATCTTTACAGTTGGCAATACCCGCATATGAAATGGAAAACCCCCGAAAAATAGGGGACATCGGATAGGTTTTTTTACTTGACAGCGCCATCGTCGCAGTCCTCGCCTGCATCTACTGTTCCGCCACCACATACTCCCAGCTAGTCACAGCTATCGGTAGTTTCATTGCAGATGTCTCCTACACTACATGGATCGCCAGACGAAGAACAATCATTAACCTCATCACAGAACTCTGTGCCATTACAGAATGAACCGTCATCAGGACAATTAGTATTGTTTGGTATGTTTACACAGGGATCATCAACTTCATTGCAGAAATCCTCAGTACAGCCGACACCGTCATCACAGGTAACAGGAGTTCCTGGCTGGCAAAATCCAGCACCGTCACAGGTCTCATCACCGTTGCAGTACAATCCATCGGCACAGGAGGTGGCTGCCGGCGCATACATGCAGTCTGTCTGGCAGCCGCAGGTAGTTGAACCGTTTGCTGCTCCATCGTCGCAGGTCTCGCCTGTTTCTATTGTCCCATTCCCGCATATTGCAGGCACGTCACAGTTATCGGTACTCTCATTACAAGTCTCTCCCGCACCACAAGGATCACCAGTGGCGGTGCAGTCATCCACTACATCGCAGTACTCAATACCTGTACAGAATTGACCGTCATCAGGACAGTTGGCATCGTTTGCTGCGTTTACACAGGTGTCATTCACCTCGTCACACGAGTCGTCGGTACAGCCGACACCGTCACTACAATAAACAGGTGTTCCGGCCTGGCAGGTACCAGCACCGTCACAGGTCTCGTCACCGTTGCAGTACAATCCGTCGGCACAGGAGGTGGCTGCCGGCGCATACATGCAGTCTGTCTGGCAGCCGCAGGTAGTTGAACCGTTTGCTCCATCGTCGCAGGTCTCGCCTGTTTCTATTGTCCCATTCCCGCATACTGCAGGCACGTAACAGTTATCGGTACTCTCATTACAAGTTTTTCCCGCACCACAAGGATCACCAGTGGCGGTGCAGTCATCCACTACATCGCAGTACTCGGTACCTGTACAGAATTGACCGTCATCAGGACAGTTGGCATCGTTTGCTGCGTTTACACAGGTGTCATTCACCTCGTCACACGAGTCGTCGGTACAGCCGACACCGTCACTGCAGCCAACAGGTGTTCCTGACTGGCATGTATCAGTACCGTCACATGTTTCAGTGCCATTGCAGTAAAAGCCATCATCACAGTCAGCATTTTCCGTACATTCACAATCAGAATCCGCACTATCATATGCTAGGTCGCCATCATTGTCGTTGCCTTGGGCTGTACCGGCAAAATTTTCTGGGCCGTTAACATTACAAGGGTTCAGGGTTGTTCCTGTTACAGTATTCGTGATAGAGCCATACCAGGGTGGCATGACATCCTCGTCAACTGGAGCCGAATCATTGTGGCAACTATTACATTTTTGACCATTACTATCTGCCGGGACACCTGCATTGATGTGGTGCAGACGAAGACCTACACCATAACCGCCATTTCCAGCATCCTCCAAACGGCCATGACATCCGCTGCAGGAGATTGCATTATCACCATCCGCAGCAACATAAGAACTGCTAAGGTTTACCTGCCAGCCGGAAGTTTTCGTGCCAAAATGGCAATTATTACAGTTGCTGCCAATATTGGTTCCATTTAAATGACCAGTATGCAGATGAGTTCCCCAGTCAGAGCCATCCGCAGGTGAGGTATACCTACCTGAACTGAAGGCACCATGGCACTGGGCGCAACCACCCGTTGTGCCAATATCCTCTGAATAAAACTGGTACGCCTGCGCATTGAATGCCCAGAATAGCAGCCCTGTAACTACAATAAGACAGCTAAAAACAATTGGTGACTTCTCCATTTATCCTTCTTAATTAGCTTTTCATAAGCCATTTGCGATTTGTGATATTTGCCCCTTAAATTTAAGTATCTCATATGTAATAAATGATCCAATATTCACTAAAAATAACTATCGCCAATTTCCGGTTGGGGTTTTAACTAAATACAAATGAGATAGAAGTCCAAATATCTTGCCAATATCTTGAGTTTTGTCATACTAAATCTGACTCAATATCCACTCGAGGACAATTTCGAAACGGATATTTTTGATAATTCAAAAAGTTTCTTCGATGCAAAAACAATACTAATTGATGCCAAAAAGAAAATTCAATCAAAATCATTAGGAGGAACAATCCCAGACGGCTTCTTTTTCGATGTCTGACCCAAACGCCCCCCAATTTTACCTTGTGGAAGTGGAGTTAGCTAAACACAACTTTTTCAGCCATATATTCCCACAAATAACAAAGTTTTTTGCCTTCTACAAAAATCACAAACAACAAAAGTCTTTAATTGAGAGCCTTTTGGGGCTCATCGAAAAAGACAAGGGATTAAAAAATGAATTCAAAAAGTTAATAGGAAATCAGGAAATTTATAAATTTATTATTGACCTGCTTGATAACAGTCAGAATATTTTATTGATTATAGATGGAGAGAAAAAGTAATTATACAATAACCAATACTTACACAATCACCCCTTGCAAGGTCGGATTTATATTATTAGCATTATCTTTATATTTTCTTTTTACACCCTACGAAGAAGGTGAAGATATTTAATAAAGTTTGGTAGTGATGAATGGGATTTTTCGATAAACTTAAAAGGGAGATATATATAAATAAGCTCGTAACCGCTTACAAAATGACTTATGAATGTGGAGACTATGCTGCTATGGAGTGTTTAACAAAAAATTATTCCACTAAAGAACTTAAAGAAATTTATGGCTTTTTGAGAGATGCGAAAAAATCAGGTCTACTACTCACCATGATTTTGGCCCCTCAATTCAAAGAAAATTTTAGAGATGTTACAGAAATAGACAAAAAATATAATGGTAATTGACCCAAATTAATTAAAATGGAGTTGCTTTTATATTACCCCTGCCTTCAGGCGGGGTTTTTTATTTGATATTTTAGATGTCCGTTGGATATGTTAAGACAAATTTTGAATTACTAAACTCAAGATGTTGGCAAGCCCTGTACTTTGTAAAAGGAGTTAAAAAGAGAAAAATGATAATGAATTATATACAAAAGGTGCTAGCAGTTTTCTTTGTGATTGGATTCATATCAATATGTGTGACTCACCAGAGTATAGCTGAATCAAATTTTCAAGAAATAATCTCTAAAGCTGAACAAGGAGATGCTGACGCTCAATATCATTTAGGATCTATGTATTATAGTGGTGAAGGAGTTCCTCATGACGATGAGCAAGCTATCCAATGGTATACAAAAGCCGCTGAGCAGGGGCATGTTGATGCTCAATATAATTTAGCTCTTATGTATAAACATGGTCAAGGAGTTCTTCTAAATTTTAAGCAAACTATCCAATGGTATACAAAAGCCGCTGAGCAGGGGCATGTTGATGCTCAATTTTTTTTAGCTCGTATGTATAAAAATGGTGAAGGAGTTCCTCAAGATTTTAAGCAAGCTATCCAATGGTATACAAAAGCCGCTGAGCAGGGGGATGTTGATGCTCAATATAATTTAGCTCTTATGTATAAAAATGGTGAAGGAGTTCCTCAAGACGATAAGCAAGCTATCCAATGGTATACAAAAGCCGCTGAGCAGGGAGATACAATGTCTCAAACAAATTTAGGATCTATGTATAAAAATGGTGAAGGAGTTCCTCAAGATTTTAAGCAAGCTATCCAATGGTATACAAAAGCCGCTGAGCAGGGGGATGTTGATGCTCAATATAATTTAGCTCTTATGTATAAAAATGGTGAAGGAGTTTTGCAGGACTATATGATAGCTTATGCATGGTTTAATCTTGCAGCTTTTCAAGGTGGAGAACTTCCTAGAAAGAATATAGACATTATCTTAGAAAGAATGACCCCAAGTCAAATTGAGGAAGGGCAGAAACATTCCAAAGAATTATACGATAAGATATACAATCGGGACAAGTAACTAAAGAATACAAAGGCCTTCATTGAGATTGATATATCTCTTTGGAGGTTTTTGTGTTTTTGGCCTTAAAAATTATATGAAGGTGGAGGCATGATATGAAGAGGACTTCAAAAGTACCAAAAGTACTTATCTTGTTGGTAGTTCATATGCTGATTTTCAGCATTACAGCTACTAATTCCCACGCAGGTGAAATGGATTACGATTTCAATTCAACCGAGGATTTTCGTAGAGCAGCACAAGAAGGTAACGCTGAGGCAGTTAAACTGTTTATTAAGGCCAATATGGACGTCAATAGCCATAATGAATACGGATTAACCGCTCTACTAGCCGCGACTAGGTTTCACCATGCAGATGTAGCAAGACTCCTCATTGAAAATGGTGCGGATGTCAATGCAAGTGCTGATGATGGAGACACACCCCTGATATTTGCTGCTAATGGTAATATGGTAGATATTGCAAGGCTTCTCATTGAGCATGGCGCAGACGTAAACGCCAAAACATATTTTGGGGAGTCTGCACTAATAGTGGCTCAGAAAAAAGGCCATATGAATATAGTGAAACTTCTAAAGGAGGCAGGGGCAAAGGAATAACGCTTCTTGTACAGACTTATTTATTCAGATTAAAATGCAAATATTTAAGATAACTGCTGATATGTCTGACAGTGTCAAGCAGAAAATGAAACAAGCATTTTTCAAAACAACTCAAGTATTCAAAACTGTAATGCCAATGCTTACAGGTGTCCTTCTACTTGTCAGCCTTCTGCATCAGTTTTTTAAGAACAATTATCAACACTGGTTCAGTGGGAATTTAATACTTGATCCATTCATAGGGGCGATAGCCGGTTCAATCTCTTTCGGCATGCCAGTAACAAGCTATGTGGTAGGAGGTGAACTATTACATGCTGGTGTTAGCCTTCTTGCCGTTACAGCATTCATCATGTCATGGACTACTGTTGGGCTAATTATGATTCCTCTAGAAGCTTCTGCCTTAGGGATACGCTTTGCTATTATACGAAACATCTTAAATTTTATTTTTGCCCTAATAGTTGCCATCTCAACAGTGTCTACTTTAAAGTTTTTATTTTGAAAGCTTAGGAGGAAATATATCTTGAGCAAAGTCAGCGGAAGGATAAAATTTCTTATTATTATTTTATTGGTTTATTTAATAGTTGGCTTAATAAAGCCTACACTTTCCCTTAATGCTCTTCGTTATTTTGTGGGCATGCTCCCTAAAGTACTTCCTATTCTGACTCTTGTATTTATTATTCTTTTTTTTACTAACATGTTATTAAGTCCATCGAAAATAAATAAGCATTTAGGAAAAAACTCTGGGGTTAAAGGTTGGCTCTATGCAATAGCTGGTGGCATTTTTATTTCTGGCCCTCCGTATATACTCTACCCTATGTTGGGGGAATTAAAAAAACACGGTGCAAGAAATGGATTACTTGCAACAATGCTATACAATAGAAATGTTAAAATCTATTTTCTGCCTGCAATAATTTACTATTTCAATCTGCGTTATGCGGTTATCCTTTCAATCTACATAATTTTATTTTCAATACTGAATGGCATATTGCTCGAGTTTATTGTTAGTGAAAATGAGTAACTCTAAGCATTTTTCCACCTCTTCCCAAAAGTGCTAAATTCATACCATTCAGCCTGCATTATCATCCTTGTGCACCAGCACTTTTGGGGTACAGTCATAGGTGTTTTCCCCTAGCTTTTTTGGGAATTATTCTCACCTAACATGTTCATATTATTACAAAAGTGCGACAATTTGCCACATTGTTATGCTTGTAACAATGTGGTAGCCATGTATTGCCACAATGTGGCTGATGCAATCAGGTTCCTTTTGTTTTTCGGCTGTTTCGGGAAAGCAGAGGGGAAGAGAAGGTCTACCTGAGATGGTGGCTTAAAAAAGAAGGGTCTAAGACAGTGAGGTGGAATGACAAATGAAAGATGAAAGAAAAGAGATTTCAAGAAGAGATGTATTGATCGGAGCAGGAAAAGTCGCAGCAGGTGCTGCTATAGTATCTGTGGGTGTAGCAAGCTTTGTTTCAAATGGAAAGGCAAGCGGGACAACAGTTTATCCTTACAAAAAACTAGATATTGATGAAGTAGCCAGGATCGCCCATGAAACCTATTTCACAAAGTTCTGTGCCGAGACGACACTGACCGGTCTGTTCAAGCCTCTGACAGTCAGCGTTGGTGGACCTTATACGTCATTTCCGCTGAACTCGGTTTTCTGGGCCCATGGTGGTTTGATGGGCTGGGGTACTGCCTGCGGCACCCTGATCGGGGCCGGTATGGCCGTTGGTCTGATCACCGCTGGTGACAGCACCAAGGTTACTACGCCTGGCGGCAGGGCACCGGTTGCGGTTGGCGAGGCAATCATCAACGATGTTATCGCATTTTATGCCAACGAGAATCTGCCACAATATAAGCCGGCAGCAGGCCAGGCAAAGTATGAGGTAAAAAATCAGAGCGTCAGTGATACACCCATTTGTCATATTTCAGTCGGTAAATGGATGGAAAAAGAAGACGTAAAATTTTTCGGCATTGAGCGGAAGGAACGTTGCGCACGTTTGTCTGCCGACATTGCAATGTACACCGCAAAACTCCTTAACGAGTGGGCTGATGGAACTTATAAACCCCGCAATGAGCCTTTGGCTAATGCATTGGACAACCAGATCACGTCGCAGGGCAACTGCGGTGACTGTCACGGCGATAATATCCCGACAGCCAAGGGTGCCTAATTACCAAGGCAGGGTCAGAAATGGCCCTGCCATTTCTTTGCTACGATTCAATATTATTGCTGATATGTCTTACAGTGGCAACTAGAAAAGATTATGGATTGACAGCAGCTGAAACTATCAATAACTGCTTCAATTGCAAGTCGTGAATCATTCCTGAAATATCAAGATTGCCAGTGGACATCTTCACTAATAATTTGAGCTGAAAAAGTTAAGATTGTGGCAAGACATATCAACTCTTCAAGCATCTTTATATTTCGGTAAATTGGTTGTCTCTTTTTCTATACATTTTGTATAGTAATGTTTATTAATCTCTTTAAGATTATACGGCTTTGATTCAAATAACCATGCATGATATACAGAGATGACTGAACAGACTGAAGCTAACACACAGCATGAACATGAAGAGCATCAGCGATGTGAAAGTCTTCTGGGAGAAATTTCACTGCGCTATATCAATCTGCCAGTCGATCAGATAGATAGCTGCATTGAAAATGATCTGCGCTTGATCTGCGAATGCCTGGACCTGGATAATGTCTCTTTTTGGGAGTGGTCGGACGAGACACCGCAGTGCCTGTTGTTGGCCCATCTCTACAGCATGCGGGGAGAAATTACGCCTCCTGACCGGATTGATGCGCAAGAGTTTTTTCCCTGGGTAGTGAATAAAATATTGATCGGCGAAACGCTCATTCTGTCCACGGAAGATATGGTGCCGGAGGCTGCCCGCGATCAGGAATCCCGCCGCTTCTTTGGTGTAAAGTCTTCGGTGGTTGTGCCACTTTCTGTTGAAGGTGGACGATTGATTGGCGCTGTGGCCTTTGATATGACAAGAGAAGAACGTGACTGGTCGGAAGAGACTGTGCAGCGGCTAAAGCTCATATCGCAGGTTTTCTGTAATGCGTTGCTCCGTAAGGAATCGGACAGGATTCTGAGTCAGAGTGAAGAACGGCTCAGCCTGGCTGCAGAATCAGCTGAGGCCGGACTTTGGGAACTGAATTTTAACACCGATCAATTCTGGACCACAGAAAAGGCCATGGCAATCTTCGGATATGGTCCAGGGGAAACTATAAATATGGAGCGCTTTGAACAATCAGTTTTCCCAGAAGATTTTACGTCTGTCCGACAGGCCATCTCCCAATCACTTGAAAGAAATGAACCTCTCAGCGTTGAATACAAGATCCTGACCGGTAATGGCAGTATGAAGTGGATCCATTCCAGCGGCCGTCCCTACTTCAAACCTAACGGGGAGCCCGATCGTCTGCTGGGCGTATCCATTGACATAACCAAACGCAAGATTATGGAGGAAAAGCTGCGGGAAAGTGAGGTAATTCTCAGGAATAACCAGAAAGACCTGCAGAAACTGGCGGGCCGACTGATCTCGGTAAAGGAGGAGGAACTTCGCAGGCTGTCACGGGAACTCCATGACGACCTTACCCAACGGCTGGCAGTTCTTGCCATCGAGGCCGGCAAGCTGGAGCTGCAGATGAACGATAACGAGCAGACCCTTCCTGAATCCATACAAAGAATATCAGGGATTAAGGAGCAACTGATCAAGGTCTCGGAAGATGTGCACCGCATCTCGCGCCAGCTGCATCCAACCATTCTTGAAGACCTGGGACTTGTAAGGGCAATAGAGTCTGAGTGTGCATCCCTTGGCCAGAGAGAAAATGTTGAAATCATTTTTACGAATGAGGATGTTCCAGACGGGTTACCGAACGATGTCCCTCTCTGTCTTTACCGGATTTTACAGGAAAGTCTGAACAATTGTATTTGCCATTCCGGGGCGAATAGATGCAAGGTTGCTTTAAAAGGCTCTGACAATGCAATTACTCTTGCTGTAGAAGATAAAGGTGCGGGTTTCGATCCTGCTGAAGTGCGTGACAAGCCGGGGCTTGGCCTTTCAAGCATGCGCGAAAGGGTCCAGCTCGTTGGAGGACATTTTACTGTTAATACAGAACCTGGCCGAGGAACATCTATCCATGTCAGCATACCTCTGAAGAGGGCCGAAAAATGAGGTCGCGCATCCTTCTTGCCGATGATCACCGCATAGTTGCAGAAGGTATGCGCAGCCTGCTTGAACCAGAATTTGAACTTATCGGTATTGTTGAAGATGGACGTGCACTTCTTGCTGCAGCAGAAAAATTCCGGCCGGACGTTATTATTGCCGATATCTCCATGCCTCTTTTAAACGGCATTGAGGCAGTACGCCAGATCAAAAAGACTGATAAGGGTGTCAAAGTCATATTCCTTACCATGCACCCGGATGTTACGTACGCTGTCAGTGCAATGGAAGCCGGAGCCCTGGGCTATGTTCTGAAACATTCCGCACCGTCGGAATTGACCGCAGCTGTTCGTCAAGTGCTCAGGGGGAAAACCTATATAACCCCGCTTCTTGAGGGAGAAGTCATGCTCAGCCCGAAGAAGGGTTCAATAGAGCGGCGCGAAGAATCATCCCATCTTACCAAACGTCAGCGCGAAGTGTTGCAGCTGCTGGCCGAGGGCTACCTGGGAAAAGAGATTGCGTCCATGCTGAACATTTCCACCAGGACCGTAGAATATCACAAGTATAAGATGATGAAAGATGTGGGCATTAAAACGGTTGCTGATCTTATACGCTATGCTGTTAAGCACAATATTGTCAGCGAGTAAAAACACTATTCCAATAAAATTTCAAAAACCTAGTAATTTCCCTAGTTCCTTTCCTCCCAACTTCCTTGCTAAATTTATAAACTGAATTGACAAGTACATTATCACCCCTGCTCATTACTTAGCTGTAATCTCAAGGGGCATGAACCATCCCCTTTGTATCATATGGCTTGCAGGTGAAGCTGTTTAGTTTTCACGGATACTCTAATTGTCTATCAGCAATGGGAGAAACATGAAGTGAAACAGGAGAGGGTACTTCTTGCCGACATTCACCAGAACATGCTCGCAGGGGTGAGAATCATCCTGGAGTCCATGTTTGAAAAGGTCTTCATGGTTGCCGACGAGGGTTCACTGCTGGAGGCGGCAGAGAAGATCAAGCCTGATCTCATCATTGCCGATCTTTCTCTGCCTGTCACCGTGGAGATCAATATCGCCCGCCGCCTTCATAAGGCCTTCCCTAAAATAAAACTGATCATCCTGAGTGTTCATGATGAGTCTTCCGCAATCAATGAATGCATGGAAGCCGGAGCCAAAGGATTTGTCCTCAAGAGAACCGCGGTGAATGATCTTGTTCCCGCTATAGAGGCTATCCTGCAGGATGATCCATATATTTCGCCTGCAGCCCTGATAAAACAAGAAAACATCCCTGTGTATATGAAAAATTCAAAGAGTTGATCACCGGAGACGGTAGGCAGCACTTTTGAAATAATAATTAATAAGGTTGAATCAATATAAAAGGAGGCAGAAAGATGAACATGTTAAAATTTAAAACTGTAGTACCATTGATATTGCTGGTTGTGCTCACAATGTCAGTGACCATCTTCACGGAGACCAGGGCACAGACACCGGCGGTGGATCCGGCAGCCACGGAGATTCTGAAACGGATGACGAACTACCTCGGCAGCCTGAAACAGTTCAGTGTCCACACGCAGAACACCTTAGAGGACGTGCTTGACTCCGGGCACAGGATTGACCTCGATGTTTCGGCGAGTGTGACAGTCAGCCGACCGAACAAGATACGTGCAGAAAGGAAGGGCGACCTGGTCGACCAGGTCTTCTACTACAATGGTACGACCCTGACGCTGTACAACCCGTCCTCCAATGTTTATGCAACAGAGCCTGCATCAGACACCTTCGAGGAGATGTTCATATATTTATACGATACGCTCGGGTTTGGCACACCAATATCGGACCTGGTATATTCTGACTCCTTTCCGCTGTTAATGAAGGATGTGATCTTTGCAGCAGTGATCGGCAAATCCTTTATAAACAGTGTCAAGTGTGATCATCTGCTTTTCAGCCGTCCTGGAGTTGATTTCCAGGTATGGGTTTCCGAAGGCAGCAAGCCTTTACCTCTTAAGTATGTTGTCACAGACACAACAATCGCCGGACTCATGAGTGTTGTTACGATCATGAGTGACTGGAACGTAGCCCCCGCTGTGGATGATGACGAGTTCACATTCGTACCGCCCAAGGGTGTACAGAAGATTAATTTCATGCCGTTTTAAATGACACCTACAGGAGAAAGCAAATGAAGAAATTACTGCAGATTTCAGCAATAGCCATAACCCTTATATTGATGCTCATTGCCGACATACCGATGATGCTCATTGACGACTTACCGATTCTGTCGGTGGAACTGGCGTCAGAAGCAGAGGCAGTACTTGGTGTCCGGCGCAGGACCCGACGGCGGACTGCCGTAGTTGTGGGCAGCACCACAGCTGCTGCTACGGCAAGTGCTGAAGCATCACAACAACAAGCTGCCGCCGCTGAACAACAAGCTGCTGCTGCTCAGCAAGAAGCCGCTGCCGCTCAACAACAGTTAGCTGCTGCCCAGGCACCTTCAGGAGTTTCGGTAGGTACCGTGGTGCAAACATTGCCCGCAGGATGCAAACCTGTCACGGTGAGCGGTGTCGCGTATCAAGACTGTGGAGGCAGTTTCTACAAGACGGCTTTCCAGGGTAACAACTTGGTCTATGTCGTTGTGCAGAACCCATTGTAATACAGGAATCGACATTATCATCAAGATGGTGGCAGCAAAATAGGTGTCAAAAAATACTGTGCAACAAAAGGAGGGCCAATTATGAAACGAAAAGTTGTCCGGGTATCTTTTAAAGTAAAAGAAAAAAAGTTTACGTTCATAACGGTATGCGCATTTGCAGTCGCCATGCTCATGGGCACTTTTGTTGGAGCAGCGCCGGTTTCGGCTGCCGGCGAAGTACAGATCACTGGCAAGTTGGGGGCGCCGTCTGCCACCACGACCATCAAGGGTGACCAACTTCCGCCGATGCCGGACAAAAAGTTTGGCGGCAAGATTGAACGCAATGTTACTCAATCGACACCCTACTGGCCGCCTCGTTTGGCGCCGCCGAAGGGTGCGCCCAACATTCTTCTGATCATAACCGACGACGCGGGTTATGGCGTGTCCAGCACTTTCGGGGGAGTCATACCTACGCCGGCAATGGACCGTGTTGCCAAGGAGGGTCTCCGCTACACTAACTTCCATTCCACGTCTGTGTGCTCGCCGACGCGGGCATCGCTCATCACGGGGCGTAACCATCACCAGGTTGGCACTGGTTCGATACCGGAATTGTCGACAGGCTACCCTGGCTACAACAGCATAATGACCAAGGATAAGGCGACGATTGCCAGAATCCTCAAGGGGCATAGCTACGTGACGTCCTGGTTCGGCAAGAATCACAATACGCCGGATCTCCAGAACAGTAAGATCGGGCCGTTTGATCAGTGGCCGATCGGTCTGGGCTTTGACTATTTCTATGGGTTCATGGGCGGTGACACCAGCCAGTGGCAACCGGCCAATTTGGCCCGCAACACGACCTATATCTACCCATTCGATGACGATCCCGATTTTAACCTGATCACAGCAATGGCGGATGACGCGATTGATTACATGAAGACCGTTGACGCATTGAATCCAGATCAACCCTTCTTCATTTACTATGCACCCGGCGCAACCCATGCGCCGCATCACCCGACACCGGAGTGGATCGAAAAGATCAGCAAGATGCACCTTTTTGACGAAGGCTGGCACAAGCTGCGCGAAACGATCTTCGCCAACCAGAAGAAGCTTGGAGTTATTCCGGCGGATGCCAAGCTGACGCCGTGGCCCAAGGATCTGATCAAGGAATGGAATCAACTCAATGACACTGAGAAAAAGCTGTTCATCAAACAGGCGGATGTATTCGCCGCCTACGTGGCTTACACCGATCATGAAATCGGCCGCGTTATTCAGACGGTCGAAGATTTGGGCAAGTTCGATAACACCCTGATTATCTATATCACCGGTGACAACGGTACCAGCTCGGAAGGCGGGCTGACCGGTACGCCCAACGAAGTCGCATCGGTTCAGGGCGTGCATCTGCCGGTGGAGGCGCAGATGCAATTCTACGATGCGTGGGGATCGGATAAGACGTATCCGCATATGTCGGTGGGGTGGACATGGGCCTTTGGCACGCCGTTTTCCTGGACCAAGATGGTGAGTTCGCACTTTGGCGGCACCAAACAGGGCACGGCCATTTCCTGGCCCAAGGTGATCAAGGACAAGGGAGGCATCCGCTACCAGTTCCATCATGTCATTGACATTGCACCGACCCTGCTCGAAGCGACCGGAATTCCAATGCCGGAGGTGGTTGATGGAATCAAGCAGCATCCCATGGATGGCACCAGCATGGTCTATACGTTTGACAAGAAGAACGCGGATGCGCCCTCAAAGCACAAAACCCAGTATTTCGAGATGATCGGTGACCATGCGATCTACCACGATGGCTGGATCCTCAGCACCAAAGTCATGCGTATACCGTGGGACAACAGTGGGACGGCCGACAATGATCCTGCATCCTGGCCGTGGGAACTGTACGACCTCAGCAAGGACTGGACACAGTACAACGACGTGGCCGCAAAATATCCAGAAAAAGTCAAGAAGCTGGAAAAAATGTTCTGGGAGGAAGCGGAGCGGAATCAGGTGCTGCCGATGGATACCACCACCTTCACCCGTTCGATCCTGCCTCGACCCAATCTCACAGCCGGTCGTAGTGTATTCACCTATTCCGGAGAAGTAACGGGTACGCCCAACGGCAATGCACCAAATGTTCTGGCCTCATCTTACAACATCAAGGCCGAGGTTGAGATTCCTGAGGGTGGTGCTGAAGGCATGCTGGTAACCCATGGCGGCAGGTTCACCGGCTACGGATTCTATTTGCTGAAAGGCAAGCCGGTCTATACCTGGAACCTGATGGGCCTCAAGTTGATCAAGTGGGAAGGCCCGGATGCGCTGGCTCCCGGTAAGCACACGCTTGAATTCGATTTCAAATACGATGGTTTGGGTGCCGCCACACTGCAGTATGGAAGCCCCAGCGGCCTTGGTCGCAGCGGAACCGGCTATCTCAAGGTCGACGGGGAAATCGTTGCTACGCAGAAGATGGAAAAGACCGTCCCGATGCTCATGCAATGGTGCGAAAATTTCGACGTAGGGGCCGATACCGGCTCGCCGGTTGATGATAAGGACTATCAACCCCCCTTTCGGTTTACCGGCAAGCTCGACAAGCTGACCCTTACCATCGACCGGCCAAAACTCTCGCCTGAAGACATCAAGAAGCTCGAGACGGCCATGCACAACAATTCGGCGAGCGATTAACACGAAATCCACAGGCGGTCCCGCACGGGACTGCCTGTGATATGAATTGAGTTGAATTCAAGCATGGAAAAGGAGAGCAGCATATGAAAATTATTAGAGGATTCAACAGGAACATGAAATACGCCCTTTTGGCGTTTCTTCTGGCGGCAGTTATGCTGCTATTAAAATCTTGTGCGACAACTCCAATAACTTCGTCCACTTCTTCGGAAGAGCCCCTGTTCATGTTCGTGCAGGTTGCCGATGATCTCAAAGTGGATGACACAGCAAAGACTTTCCGCCTTGTGAATGTTAGCCAGCAGACGCTGTTTTTTTCAGACCGGCCGGACCGGATCGCCGGGCATCTTAAAATGGACAAATATCTCGATGAATGGACAGCAAAAGCCGGCAAGGACAATTTCAGCGCAAATCCTCCGAATGCCACATTATCGATTTATGAACCAGGGCAACCCGACAATACACTTGCCGTAGTCGAGATCACCAACCCTCGAATCGACGGTTCTGATCTCATTTACAGCTACACGCTCATCGACGGCAGTCTCCCCGCCAGCGGCGGAGCGACTACGTTGTTTATCGATAGGATCGGGATCGGCGGCGGGGTCGGCGTAGGCTATCACGGCGCCGGAGTTGGCCGACGCGGTCCCGGTGTTCGCTAGCCTGACAGTATGGAATGAAACAGCTGGCTGTGACGTTTGCAGCTTAGGGAATGTAACATCAACTATCCAGACCCAAAATTTAACTAGTGAGGTGTCGTATGAAATCATCAAAATTAATTAAGGAAGCATCTCTTGCAGCAGTCATTCTGCTCCTGATGATGTTCTGCGGCATTAACACTGCTGCTGCCAAAAATACTGCTGACACTGCCGACAAGTGGCAGTACGAATTCACCATTTACGGCTGGCTTCCGTCCCTTGACGGTACCATTAAATATGATGTGCCGCCTGGTTCCGGCAGCAATGTCTCCCTTGATGTGTCCGATCTCCTGGACTCACTGAATTTCGTCTTTATGGGTACTTTTGTAGCCCAAAAAAATAAACTGTCATATGCTGTTGACCTTATCTACATGGATGTAAGCAACAGCAAGAGTACGGACATTACTGTCGGCCCCGGCCAAGGGGTGCCGCTGGGTGTTCACGCGGGTCTCGGACTTAAAACCTGGGTGGTAACCGGACATGTCGGTTATGACGTGATGCAGACAGACAAGGCCCGGATGGCAGTCTTTGGCGGGGTCCGCTATCTCGATCTTTCTACTGATATAAGTATTGACATAAATGGGCCCGCCCCCCCGAATCCACCACCGTCTTACCTATCCGGGTCAAATGATTTCTGGGATGGCATAGTTGGTATCAAGGGCGGCATCATGCTGAACGAAAACTGGTATATCCCCTACTATGTTGATATCGGTACCGGTCAATCGAAATTCACCTGGCAGCTCTATGCCGGAATCGGCTACAACTTTTCCTGGGGTGACATCAGGCTGGCTTACCGATACCTGGAATATGACCAGGATGACGACAAGCTTGTCCAGGACCTGAAACTCTATGGCCCGCAGCTGGGAATAGGATTTAGGTTTTAGGGAGCCTTTATATCCTATGCAAGAGAAACAAATCGAACAATATGCTCAAAGGCAATAGAATAGGCAGGATAATGGTTTTGGGCACCTCGTGCTTCATGCTGCTTATTTTTTCAGGCTGTGCCCACTATGCAATAGATGATAAGCCTCTGGCTCAGTGGAGTCCGGCGAGTAACAAGGAAATTGGCAGAATGGTGGCTGGGAACCGTTCTTCGGAGGTGCTTGTCCTGGTAGCTTTTTCCGGGGGCGGTACGCGGGCGGCATCCTTTGCCTACGGGGTACTGCAGGAACTGGCGGAGACCGAGGTGATGACCGCAAAAGGCTCCCGGACTCTGCTTAATGAGATTGACATTATTTCATCTGTTTCAGGTGGCAGCTTTACCTCTTCCTATTACGGTCTTTACGGCGACAGGATATTTGAGGATTTTGAAGAACGGTTCCTGCGTCAGGATGTACAAGGTAAATTATTATGGAAGCTGGCCCGGCCGGTTAACTGGTTCAGGCTGGCCAGTGGGGCATACGGAAAGGCGGACATGGCGGCCGAGTACTACAACAAGATCCTGTTTGACAGCGCCACCTTTGCGGACATGCTGAGGCCCGACACCCCGATGGTAGTCATCAACTCCACGGACCTGGCAACCGGAACAAGGGTGGGGTTTACGCAGCTCTTTTTTGATGCCCTATGCCTGGATTTACGATCATACTCTGTTTCACGGGCTGTCACTGCCTCATCAGCGGTTCCCGGCCTTTTTTCTCCAATCACCCTGGAAAATTTCTCCGGCAGCTGCGGGTTTGAACCGCCTGACTGGATAGGAGATGCGCTCAAGGATGAAGACTCAACAAACCGCAAAGCCCATGCCCAGGACATTAAGGCATACCTGGATCGTGAGAAGCGGCCGTGGTTGTTTCTGGTAGACGGCGGCGTAGCTGACAACCTCGGCCTTCGGGCCTTCTATGAACTATTCGAACTCCAGGGTGACCTGCAAAATACTCTGCGGAGCATAAACCATGCTGATGTGAAGCAGATCCTTATGATTGCAGTGGACTCCCATACAAAACCTAACTCTCCATGGGCTCTCAAAAGACTAAACCCTTCCCTACCACAGGTGCTGGGAAGCGTCAGCGCTGTTCAGATAGGCCGCTACAGCAGGGATACCATGGAGATTGTCAACAATGGGTTTTATAAATGGACTGATGAACTCAATAAAGCCGGACATCCTGTAACCTTTGACTTTGTTGAAGTAAGTTTTGCCAATGTCCAAAACGAAGATGATCGCACCAGACTTTTTGAAATCGGCACGAGTTTCAGTCTTAGCAATGAAGAGGTTGATCTGCTTATCGCATCGGCACGCCAGGTATTAAGGCAATCATTCGCATTTCAGGATTTTTTGAATGAAAATAAAGAACTCATGGGACGGTAGTCGAGAAAGTTAATGAGAATGTTGAGTATTGCCTCTTTGGAATTTTATCTGAATAACAGGAGTTCTATGATTTAAAACAAGGCGGTACCTCAGTCAATGTGAAGGACATATTTGTGAGAAGATGCGCTAGGTAGAATTTAGATAATGTAATCATCATATTATTATCGGTGTGTTGCTCATATTGACCTCAATAGTCGTTCTGATTACCGGTATAAAGAATTACAGGAGAATGAGAATGCTTTTTATGAAAGCGTATGAAGCTTTGAGCCCGTCTGATATTAATGTTGGAGGGGATATTGCAGAAGAAGATTCTCTATAGCCACCAATGATCACAATAAAGGAGAAAGCATTTCATTATTGCAGTAAGTGGATAATCGGCCCTTTTTTTATGTTGGTAGTTATGCTGTCTGCTATCCATTGAAAGTCGTGAATGATTCTTATAAGTTCAGGATGTCCAGTGGCCATATTGAATATAATTTGGCCAGATAAAAAGTTAAGATTTTGGCAAACAAGTCCCCAAACAGTCCCTGAAAAAATACTACTTAAGCTAACAGTTTGAAAATATTGAAAAAACTATTTTTGGGACGAAGGTCTGATTCCCGCCGCCTAAACAGTTAAAAATATAATTATTTAAAGTGGTTATGGGCGTCTCTCGCGCAGTCACCAAGGCTAAAAATTGTCTCTTGATAGTCCCCTCCTGAACCATTCTTCAAGACAACTGTGCTCGATAAGATTTTAGATCTGTCCAACCGTAGTTGGCAAAGTGAACGTTTAAGATGTCCATCGCACATCTTCTCTCGATTTCTGCCCCAAAATAGTTTTTTTATTGTAGCAATTAATTTAAAGTCGAATAATAGAATGCTTGGTATCGATATTTTGGAAATATGTTGACTCTGATTAACAACATTTAATAATAATTGACTATGCCGATAGATTAATAAAGGGATATATGAAATTTTTGTTGTAAGGCTTAGACTTAAAATGGAAAGCACCAGGCATAATGTTTTATTTCATAATAAGGGAAAAATAGCCAGGCAGGTTGTTTTCTCCTTAATCGTTTTATTAAGTGGACTTTTTTTAGGGACGTATGTGATCGGCCCGGTATTCCATTCTGATCAAGAGTCGATGCCTGAAGAAAAACTGAAGTTAAATGAATCTGATATTAATGTTGGCAA
>Ga0224513_10000030_pt1 | contig 42165 bp, 35 predicted proteins | sample SF_May12_sed_USG_5_FD_169109 | JGI IMG/M metagenome (GOLD analysis project Ga0224513, IMG submission 169109) | Sediment microbial communities from San Francisco Bay, California, United States - SF_May12_sed_USGS_21 | ecosystem: Environmental > Aquatic > Marine > Sediment | place: USA... | reverse complement strand
CTCGGAAAACGCGCTCGATTTCGGAGCCGAGGTTTCCAAGGGAGGGAGACCTGGTGGTCAACGGCCCGGTCATGACGACCCCCATCTGATCTCCATCGGTTGGCATGACCCGGTCTCCGGATCGCGCGAGGCGAGTGAGGTTGGGGCTCGCGAAGTCCTCCTGACGGACCGCCGTCCAACCTCGACGATCGACCGACGCCATGCGCACCCGACCGTTGACGTCGACAGCTCGTTCAGATCCGGCGCGCGACTGGGCGGCATCGACGTTGCTCGTCAACCGACTGCTCGCAGTGCGCGGCGGGACCGCGTCACGTCTGGCCGGCTGCGCGGAGCCACCGCCGCCACCAGGATAGGGAGGCCTATGGGGCGGGTAGTAGCCGGGATAGTGGCCGCCACCGTGCCATCCCCCTCCCCACCACCAGTTGTTGTAATAGCCGTAAGGACACCAACCGACATAGCCCGGCCACCAGGCCCAGTTCACCCATGCTGGGCCCCAATAACCTCCCCAGGACCAGGTCCAACCGAAGCCCACGGAAAAGTTCCATGACCCGTAGTGGTGGGGCAGCCAGCCCCAGGGCTCGTAGGAGATCCAGGCCCAACCGGTCGAGGTCCAGTACCACCTGCCGGCCCGGTAGGGCTCCCAGCTCCCACCCACCGCCGGCTGCCAGGCCCAGGAGTTGATGTCATCGACGTAGACCCAGCTGCCGTAGTTGTCGAGCTGGGCCGCCTGACGCGAGTAGCGAATATCGACATGCTGTGAGCTCTCACCGGCAGGGATCTGCCGCCGCATCTCGACCCAGGAGGCAAAATCGTCGTTCCAGGTAATTTGAGCCTCGCTCCTCTGCACCTCGCCGGCACCAACTTCGGCTGCACTTTGAGCTCGAATCAGCACGCCCCCGGCTGAAGTCGCTGCTTCGGCGAGGCCTGAAAGGACTTCCACGCGCAAGCCGCCACTGGGCAGAGCCTGAATTCGATAGAGACCCCGCTCGTCGAGATACACAGTGGCACCTCGGCCATCGATCCGGACTGGTTTGTTGGACAGATTGAATTCGGTGATCTCGAAAATGGTCGTGCCTTCTGCAAGGAAGATCACGGTGCGTTCGGCCTCGGCATCGCGGCTGAGGGCAACGGCATCGAGACTCAAGGTCGTGTACTCGTCGAGCCATAGCAAATTGGCGTCGGCGAGAACGATCTCCATCCTCGCTTCACGGGCGGTATCGACCCGATCACCCCCCACCAACGGCATATTGATGACCGCTTCCAGGCTTTCCTCCTGGCTCACTGGCTGCACGGTCGCATACCGTTCGAGGTATGAGATGTAGCTCAACGAGGTCATCTCGTCCTCGCCAGAGGCCATCGAAAACCCGCTGAGTGCTATCCCTAATCCTACAATCAGGACCTTTTTCATGGTCCACCTCCCGGTCGACCCTGGAGAGTGCAACCTATGTGCCAGAATCCCGTGCCCGAGTCCGCGTCCGAGTCCGCGCCCGAGAAACAGGGCTTGGGGCTCGAGGCCTGGGGCTTGATCTCAGCCACAGCTATCCAAGCTGCTTCAACCTCAAGCCACAAGCCTCAGGTCTCAAGCCTTAGCGTTTCAGCTTCCTCATCTCGGTGGTCTGCTGCGTCTGACGCACTTTGATGAGCGTGCCCGCGGGGAAAAAGCCACTCCGGATGCTGGCGTTGGTGTAGGTTACGGAACCCGGGCCCATCAGCACCCCAGGGTTGAGCACGGTGTTGCAGCCTGTCTTGCATCCGTCACCGAGGATCGCTCCAAATTTTCGCAGACCAGTGTGATAGGTCTCACCGCCGGCCGAAAAGCTGATTTCCCGACCAACGTTTTTGACATTCGAGCAGATCGTGCCGGCACCGAGATTGACATCGCGGCCGAGGATGGAATCGCCGACATAGGCCTGGTGAGGCGCCTTGGCGCCCGGAAACAAAATCGATCCCTTGACTTCGCTGTGGGCGCCAACGAGGCTGCCGGCTGCAAGCAGCACATTCTGCCGAATGTAGGCGCCGGTCCGAATCTGCACGCCCTCTTCGAGAATCGCGGGGCCGACGATCACCGCCCCGGGTTCGATCGAGCAGCCGGGGGCTATCGCGATTCGATCGCCAAGGAGGTGCACACCGGCCGGCAGGTCGATATGGATGCTCCAGTCGGTCCACGCCTCGAGATACCCGGAGAGCCTTTTGCCCAGTGCAGCCCACACAGGTTCAGCAGGATCCAGGAGATCCGCATGTGAAAAGCCATCGATGTCGAAGAAGGCGGCGGGTCGGAAGTCAATCACGCTGGAATCTCCTCGATTTCAGGGGCACGCCGCTTGACTATCAACAGCGTCTGGTCGTCCGCGGGCGGAGAAATGGCAGCAAATTCCTCGACATCAGAAAACACCCGGTCGACGATCGCAAGTGGATCGAGGTGGCGTGCTACACGGAGCGCATGAATCAAACGGTCGCTTCCGAACTCCTCGCCGTCGATCTCGCCCGTCGCTTCCGTGATGCCGTCGGTGTACAGCACCAATACATCTCCCGGGTCGAGTTCCTCTATGCCGAAGGTGTAACGGGCATCTGGATTCGGACCCAGAATCATGCCGCCGGAGCGCAGAAGAGAGATCGACCCGTCGGCCCGGATCACCACCGCAGGTGGATGGCCGGCGTTGCAATAGATGATCCTGCCATCGAGATTCATTTCGGCCAGGAAAAGGGTCACGAACTTGGTGGCGAGACGGCTTCGGTGGATGATCTGGTTGAGACGCGCGACGGTGCGCGTCAGCTTGTACTCCCGAGCGAGGCCCATCCGCAGGCCGGTGAAAACGTCGCGCACCTGAAGGGCCGCCGGCAGACCGTGGCCGGTAGCGTCTGCAACCACAACGTCAAAAACATCGTCGTCGAGGGTGATCACATCGTAGAAATCGCCGCCAACGATTTCCGCGGCGACGGTCCGTGCAGCGATCTGGAAGTCGCCCGGCTGCGGGATCTGGCGCGGCAAGATGGAGTTTTGAATCTGGCGCGCATCCTCGATCAACGCCATCACCCGATCCTCGCGCAGTTTTTGGTTGACGGCCAACCGAATGATGTTGAGGGTCGAGACCAGGTTTTCGTGGTCCTCGTCGTTGGATTCGACATCGAAAGACAGTACGTAGCGGGCGTCGGCAACAGCAACCGCCGCAAACCACTCGCGTGTCCCCAGATCTGCTTCGAGACGCTGATCGAGGCGGGAATCATCCCGCCTCATGACCACCGAACCCACATCCAACAACCTTTCGAATGGCGGATAGGTCTTCCACACTCTCAGCCCGATGGGCTCGCGCGAAGCGTCGCCAAAGGTCTCCACCAACTCGTAGCTGCCGTCGTCCTGGGCGTAAATCCGCCCGCCCTTGATACCGAGGTCGCCGGCAAAATTCTCGGCGAGAAAGTCGGCGGCACGGTGAATGGTTTCCAACGGCGTAGAACCCAGAGCGATGGTCTCCAAAGCAGTTTCGATGCGCCGGAACAAGGAGATAGTCGGTTGCGTCACGCCTGGATCATGCCACGAGAAACAGCCAGACGCAAGCACGTAACTTCAAGTTGTGGAATAGCATAGAGATGTATAGCCAGAAGGTGATATACTGTCGCCGCCCGGTCGTCAGCCGGGCCTTTGGAGGGGTCTCGTGAAGCGTTCAGCACTCACACTCGCCGCCCTCGCGGCTTTCATCATCCTGACCGCCTGCGGCGGTCCGGAACCCGTTTCCGAAGCGCCCGTAGAGGCCGTTGCCAACCATGCCACCGTCAAGGTGGAGTGGGAGAGCGACATGCCGGCGGCCCTGGAACGCGCTCGCAACGAAGGCAAACCGGTGCTCGTCAACTTCTACGCCGACTGGTGCGTATGGTGCAAACGGCTCGAGACGACAACCCTCAAAGACGCCAAGGTCGCCTCGGTTCTTCAGAATAAAGTCGTGCCCCTGAGCCTTGACGTGGAAGGCGACGGCAAAGAGTTATCTAACGAGTACGAGGTCGACGGTCTGCCGACGATCATCGTCCTCGACGCTGCTGGTCGTGAACTTGGACGAATTCCGGGCTATATGCCGCCCGATTCGTTCCTCGAGCGCGTCGAGGATTTCATTCAGCAAAGCTGATCCGAGAATTAGGAATTGAGAATTAGGAATGCCGCCCACCCTCCCGTTCTCCGTGGTGGCGGATGAGAATTCCTCATTCCTCATTCCTCGTTCCTCGTTCGTCGTTCGTCGTTCTCGATCGATGGCTGGCTACCGGCGCCGAAGGGCTTCGGACTGGTCGGGAGTCTCGGTAGTCCGGGCGAGCTCCGCATATTCTTGCGCCAGCTCTGTTTCTCCGAGGCGACTGTAGATCGAGGTGAGCAGGTAGTACACCTGGGTATCGTGAATGTAATCGCCGGAAACGCCGAGGGCAAGGGCACGTTCGGCGTCCCGGCGTGCCGACTCGAAATCCCCTTGCGCCTGGTAGACCTTGGCACGCTGGTACCGGGGACCGCGCCGTTTGGGATGATGCTCCACCGCGCGGTCGAGGTGGGTGAGACTCTCTTTGAGGCGGCCCATTTTGAAAAGGAAACGGCCGAAGTTGTAATCGAGGGTGGAGTCGAAGAGGGGACCGCCCTTCGGCTGGGTCTGAAGAGCGTCACGATAGACCCGCTCCGCGCGGTCGGCCTCGCCCAGCAGCTCGAGGCAGTAGGCGAGGTAGTCGAGCGCGCGCGTCCACAGCGGACGCAGGGTGACCGCCGACTCGAAATGCCGGGCGGCCTGCTCGAAGAGATTGACGCGGAAGAACCAGACACCGATCTCGTAGTGGGCCTCGGGGCTTGTCGGGTCGAGGACGACCGCCCTCTCGAGCACGGTTCGAGACTCCCCGTAGAGCCCCCGATGTCCCAAGATCTGTCCCCGGACGACGAGGGCCTCCACGCATTCTGGGTCGATGGTGAGTGACTGATTGACCAGGTATGCGGCCTGCGGCCCCAGCCCGCGCAACAGCTGGAAACGGGCGAAGAGCGCATGGGCGACGGCATCGTCAGGGGCCAGCATCAGGGCCCGGGAAAAGAGGCGCTCGGCCTCGGCAAGGTCGCCCCGGGCTGCGCTCAGACGGGCCACAGCGACAACGACCTGACCACACTCCGGATGTGACAGCTCGAGCGGCTGGAGCGAATGCTCGGCATCGTCCCATCGCCCCTCGTCGAGTGCCGTTGCGACCGATGCGAGGACCGGCTCGGCCCCAGCACAAGCTGTCGACGCGGAGACGTCTCCGCCGGGAAGAACCGAGGCGGCAAGGAACACCAGCGCCACCACGCCGCGCAGCGAGCTCACGGCTCGACGACCTCGAGGACCTGGTCGGCGGCCACGTTCTTCAAAACCTGGGTCGAGCCGCTAGGCCAAAGGATCTCGATCTCGCGCGCGGTAGTGTCAGCACCGAGGCCGAAGTGGACCCGCCGATCGGACGAGCTGTTGTAGCCGACACTGGTCGTGGCGTGGTTGTGCTGGACGAGTCCCGATGCCCCCGTCACCCTGACCCGCGCACCAAGACCGTTGCGGTTGCTCGCTGTGCCTTTCAACCGCAGAGCGAGCCAATGTCCGCCGTCGGAAACGTTGTACAGCACTGCCGGCGGTTCGCCGATCGCAGCAACCACGACATCGACGCGGCCATCGTTGTCGAGGTCGCCGAAGGCCGCTCCGCGATGCGCTCTGGCCGGCTGCATGGCCGGTCCCGCCTCCGCGGAGACGTTGTTGAAGCGCCCATCCGGGGAACCCTGGAGGACGACGTTCTCCATCTTGTAGCGGTAGTGCGAATACTGGCCGATGTTCTCGCTCACGTTGGAGTTGGCGATGAAGATGTCCTTCGAACCGTCATTATCGAAATCGAAGGCGCCGGTTCCCCAGCCGCTCATCATGACCGTGACGAATCCCAGCCCCACTGCGTGGGTGCTGGGGACGAAGTAGCCTTCCGCGGTGTTGAGAAAGAAGGGAAACGCCTCGCCCGCGAGGGCGGTGACAAAAATGTCGGGGCGGCCGTCATGGCCGAGGTCGCGGAACTCGGAGCCCATTCCAGAGAATGGCACCCCGTCCTCGGTCAGTGCGGCACCGGTCTCCACCCCAGCCTCGACGAAGCGGCGGCCACCCTCGTTGCGGAACAGGAACTGCCGAATTTGGTCGTTGGCTACGAAGACGTCGATAAAACCGTCGCCGTCCGCGTCCGCCACCGCGAGGCTCATGCCGTAGCCCAGGTGTTCCGATATCCCGGCGGCGGCGGAGACGTCGACGAACCTCCCGCCACCCTCGTTGCGGTAGAGGAGACTGGGCAGCTTTTTGTAATAGGTCGGTGAGCAGGACAGCCTCTTGCCTTCGACGCCGCAGAGCCGGTTGTTGTCGGTCGACCAGTCGTTGTAGTTGACCACAAAGAGGTCGAGATCGCCGTCGTTGTCATAGTCGAGCCACGCCGAACCAACTGACCAGGGCTTGGTTTTCCCGATCGTGCCGGAGACGCCGGCCGCCTCGGTGACGTCTGCGAAGCGTCCTTTGCCGCGGTTGCGGTAGAGGATGTTGCGGTTGACGCCGGTGACGTAGAGGTCGGTCAAACCGTCGTTGTCGAAGTCGCCCGCCGCGACCCCCATCGAGTACCCCTCGCCCTGGACACCAGCCTGCTCGGTGACGTCTCGAAAGGTTCCGTCCCCCTGATTGCGGTAGAGCCGGTTCCAGTATCGGGTGTCGTCCTTGACCAGGCTTGGGATCTTGGCGCCGTTGGTGAAGAACACATCAAGCAGACCGTCGTTGTCGAAATCGAAAACGGCCAGACCGCCGAGCATCGAGTCGATCATCTCCTTATCCGGGGTCGTGGCGTTGTCGAGGACAAACCCGATTCCGGATGCCGGTTGCCGGTCCTCGAAGCGAATGTGGCCAGCCGTCGAGGATTTTTTGACGCCGCTCGGTGATTCCGATTGAACGAACCCGGCCGGCCAGAGGGCGGCCGCCACCAGGCCGACGCCGAAACGAGCGACAACCGGCACCGTTCGACGGCGCCAACCGCGGATCGAAGAGGGGAGCGACTTCCTCATTCCTCGTGCTGGGTCGAAGTCTCAGGTTCCGGTTTTCTGACTCCCATTTTGAGTCGCCGCTTTTCGGCAGCCTCGGCGCCTTCAGCCGCCGCAATACGATCCAGTTCCTCTTGCTCCTCTGGCGTTGGCGTCGGCCTCAATCGTTCGTCAGCAACCTCTACCGCACCAAAGGTCGGCATCGGCTCTCCCGGTTTGGCCGTGTAATAGGGGAGCTGGAACGGCCACGGCAGATCCATGATTTCCCCCATCTCCTCGTTGCATGGGTCCACCGGCTCAGTGCCGTCGAGGAACGCCTCCAGAATCACATTCTCCTGGTAACTGCACGGCGGCACCGCGCGCTCACCCGTCGTCGAATCGACCGGGGTGAAAACGACACCGGCCGGTACCTGGAAATCCTCGGCCCGTTCAGCGGCTGAGAGAGTATCGAGATAGGCGGTCATGAAGTTGTTCCAGATCGGTTGGGCGGCCTTGGCGCCGGTCATCGTTTTACCGATCGGCGCCTTGAGATCGCGGCCCACCCAAACTCCCACCGTGATTCGCGGCGAGAATCCGACAAACCAGGCGTCGGAGTACAGATCGGTGGTCCCTGTTTTGCCAGCGAGATTCGCTCCCAGCCAGCGGGCGCTTGCGCCCGTACCGCGCTCGACAACGCCCCGCAGCATGTACAGGCCGAGATAGGTCACTGCCTCCGACATAACGCGCTCGCTGTGCGGAAAGTGTCGTTCCTGGAGCCGCTCGTCGCGGTCAAAAATCTCCGCAATGAAGTATGGCTCGGGGACCTCTCCGAGGTTTGCAATCCCAGAGTAGGCACGTACCAGATCGATCAGCCGAACGCCGAGGGAGCCGAGCGCAAGCGACGGATAGGGGTGGAGCTCGGTGCTGATGCCGAACTTACGCGCTGTCTCGACAACCGATCTGCTGCCCGCCAGTTGCTGCAGCTTGACCGCCGAGGCGTTGTAGCTGGCCTCCAGGGCCCGCCTCAAGGTGGTGATGCCGTAGTACTTCTGATAGTAATTTTTCGGGCAATAGGTGAGTTCACCAGAGCCGTCGGCAAGGAGGAAGGGCGCATCGAAGACGGTGTCTGCCGGTGTGAAGCCGTGCTCGAAGGCGGTCAAATAGACGAAGGGTTTGAACGCCGAACCGCACTGGAGCGACGACTGGACCGCACGGTTGAACTCGGAGCGTTGAAAATCGAAACCGCCGACCAGGGCAAGAATCGCGCCCGAGCGGTTGTCCATCGCGACCAACGCTCCCTCGACCTCCGGTTCCTGCAGCAGATCCACCACGAGCGGTTTCTTCGCTTGCTCCGGATCTTCGGGTTCCTCGGGCAGGGGATCGGGCAGCCGAACCAGAACCAGATCACCGGGTCTCAAAATGCGTTTGAGAGAACTCGTTCCGGTCCATTTGGCTGATTCGAGTTGTAACTCCGCATTCCAGTCACCGATTCGCAGCTCGGCCTTGCGTGTCGATACATCACGAACCACAGCCTTGATCATCGCACCGGGCACCAGCTCGAGCTGCTCCCAGCTCGGGTCGTCGTAATTCTCCACCGTCTCGGGCCCGTCCTCGGTCAGGACACTCGGTGGGCGGCGGTAGTCAAGGTAGGTCATCTCGAGATTGACAAGGCCCTCCCGGAGTGCCTTCTCGGCCTCGAATTGCATCCCCTGGTCCATGGTCAGGTGGACCTGGAGACCACTGGTATAAAGGGCGTCGGTACCGTAACGGCGTTCGATCTCCTGACGAGTCATCTCGAGGAAATAGGCGCCGTTTTCTACCCGCTCCCGGTGCAGCGCCACACCCAAAGGCAGCGCGATCGCCTCCTCGTAGGCTGCGGCATCGATGAATCCGAGCTCCAGCATCCGCGACAGGACCTTGTTCCGCCTGTTGATCGCGTTCTCGGGCCGTTTGATCGGATCGTACTTGTTATTGGCACTCGGGATCATCCCCGCCAACAGCGCCGCCTCGGCAAGGCTGAGGTCCATCGCCGACTTTTTGAAATAGAGCTCGGCGGCCGCTTCCACACCGTACGCACCGTGGCCGAGGAAGATCTGGTTGGCGTACATGGTGAGGATCTGATCCTTCGAGTAGCGTTTCTCGATGTCGAGGGCGAGTAACGCCTCCTTGATCTTGCGGCCCAAGGTCCGTTCGCGCTTGAGGAAGAGGTTGAGTGCGAGCTGCTGGGTCAAGGTCGAGGCGCCGCCGCGCGATCCAATTTTTCGATCGACCACGCTATACCAGGCGGCGCGCATTACGGCCTGAGGATCGACCCCGCCATGCCTGTAGAAGTCGGCATCCTCGATCGCCACCACCGCATTCTTGAAATCGTCGGGGATCTCTTCCGGGCCGAGGACGACCCGCTGTTCGAGGGCGTACGACGCCACCTGCTCGCCATCGGCGGCATAGATCCGGGTGGTAGCCGCCGGCTCGAAGGTCGCCAGAAGGTCGACCTGCGGCACATGCAGGAACTGAGCGATGATCCAACCGGCGAAGGCACCGACCAGACATCCAACAACTCCTGCCCACAGCAGCACGGTGACGAACGAAATCCACCCGCTGCCGGAGGTCAGTTTCCTGAACGCCGCTGTGATGCTCCTGGGAGCCGGTTTTTTGTCCGGAACGACCTTTTTCTTGATCACGGTGGGACTTTAGCAGATGCGGTAGCGACTTCGAATGGCTCTGATGTGGCTACCGTGTGGCAGCTCAACGGTTAAGGCAAGTAGCCACTCCAGGTATCGGCGTCTCCGCTCTCAAATCCGTCGTCAAAAATACCGCCCACATCTCCATATGCTATCCGTACCGAAAAGCCTTCGGCGGTGACCGCCTGAACGCACGCTTCAATCTCGTTTGGCTCGTCATCAAAGCACTCGCCAACTCTCCACATCGCAGCCTCATCGGCGCCGTTTTCCGGGGACACCGGATCAACCAGCCATGCGTCTTCTTTTCGTGTGATATCTACTTCATGGATGATGACAGCAAAGCCCGGCAATCTGCCGTCATACCCCTCCAGATCTCTTACTTCGAGGGTGTAAAAACGCGACGTGTTGGGAATCTGGATCGTGATCAAACGGTAGTTCGACGTGGACTGCAGAGCGAGATGGTCCAGACTCGCCCAATAGATTCCAGACGAGCTGATATCGAGCTTCTCACCCGCGCCGATCCACCCAAGGATGTCCTTGTGATACGCGATCGTGTGCTTGCCGAGAGTTCCGTAGGTTGAGTCGTTCAGTGCATACCCCCAGCTGTTGCTCATGACGTCCCACGGATTGTCGTATGGGCTTGTGTCCCCATCAGCGTTGTTGGAGTGCGGCAGCCCGAATCCGTGACCCATCTCGTGCGCCATCACGCAGCTGTTGTTGTACCCCCAAGGGGGCTCCCAGGTGACGCTGTATCGCTGCCACACACCATCCAGAGTAAGATACCGGCTTCCGCCCCAGGCGTAAGGGCCGAAGGTGTCGTTGAACATCATGTTGATTCCGACAAAGCCTGGGAAATAGACATACGGATCTGCCGCTGCGGTGCAGTCCAAAACCATGGCATTAAGATCTCCGCCACCGGCCGTCTCATAGTGGCTCACCGGGTGCGGCAGGTTCACCCAGGCAACCGCAGTGCTGCCCGTTACGTTGGCGATGTTGTATGAAACCTCGCGCCAGTAGTGATCGAGACCCGGGTAGGTGCTCGCATACATGTTCTGGAAATAGGACAAGGCTTTGGGCTCAGCGGAAACGTCAGAGAACTTGCACAAGATGGACACCCAGGGCTTCGATCCGCTGACCGCTTTTGCGGCCTTGGATCGAGTTCCATCCGAGAGAATCCGAATCGAATGGGCGATGGGAATTTTTGGAAACAGCTGATCTCCCAACACACCCGGGTACGATTCAACCACCACCTCCACCCTGCGGCCGTTCAATCTATCAGCGCCACCTGCGGTTCTTACCAGATCCTCGGCGAGAAATACCTCGGTTGTCATCTGGTCGTCGGACAGCAGGAAGAACTTCTCGACGTCCGCGCGAGAATCCCCAGGGGCCGGATCACCGGAAACCACCGTAAGAACACCTTCCATCCGGTTCAGATCGACGTGTACCCGCGAAGATTCTGCGGCGTGAACCTGGAGTGCGGACACCGTGATCACCAGACAAACCACCGCGAGAACCCAGCAGCGTTGTGTTGAAATTGATGACATTTCGAGGCTCCAACCTAGCGAGTGTCCGCCCCCGGGAAACGACTCGCCACTACTTCAAGAATATCAGCGGGTGTGAAGACGACCGATCATCGTTAACAAAACTTTTTCACTTCGAGGAGTCTCTCCAGGCACCCTCTCCACACGCCGTGATCTGGGTCATCTATATTTGTGGCCATGATGCGGGTGGTTCTCGGTCTCGGCGGCAATCTCGGCAAGCCCGGGGCAGCCTTTGCGCAAGCGCTCGAGGCCCTGGCCGGGGTGGGTAGAGTGACGGCGGTGTCGAGATTGTGGCGCACCCGTCCAGTCGGCCCGCCCCAACCCGATTTTCTCAACGCTGCGGCCCTGCTCGACTGGCCGGCTGGACCAAGGTCTCTGCTCGATCGCTGCCGCGAGCTCGAGGCGGTTGCCGGCCGCGACCGGGCGCGGGAAGAACCCTGGGGGCCCCGGACACTCGACCTCGACCTCCTCCTCGCGACATCGGCTGTGTGCCGTGGTCCCGTCCTGGAGCTCCCCCACCCGCGGCTGCATGAGCGGCGTTTTGCGCTCGAACCGGCCGCCGAGGTTGCCCCGAATTGGGTCCATCCCCTTCTCGGACAGACAATCAAAGAGCTGGCTGGTCAAGCGCGTCATCGTGAACCCGATGCGATCCGTGAAGTTTTGAGTTTTGAGTTATGAGTTTCGACTTCTGCGTTGCCTCCCGGAGGCGTCAACGCGACGTTTTCTGTCGCCGCTCCGCGGCTTGTCAATGTTTTTTGCTCCCGGTTCCTGGGGCTCACGCCCCAGGCTAGACATCTATCGCCGCTCCGCGGCTTTTCTCCTGGTGATGAGATGGGCCTTTCTCGTTGTCATCCCGAGGGAGCGAAGCGAGTCGAGGGATCCATTCGACTCGGCCTTCGGCCTCGCTCAGGACAAGCCTATGGGAAATTCAGCAGACCCACACCGAACCCAGAGATCCCTCCGCTCGCTCGCGTTGCTCGCTCGGTCGGGATGACAACGTGGGGGCCCGTCTCTCGCTCGCGCGGGATGATGTCGGTTGACTGGCGGGCGATGAACCTCTGGAGCGCCGGAGGCGCGACAGATATTTAGCTTGGGGCGTGAGCCCCAGGAAATTGGCAGTCAATATTTCAAAGAGCCCCGGAGGGGCGACAGATTGCGGCTGCAGCGTGAGCTGCAGCCATAGACCCAATCTTCCTTTCGCCGTTTATGAAAGAGGTCTGGAGCCGGGCTTGGCGATCGGAACGTCGTCCCTGCACAGGGGACACTCCTCGGCCGCCCAGGTCGGGAAATCCGCTTCGAGCAGCGCGCGACTGGGAAGCGGTGAGAAGGGCTGCGGTCTTCCCGAACGGTTGACGATGGAAGCAACCCCAATCACATCAGCACCGAGATTCTCGAGAATCACGATCACTTCGCGGGTCGAACGACCGGTGGTGACGACATCTTCCACGACCACTACTCGTTGGCCGCTTTCGAGTCCGAATCCCCGTCTGAGGACCATCTCGCCCTCGGCTCGCTCGGTGAAAATGAACGGCAGATCGAGGGCGCGTGCCGTTTCATGACCGATGATCAACCCCCCCATCGCCGGAGAGACGATGATCTCGGGCTCGAGGCCGGCGTCGCTGATCGCGCCGGCGAGCAGCTGCCCGGCACGGGCCGCCCTCCGAGGATGAGCGAGGTAAACGGCGCACTGGAGATAGTGACCCGAGTGAAGACCCGAAGACAGCAGGAAATGGCCTCGCTGGTGGGCGCCGCAAGCGGTGAGCTCATCGAGAATCACGGTTGTTCCCGCTCGATGCCGTAGGCGCGCATTTTCTTGTAGAGGTTGGAACGCGGCGTGCCGATAATCCGCGCGGTCGCGGCGACGTTCCAACCGTTGCGTTCGAGATGGTGACGCAGAAAGGCGATTTCAGATTGCCGCTGGAATTCCTGCAACGATGCCAGATCGAGAAGCGAGTCCACCTCGCCCCCCGCCGGCAGAGCCGGCAGATCGACTCTGGAGATAGTGTCGTCGAGCTCCATGATGACCGCCCTCTCGACGACGTTCTTCAGTTCACGGACGTTTCCGGGCCACTGGTGCCGTCTCAGCTGATCGAGGGCGGCGTCGTTCCAAATCTTGGGCCGGCGGTTGTATTCTCGGCAGAACTGATCGGTGAGGTGCTCGACCAAAAGCGGAATATCCTCCGGGTGTCCGCGCAACGGCGGCGTGCGCAAGACCACCACCGCCAACCGGTAGTACAGGTCCTCGCGAAAACTCGAGGACTGGACCTCCTCGACGAGGGTTTTGTTGGTCGCCGCGATGACCCTCACATCGACCTGGAATCCACTGCCAGCGCCCACGGGCTCGACCTCGCCGTCCTGCAGGACCCGCAGCACCTTGGCCTGGGTCTTGAGGCTCATATCACCAACCTCATCGAGGAAGATCGTGCCACCATCAGCCTGAACGAATTTGCCGACCTGGCGACGGTGGGCGCCGGTGAACGAGCCCTTCTCGTGCCCGAAGAGTTCCGACTCGATCAGCTCTTCCGGGATCGCCGCTGAATTGACCCTGACGAATTGCCGACGAGCCCGATCCGACAGGTGGTGGAGTCGCCGCGCCACTAGCTCCTTGCCGGTGCCTGACTCACCCTCGATCATGACCGTCGCGTGAGACGGGGCGACGCGGGCGATTTCTTCGCGCAGCTGGTGCATCGCCGAGCTTTCGCCGAGCAGTGGTGGAGGTTCGGCGCCCGGGCTGAGCTCGCGAACTAGCCGTCCCTGGGCCACCGCTCCCTGCACGGCCAGGAGCAACTCAGCGCGATCGGGAGGCTTCGTGAGATAGCCGGCCGCACCCGCCTCGAGGCATTGGCTCGAGGTGAACTCATCGCCGTGGCCGGTGAGAATGACGATCGGAATTTGGAGACCTCGTTGTTTGAGGTTCTCCATCAGCCCGAGGCCATCCATGCCCGGCATTTTGATGTCGAGCAGGGCTGCGTCCGGCGGATTTGCATCGAGGGCTTCCAAAGCCTGGAATGCGTCGCCGGCCTCCTCAAACTCGAAACCTGCCCCGGTCAAAATGCGTTTGAGTGCTTTCCGAACCCCCGGGTCGTCATCGATGACTAAGACGGAACCTTCCATGGCCACCATGGTAACAGCGTGGATCTCTATCGGGATGCTGGATGCTGGATGCTGGATACACCAGAAGCATTAATCCGCTTTCCTTCATATCAAGGGGCAGGTGGGCGGATCCAGTATCCAGGATCTAGCATCTAGTGTCGGGGGCGAGAGCGGCCTACTCCACGTCGAACTTGACTCCCTGCGCCAACGGAAGCTCCCCACCCCAATTGATCGTGCAGGTCTGGCGACGCATGTAAGCCTTCCACGCATCCGAGCCGGCCTCGCGGCCTCCTCCGGTTTCCTTCTCACCGCCAAACGCACCGCCGATCTCCGCCCCAGAAGTTCCGATGTTGACGTTGGCAATGCCGCAGTCTGAACCCTCGTGCGAGAGAAACTTCTCGGCAGTGTGGAGGTTCGAGGTGAAGACGGCCGAGGACAGGCCCTGATCGACCGAGTTGTGGTAGTACATGGCCTCTCCGAGATCGTCGTACTCGAAGACGTAGAGAATCGGGGCAAAGGTCTCGTCGCGAGCCTTTTCGATATCCGGCTGAGCCTTGACGATCGTTGGTTCGACGAAATTGCCATCGCCATCCGGGCGGCCGCCGCCATAGAGGATTTCGCCCCCCTGTTCACGAATGGCTTCGAGCGCGGCGAAGTGATCCTCGACCGCCTGCTCGTTGACCAGCGGACCCATGAGAACCGTCTCGTCGAGTGGGTTGCCGATGCTGATGCTGGGATACGCCTTGACGAGACGGTCGATCACCTGAGGAGCAATTTTCTTCTGCAAAAAGAGGCGTCGCAGGCTGGTGCAGCGTTGGCCGGCGGTGCCGACCGCAGCGAAAAGGATGCCCCGGACCGCCAGCTCGAGGTCGGCGTCCTCGGCAACGATGATGGCGTTGTTGCCACCGAGCTCGAGGATGCTGCGACCGAATCGTTTGGACGTTGTCTCGTACACATGGCGGCCCATTTTGGTTGAACCCGTGAAAGATATCAGCGGCACCCTCTTGTCGTTGATGAGGCGCTCGCCGACCGTACGCCCTGGTCCGACGACAAGATTGAAGACCCCGGGCACGCCATGGCGCTCCATCACCCGATTGCAGATGTGCTGCACAGCAACCGCGGTGAGCGGGGTATCCGACGATGGTTTCCAGATCGTCGTGTCGCCGCAGACGGCGGCGAGGGCCGCGTTCCAGGCCCACACCGCGACCGGGAAGTTAAATGCAGTCACAACACCAACGACACCCAGCGGATGCCACTGCTCGTACATACGGTGGCGCGAGCGCTCCGACATCATCGTCGGGCCGTAGAGTTGGCGCGAAAGACCGACCGCAAAGTCGCACATGTCGATCATTTCCTGGACCTCACCGAGACCCTCAGAAAGAATTTTTCCCATTTCGAGAGAGACCAATCGGCCGAGGGGATCCTTGAATCTTCGCAGCTCGTTTCCGAGATCGCGCACGACCTCGCCACGCGCCGGCGCCGGCACCATCCTCCAGGTCTTGAAGGTCTCGGCCGCAGTCGCCACCACCTTCTCATACGCGGCCTCATCGGCCTGGATGATGGAGGCGATGGGCTGGGCGTCAGAGGGGTTGTATGACACCAGCTCGTGCATGTCTTCGGAAACGATCCATTCGCCGGTGCACGCACCGAGGTTGGATTCTTCAATTCCCACCTTCAGCTCGAGTCCGAGATCAGAGAAAGATTGTTTGATGCTCAGGAGTTGGTCGGTCATTTGAGATCCTCCTGCGGGCAGTCGCCGCGCGGGGATTCTACCCCTCACCCCACTCGCTGCCAAGTCAAGAAGTCACCAATTTTGAGTTTTTTGTTTTGAATTATCTCCCACCCACCCACAGGAGGCGAAGTCTGGATCCGAACTTAAAACTCTTAACTCAAAACTCAACACTTGGAGAAATGCCAGATCCGGGCGAGAGGTCAGTCGTTGGCGTCGTCTTCCCGAGAGGAAAAGAATGTTTCCCAGTCTGCGACTTCCCGAGACGACAGCTTCGGCTCCCGCGGCTCGCGGCGCGGCTTGCGTGGTCTTCGGGATTGCCACTCCTGAAGGGTCCGAACCTGGGCCCCCTGTTCGCTGACACGGCCGCGGAGGGCCCGATCATCGGTGATCACTACCCATTCCGAAGCTCTTCCGGCCTTTGGAAGGAGGCGAAGAATTAGATCGTCGGCGCTTGACGCTCCCGAGTACCGAATGGTGAGCCGCCCGAGGTGTTCCGGATCGGGAGATCCAACCGGTGGCGGTCCATCGAAGACCACTGTCAGGCTCATTCCCTCGTGGCGAACAGTATCGAGCGCTCTGCGCCGTACACTGTCGCGATTCTGCTCCCCGCTCGGCATCCTGTGGAGGAGATTATTGCCGTCGATGATGACCGGCATTCGGGCTAACCCATCGAACGGGCCCGTCGAAGCAATCGCTGTAGCTCACGGTTGCCGGCAAGACTTTTGTACATCTTATTGGCCTGCTCGTTGTCGGCGTCGATTGCCAGGACACGTTCGAGGGACTTTCGTTGACGCTCGGCGTGGTTGCGCAGCCGCCAGAATTCAGCGAGCTCGAGCCAGGCATCGACATTTTTCGGGTCCGCCTCGATTGCCCGCCGCATGCACGCGAGGGCACGGTTTACCCACAGGGGATTGCGTTGAAGGAGCCGCGCCAGCTTGAGCAGTTCCGCCGGTCGTGGCTCGAGTGCACAGGCCTGTTCGAGGAGCTGGATCGCGAGGTAGAACTCGTCCTCTTTGATGAGCTGGTCGGCACGTTTGATGTTGGCCTCGACCAACGCCTTGCGCGCCTTCGCATCAACCGCTGCCCTCTCAGCCTCCTCGATCGGTTTTCTGTCCTGGGCAAGGGATTTGAGGATCTCGTCGTATCGGGTGCGGGCGCGGAGGGTCGACAGCACCTCATATGCCGCGCGACCCCGTTCGACGATCCGTTCCAGGTGCGCTGTCATGTCCCGCAAATGGGAAGCGGGATTCTCAGCCGAGAACCGGTTCTGGATTTTCTCCCAGGATTCCTTGATCTCTCGAGGGTTGGCTTCGGGCGTGAGATCGAGCGCTCGGTAGTGGTCGATCTTGGTGACTTCGTCAGCCAACTTCAGGATGTACCGGCGTTCTTCCAGCTGGCGTTCGGTGAAGTCGAACTCGCTCTCACCCGATTTTTCGATCGTCTCCGCGAGCTGCCCCTCGAGCGGTTCCGCCTCCTGCACCAATGGTGCCGGTGGTTCCGTCTGGCTGCCGTCGCCCACGATCACCGTCCCCGACAACAGCAGAGTGTAGAGGGTGTTGTACGTCTGTCCCTCGGGAAGTGAGGAGAGGCGAACGAGACCGGCAACATCCGGGGCGGCATCCAGTCGACTGAGCAGAAACCCTTCGGTTGGTGTGAGCTGTACGTCCTCGAGCATGTCGTTCAAGGAACCGGAGATCTTCACCGACTGATCGGACGGCCCGATGACTTTGCGAATGGCATCAACGTCTTGAAACTCCCTCGCTGCAAGCAGCACGACCTCGGTGGTTACGACGTTGGGCAGCGTGTCGAGCTGGCCTTCTCCCCCTCCGTCGATGAACTCGAGAGTCGATCCAAGCGCTCGGGCAGCTCGTCGGATGATTTCAAGCGCTAGCTGCTCGAGCTCGGCGTCGAGCTCCTCGAGTGTCAGATATCCCTTGTTGACGAGGAGCTTTCCGAACGGCTGGTCGCCGCCACCACCCTGGGCGAGGAGCATGAGTGCACGGTCGTCCTCGGTGATTCTCTCCCGTTCCACAAGCCACGCACCCAGCTTCTCTTCCTCCACGTATGACCGAGCCGCGCGGATCTCTCCTCGGGTGTACATGATCTCGCGCACCGCGGCGTCAGTCGTCGCGCTCAGCGCACCGGTCACCCCGGCTTTCACCAAATCAGCCATCATCGATGGCAACGGCCGATCGTTGCGCTTCGCCATGAATTCAACCACCTGCTGAGGTTGGTGGTTCCAACTCCTCGCCTGTCAGCTCGATAGGATGTGGTTCGAATCCCTGCTGCAGCAATTCGGCGGGGATACCATCGGTCGCCGCCTCAGCCGCTTCGCGGCTCGAGAAACGTCCCCACACGAGCCGCCAGCAGGGTTCGAAATCGCCAACATCGGCAGCCACCGGTCGCACGACCTTTGGGTTCTCCTGGGCCTTTTTGAGCACCCGTTGCAAATCCTGTGGCTCACACCCCAAATCGATCACCAACGACCAGGTCAGATCGTTCTCACCTGTCACGCCCTGGATCGGTTCGGAGTCGCTGGACCGTGTCATGATAAAGAGGATCACCGCGAGCACAACGAAGAGGGCGGCCGCAGTCCCGAGAATCCAGGAGACCGGGATGCGTCGCTTTGACCCGTCAGTAATTTCTTCGGCCGGAAGGAGATCAACGTCGTCACTGATGTGCAGTGGAGTCTCGGGCTCGAAAATGCCGGTTACCACCAAACCCGCGAGCAACCGCAAGACCTCGTCGGAGCCGTGGTTCGAATTCTCGGCGACTTCGCCCGCCGTTCGTTCGCCGGAAATCTTGGAGACGATCAAATCCGCTTCTTCCGACAGGCGGAGTGGTGCGTAGAGGTCGAGGAACCCAGGTGACCTGACAAGCAGAACGTCATCGTTCGGCAGTATTGCGTCCGCTATTTCACCAGAGGTATCCGAGAGCACGAGTTCTACCAGGGTGTGGGTTATCGAGATTGTCGCACCGTCAACGTCGTCGGGCTCTCCTTCTACAATCTCCAGCTCTCGGGTCGGATCGAGCAACCACGCGCGCAGGCTCCCTTGGATCAGCTCCTTGGCCGCGCCCATCGCATGGGTCTCTGCAATCTGGCCGTCCTTCGCCAACGAGCGCGCTTCTTCGAGGAGATCGTGATTCCCTCCCGGCTGACAGCTCAGTCGTTTGCCGAGTTCCGTGGAATCGATCCCCTCAACGAATCGGACACGTCCCTTGTGGATCCTTAGAATGAGTTCCCCGTCGGTCCACGCGAGGCGGGCGGCACCTCCCTCCTGACCACCGATCCACCGTCCAAGTTGCCAGATTTCATGGGGGTCGCTCATGGCCCCAGAGTATTGCATCCGGCGGTGCGTTGTAAAGCAGGCAAACAGTGAGCAACCCGAGCTGTCGCGCTCGGCGCGGAACCCGTTGAGAGCACCGCCGAGGGTTGACACACAACCGATAGACATCTACCATTGCGCTCCCAACGGTCAGCCGTTTGGGAGGTTAGCTCAGCTGGTTAGAGCACCTGCCTTACACGCAGGGGGTCGTGGGTTCGAGTCCCCCACCTCCCACCAACTCTGGCCAACAAAATGCGGGGTCGTAGTTCAGCTGGTTAGAACGCAGGCCTGTCACGCCTGAGGTCGCGAGTTCGAGTCTCGTCGGCCCCGCCATATACCTCAGAATGCAGCCACCTTTCGGGTGGCTTTTTCTTTCGGAATCATCCTCAGTGACGATCCCCGTGGCGGCGTCGCCAGTGAGCGCCCGCTCCACAGCCCGCTTCGCGGCCTGTGGGCGTTCGCATCTCACTGCCGCCGCCGAGTTCGAGTCTCGTCGGCCCCGCCATGTCGATTACAAAGCCGCCTCTAGCGAGGCCGCTTTTTCTTTCTCCCAGTGCTCGGTTCCTCCAATCACAGACGCCGCAAACGGTTGGACGTTGCGACCAATCACACAGAGCGCCGGAGGCGCGACAGACGTTTAGCCCGGGGCGTCAGCCCCGGGTTGTGCGTCAATAAAACATCCAGCCGCGGAGCGGCGACAGATTTCCGGGCGGGAAGACTTCGGCCCATGCCGCAGCCGAGAATCAGTCCCCTCTCCGTGGCTCACAACTCGACGAGGCAATCGGTGGAGCCATGGACGTTGGCCTCGTAGCCATCCGCCGCTTCGTCGCCGAACCAGGTGCCGTCTTCAGAGCGGTAACGAAAGAGGTATGTGGCGTCAGCGATCAACGATACTACGGCGCTGAAGGTCCCGTTGCTTCGGCGGACCATGGGATCGGCCTCTGGATTCCACTCGTTGAAGTCTCCGACCACCGATGCCGGCAGGCGTGAATCGTCGGCGGGCAAGATGAAGCTCACCTTGACGACGTTCGAGCCGCTGATTCTTCGACGCTTGAGCATGAAGTCTCCCTTTCGCAATCATATCTGGCCTGCATATCTCAGCAGCTTTCTGCTATAACCGCAAATCTCCTGAATTTCCGCTCGGAACCGGCACTCGAACGACATGGTGCTACTGTAAACTGCGATCAGGAATCATTCGGAAAGTATTGGAGGCGACTCGATGAGCTCACCGCGGGTACGACCACGCTTCGAAATCGAGATCGATCTCGAGGCGGATACGCTGATGGAGCGGGTTCGCGAACGCCTCCCAAAATGCCCGCACTGCACCGGCGTTTCGGTCGGCCGTCATGCGGAACTCTTTGTGCTTGAAGCAGATCAAAGGCCGTGGTCTCCGTGGCTCAGCATCACCGCCGATGAACACAGCACCGGTTCCCTACTGCGAGGCCGATTCGCACCTCACCCCAATGTCTGGACCCTTTACCTCTTTATCGCGTTCGGACTCGGCTTTGCCCTCCTTGTCGGAACGACCTGGGGCTATGCCCAATGGGCCACCGACCGACCTCCCTGGGCGTTGGCGACCGTACCCGTCGCTATCTTCCTCGGAGCGCTTCTCTATCTCGCAAGCCAGGTGGGTCAGAAGCTGGGGAGCGAACAGATGGAGCACCTGCGTTCCGCCTTAGACGAACTCGTCCACTGATTCACTCAAGATAACCGAGCGCCCTGAGCTTCTCCACTGTCTCGTCGTCGAGTTTCTGGGTTGCCAGCGTGTCGAGACTTCCCAAGCCCTCAGCCACCCTGGCGAGACAAGCCGAGAGGGAATCCGAAGGCTTTGCATCGACAGGTGCCAGAGTATCGAGCTCGCCGGGGTCGGCCGCGAGGTCGTAGATCTGGATCAGCTGTCGACTCACCTTGACGATCTCCTTCGTGTCGCCGTTGATCACACCCACCCAAATCAGTCCCTTGGATCGTTTCTTGTCGCTTTCGCGTGACGAATCGCCATGGACTGCACCCCGGTGGGCCTGGTAACAACCAACCCTCTCGGCAATCTCTCCGGCGCCGCGAATTGTAGTCGCCCAGCTCTCCCCCGGGAGATCCTCGGGGACTTCAACGCCAACCAGATCCAACAGCGTCGGCATGAGGTCCAGCAAGGTCGCTTGGGAACTCACGGTTCCTGCGGGGATGACTCCAGGCCAGACGATACCAAGCGGAATCCGGAGCGACGGCTCGTAGAGGTACCGGCCGTGACCCCAGTAGTTGTGTTCGCCGAGACTCTCGCCGTGATCTGCGGTCAACACCACCAGGAGATCTTTTTCTTCCACTGCCTGTCGGATGCCGGAAAGGAGACGATCGATGGATGCGTCCACAGCCGCAATCTCGGTATCGTAGCGGTCCTTTTTTGTTAGCTGGTCATCGTTGACACCGATCCGATCTGCGTACTCGTTGTGGAACCGATAGGGTGCATGCGGTTCGATGTAATGGACCCAAAGAAAAAAAGGCTTTTCGGGCCCCTTCTTGCGCTCTTCGCCGAGCCAGTCGAGAGCGTCGTCAGTCACGTCCTCGCAAGTGGCCTCGCTATTGAGAATGCCAAACCATCGCTTTCGCTCAAGCCGTTCGCCGTAGGTTTCGAAGTGCTCGCCGAGCAGCGTCAGGTTGTCTTTGAGAGTCCAGGTGCCAACGAAAGCGGCCGTCTTCCAGCCGTTTTCGGCGAGGGTCTTTGGCAGGGAATTCAATCCGGGCTTCATGCGAAGTCCGTTACGCGTCGCCGCATGGTCATGAGGCTCGAGACCGGTGACCATCGAGCACATCGCGGGCCCCGTCAACGGTTCTGGGGTCCAGGCTCGTTCAAAGCGCAGCCCCTGTGACATCAGTCTATCGATATTGGGTGAGGTGGATCTCGAGTAGCCGTAGCTGCCGAGGTGGTCAGCACGCAGGGCATCGACTGTGATGACGACAACCGAAGGGCGTGGGGAAGCCGATTCAGAAACGAACGGTAAGAACAGAATGAACGTTGCAACGAATGAAAACGTTGTAACGATCGGATTTCGGCGCTTGGACATCCCAGACTTTCTCCCGTCGAAAAGGCGTTCGGCCGCGCATTGTACTGCAATAATTCAGCACACGAACTGCCTGGATCCGAGACGACCGTTCACTTTGGTACAGGATCTGTCTCCCAGGTAAGCATCAAACGGCACTCAAAGTTGGCATCTGTCTTGCGATAGAACGACGGTGGAGTGCTATTGAGATATCTTCGCCCATCCTCGCTTCCTTCAACGGCCCACCCACGGGTGAGTCGAAAGCCTCACCGCCGATCTTCGGTCATCAGCCTTGGAAAGGCGATCGTTGTCCTCTACCTCATCACCTTGCTGACGGCCGTCATCTCAGCTCGAACACGTACGGAGGATGAACTCAGCAAACCGGGACTGCGAGGGACCGAAACTCAGGAGACAGCACCCCAAGTCGCGGGCGATTAACCGGCAAATTCGAAAACTCCCGCGGTACACTGAACCAGGTATGGATTCCTTCGATCGCAACTGGCGCGGCCTGCAGCTCGAGACGTTGGTCGATCTTTCGCTAACGATCGGCGGCGTGTTGTCAGAGGAGGAACTGGTCGACGAGCTCCTACAAAGATCGGTCGGCACCCTGGACGCCGGCTCGGGTTTTGTCAGCACCCTCCATCCCGGAGGTCAGGAGGCGATCGTCCGGTCGGTGGGCTTACCGCAGAGCGTAGAGGTTGTAAGGTCGTTCTTCGACCCCCACCTCCTCGAAGATCTCGCTGCCGGCCTGGTTGTCCACGCACAACGCACTTCCTCCGAGCCGCCGTTCGAACTCATGGCTGCACCGATGCTCTGGCAGCAACGGACAGTGGGTATGGTGGTGCTCGCCGACAAAGAGATCCGAGAGGGCAGGGCAACGTTTTCCGAAGGTGACGCCCGCCTCCTTTTATCTATGGCAAGCATGGTCGCAACCGCTGTAGCCACGGCGCGTCGGGTCCAGGCAATCGAGCGCGACCGGCAGCGTCTTGCCGACGAAAATCGGGCGCTGCGCGATGTCGCTCGTCGCGAGGGCTTTGTCGGCGAGTCACCCCCAATAGAAGAAATGTTGGAGCTGGTGCGTCGGGCAGCGCCGACCGGCGTCAACGTGCTGTTGCGCGGCGAGTCCGGAGTTGGCAAGGAACGGGTCGCTCTCCTCCTGCATTCATTTTCAGACCGGGCTCGGGAACCGTTCGTACCCCTCAATTGCGCAGCGCTTCCCGAAACCCTGCTCGAGTCGGAACTCTTCGGCATTGAAGAGGGAGTGGCCACCGGAGTTCAGCGCCGACACGGCAAGATCGAGCTCGCGAACGGCGGTACTCTTTTCCTCGATGAGGTGGCGGACCTTTCGCTCTCGCTGCAAGCGAAGCTTCTGCGAGTGGTTCAGGAGCGCGAGTTCGAACGGCTTGGCGGTCGCGAGAGGATTCCCGTCGACATCCACCTGGTGACTGCCACCAATCGTGATCTCGAAGCGATGGTTGAAAAGGGCGAATTTCGGCGCGATCTGTATTATCGCCTCAGGGTTGTGGTGGTTGAGGTACCCACTCTTCGCACTCGTCGAGCGGATATTCCACTCCTCGCACGACATTTCCTCGAGCTTTACGGCGAACGCTTTGGGCGCCCTGGCCTCTCCCTCTCGCGCGAGGCCCTGGCGGCTCTGATGACCCACCCGTTTCCGGGCAACGTTCGTGAGCTCGAAAACGCAATCCAGGCAGCCATCGCCCTCGCGCCCGAGGAAACCATAACCGTCGAAGACCTTCGGCTCGAGGTCGAAAGCAGCCAGGACCCGAGCTCCGGCGGCCTCATCAGCCTCGGCGAAGTCGAACGGCGCCACATCGAAAACGTCCTCCGTGCGGTGGACGGCAACCGCCAGGAGGCCGCGCGCATCCTCGGCATTGACCGCACAACTCTCTATCGCAAGTTGCAGCGTTTTGCATCTTATGATGCAGAAAGCATCAATTAGAATAAACTCCCTACTATGAATAATTAAAACGAATCACGCATACCTCTTCATACATTAAGTTGCAATAAGCATCATCTAGGGTCTCAATTCCCCGGCCCTCACGATGGCATAGTTCTTGCCATTGTCATGGCCGGAGGTTGTTTGATGAGGTCACTGGCAATCCAGCGATATTCGGCGGCTGCGGCAATCGCAGCTCTCGCCGTCACCATGGCACAGACGCTGACCCTCAACATTGCCTTCCCAATTCAACAGATCCAACTTGCGTGGACCCTGACGCGAGTTCTGCTACAGTTGTAGGCTCATCATGGAGGTGGTGTTGCACCTTCCGGTGGTGCCCAACGTGGAGTTGGTGGCTGCGAAAGCCGTAGAGACCCTGGGCGGCGCGCTCGGTATGCATCAAACCCACATTGAGGCCGCAAGTGTCGCCATGGTAGAGGCTTGCCTGAACGCCATGGAACACGGTGGAGGACCGTTTACGGTCCGCCTGCGGAGCGACAATCAAGAGTCGAGGCCCTGCCTTGTGATCGAGGTCGAGGATCACGGTGAAGGCTTCGATCCGGCAACGGCACCGAAGAACAGTGCGTCGCGGGTCCATGGGAGTACGATGAAGCGAGGCTGGGGCCTGACATTGATCCGCGAGTTAATGGACGAGGTGCAGATCCGATCGGGACCTGGAATGACCCAGGTCTCAATGCGCAAGTACGTGGAGAGAGCACCATGAACGAAGAGCGGATCAAAATTTCGCAGGATCTCCTTTCTGACGGTTTCGGTCTCATCGCCGCGTCGGGATACATCAATAACGAGGGTGGACAGGCGATCGCCGATGCGGCAAACAAGCTGATGGGCCAGGGCTGTAAAACCCTGCTCATCGATCTTGACGGGACTCGCATCATCAACTCGATCGGCGTATCGATTCTGCTCGAGATTCTCGAGAAGCTGATGGACGAAAAGGGCCAGCTCGCCTTCTGCAACCTGACGCCTACGATCTCGAAGACCTTTGAGATCATGGGCCTGGTGCAGTACGCATCCGTGTATTCGGATCGCGAGGCGGCTCAATCTGCGATCGCAGGAGATGCCTCTGTCTGATTTACTGCGCCTGGCGGATGTCGCGCTCAGCGGTCACGCCGGCCCCGACCTTCCCGAGGAGATCCTTCGGGTGGTGGTCGAGGAGACAGGATCGCGAGCCGGGGTCCTGAAGAAAAACGATGAAGCAATTGCCCGTTGGCCGCGAACCGTTTCCGCACAGGTCGAGGAAGCTACCGAAGGCTGGAGCGAGATTCCGTTTGGTGGGGACGAGGGGCAGTGGTGTCTGCGGCTTCTCCATCTGGATCGGCTCGACGAGTCGGCTCTCGACGCAACCCGGATCGGCCTTCGGGCATGGCAGCTCCGAGAGGAGCTCAAACGCAGCCGTTTCGATGAGCGATTCCACCTTTGGGAGCTCGAAGCGATTCGTTCCATCGCGACCGGCATCGGCGGCATCCTCGACACCGAAATTCTGGCCGAGGAGCTGATCAGCCACCTCGTTGCCCTGCTCGGGGTCCGTTCGGCCCATCTCTATTTTGGTGATTCGCCACTATCCGCCTCCATCGTCGGGGGCTTCGGAACGGCCCGCCTCGAGCAAAAAGATATAGAACCCGCCTGGCATCAGGGAATCTACACCGACGACCTTGTTGCGATTCCTCTAAAGACCGGTGCCGGCACTCTCGGAATTTTGGTTGCGAGCGACAAGGAGGCCCGAGCAGGCACCGAACCCTTTGCAGCCAACGACGTGCGTCTGCTCGAGCTTTTCGCGGTCCAGGTCACCGTCGCGATGGAGTACGCAAGACTGACACAGGAGTCCCTCGAGCGCGAGCGCCTCAAACGCGAACTCGAGATGGCGGCGGTGATCCAATCTCACCTTCACCCGAAGAAATTCCCGGATCTCGAGGGATATCGCCTTGCAGTCCGTTCTTCGTCGAGCCGTCAGGTGGCAGGCGACACCTACGACGTTTTGATCCGGGACAATGTACTGATTGCCACAGTCACCGACGTTTCCGGGAAAGGTGTGGGGGCCGGCATGATCGCTTCCGGCGTCCACGCCGGAGTTCGTTTGATGGCCGGTGGATCCAGCGACCTTTCGGAGGTCGCCGGTCGCATCAACTCGTATCTCTCCGGGGCCACGGCCGACAATCGATTCGCCACCTTTGCCATGGTCAGTATCGATCCCGAAGGTGGGCTCCGAGCGGTCAATGCCGGCCACCTTCCGGTGCTTATTCGACGTCGAGATGGAACGATCGAAGAGATCAACAGCAGTGGGCTGCCGCTCGGAATTCTCGAAATGGCGAGTTATTCAGAGTCGGTCGCCAGGATCGAACCGGGTGAGCTGGTGGCCCTCTTCACCGATGGCCTCACCGAAGCCGAGGACTCAAACGAAGAGGAGTTCGGTGTGAAGCGCGTAGCCAAGGTCACCACCGAGCTCGCAGAGCCGACTGCCGAGAAGTTATGTGATGCCATTCTCGAAGCCGTCGAGACCTTCACCGATGGCGCCACGCTGCATGATGACGCAACGTTATTGGTCGTCGAGCGCTTGCAGAACGACCGCTGAATTCAACACGTTCGACTATCTTCCACGCGCCCTTTTTGAACCGTTAAGAACGCTAAGATCGCAAAGAAGAACATCTGGGTTCATCGCAGGTTCTAGCCCGCGTAACTCACCAACCTCTGCTGCGGGCGCCGATGTCCCCTGCCCACCCGTTTCTCCCCGCAGATCACGCAGATTGACGCAGATAACATCAAAATCGGTCCGGGTCTTCATCTGCGTCATCTGCGTCATCTGCGGGCAAAAAGATATGGCGCTTTGGGGAGCGTCCACGACCCGGGGTTGTTTGAGTCCGCCGTTTTCACTAACCCTCGTAGAGGCCCTCGATGAGGTCGAGGTACTTTTTCTCCACCACACGTCGTTTGACCTTCAGGGTCGGCGTCAGGGTCCCGTCTTCGATAGACAGCATGAGAGGCAACACGCTGTGTTTTTTGATCTGCTCGTAGCTCGCGAGATTTTCGTTGGTGTTCTCAACGACGGCAGCGAACGCTTCCACCAGCTTCGGGTGACGAGTGATCTCCTCGGTCGACGTAAAGGAAATTCCTTCGTTTTCGGCCCACGCCTCGAGCGCCTCGGTGTTGGGTGAGAGCAACACCACAAGGAAGGGCCGGCGGTCACCAATGATGACCGCGTTGTCGACCAGCCCCGAGCGTTTGAGTTCGGCCTCGATCGGCTGCGGTGCGATGTTCTTGCCACCGGCGGTGACAATCAGGTCCTTCTTTCGGTCGGTGATACGGATGAATCCATCCCCGTCGATCTCAGCGATGTCTCCAGTGAGGAAGAAGCCGTCGGAGTCAAAGACCTCGGCCGTCTTTTCGGGGAGGTTCCAGTAGCCCTTCATAACAGATGGTCCCTTCACGCAAAGCTCGCCGTCCTCGGCGATCTTTGCCTCGACATTGGAAATGGCCTGCCCGACGGTGCCGAGTCGGCTTCTACCGCCCGCGAAGCCATTGACCGAGATCACCGGTGAAGTCTCGGTGAGTCCGTATCCCTCGAGGATCCGAATGCCGATCGAGTGAAAGAATTCATTGGTAAACAACGGAAGAGGCGCCCCGCCGGAGACACAGAAGCGCAATCTCCCGCCGAGGGCTTCGCGAACCTTTGACAGCACCAGCCTGTTCGCGAGTGCGTACGAAATTCCTCCGGGCTCCTTGCCAGCGATCTGAAGGGGGTAGTTCTTTCGGCCGACCCCGAGCGCCCAATTGAAGAGGGCGCGGCGGATCGGCGGTGCGTTGTTCACCTTGTCCATGACCTTGTCATAGACCTTTTCGTAGATCCGGGGAACGCTCGCAAAGACGGTGGGCTTGATGGTGGCCACCAGATCGCCTACGTGGTAAACGGAGCAGTAGGCCTTGGTGACGCCGCGGTACATATAGAGGTAGCCCAGCATCCTTTCGAAGACGTGACAGAGGGGCAGAAACTCGAGGCAGAAATCTTCAGGACTGACAGAAGCGCGCTCAGCGGATGGCAGGACGTTTTGTACGAGGTTTTCGTGGGTGAGGGTGACGCCCTTGGGGTTACCCGTCGTGCCGGACGTGTATATCAGGGTCAGGACATCTTCAGCGCCAATCTTCTCGGCGCGCTGCCAGAAGAGATCTCCTGCGTCGCCCGACTGACCCGAGTCGACGACCTCTGCGAGCGGCAGCACGCCGGCGGCACACGGGCCCTCGATCTGGATCAAATGTGTGAGATCGGGGCATTCGTTACGGATCTGAAGGAACTTCGCCATCTGGTCGGCGTTTTCAGCGATCGCAACCTTGGAACCCGAGTCCTTGATCTGGTACGAAATCTGGGCTGGAGTCAGAGTTCCGTAGACCGGAACGTCGGCGGCCCCGAGATCGACAGTGGCAAGGTCGACCATGTGCCACTCCGGCCGGTTGTCGGTGAGCAACATCACGCGGTCGCCACGACCGACACCGAGCTTCTCCAGACCTCCCGCGAGGCCGGCGGTACGGCCGAAAAACTCGGAGGTGCTCAGAGTGGTGTAACCATCAAGAGTGTAATGGAAGTAGTGCTCTTCTTTTGAGCTTTCAAATTCGTGGCGGTACAGATCGAGGATGTTTTTCTCGGTCATAGTTGTTTCCCCCCGTGATGGCTACAGGGCGCGATACCGTCCGTGAGCATGCGGACGAGCGGCCGGTGGTGGCGCAGTAAATCTCCAGGACGGTCGGCCAACAGCCAGCTCGTAACGAGCTCATCGACAGCTCCGAAGACCAGATTGGTTGCGAGTCCGGGACTGATGTCTCCTCGGAACACACCCAACTCTTGGCCCTCCACAATGATGTCGCGCACCCGATTCAAATACTCGCCGAGTTTACCACGGGTAAAGAGGCTCATGAATCGACGCGAATGACGGGTTTCAATCTGCAAAACGTTGGCTAAAGCATGGTCGCGACCGACGGTTTCCAGGTGGAGGCGGATCATGACACTCAGCTTCTCGATGGGATCTTCTATGGCCGCGATTTCCGTGTCGAGTCGCTCGATGAACCGGCCCAGGACATCGTCAAAGATCGACATCAACAGATGCTCTTTGCCCTCGAAGTAGAGATACAACGTGCCGTCCGCCACCTTCGCCTCCGAGGCGACATCGGTCATCCTCGCGGCAAAGTAGCCTTTCGAAGCGAAGACCTCGATCGCGGCCCGCAGGATCCGGTTCCGCTTTTGCTCACGCGACGTCAGCTCGCGACTCTTTTCGCTCTCCGGCATGCTGCCTCCAAATGAATGAACCGTCATTCATAGTCTACCTTTCTCTGTCGCGAATGCACTCCCACGACCGCGATGAACTTCCGCAGCACCGATGTGATTGAAAAATGACTTTTAGTCATTTATAAATGACCTATGGTCATAACGGAGAAAGATTGCTTTGAGTGAACGCCGCGCCACCAATCCCAGCGCAAAGGAGGCTCGCGGCCAACAGATGTTGGTTGCCACAGCCGAACTGCTCGAGAGATGGTCCTACTCGGACATCACGATGGATCGGATTGCACACCGGGCGGGTGTCGCCAAAGGGACCCTCTATCTCTACTTCCGCACCAAGGAGGCGCTCTTTCTGTCGCTGTACGAGGAACGACTCGGCGCCTGGTATACGGAGCTGCAGGCCCTGGCAGATTACGGTGCAGGCACCGTCGAGCCGGCAGCCGCAGCTCGGGCCATCGCCTCGACCCTCGCTGCGCGGCCCATCCTGATCCACCTCCACGGGCTCCTCCACTCCACTCTTGGTCACAATGTCGACTTTAGAACCACAGCCGCTTTCAGGCGCCGACAACACGGCAGAATCTCGACTTTGGCGTCAGCCCTCGCGAAGCGAATCGAAAACCTTTCCGACTCCCAGGCCCTTCGGTTCCTTGTTCAGCTCGAGGCGGTGGTGGGAGGTTTGTCATGGGCGGCCTTCCCGCCTCCACCGCTTCAAAAGGCATTCGACAATTCTGAGCTCGAAGTTTTTCAAATCAACTTCGAGGATGAGCTGAGGGAGATCGTGACCGCGTTGCTCAGAGTATGAGGAGCCACCTTTAGCATTGTTGGCCTCAGCGATGGAGTGACTTCGTCAACGAACCTCCAACAATGCAAAAGATGGCACCTGGCGCTCCTATGTGGAACGTGCTTTTCTCCCAGCGCGTTTGGAGCTCTGGGTGGGTGGGTGGATCGAGTATCGAGAGACGAGTATCGAGTATCGGGTGGGCGGGCGGTCGCTACTCCGCCAGTCGGATCCCCTTGTCGTTTTTCGCCAGCTCGATCTCGTGCGGCAGATAGCGCCCCTCGAGCCACACGATCCACTGTCGCCGAAGGCCCTTGAGCAAACGCTGAGAGGCCTTATTGAGGCCCCCAATTCCAGTCACGGTTTCGGCCTTCCCCCAGGGTTCCGGCGGGAGATCACGTACCGGCGACCACACTACGAGAGGCACGCGGAGGGCCCGCAAGTATTCGCGCACCGCCGGCGAATGATATCCGCTGTGGCCCACGACGTCGTCACCAATGACCAGTACCACGGCTCTCGGGCAGCCGTCAGCCGCGGCGCGAAGTCCTGCCAGGGCCACCGCCTCCGACAACCGCTGACCATGTACCGTAGCCATCGGACTGACGATATGAGTCGATAGCCAGGGCAGGCCCCAGCGTTTGACGCTGAACGGCTGAAGGATGGGAAATAGCGAGAGGCCGCGCGAATCTGTGGGGTTGGGTACAAGCAGATAAAACCTGTCCTTCTGCGGTGAAATCTCCTCGATCCACGCGGTCTCCTCCGCCTTCCTCATGAGCTCCTTCATGTAGACCTGCCGAGACGCCATATCTCGACGATCTATCGCGCGCCCGGTACTCCGCAGGGCAGGCCACACCCCGTGATCCCTCACCATATAAACTCTGGCACCCGGGCGTTCTACGGCAGCCACCCGCACGGCTATACCACGGGCGCTGAGCAATCCCTGGAACTCTCCGGCCGTCAATTCTCGGTTCTTGTCCAATATCACCGGCACTGCGGTCAACTCAGTGGCCACCATGCCTCCATAGGCACCGCCGAACGTGATATCCCTCCGAGCGGTAACTCCCTCTGGAAAATATCCCTCGGCGCTGACGATGTGGATTCGACTGGAATCGTAGGAGGGCAGCGGGAACCGTCCATGACCGTCTCCACGCAACATGAGGCCGTCAAACGTGACGAAGATGGCGAGGGGTTCGAGTCGCTCAGCGCTCTCGGCGATCACCCGCAACGCTGTCGGCGCTTCGGGGGATTCGCCTTCAAAAACGATCTCGACCTCGGCATTGGCGCGCGGCAGATTGACGAGCTGAACGGCGCGCCCGAGCTCCCGACCCGTTTCGTCCCGTGCCACCGCCACCAACTCATGAGGACGTAGACGGTCACCAAAGTCACACTCGACTTCCCACTCCGGCTCGATCGCGACGCCGATGCCCTCGCCATCGAGGAAGATCTCGACCGACGCCACCCCCGGGTCGACCGCCACCTTCACCGGATGAACATCCGTCATCAACCACAGGAAGAGGGAGAGAAATGTCACCATTGTTTCGCCCGCATACCTCGTCAATCGTACGCCGATTCCTCCAGTTGGGTTTCACCCCCGTTCGACCAGCTCCGCGCACCCTGATTGACAGGCATGGAGGACGCCCTTACGGTGAAGAGCCGCAGAGAATCGAGGAGACCATAGAGTGACCGAGAAAACACCGATTTGGCGACAATTCCCGCAGTCCTTCTGGATCGCGAACCTGATGGAAAACTTCGAGCGCATGGGGTGGTACGGCTTTTACGCCGTCTCCACGCTCTATCTCACCAACAGCGTCGCTTCCGGCGGTCTCGGTTTCACGTCCCAGGACCGAGGCGTGATCCAGGGTCTGGCGACCTTTTTCCTGTATCTCTTCCCAGCGGTCTTCGGCGCAATGGCCGATCGATTCGGCTATAAACGGATGTTCCTGTCATCGGTGGTCGTGATGGCGCCGGCCTACATCCTGCTTGCGGCCCCACGCACATTCTGGGGCTTCCTCGGTGTGTACTTCCTGGTCGCCGTCGGCCACGGCATGTTCAAGCCGGTTGTGATCTCGACAGTGGTCAAGACGACCACCGAGGAGAACGGTTCAATCGGCTTCGGCATCTTCTATATGGTGGTCAACATCGGCGGTTTCATCGGACCAATCGTCGCCGGCGTCGTGCGGGGATGGGATTGGAAATATGTCTTCTGGGCTTCTGCGGGCTGGATCCTGGTCATGGGTCTGACCTGCCTCGCCTTATACCGTGAGCCGCCGCGAGACGCCGAAGCGGAGAGTAAGCGCAGTCTCCGCGAAGTTTTTTCCGGTATGACTGAGGTCGTCGGCAACGTCCGGTTTTTCCTGCTCATCGCGGGCCTGCTGGTAATGCTGGTGATGGGTTCCAAGTGGTGGAACTTCTCCTTCGTGGCCACCTTGTCCGGGGCGTGGCTGGTTTTCAATCTGCTTCTCGACGTGGTTCTTCGAGCGACTGACAGGGACCAGACCGCGCCGTGGCCTCTGCAACCGATGCAGGTCGGCGAAGGCCGTTATCTGGTGTTCCTACTCCTGATGGCTGGTTTCTGGACTTCCTTCAACCAGATCTTCATGACCCTGCCCGAGTACATCCGCGATTACGTCGACACCTCGGATCTGATGGCCGCTCTGATCAACACCGCCGGCGCGTTCGGCGCCGACATTACGAACTGGAGCAGAGCGCTACTCGAAAACGGCCAGATTAAGCCCGAGTACATCGTCAACCTCAATGCCTTCGGGATCATTTGTTTTCAGCTTCTGATCGCGTACCTGGTACGCAAGCGGTCTCCCCTCACGAGCATCATTCTCGGTGTAGCGGTGACCGTCGTCAGCTTCCTCATTTACCTCGCCGGCGCCACCGGTTGGGTCGTGGTCACGGCCATCTTCGTCTTTTCAATCGGCGAGATGCTCGCCAGTCCACGTTCCAAGGAGTACGCAGGACGTATCGCCCCCCCCGAAAAAGTCGGTATGTACATGGGGTATTTTTACTGGTGCGTCGCTCTCGGAAATCTCTTCGGCGGCCTCCTCTCGGGAGTCGCCTACCAACACTTCGGACCGCACGGGGTCGACCGTCCCGGTGCCATGTGGGTGCTTTTCGCGGTGCTGGCCGTCACAACTGCAATTGGACTCATTGTGTATAACAGAGTTGCGGTTCCTTCGGCCGCGAGGGGAGAGAGCGCATGAAGACCATCGTGACCCGACTTATCGTGATCGTCATCCTGGTGGCCGCCGGGTGGTGGTTGTGGTCCAACCGCGATCGGGTCGCGGTCCTCTCCAACAACAATGTCAGGATCCGAGGCGATTGGCACAAGGTCGAAATGGATTTCGCCAACCTCGATACCTACTCCTTCTCCGAGACATTCATCAGCATCCATGGTGAGGAGTGGGCATCTTACAAGCTGCTCAGTCGTTCGCGAATCGAGATCAACACCGTCAACAATGTGATCATCTACGAGCTCGACTTCCCGGACGATGAGAACATGGTGTGGTCGACCCGCAAAGGTGACAAACTGATACCGAAGGTGCGTTGGCGTCGTTGAGCGCGACGCCGACTACCTCGCCCACTTCCGTCGCGGGGGCGAGAAACTGTCGTGATATGTGGTCATTTCGACCAGGAGCTCAATCTACAATTAGATGATGAAGGGAGCCGGCACGATCACGTTGGCCGCTGGCGGGTTGCCGGTTTTGGTGGCCTGGTTGGTCGGCCTCTCAGGGCTGCCCGTCGCCCAGCGCCCGATCACCAACGTCCTTGCCGAGGTGCTGGCGATGCTACTGCTGGTTCTCGGCTGGAGATTCCGTCGCGGTCGCCTGGTGATCGCCGCCGTGGCACTCGCGCTCGCCAACTTCCTGGTCCGGGGACCCCTGGCCGATGCCCCATCGGAAGCCGGACTTGCCACGCTTGCCATTCTGTTGCCGATCACTCTGGCCGTTCTTTCTCTGTTGCCCGAGCGCCCAATCAATCATCCCATGATCCTCGCCCTCCTTGGGGCGGTCGCTATTCAGAGCTGGTTGATCGCCGCCATCGGCAGGACCCAACCGTCGATCCGCGACGGCGGATTGATGGCTGGCATCAACGAGCTCTTCACGTCTCCCGACCTCGGCCGCCTGGTTTTTCTCATCGCCGGTGCATTCATCGCCCTCGCCTACGCAGCCCGCCACAGCACCTTCGAGGGATCATTGCTCTGGGTCACGGCGGCCTCGGCTCTCGCCCTCCTCGACTGGCAAGGCCCCCACGCCGCAACGCTCGCCTTCGCGGCGGCGCAGCTCGTGCTGCTTATCGGCCTGGTAGAAGACTCCTATCGGCTCGCATATCACGACGAACTCACTGGCCTCCCAGGGCGGCGCGCCCTCGAGGAGGCGCTCGACACGCTCGATGGCAACTACACGATCGCGATGATCGACGTCGATCACTTCAAGCGCTTCAACGATCGCCATGGCCATGCAGCCGGCGACCAGGCCTTGCGCATGATTGCTGCTGAGCTGCAAAATGTCGGCGGTGGCGGCAAGGCTTACCGTTACGGTGGCGAAGAATTTACGATTTTCTTTCCAGGGATCACTCCGAACGAAGCGAGCGAGCATCTTGATTCGGTCTGTACTGCAATCGCCGATCGCCGATTTGCCATCCGCTCTTCCAGCCGTCCTCGCAAAAAACCCGACCCACCGCGCAAGTCGTCGCGGCCCCCGAGATTGATCAGCGTCTCAGTGAGCATCGGCTTCGCCGGTCCGTCTGCCCGCACCGGCGACAGTAACGCCGTCCTGCGCGCCGCAGATCGAGCGTTGTACAGAGCCAAGAACAAGGGCAGAAATCGGGTGATAAGGTATGGAGCCAGGAGCACCTGACATCACAGGTCGGGTTATTCGTTCCCCCACCCACCCGTTTGCCCGCAGATCACGCAGATTGACGCAGATGACAGCACAAAGGGGTCAGTATCTTTATCTGCGTTATCTGCGCCATCCGCGGGCAAACAAAATGTCGTTTCGTCCTGCGTGATTGATCCGGTGATGAGTAATCCTTGAAACTCTGGCTGCGCAAAAAGGACATTGAAGTTGTCGCTGGCAGACCCCGGGACACCCACCTCCACAGGAGCAGCTACGAATTTGGCGGGTGGCTTAACACTAATTTCGTAGAAACATCGCAGCAATCAAGGTCAACGCGACCAGAGAATTCGTTGCCAAATTCCACACCACATTTGCGCCGAGTGCGGGAATCGGCACCGGCTCAGAGGGATCACTCGCGGCCCACTGCACCGGTTTCGCCAGCAGAAGCGACGGCAGGACCGCCACCAGGCACAGCGCAGGCAGCGCACCAAGAATGACCGCGACGATGAGTGCTGCCGGTGTCGCGATGCCCGCGACCACATAGATCCACGCCGCAGTTTTGCGCCCCAGTAGAATGACCAGGTTGCGTCGCCCGCCCCCTCGATCCGCCTTCTCGTCGGGGAACTCGTTCAAAAGAAGAAGATTGAAGGTCATGAAGAATGCTGGGATCGAGGCCGCAGCAGCAGCGTCGCTCCAGCCGCCGCCCTGCACCAATGCTGCACCGACTACCGGGCCGGCGCCAAGCCCGAATCCGGCTGCGATCTCCCCGACACCGATCCGCGCCAGTACATCCGTATAGGTCAAAACGGACACCGCCCCGGCAAGCATGATTGGCAGTAGAAACCACCCAACCTTCCACAGAAACCACAGCCCGATCGTCAGGCCGACACCGGAACATACGAGACCGAAGACCAACGCAGCCTTCGTACCCATGCCGCCGGCCGGCAGCGTTCCGCTGCCCCCGGAGAACGGGGTGCGTTCGGTTTCGAGATCAATGCCGGTACGCATGTCGCTCCACTCGTTGAGAATGTTGACCGCCATGTGGAGCACAACCAGGCCAATCAGGGCGAGCAGGGTCCGCACCCAGGAAAACACACCGTCCCAGGCTGCGGCCGCGGCGCCGGCGGCCACCAGGGTCGGTGGGAGCAATAGGAAGGGCGCGCGGGCTACGCTTGCGTACTGTCTCACGCCGGCCATCATTCACCCACCTCTCCGTCGTCAACCCCTTCAACCGCGGGAATCTCTGCAGGAACGCAGTCTGGGCCAAAGGCCAGCCAACGCCGGTTTTCCATCAGCGGTAGCACGCCGGAGGCTTCAATGGCATCGCCGAGGTCCCGACTCTTCGTGCTGAGCAGAAAGATTTGTTGCCCGCCGCAATCCGAGACCGAGCGTTCTGCTGTCGCCATGGGGCGCAACAGACCTTCATCGTCGAGAAAGATCTCCGCGTTGCGGAGTATGTAGTTGCTACGGAGTTCATCGCCATCAGTCGTCGCCACCGGGATCGGCCGCTCGAGATAGAACGAGACCCCGGACGCATAGGACTCGATCCATAAGAGCTCCGTATCCGGGGCGAGATGTTTATTTATTTCCAACGCCAATCCACGCGCCGAGCGGTCGGCCGCCACCGCCTCCAACAAACCGGCGCTGACCACCGGAAACGCCATCAGCGGCAACGCCAGACCAATCACCGCGAGTTGCCGCCGACGGGAGGCGCCAAACCATGCGATGACGGTCCCGACCAGCGCCGCGATGCCAAACCCGATGGCGGTCCGCACCGCGACATCCGTCGACACTCTGTCAGTATCGAGGCCCGGCACGCCGAGGGCGGCCACGGTCAACATCGCCAACCCCAGAATTCCCCAGGTCGCGCCGGCAACGCGCACACCCATCGGGCGAGCTTTCCACCGGCTCGCGACCAGCAACGCCACCACCGGAACCAGCGGCAACATGTACTGCTCCTGTTTGCCACGAGAGAGCGAGAAGAAAATGAGCGGCACCACAAGCCACAGCAGAAGATACAGGCGAAGCCCGCGATCGGTCGAATCTCCCGGAGTGTTCTTCGATCTGAAATTCGACAAAGCTACGATCGACCATGGAAAGGTCCCCACCAACAGAACAGGCAGGAAGAACCAGACGGGCTCGGTGCGGCGAAGCTCGTCAGTTGTCATCCGTGCCCAGGTCTCGGTGACAACGACGTAATGAAGAAAGTTAGGGATTTCACGAGACACTGCCCAGACCCACGGCAGGGCGACAGCGAACATCAGCACCGGACCGAGCGGGTGCCACACTGAAAGTGAGGTACGGCGCCAGATGGCGTAAGGCGTGGCCACCAGCAGCGGCACTGCGAATGCCACCGGCCCTTTGGTCAACACCCCCAGGCCCATCGCCACCCACGCGATCAGAGTCCACGAGAACCACGGCCAACGAATCGGTGCTTCCGAAGGACTCGATGTCCGGTTTTCAACAGCGAAGAAAAAACAGACCAGCGCGAGCACGACGAAGAAGCTCAGCATCGTATCCATGATCACGATCCGCGACAAACCCAGCGCAAGAGGTGCTGTCGCGGTCGCGGTTGCGGCAACTACCGCCGCGTCTCGGCCCCAAAAACGAAGGGCGAACCATCCCGTGAGGGCCGCCGTCGCCAAACCGAGCAGCAGTGATGCCAGCCGCGCTGCAAACTCGTTGACCCCGAAGACCTCGATGGAGGCAGCCACCGCAGCAAAAAACAGGACCGGTTTGTCGAGGTAAGGGAGGCCATTGAGATGAGGGAGGACATAGTTGTTGGTGGCGGCCATCTCGCGCGCGACCTCGGCATTACGGCCCTCGTCGGGTTCGATCAGGCCGTAACCGCCGATGCCGTAGCCGACAGTCAGCACTACCATCAGCAGCCAGATGACGAGCGCCGGTCTCGAAAAATTACCGGCGGACGAGTGCAACGACATGTCTATTCTTGAAGAATTCACGGGGTCAATTTACATCAGTCGCGAGTCGGCAGGCGGTGCGGCTCTATCTGGACCACGGCGTCGTTGACGTTCGGTCCTTCCTCGAGAAGCTTGCGACGGACTGCAACCGCAATGACATGGCCCGCAGCGACACTGAGCCCGCCGTCGACCTCGACGTGCAAGTCCACCGCGAGATCCGCACCGACAAATCGGGTGCGCACCGCGTGCGCAGCTTCCACACCATCGACCCGCAACGCGAGCTCCTCGATGCGCCTACGGTCGGCGGCGGGCGCCCCGGCATCGATCAGCTGATCGATGGACGGCCGAAGGATGCGCCACGATGCCTGGAGAATCAGCAGGCAAACCACTACCGCGCCGACCCGATCGACCACCGCCCATTCGGGGTCGATCAAGGTCACCGCTACGGCCACCGCCGCCGGAATCGAGGAGATGGCGTCCGAACGGTGGTGCCATGCGTTAGCGACCAGCGCCGGCGAGCGCACCTCGCGCCCCACCCTTGCAGTCCACCGATACAGGATTTCCTTGACGACGATGGATATCAACGCCACAACCAACGCAATTCCAGTAGGAGCGGCCTCCGGGCCGTGGCGCAGGCCACGAATTGCCTGCGTACCCCCGCCAATCGCGACAGCGCCAATGGCGAGGCCGATCACAACCGTGATCAAGGTTTCGATGCGCCCGTGACCGTGCGGGTGGTCCTCATCGGCCGGTGCCGTCCAGTAGCGGACCCCAAGAATCACAGCGATATCGGTGACCGAATCGGTGAGGCTGTGGAGGGCGTCGGCGAGCACCGCCTGGCTGTGGCCCAGGATGCCGGCGGCCGCCTTGGCAGCGGCCAGCACGAGGTTGCAGAGCAGGCCCACCCAGCCAACGCGGCTGACCCTCGAGGTCGCCGACGTCATCGTCCGCCCTTGCATCCCCTTATTCTAACAATTGTCGCAGATCGATTACTCGTTCCGCGCCAGATCCAACACCTCTACCGAGTCGCCGACACGAATCAAGCCGCGACCCTCGTGCACCAGATTCTGGCCGAAGAGAACCTGACCGTCCACTGTGCGGTACGTCGAGAGGGTTCGCAGCGGCTCCCGCTTCCGTTCACCGGTTGCCTGATCGACGGTGGTGATTACGCACCGGGCGCAAGGCTTGGCGAACCTGAATCCCACCTCGCCAATACGGATCCGGTTCCAACCATCCTCGGCGTGAGGCTGGCACCCGTCGACGACGATGTTGGGTCGGAATCTATCCATCGGAACGGGCAGCGAGAGCCGCCGATTGAGCCCGTCGAGAGAGGCCGCGGAAAGGAGTAAAAAGGGGAAGCCATCGGCGAACGACACATGGTCGCCGGGCTCGGCCGTCGAAGATCCGAGGGGACGCGCATTGTCGCTTGCCATGCGGACCAACCGAGCTGAAATGCCGAGGCACCTGGAGAACCACCCCGCCGCCTCATCTCCCTCGTCAATCGCTGCGCACTCATCGTCCCAAATCTGAACCCGGCTGGCCGGACCGACTGCTCCGTCAAACCCCACCTCAAGAGACGATAACCCCGGCGCCTCGAGACGGAGCAGATCTCCTTCAATTTGCACACGAACCAGGGCCAATTGATGGTGCTCGCGCTGGCTGAGGAATCTCCCGTCGTCACCGATCAACATCCACCGCCGGTCCAGCTCGAAGCCAGTGGTGCCGACTGTTGCCAGGTTGACCTCGACTCCACGACAGGACTTGATCGGGTAGATGACGAGTCGGCTAACCCGAATCAACTCGGGTCCTCCGAGTACCTGTCGACGGCACCGGCCATGGTCGTACGCGCGGGGTAACTCCCGAGCACCCGCAGGTAGGGACACTCGCGGCGCAGCTCGGCGATGGCCAAGGCCGCATTGTCAGATTCCACCGATCCTTCGATGTCGGCATAGAAGAGGTACTCCCATGGCCGCCTCGGAACCGGGCGGGATTCGAGCTTGGTCAGATTGACACTGTGCTTGGCCAGCAGCTGGAGACAGTGGGCGAGCGCTCCCTCACGATGAGGCGTCGTGAAGACCAGGGAGGTTTTAGCAGGTATCCTCGGGTCGAGCTCAATTTCGAGGCCCGAAATCACGACGAAACGGGTCCAGTTCTCCTCCTGATCTGCGATAGCTTCGCGAATGACCGTGAGGCCGTACATCTCGCCCGCTTCAGCGCTGGCGATGGCGGCCTGCGAGAGATCGTCGGAGTCGCTTACCTCTTTGGCAGACGCCGCGGTGTCCACAAAGGCCACCAGCTCGACATCTTCGAGCGAGCCGAGGAATCGCGTGCACTGGGCCAACGCCTGTGGGTGCGAGAGCACGCGGCGCAGGTTCTCCTCCCTGGCGCCGGCAAGGCCGAGCAGGTGGTGGCGCACATGCAGCACCTCCTCACCGACGATCGCAAGCGCGGTCTGGCGGAGCAGATCATAGGTCTGGTTGATCGAACCGGCGGTGGTGTTCTCCACCGGAAGGAAAGCGTAGCCAACCTCGCCGCTCTCGGCCATCGCCAGCGCCTCGGCAAAGGTGTCGGTGCCGACGAACTCCATACCCTCGGACCGCACCGCAAAGTACTTACGAGCGGCCAACTGACTGTAGGAACCATCGATACCCTGGAAGGCGACCCGGAGGGCGCCCCGCGCAGAGCGTTCAACTTGCTCCCTTTTGAGCAACGCCTCTTCCTGTGCCTTGAGCGACATCGCGATAATCTCTCGATAGATCTCGTGGGTGCGGAATTCATCCAGCCCGAGCTCACGGGCCCAACCATCGATCCGTTCCAAAAGCTCGGACTCCCGGTCATGATCACGGAGAAACGAAAGACCCTGTGCTTTGACTCGGGCAATCTCTGCCACCGTTTGCAGCCGGTCGCCAAGTACCTCGAGTAGACGCCGGTCTACTTGATCGAGCTTGCCACGCAGTTTCTCAAGATCATCCATGGGCGTCATTGTAAACAACGGGATAGAATTGTCGATGCAAATGGATTCCGAGATTGCCAAACTCGCCCTCGTCGTCGCCGTCTTGGCCGGCGGTCTGGCGGTGGTGCTTTTCATGCTCGTGAAAAAGGGAAGGGTGCGGGCCGAAAAACTGGGGGTTGCATTCGAACTCGGCACCTCGAAGCCCGCGGGAGTCCTCGGTAGCGCCGTGGACGGGCTCTACCGCGGCTACTCCTGCCGCTACCAGATTCAGTACCCCTCCCAATACGATCGGGGCGGCTCCATTCTGCGGATCGCGATCACCTCACCTCACCAGTGGTCCGCTGAGGTAACAAAGCCCGGAACACGGATGTTGGCGAAATTTGGCCTTCTCAAAGATTTCGAGATCGGCGACCGTGAGATGGACGAGCACTTTCGATTTACCGCGGATGAAGAGGGAAGCCTACGTTCGATTTTCGGAACCGAAACTGTTCGCGACGCGATGCACGTGCTCACCGCGAGCGAAAATTTCGAGAGTATTCGTGTGCGCCTGGAAAGGGTCGACGTCAGGTGGTCACCACGGACGCCGCGACTCGATGAAGAACCGGAAATACTGCGCACCAGGCTCGAGTTTACCGCGACCCTGATGCTCGCGTGCGGCTACCCACCCGCGGCCCAGTAGTCATGGACCGGTAACCAGTCTCCAGTGCGTGAGTCCGTGGGGGTTTTTCTATCCGTTTTCGTCTCAGCGTCCGAAAAAGCTGTGGGCCTTGCGGCTGAAGCGTTTTACGACTTTACGGCCATGAGGGCCACCCACCGACGTGGTTTACCACCAAGACACCGAGAAATCTCGTTGTATTCACACTGAAAGGCAATGTCTATCTATGCGATATGTCCAATTCATTGCAACATCTTCCCGACGTGTCAAAACAAAAAACTCGTGGTGGTCTTTGTGCCTTGGTGGTTCAAAATGGGGATCGGAGGCGTTCGGTAAACGGAACCCGAAAAAGGAAGCGAATCAAT
>Ga0224513_10000029_pt1 | contig 42350 bp, 46 predicted proteins | sample SF_May12_sed_USG_5_FD_169109 | JGI IMG/M metagenome (GOLD analysis project Ga0224513, IMG submission 169109) | Sediment microbial communities from San Francisco Bay, California, United States - SF_May12_sed_USGS_21 | ecosystem: Environmental > Aquatic > Marine > Sediment | place: USA... | reverse complement strand
TGTTTTAAATTTAAATTCTCAATTTCTACGGTTTGGCCTGCCAGTTGCTTCCATGAATATGATAACAAGTCACCATCAGCATCATGGGAGTTTGTAAATATTGTTATTGCATTAACTGATGGGAAGGTGATTTTATCTCTTCCAGCACTTACGGTAGGAGCATGATTAACTGGATTAACTATAACTTCAACAGATTCTTGACTTGAGCCTCCAAATGGATCAGAAACAGTCAGTCTAAAGTTGAGAGTTTTTGTTTCACCGTTATTGACTGAAGGGGCAAGAAAATGAGGTTCCGTAATATCATTAGCAGATAATTCTACTATTTCTCCGCCAGTTTGTTCCCAAAAGTAAGTTAAAGTATCATTATCAGGATCAACGCCAGTTCCAATAAGTGCAATCATTTGTTCTTCATCTACATTAACAGATGATTCAGCATATGAAGAATCAATAGAACTAATTGTCAATAATGAGATAATCCCAAATAATACAGCAAATATAACAGGAACTTTCACATGACTGCTGCAAATTGAACATATTTTAGTGATTCGATTCTATCATCTTCTAAAATTATCTCTCAAATTAAGATACATCAGCGAATATTCACATCCTCAAATCAGATACAAGTTTTGGTAAGTCTACACTAAACTAGTTGTTTGAAGATTCTTTAGGGCAATTACGGATATAAGGAACTTTTTGGTTGAGTTAACATGGCAAAATATGATGGTCTTTTAGGACAACCAATACTGGAGGTAGAAGAACCTGACAAAGAAGATGGAATTACTATTATCTTTAAGGACAACAGGTTTTTGTTCATCAAGGTAGTTGATGGAAAGATTGAGACCGTGTCCATCCCAGAATAGGTGAAAGATGAAATGGAAAAATTTGATCCAATCAAAATGATAGAGCTGGTAAAGGTTGAAGATCCAGATTCAGATGGCGGGTTAACTTTGATTTTTCAAGAAAACAAAACTTTGAAAATCAAAGTTGTAGATGGAAAATTAGTTTCAGAATTCATCTAAACTAATTTTTTACATGTTTTTCATAAAATCCAATAGCTAATTCTTGTACCTCAGATTGAATAGAGCCTGGTCTTTCATCTCGAATTTTTTTGATTGCTTTATCGGCGGAAAATTTCTGGTATTTTACAAAGTAACATGCTAGGATTGTTCCTGCCCTCCCCATTCCAGCTGCACAGTGAACCATTACTGCCTGATTATTTGTTATCTGTTCATGGATAAAATCTACTGCCGAGTCTATTTTGTCCATATCAGGAGCGGTAAGATCAGGGGTTGGCACATGAAGATAGTTGATATTTTGTATCCAATTATCAGGTAATGAATTCTCAGTCATTGTTACAATAGATTTTACTTTTTGATTTAGGATCCAATCAAATTCATCAAAACTTGTTGGAATACCTGAACCAGCTAATTTTTCTTCAATTAACCAAGAAAAGTTAGTAGGTTTCTTTGTAATTTTTCCATGAACTTTTCTCCAGATATTTCCAGGTTTACTCATGTTAGATATTGATATCTACTATATTTTTAGCATTACGAAACTGTATACAAATAATTTATGATGCTACTGCTCGTACAGGTGAACCTGTTGCATCTTTTATCTTTAATGGAAGAATTGTGAAATTAAATTCTTTAGATGAAATTTTATCCAAGTTTGCCAAATTCTCTACGATTAAGATATTATTTTTTGATAGAACATGATGAACACTAAATGATTTATCTTTTCCAAGATCTATACTTGGTGAATCTATTCCAACTAAATTGATCTTTTTTGATGCAAGATATTTGGCTGCGGATTTAGACAGTCCAGGATTTTCAGTAAAATAATTATTTTTTTTTAGTTTTTTTTGCCATCCGGTAAAGAAGAATACTGATGAGTTGTTAGTAATTTTACCATTATTTTTTTCAAATAAAGTAATATCTAATTTTGTTATGGCAGTATTCTTGGTTTTATGGAGTTTAATCAAAATAGCATTTCCAATTAATCTATCAAGTGAAATTTCATTGATTTTGATACCGTTTTTGATAAAATGATATGGTGCATCAATATGAGTTCCAGTGTGAGAACTTAGGAATAATAATTCAAGATTATAGCCATCCTTCTTGAGATTTGACCAGGAAATGAATTGGGGTTTTGGAGAATCAGGAAAAGTTGGGATAGATCTGGATATTGTTAGTGTAAGATCTATGGGTTTCACACAAATTTAATGCATTAGGAATTAATCAGTTTTTAAACCATGAAAAGTTAAATACTGTTTGATGAAAATTTGCATGTGCCTACTGCATATGTTCTATTAAATTCTGATTTAGGATCAGATGAATCAATCATTAATGAAGTCAAACAAATTCTTGTAGATGAGGATCTAGCCTATGAGGTTCAGGGAGTTTATGGCGTATATGATATTGTCCTGAAACTATCCTCAGATGATGCTGAAAAACTACGTGCAATCATTACTAACAAAGTCAGAAAAATCAACAAAGTTCAATCAACGCTTACTATGATGGTAATAGAAGAACAAGAAAATCTATAATTTCTTTATTGCATCAATTACCTGAAGCATTTCTGATTCAGTGTTAAAAAAGTGAGGGGAAGCTCGTACAATCTTCTTTTCCATTATTTCTCTTACAGCTAAAACGATATTTTGTTTCTCAAGCTTGTTTACTATTTCTTGTGAATCAAGTCCTTCAATGTTAAAAGATACAATACTAGTTCTATTTTTTGGATCTTCTGGCCCATACAAAATCATATTTGGAATTTTTGATAATTCTTCTCTGAAAAGATTTGACAAGTATTGGTTTTTCTCACGAATATTTTTCATGCCAAAATTTAGTAAGTAATTGGCAGATGATTCCAATCCTACTATTCCAACATAATTTCTAAAACCAGTTTGAAATTTATCTGGTAGTTCTTTGAAAGCAAGACTCGTTTCATCATAGATAATTGCTGATTCACCACCAATAGTAGTTGGTTCTAGTAGTTCACTTGATTTTCTATTACAATAGAATAAGCCCGTACCCATTGGACCACAAAGCCATTTGGAGCCATTAAATGACATAAAATTACATTTAATCTTAGATACGTCAATATCATCAATACATCCTATAGTTTGTGCACTGTCAATAAAAAACGGAATTTTATCTTGAAGGATTTTTCCAATTTCTTCTACTGGTAGTATTGCACCAGTATTATAGAGAGCATGGCTTAGAGATACTAATTTTGTATTATTATCAATATAAGATTCTAAATCATTTAATTTGAAAAAACCATTTTTATCTATTGGGAGATTTTTTATTGAAACTTTTTCTTTTAGCTTAATCCAAGGGTAAAAGTTTGAATGATGTTCATGTGCCATTCCACGAATTATAATGTTGGAATTATCTATAAAAGAGAGACCGTTAGATACAATGTTAATTCCATCAGTTGTACTTTGAGTAAGAACAATTTCATCAGGTTGGCAGGAAATAATTTTTGCAATTATTTTTCTTGTATTTTGTAGTTTTTCAATAACAAATGGTTCGGAATCCTTGGAATCAGGTCCCATTGAGTTATATGAAATTAGGAATTCTCTCATGGCCTCAATACTTTGAGAAGGCATTAGAGAAACTGATGCGTTGTTTAGATAGATTTTATCAGAATTAGGAAAATCATCTGAAATGTCTTTTGAAGCTAAATTCATTATTATATCTGTAAGACGCTAATATGATGTTGGATAAAAGTTCTGAGCAAATTTTGGATAATAATTTAACGTATATTCAAAAAGAATTTGAACAGAACATACCAAGTATAGTATTATGCTCTGAGTCTTTTCACAAAGTAGAGTTCCTTAATAGATTAATTAATTCTGTCAAAGATTCAATTATTTTCATAGATATGGATTTGCTTTATACTGGATATGTTGAATCTGGCATGATTCAAAAAAAAAATAATGTTACAATTTTTCATCCAAATAAGACAAATTGGAAAGAAAAGCTACGTGAGATCATAATCAGAATATCAAAAGAAAAATCTCTAGTTGTAATTGATTCGTTTAATGGGGTTTACAATATGTTTGATGATCTTGAATTCACTAGATTTGTTAATTCATGTATCATGTTACTTGCATCTATCGGAAAACAGACAAGATGTACTGTTGTTGTGACTACAATTGCAAGAAAAAAAGAAAATGATAGTTGGGTATTATCACCAGGAGGAAAGCAGATCATTAAATCAGGAAAAACAGGAGTTTATTTTCTAAAAAAAATTGAAAATGATCTAGTAATTAACACAATTAAAAAACCAGATCTAAACTCAAAAATATTCACTATAACCCAAGAGAGCAATTAGCCTGAATTTGATGCGATCAGATTTGAAACGCCGTTATAAAATTTGAAACGCCGTTATAACGCCATATTTTTAAGTAAATTATATTAAGACCGGATTAAGAATTAATTTCGTTATGCCAGTAGGAATTATTCCAGACATCAGCGAACAAATGTGTATCGGATGTGCACTATGTGTAGAAATCTGTACCACATTAGGACCAGATGTCCTTAGAGTAAAACCAGTTGAAGGCTGGAAGAGAGGTAAAGCATTTGTTTTCTACCCAGAAAGATGTATTTCTGATGGTGCATGCATTGGTGTATGCCCAACAAAAGCAATCTTTTGGATGAGACCAATGGACTTTACTGTTGGACAACCAGTTCCACTCTACAAGAACTCAGTCTTCGTAAAAGGTTGGACAGAATTAATCGATTAGATTAGTTCAATCATTTTTTAATTTCTTTTTATTATTTTAGATTTTAACAGCACCAGGTTTGCTTTGTGGAATATTTGGTTTTTTCTTTAACCACAAAAATGCACCAATAAACAAAACAGCTGGAACTAGAATTATGAATATCATTAATTCGTAATAAGTTGTGAGTCTTTGAGCAGGTTTTGTATGATAAGCTTCATGAGTAGTTTTTTCCGGATTATCATAAACTGCGGTAGTAAAATCAACAGACCTTTGTTCTTTGTTTTTAACATTTCCAAATACAGTAACACTTTCTTCAGCTAATAATGAAGGCGTTTGAATTCCTTCTATCCTAACTATGATTGAACCGGAATCACTAAAAACAAAATTTCTATAATCACCACCAATCTGACTCAGTCCTTTATCTCGAAAAATTTCTTGTCCATTCTGAAATATTATAAAATCATATTTCATTTCTGCAAGATTAGAGTTTGATCTAGGATCGTAGAATTGGTATACAAATTGAATTTTTTCATGAGTCTTGATAACAGGAGGATCCCATGATAAATTAACTTCTATATTTCTATCTGGAGTATATTGTAAAAGTGGAAATTTTAATTTTTTACCTGTTGCATCATGTGGAAAATCTGGAATTGCTTTTTCAATAATTACAATACCTTCCATCCAAGGATGAATTGTACAGTAATATGAGAAAGTTCCAGATTCTTCAAATATGTAAGACCATGATTCGCCTGGCATGAATCTACCACTATCAAATATTCCATCAGGGATTCCAAAATCTTTGTTATCCATCCATCCAAATCGTCCTGCACTATCTCCACTGGTTACAGTGTGGGCTTCTCGGTCATCATTGTACCAAGTAATAGTATCGCCAATGGTAACAAACATCTGAGGAGGATCATACCATACTTCTGCAGGTGTATTTAATTCAGGATTGTATGCTCCAAATGGAATATCAATGATATATTCTTCAGCATAAACAAAAGGAGTTAAGGTTAAAATTATCAATAATGATGAGAGAGCTAGAAATTTCATATGATTAAGTAGTAATTAGTTAATAAAAAACTGGAGGTTATTTTCATTAGTGAAAGTAATTATCAGTTCATAGAATGACTACAGGTATAATATACTCAAATATTAGAAGACTTGATATTCATATAAGATAAACATAGAATAAAAATGTCGATCTCATTTAATCTTAGTAAAAAACTCATTGTATTGGTAATGATCGTATCAGTTGTTGCCCTTTCAATTATAGGATTTCTAAGTTTTAATTATGCTGATCAAATTCTAAAACAGAAAGCAGGGGATCAACTTCTTGGGGAATCAGCAGTAAGAGGAGATACCCTAAGACTGCTTTTTGAATCAAGAATTGAACAAAATAATATTCTTGCAAACGATCCAATGATTCAATTTTTGATTTCACAAATGAACAAGGTTTCTCAAGATGAATTAAAAGAAAGCAAAGAAAATAATCGTAGAGACTTTTTAATTCAAGTTCAAGCATTTCAAGAATTAATTGGATTTTCTATAGGATTTGAAGATGTGAAAATAATCGGTGCTAATGGAAAAGTTTTCTATTCTCTTGGTGAAACAAAAAATGAAAGTTATATTGAGAATCCCTTATTCAAGAGAGGATTAAAAGAATCTTTTATTGAATTTGAACCTAGTGATGGTGGTAAAAAAATGATTGTCATCTCACCGGTTTTTGCCGATGACAGTAAAAAGGGAGATGAACCAATTGGAGTAATAATCTCAAGAATGAGAACAGCAGCAATAGACAATATTTTAGTAAATAGAAGCGGACTAGGTGAAACTGGAGAAGTGTATATTGTAAATGAACAATTTTTGATGTTGTCTGAATCTAGATTTTTTGAAAATGCAGTTTACCAACAGAAAGTAGATACTTTAGGTGTCCAAAAATGTTTCAATGAGGGAGAAGAACATTTAGGATTTTATCCAGATTATAGGGATATCCCAATTTACGGATCTTCTTATTGTGCAGACGATTTGGGAATTGTTTTACTTGCAGAAATTGATCAGGCAGAAGTAGAAAAACCAATAAACATTCTACAAGATAGAATACTTCAGACAGGAATAGTAATTACCATAGGAATGGGGATTACGGCATTTGTAATTTCAAAATCATTTTCAAGACCGCTTATCAAATTAAAAAATGCAGCAAATAAAATCGCTAGTGGAAATTTTGATGTGAGGACTAACATTAAAACAGGCGATGAAATTGAAGAGTTATCTTATGCGTTTGATTCAATGGCACAGAAGCTACAAGAATCATTAATTGAGATCAAAAAGAAAGAAGAAGTTATCAAACAACTTGAAGGCGATATGCTGTTAAAGTTTTCTCAACATGTCCAAAATGATTGTGTTGGAGTAATTGATATGTCAGATTCTACTAGAATATCATCTAAATTATCTGATCAGGATATTACCAAATTGTATGAAATATTTCTAAACTTTATGGCAAAAATTATTCGTGAACATAATGGTGAAGTAGTAAAAAATATTGGAGATGCTTTAATGTTTAGATTTGCAAATGTTGATACTAAAAACCTATCAGTATTAAAAAATATTTTAGAATGTTGTTTATCCATGATTGAAGCCCATGGTAAATTACAAGAAAAACTCAAAGCTGCAAACATGCCTAAATTAGATTACAAGATTAGTGTAACATATGGGTCTGTCAAGGTAGCTGAAAGTACTACTTCTAATATTAGTGATATTTTTGGTCCTACAGTCAATCGATGCTTTAAGATCAATTCTCTTTGCCCAAAAAACAGCCTAATAATTGGTGAAAATATGTACAGAATAATGAAGGGTTTTACCGAATATGAATTCACAGAATTATGTGTGATTGAATTAAAGCAAAAATATGATTATAATGTTTTTGAAGTTAGGAGAAAAGGGCTAGATAAATTTGGAGAAAAATAATCTAGTCAAACTTGCACATTATATTTCTTGAAATGTTTAAGATGTTAGTTTTTAGAAAACCTAAATTTTGATGTCCAATTTCTTTTTTGTTTTTTATTTGGTTTTTTTGAAAGATTATCTAACATATCATATGTAATTGTGAATCCATGCCCAACCAATGTAACATCCTTTGCATAAATCTCTTTGTTAGGCACAAATTCATCAGCTAAATCTTTAATTTTTTTGGTTTTTAAATCAAATAATCTAATTTTTTTACCATTTTCTAATTTGATTATTGCATCACCACTTAACCCTTGAATTGAGAAATTTTCAAAAAATCGTATTGAACCACCTTGTTTTAATTCAATTGTAGAATCATAGGTTAGTTTTCCTCCATAAAATAAAATTTCACGTGCGGTTATTTTTACATCATCTTCTATGTTAAGAACAATAATTGTGTCAGCTTCAAGAGATACAGTGTTTACTATGTTCTCAGCAATTATTTTTCCATTAAGAGCAGAAATATGTGTTCTATGTTCTTGAACCTGATAAACACCTACTCTTCCATCTGGATCTTCAACTCTGTATTTTCTACCAAAAATATTTCCCACTACAACATTTCCATTATCTACAATGATGTTAGCGCCATTCTCAATTTTGTATTTATTTTCTAAAGGATCAATAAACTTGAAGTCTCCTTTAGTCAGATGTATGTTTGTCTTAAATTCTTGCGTCCATGATGGACTAGTAATACTACCCTGCATAATTATTGGGCCATCATAAGTTAAACTTCCTGCCATAAAATTACCTTTGATTGATAAAGCACCATTTGCTTTTCTTTCTAGTTCAATTTCACCAAGAGTCTTTGATCCAAATAATCTTGTTGCAGTTGAATTTGATCTATTCAAGGCAGCTACCCATTCTTCAGCAGTTTTCATTTCTTTGGATATTTGCTGACCTAAGATCTGATTTTTTCTTCGAACATCATCTTCATTATCACTTGAATATACTTTTGAGTTTTTTATTTTCTCAATATCAGTTTCAGGATATTTTTTACCAATTTTGAGATCTTCATAGGCTTGCTTAATTTTGATAAATTGTTCATTTTCTCCACCACGATCTGAATGAAATTGAAGGGCTAATCGTCTAAATGCATCTCTGATTTCTTTATCAGTTGATCCTTCCACTATTCCTAGAATATCATAATTATTTTCTATCATATTTTACACCAACAAATTTATTTTTTCATATTTACTATACTTGTAGGTTATTACATGTAGAATATCATGGATATAAAAAATGTAAAAAACTAGATTGAATTATTTTACTACTAATACTGGAATCTTAGTTTTATGCATAACATAATTTGATGTGCTGCCAAGAAATGCTTCTTTTGCACCACCCATACCTCTTGCACCAATCACAACCATGTCAAATTTCCCATTTTGGGCAAACTTTACAATTTCAGAGCCAGTATGACCGCCTCCAGTTTTGTACTTGAATGTTGCACCAGCCTTTTGAGCTTTATTCATTGCAGGACCAATAGCTTTGACAGCTTTTCTTTGTGCGTCATCCTTCATTTTTTGTGTGTATTTTATTCCAGCTGCAAGAGGTAAATGAAATACATAGAATCCAGTAATTTCAGCACCGCTACCTTTTGCAATTTCGATTGCTCTATCTAATCCTCTAGTTGAATTTGCTGAGCCATCAAGTGGAACTAAAATTTTTTGGAATTTCGCCATATGTATTAGCACATAGGACTGAATATATAAACAATGATGATTTTCAATATTGAAAATTCAAATTTTCTATGATATTGATTTACATTCAGTAATGAAAATTATATCAATTATTTTTATAGAAAATTAAGTTTGATTAGATAATGCTACTTACAGATATTTCTAATGAACCAATTTCAATTCTAAAAAATTCAAGTATTTCAGATGTTATCAAAAAATTATTAGAAAACAATCTTAGCAGATTAATTGTTGTTGAAGATGGAAAACCAGCAGGGATTATTACTGAAAAAGATATTGGTTTATTTTTATTCTCTGAAACAACAAACCAAGGATTAGATAATATTCCTTTGGCAAAAATTATGAAACCAATATTGTTTATAGAAGAATCTCTATCTTTACAAAATTCAGCTAAAATTATTATTGAGAATGAAGTTAGTTCTCTTGTAGTAGGTTCCAGTACAGGGTTAAAGGGAATTTTTACCAAAACTGATCTTGTGAAACATTATGAAGATAATAGGTTGGATCAAAATAAAGTTGCAGACTATATGACACATGACTATGTATCTACTCATACTGCTACACCTTTGTTCAAGGTTGTAAGAAAGATGCTGAAAAGAAAAGTATCAAGGATAATTGTAAAGGATCAAAATGAAAATCCTGTAGGTGTAATTTCGTTTAGAGATTTGTTTAGGATTTCTATGGAATTAGGTAACGAAGAAGGTGATTCAAGATATTTTACCTTCGATAAGATCAGAAGGGGATTTCTTTCTGAAGATGGATTTGGAAATATTTTATTAGCAAGGGATGTTATGACCAAAGGTTTAATCACAATCAAATTTAATCAGAATTTGTCTGATGCATGCAAATTAATTTTAGAGAATAATGTAAGTGGTTTAGTAGTGTTAGATGGAAATGAATCAATTGCAGGAATTATTAGTAAAACAGACATTACAAAGGCTATTTCAAAATGACATTTCTTAAAATACCTTAAAACAATAAATGTAATAATATTATGAAATGGCATTTTGATGATTTTGTTTATGGTTCCATTGATGGGGCTGTAACAACTTTTGCCATAGTCGCAGGGGTAATGGGTGCATCATTGTCTTCTGGGATTATCTTGATTCTAGGATTTGCAAATTTATTTGCAGATGGATTTTCTATGGCTGCTGCAAATTATCAAGCATCAAAGGCTAGAAATGAATTTGTTGAAATGAAAAGAAAACAGGAGGAATGGGAAATTGAGAATTTAGAAGAGGAAGAAAAGAATGAGATCAGGGATATTTACAAGAAAAAAGGATTCAAAGATGAATTATTGGAAGAAGTTGTACGAATAATCACATCTAGAAAAAAGGTTTGGATAGATACTATGATGAAAGAAGAGTTAGGGTTGGTAGAAAATGAAAAAAATCCAATGCATAGTTCGATAAGTACTTTTGTTGGATTCAATGTAATTGGAATAATTCCTTTAATTCCATTCATAGTTTTTATGATTACAGGAATTGATGTAAATTCAGAAGCCTTTGTATATTCTATAATATCTATTCTTGCTGCATTTTTTCTAGTTGGAATGATAAAGGGGAAAATTGTAAAAAAATCAAAGATTCGTTCAGGGACCAATACAATAATTATTGGGGGTATTGCAGCAGTTGTTGCATATATGGTAGGTTATGGATTAAATTTCCTTGTTTAGTATTATAGAAATATTTCAATTAAAATCATTTATGAGATTTAGTTTGATCTAGGATTTTTTTAATTTTACAAGTGCAACTAATGCAATAATAATTCCGATAGCTCCAACTATGACACCTAGATATTCTACATTATTTTGCTGTGTTTTTTTTAGATCATTCATTGACTCTTTCAAATCTTGCACATCTGAAAGTAATGCGGTATGTCCATCAATTATTTGATTTAATGTAAGATCTGATGGTTCTGGAAATTCAATGTAAGCACGTTCTGCAACTTTTGGTGGATGCATTGATAGACTAATCGGGGTATCTTTAATGGCGCCCAAAATATTTGCCTGATAAAATCCAGATACAGTTGGATTAACAAATACATAGTATTTTCCTGGAATATCGTGATCAGTAGATAAAGGAAGTGTGATATTTTCGTTTTTGTATACTAGTTGCATTTTGATTGTTTTTTTCAATCCTGTAATTCCATTTTTGAATACTTGATCTTCAAGATCTACGTTTGGTTCAAGAGGACTAACATAGAATTCAATTGCATTTGTTTCTCCAGAAACAACTGGTTCATTCATCCAACCAATTTCTACTCTATATTCTCCAACAGAATCTACCGTATGTCCATTAGCAATTCCTAGTAAACCTGGAATTAACAAAAATAATAACAAGTAAGTTAGTTTCAATACTAAAAAAGATCAAATATGATTTTAAAAACGTTCTACTTATTTTCATACAATGAATTGAATTTATAAGGATTGGAGGTTTGTACCAGTTATGCATCAGCATACATTGATACTTCCCAAGCTGTAGGTGTTTGTGCAAATGCGGTATATTCTTTGTATTTTAATTCAGAGTACTGATCAAGAAAATCACTCGTAAAAATTTCTTCTAAGAATTTTGAATCACTTTTTAATGAGTCAAGTGCACCTTTGAGCGAAACTGGAAGAGTTCCTATATTGTACTCTCGTTTTTTTGATAACGAAAGTTTGTATACATTTTCTTCTATTGGATCACTTGGATCAATTTTATTTTTTATTCCATCTAATCCCGCCAATAATAATGCAGATTCTAAAAGATAGATATTTGCAGTTGGATCAGGTACACGATATTCAATTCTCTTACTTTTTTCTTGATTTCTATTATACATTGGAACTCTGATTGCAGTGGATCTATTTCCTAATCCCCAACAAACATTGACAGGTGCTTCAAAGCCAGGAACAAGACGTTTGTAAGAGTTTGTTGTGGGATTTGATATTGCACATAAAGCAGATGCATGATTCAGGATTCCACCTACATAATATCTTCCAGTTTGACTCATTTGTGCTATTTCATCATCTTTATCATACATTACATTCGTTTTTTCATTCCATAAGCTCTGATGTGTATGCATGGCAGATGCATTATCACCAAAAATTGGTTTTGGCATAAAAGTTGCTACTTTATTTTTTCGTTTAGCCTTAACTTTTACTAGGTTTTTTACAGCAATTACATTATCTGCCATGGAGATCATTTCATCATAGACTAAATTGATTTCACATTGACCAGAAGTTGCTACTTCATGATGTTCAGCTTCAATTTTTATTCCAAAATAATTATACAAATCATCACAAACATCTTTTCTAAATCCCTCAAGTGTATCTTTAGGTTGTGATGGATAATATCCCTCTTTGATATCTATTGCAGTACTTACATTTCCTTTAGCCCATGGTGATTCTTTAGACTCAATAGAATAACCGGATCCCCCATACGAATGAGTTGCCGCATATGGAGAGGGATAAACATTGATAGTATCAAAAACAAAAAATTCTATTTCAGGTCCCCAATTGGTATGAGTAAATCCAAATTCTTTTATTCTCTCTGAAGTTTTGTGTGCAATTCCCCTAGAATCTCTATTATATCTTGATTCTTTGTTTGTAGAACCGTCATATAGATCACAAAATATCCTTGCATTTTTTCTATTACCAGGATCGTAATCATTTGGAAGAATTTTAAATGAATTTGAGTCAGGCATTAAAATCATATCTGAATTATTTACTGATTTGAATCCAACAATTGAACTTGCATCCAATTTTTCAAGACCATTTACAAAACTATTTTTATCAATTGCATAACTTGGCATACCAACATTATGCAGTTCACCAAAAATATCTACAAACCAGAAGTCAATGAAAGCAATGTTTTCATCTTGTATAGTTTGTAATACTTGATCGGAGTTCAACTAATATATTTTAAAAAATTATTTTACTAATGCTATCTAGTAAGATAGAATTGTCAAGATGGTCAGGTAATTTCTAAAATTTTGGATAATTTTAGTTTGGATTAGTCGTTTTAAAATTATTCATTTCTTCATCAAAGAAGAATTTTTCTGAAAATGCAGGCTTTAAGTCATCTAACCAAATTGCATTTTCATCATATTTTGCAAAAAATGGAACTTGTACCCAATCAGGATTTCTACCTTGTAAAAATCTTAAAACAATCACCTTTTGATCATTTAACGTTGCAGTCCCAATAACATGCACTTTTCCTGGAGTTGCAGACATACTTGGCCCACGAACAGTTCTGGCTAATCCACTCACTGAGGAATAGGCTTTTCTGAAAATCTCATATGCCTTGACCAAAGGAACTCCAAAATAATGTTGAGCTCCTGTATCTCTAACAACAAACATGTAGTATGGAATACAACCCAATTGAACCTGTTTGGTCCACATTTTAGCCCACATTACTGAATCATCGTTGATATGTGCCAAGAGAGGAGATTGTGTTCTAATTTGTGCACCTGTTGCCCGTACTTCTTTTATTGCATTTTTTACAGAATACGTCGATAATTCATTTAGATGATTAAAGTGGGCCATAAATGCAAGATGTAATCCATTATCTGTTACTTTTCTAAAAACATCTAACATTTCTTGAGAATCAGAATCTGTTAAAAATTTGTATGGCCAATAAGATAATGCTTTTGTTCCAATTCTAATCGTTTTAAGATTTGGAAGTTTTGCATCAATTAAAATATCAACATATTTTGAAAATATTTTTGCTTTCATAATCATTGGATCACCGCCTGTAAATAACACATCAGTAATCTCTGGATGTTCAGTGAGATATTGAACTAATTGTTCACCTTCTTGCATTGCAAATTTCATTTCATCCATTCCAACAAATTGTGGCCATCTAAAACAAAAACTACAATATGCATGACAAGTTTGACTTTGACTTGGAAAGAAGAGACATGTTTCTTTGTATTTATGTTGCATACCAAATAATTTAGTTCCATCTTTTAACATTGGAACATTTAATTCCATTTGTCCAGCTGGATGTGGATTTAATTGTAAACGAATTTCATTTGCAACAGATGCTATTTCTTTTTTATCAGAGTTATTTTTTAAAGTAGATGCCATTTTTTCATAATGTTCTGACTTGAGCATTCCTTTTTGGGGAAAAGTCAAGACAAACATAGGATCAGCAGGTATATTGTTCCAATCAATTAATTGTTCAACAACGTAATTGTTTGCTTTGAATGGCAAAACATTTCCCACAACTTCCATCTCAAATTTGGTGTCTTCAGAAAGATTCTGAATTTGTGGAAGATTACGGAAATTTGACAGGGTGTAAGATTTTAATGATGGTGAATTATCCCAAATTGATTCTTGATGGGTCATTTAATTAGTAGTACGTTTGCCCTTGTTAAAGGTTACAGATTTTTACACATGAAATTGTTAAATCTAACAAAAGTTTGACAAAAATTTCAATCAGTGATAACAATAGAGGTTAACCTTTGTATTCTAGAAAATAAGGTAAAAAGTGAGATAGATGGCAGAAGATGAAATTATAGGTGCAGTAAAAGGACAGACTAGTGAATTTCAAAATGTGTTTGAATTAATTGCATCTTCGGAAGTACTGCAAATTGCGTTTACAGTATTAGTTTTTGGAATCATTGGAATTGTTATAGTTTATCGTTTTTTTTCAAATTGGGTCAAATCTCAAAAATTTAATTATGTACGACCTCATCTTTCAAGATTCGTAAAGGTTGGAGTTTTGCCATTTTTTGCAATAATTTTAATTACTAGCATGAATGTGTACATTCAATCTTTTGATCTGTTTTATGAAACAACAATTTCTGAAGATGTTAGTATAGATACCGAAAATAATGATAGTGGGGTTACAGCTGCTGAAAAATTTACAAAAATTCTTAACACCATCAATATACTTGTAATTGGATATACGATTGCTCATTTAATTCCCATAATTCTTACTAAACGAGAGAAATCCAACCTTGAGAAAGAAGATTATGAATTCTGGAAAGACATGAGAGGATTTTCTGATGATGATCATGACTTCTTTCATAAACTTTTCAAATGGGTTCCACCTAAAAATACACCAGAAAATATTTCTGATGAAGACTTTGAAAGGAATTTGAAAACTGAAGAAGGAAGAAAATTTCTTGAAGAATACAGAACAACTAAGGGATTACCTATTGGAAGTTATGAACAATTAATCAAAGAACCATTTGAAGAATGGAAAAAATCTGAAAGAAAAAAATATCTTAATTATTTTAATAACTGCATTTCAGGAAATAATCAGTCAGGAAAAAAGCTCAGACTAGGACAAGAGATAGAAGAAATTTATCCAATTGATACATGGAGAGAAGAAAAAAGATTAGGAGGATTTGATCCTATAATTATTGGTGGAAAACCTCCAGGACATGCAGCAAGAAAGAGAAAAAATCTTCCAAAATCTGTTACTCAGATTTTACCATTAGGGATTTTTGTTGCTGTAATTATTGGTGTTGTTAGTTGGTGGGGAATTGATCTTATTGTACTTGCAACTGCAACGGGTGGATTAGCCATAGGAATAGGATTAGCACTACAAGAAACAATGCAGAATTATTTTGCGTATATTTTGATTCGAAAAGACAAAATATTTGCAGAGGGGGAGCGTGTGAAGCTCGATACTGGATATAATGGATATGTGCATAAAATTACGCCAAGAGTGACATATGTTAGAGACGCATTAAATGAATCATTTGCAGTAATTCCTACAAGGCAACTTGTTAACGCTCAGATAATCAATTATTCTAAAGAAGTAAAAATGGTACCTGCAATTGTAGATGTAGGAGTATCTTATCTTAATGATCCTAAACAAGTTGCAGCAATTCTTGTAAAAGTTGGGAAACGTGCTATGAAAGAAGTAATTGACAGTAAAGGAAGGCACCTTGTTAGACAATTACGATGTCCATATTTAGCAAAAAACAAACCAAGTTGTGGTTGTGATAAAGATATTCATGTTGATATTAGTCAACCAGTTGTAAGATTTAACAAATTCAATGATTCTTCATTAGATTTTTCTTTGTGGCTTTATGTAAGAGATTATGGTTCACAATTCAAAACAAAGACAGATTTGAGAATGATAATGTATGAAGAGTTCAAAAAATATGACATTAGAATCCCATGGCCAATTAGAACTGTCTATCAGGGAGATGAAAGACGTGAAGAAGAGGAAATCAATAAGCTTAATGACCAAAGAGATGAAGTTATTGATAAATTCGGTATAGGTGATATTGGTCGTGGTGGTGGAGAAGAGTGATCTTCTCAAAACTTAAGAATCCCATCAAATCACATTTTCTTGTTGAATAAGATATCAGTAGTATCAGGAAAATCTTCAGAGGATTTAGCAAAGAAATTATCTAGAAAGATAAAGGCAAATCTTGTAAAATCAGAAGTCAAGATTTTTCCTGATGGAGAAAGTAAAATTACACTTGATGGAAACATATCAAAAGAAAAGTCTATTGTGGTGCAATCTATGTATCCTCCAGTTGATACAAACTTAATTCAAGCATTATCATTAATTTCAAAAGCCAAAGAAATTTCATCTGAAGTAATTGCTATAATTCCATATATGGGATATGCAAGGCAAGACACAGAATTTTTACCAGGTGAAATTGTTACAATGAAAGTTCTTGGCAAATTATTCAAAGGTGCTGGTGCATCAAAAATCATTACCGTTGATATACACAGTATGATTGGCCTCAAACATTTTACCCTGAAAACAAAGAATGTATCTGCAATGCCAAATCTTGTAAAATATTTTAAAAAATTGAGGCTAAAAAGACCTCTGGTTATCTCTCCTGATCAAGGTGGAAAAGACAGAGCAAAAGAATTTGCAGATGAATTTGGATCAGAGTATATTGCTTTAGAAAAAAACCGTGATAGAAAAACGGGAAAGGTCCAAATTAAAACAAAAAATACTGACAAAGTTGCAGGTAGAGATCTTATTTTAGTTGATGATATGATAAGTACTGGTGGAAGTATAATCAAAGCTACACAATTTCTCAAAAAACAAAAATGCAAAAAAGTGTATGTTGCTTGTACACATGCTCTTTTAATGAATGATGCTGAAAAGAAAATAAGGGAAATAGGAGTAACAAATATTGTTAGTGCAAATACAATTCCGGGTAAAACATCAGTGGTTGATATTTCTGATATAATTGCAAAGGCAATAACATAATGCCAGAAAGCTTTTTTGTTTTATCTAAAGATCATCTAGAGCTTGCAATAGATGAGATTATTGCAATAGCAAAGATGTATGACAGGTTTGCAAAAGCTAAGGTTATTTCTAATCTAGTAATTATTCAATCAAAAACAAATTGGAATGAAATTACAAAACGTGCCTCTTTTGTTAAAATTTCTGGACAGATATTACGTAAGATGTCAGGGTTATTTTTAGATGAAAACAATTTTGAAGTATTAAAAAATGCAAAAACTTTTGTTTGTAGAGTAATTAATTTATCATCAAATCAAATCAATATTCCAGAATTAGAAAATTCTATGGGAGATATGATATCAAAGTTCTCTCATGCAAAAGTTGAACTAGAAAAATCAGACATTGTTGTATATCTAATTTTTACTGATAAAGAGAATTTTTTTGGATTTTCAAAACAAACAGGAGGAGAAAAAAGACCAATAAAGACAAAGAATCACCCTCATGAATTAGATTGGAAACTAACTAGGGTTATGATTAATTTAATTGGATTAAAAGAAGGAGAAACTGTATGTGATCCATTTTGTGGTACTGGAACAACTCTTTTAGAAGCTGAATCAATGGGGATTCATGCAATTGGATTAGATTTTAATGAAAAAATGTATGAAGTATCTAAAGAAAATCTAAAGAAAAATGGGTATAAATCAACAGTTTTACACACAGATTTTCAAGAGTTAACAAAAATTTCTGAGAAGTTTAATGGAGTTGTTACAGATTTACCTTATGGAAGAGCATCAAAAATATCAGAAAAGCCTGAAAAAATTCTAAAGAAATTCTTATCGATCCTTCCTAAACGAAAGAAAATGGCAATTATGTATAAAAAAGAATTAGATAGTGATTTGAAATTAAAAGGGCTAAAAAAATATGAAATCTATAGGCATAAAAGCTTAACAAGAATAATTTTGATTAGATGAAACTAGTATTCTTGGGAACATCAGCTGCGCAACCTACTGAAAATAGAGGACTATCTTGCATCTGTTTAGAAAGAGATGGAGAAATCATGATGTTTGATGCAGGGGAAGCAGCACAAATTTCCTATATGAAGTCAGGACTAGGGTGGAATAAAAAAATGAAAATTTTTGTTACACACATGCATGGAGATCATTGTGTAGGAATTTTAGGATTATTACAAACAATGTCTATGCAAAACAGAACTGAAATTTTGGAGATTTTTGGTCCTAGTGGAATTGAAGAATTTATTGCTGCAAATATCAAAGTATTAAATTTTGGATTGTCATTTCCTGTTTTAATTAATAGTATCAAAGAAGGTAAAATTTTTGAAAATGAAAAATTTTCAATGCATGTATGTAAAGCAAATCATTCAGTTGTTGCATTCTCGTATTTATTTAGAGAAAAAGATAAACCTGGAAGATTCAATGTTGAAAAAGCCAAGGAATTAAAAATACCGGAAGGGGAATTATGGAATAAATTACAAAATGGAAATGAAATTATAATTAATACAAAAACAATAAAACCAGATCAGGTATTAGGAGAAAAACGTCCAGGTAAAAAAATAGGAATTTCAGGAGATACTATGCCTACAAAAGAGTTGGAAGAATTTTTTGAGAAATGTGATTATTTAGTATTTGATTCTACATTTCTTGATGAAGAAAAACAAAAAGCACAGGATACATGTCACTCCACTGCAAAACAAGCAGCATTATTAGCAAAAAACGCAAATGTGAAAAATTTGATTCTGACGCATTTTTCAGCTAGATACAAAGATGAAAATGGGCATTTAAAAGAAGCACAAAAAATTCATAATTCAGTAATTACTGCAAGGGACCTTTTAGAAATAGAAATCAAATGAGGATGTTCGAATCAATTAAAAGCCAAATTGGAGACATTAAGAAGATAGTATTCGTTACCGGGGCTGGAATTTCACAAGAGAGTGGAATTCCCACATTTAGAGGAAAAGACGGGTTATGGAGAAATCATGATGCTATGAAACTAGCCACAATTGATGCATTTTATGATAATCCAGAGTTGGTTTGGCAATGGTATAACGAAAGAATGCTGAATATCTTTAACAGCAAACCAAATCAAGGTCATAAAGCAATTGCTGAACTTGAAAAATATGCTGAAGTTGTAGTTTTAACACAAAATATTGATGGGTTACATCAAAAAGCAGGAAGTACCAAGGTGTTGGAATTACATGGGAGTATTGTAAAGATCAAGTGTTCAGTTTGTAGTTTTAAAGATGAAGTAACTGAAGAATTTTCTGAAATTCCACCTTTATGTAAATGTGGTAATTTACTAAGACCGGATGTAGTTTGGTTTGGAGAGTCTCTTCCACAAGATGTTTGGCAAAACGCCATGGTTTTTGCAAGCCAATGTGATTTAATGGTAATCGTAGGTACATCTCTAGTTGTGTCACCTGCAAATACATTACCAATCTATGCAAAGCAAAATAATTCAATACTGATAGAAATTAATCCAGAAAACACTGAAATATCATCACAGATGGATTTAGTTGTAAGAAATTCAAGTGCAATTGTGTTACCTGAATTTGTATCAATGTTCAAAGAAGACAAATTGTGATTTTAAGATCTAAACTGAATAAATAATTAGAATATTACAAATTTTAATTAATTGAAAAGATATTTTGAATAGATTCGATGAGATCAAAATTAGAAATCTCTTCGTTAATAATTTCTTGAGAAGATTCTTTTGCTACGGATATTTTAGTAGTAATTTTGTCCCCAGCTTCTATAATTTCATTATTTATGGTATTACTTGTTTTATCAACTATTGTATCAATTGATTCATCAATTCTTTTTTCTATAGAATCTGAAGCTTTAGAACCCAAGTTGGTTACATCATTTTTTAAAGAATCAACTGTAGTGACAGAAGTAGCTGGAAATAAATTATAAATTTCTGTGGAGAATACCATGCCTCCTAAAATGATAATACCAGTAATTATACCAAATTTTATGAACATTAAGTAATAATTCTAAAAAATGAATTTTAGATTCAAACTAAAAAAAATACTCAAAAATGATTGAATTTTATTAGCTAAATCATATCATTTCCAAAAACAATCCAATCTATTATTCTATCAATACGCGATGAAGTTAGAACTACTTTAATTGGACCTAGTGGGGATTCGTCTGCCTCTTCACAGATTGCTATTTTTTCAACAAAAGCTGCTTGTTTATTTAGATAAAACCAAGTAGTATTGTTTTCTAAATTATTTTCAAGATTTCGCCTATAGATTCTTTGAGTTTGTTTTGAGTGAACTGTTTCATAAATTTTTTCCAAAGAATTGAGATCTTTAGATTGTGCACTAATTGAAAAAGATTCAGTCTTTATTGTCGAATGTGGAAAAATATTTAAAATTACTTTTTTAATTTTTTCTGGATTTTCACTAGGATTTATTGAACAAAACATCTCTATTTTACAACTAACATTTGGAACTTTCATTCTATCCAACTTTGAATAATTCTAAAGGCAGCTTCTATCAATTCATCTTTTGTTAAATCGGTATTCGATATTGCATTATCAGATAGTGCAATAGGATTACTAATTCCAACACCTAATTCACGATTATCTCTTTCTTCAAAATGTTCTTTTGTTTGTGGATCATCTGATCTTCCTCTTTTTTGTAAAAAATCAAATCTAGTATTTGTTGATGCATGAATTGCAAGTAGTTTTACGTTTCCAAATTTTCTAAGAACCTGTATTTCATCATTAGATCTTATCCCGTCAATCAGTATTACATTTGTAGTCGATGATTCTATTAGGGGTTTTACTAATTCTGCTACTGCACCAGGACCGTTTTTTTCTCTGAGCTCAAGCATTAGTTTTCCTAGATTTGATCTGGTTGGTTCCAAATTTCTTTTTTTTGCTTCTTCTCGAACAGTATTACCCATATTGATAATATCATATCCTTTTGATTGTAAACCTTCAGCAATTGTGGACTTGCCAGCTCCAGGCATGCCAGTTAAGCATACAATCAGTTTTGTCAATATATTTTAAAAAAAAAGACTCGTCTATGAAGTTACCGGAAATTATTATAGAGATACTTGGAATGAGGTGGTAATGCGAACTTTTGTAGCAATAGAAATTTCAAATAATAATGTAATTGATTCCATAAAAAAATTTCAATCAAAAATTAATATTGATGCAAAACCAATTGAGCCAAGTAATTTTCACTTTACATTGCAGTTTTTGGGTGAGGTTTCCGAGGAACTTACAGGGAAAATTATTCATGCTCTTCATACAATTGAATTTTCAAGTTTTAGTGTAAATTTGAATGGAGTAGGCATATTTCCTAAACCTAAATTTCCACGAATAATTTGGATTGGTACAGATGAGTATGGTGGAAATATGTTAATTCAGTTAGCAAAAAAAGTTGAAAAAGTTCTAAAACCATTAGAATTATTTTCAGACAAGCCATTTAAACCACATATTACAGTATTTAGAATTAAAAAGAAAATTGGAGATATAACAAAAGAGTTGGAAGAACAAAAAACAATAGACTTTGGGAAACAGATAGTTAGCAGTATCAAATTAAAAAAAAGTGAACTTATGCCAAATGGACCAATCTATTCGGATTTAGAGGAGATTAAAGCAATAAAATGAAACACATTATTTCAAAGATTTCTAAAACTGTAGTTCCATCAGAAACAATAGAAAAATCTAAGAAGAAAATTTCTGAGTTGGCATTTAAATTGATTAAAGAAGAGATCACAAAGTTTCCTGAAGTAATAGGATTAGAGTTTGGAGGTTCATTTGCAAAGGGTACTTGGTTATCAAAAGATGCAGATATTGATATTTTTATCAGATTCAAAAAATCTACATCAGAAGGAAAATTTGAAGAGATCACAAAAAGGATTGGTTTTGAATCATTGAAACAATACAATCCCTATGTAAGATATTCTGAACACCCATATGTTGAGGCTAATATTAAGAATACCAAAATCAACGTAGTTCCATTTTATGACGTAAAAATTGGAGAATGGAAGAGTGCTGCTGATAGATCTCCATTTCACACCAAATTCATGAAAAAATTATTAACACCAAAAATGAGAAATGAGGTTAGAATTCTAAAGACATTTCTGAAATCAAATGGGATTTATGGAGCAGAAATTGCGAAACAAGGATTTAGTGGATATATTTCAGAAGTTTTAATCTTATACTTTAAGAATTTTGAAAATGTTATAAAATCAATATCAGAGATTCAGGAAAAACAGATTATTGGAAAAACTTCAAAGAAATTTGAAACGGCAGTTGTGATAATAGACCCAATTGATGATAAGAGAAATTTAGCTGCTGCAATTTCTAATGAAAACATTGGAAAATTAATTCTTAATTCTAGAGCTTTTAAGGAAAAACCCACAGTAGGATTCTTTAAGAATAAAAAATTAAGAATTGCAAAAAAGCATTGGGAAAATTTGTTAGTAATAAAATTTAATTTTAAAGCTAGAAGCCCAGATATAATATGGGGTCAAATTAAGAGAGCCACATCATCATTAACCACACAATTAGAATTAGGGGGATTCAAAGTATTGCGAAGTAAACCTCATACTGATCAACAGAAAGAGGCCCATCTCTTTTTCTTATTAGAATCAACAAAGATTTCTAAAACATATACAAAGAATGGGCCAGAATTTTTCAGAGAAAATAGTTCTAAAAGCTTTATTTCTAAAAATCTTAAAAATACAGAATTAATGTGGATTGACAATAAAAAAATAATTTCATTAGAAAAAAGAAAAAATATTGAGGTAGTAAAATTTATGACAGAATTCCTTAAAAAAAATCTTCAGACAGACATACCAAAAGGCCTTCAGAATGATTTCAATCAGGGTTTCAAGGTTTTTGTAGGAGACAAAAATTTAGGCAAATCAATTAAAGAGACTGCAAGTGAACTGATTTCAACAGATGCCACACTCGTTCATTTCAATTAAAAAATTTACTAACGAGCCATATTCAAAAATTCTTGGATATCCAAGAGCAACTAGTCGTCAAATAAGATCAAGAATTAATGAATTAGAGAAATTAAAAATCAAGTCAATTTCATTAACAGGTCCAACTACACTTGGGAAATTAGCAATTTTAGGAAAAGGATACGTTGGAGTTGTAGTTCTTGCAAAAAAAGGCAACAAGCAAGTTGCATTAAAGATTAGAAGAACAGATTCACAAAGAAAAGAAATGAAAAATGAAGCAAATTTGTTGAAATTAGTGAATTCAGTAAGTGTTGGACCAAAAATGTTTGATGCTAGTAAAAATTTCTTAGTTATGGAGTATCTTGAAGGAATCAAAATAAGTGAATGGATACTTGCACTAAAAGGATCAGGTAGTGCAAAAAAATTAAAATCTACAATTAGACACATTTTAGAGGATTGCTATAGATTAGATCAGATTGGTTTTGATCATGGGGAATTAAGCAATATTTCAAAACATGTCATTGTAGGAGAAACAAAATCTACTTTAATTGATTTTGAAAGTTCTAGTACTAAGAGAAGACCATCAAATGTTACATCAGTAACTCAAGCGATCTTTATTGGATCAGGCATTGCAAAAAAAACCCAAAAAATTTACAAAAACCCTCCCAAGGAAGAAATCATTAGTGTGTTAAAGCAATACAAACAAGAAAAAACACAAGAAAGTTTTGATAAATTATTAAAAATATTAAAATTGTAATGGGACCGGCAGGATTTGAACCTGCGACCACTAGTCCCCCAGACTAGTATCATACCAAGCTAGACGACGATCCCTTGTAACAAAGACCCAAAATGAAATTATTAAATCGTCGTATTGATTAACAAAATCATGAAAATATGTAATATTTGTCACAAGATTTCTGCTACTGATCAGGATCACATAGATTGTATTCAAAAAAGAAGAATCGAGTTTGAAGATGAAGATCTTAAAAATAAACTTCCTGAAAAACTAAATTTATCAAATAATACACAAGATCTGGGTGTTGAAGTAAAGGCTATCTTAGAACATCTTGCAAAAGATAAAGATAAGACAGATTAGTCATAACCATTTTGATAATCTTTCTTTTTCAAATTCTAGTTTTTTGGTAAGATTATCAGAAGTTGATTCTGTAAGATTTGTTGATGGTTTTGAATTTGAAAACATATCAACCTCAATAATAGAAGCTGTATCTCTTCCTGATTCGATAAAACATCCACCCTTTCCATCAAATTGTATGGGTTCTTCGCGGGATAAAATTTTTGAGATAATATTTTTGGCAACTGCAATACCTTCTCCTTCTGCAAATATTCCTGCCTTTGGTACTGCCATGGTTTCTGTAACTGATAAACTTGTAACATCACCTATGGCAAAGACATTTTCAAAAGGTGTTTTGCAATCTCTACTTATTGGAATAAATCCAGGTTCTTTTGCCAATCCAGAATTATAGATTACTTTTGGAGCAATATGTGGCGGAACAGCTAAAAGTAAGTCAAAATCAGCCTCACCATTTTCAAAGATTAATTTTTTGGATTCGACAGATTTTATTTTACAAGAATTATGAAAAACAATTTTTTCAGAATTTACTAGTTCAAGTATCTGTTTGCTTACCTCAGGACCAGCTGCGGGTAAAGTTATAGGTGCTGGACTATAGAAATGAATTTCCACAGAATCTCGTATTCCACGTTTTCTAAGCATAGAATCTATTAGTAAACTAGCCTCAAATGGTGCAGGGGGACACTTGTATGGCATTCCCATTATTGATATTGCAATTTTTCCAGACTTCATACTCTCAATTCTGTCACGAATTTCTGAAAGTTTGTTATGATCATATAGATTAAATCCATTTTCTAATAATCCAGGAATCTTTTGAGGAGCTAAAACAGAACCCATAGAAATTATTAGAAAATCATATGAGATATTTTGAGATGTAATTTTTACATTTTTGTTTTGAAGATCAATTTCTAAAATTTCATCTTTAATGAAATTGATTTCTTTTTTTGATAATTCATTTAATGAGCCAATCGAGTTTTCAAAAGTTCTAGTTCCATTAATAATCCATAATTTTGCAAATCCTACCATAAACCAATCTTTTTTATCAATCACTGTAATTTTCACTTGAGAAGAAGATAATGAATTTCTTAATTCATTAGCTGTAGATAGTCCACCAAATCCTCCTCCTAAAATAACAACATGTGGTATATTTGTCAACTTAGCGTTCTTGTGTTGTTGGTCTTATTAAAATCTCATTGACATTGGCATGAGATGGAGATTCAACTGCATATAATATCGCATTTGCAATATCCTCTGCTTGTAGTGCTTTCATCTTATTTGCATTTTCAATAAACCCTTGCAATGATTCATCAGTGATTGTATCATTAAGTTCTGTTGCAACAACTCCAGGTTCAATACTAGTTATTCTAATGTTAGAACGTACACTGAATTCTTGTCTTAATCCCTCACTAAATGCTGCAACAGCATGTTTTGTTGCACAATAAACACTACCAGCAGGAAAGACAATTCTTCCAGCTACAGATGAGAGATTTACAATGTGACCTGATTTCTTTTCTTTCATGTGAGAAATTACTGAGCCTGTACAATACAAGACACCCTTAATATTCACATCAATCATTCTATCCCATTCATCTACCTTAAGATTCTTAAAGAAACTCAAAGGCATCAATCCAGCATTATTTACAAGAATGTCAATAGATCCCCATTTATCCAATACAGCTTTAGCAAAGTTTTCACATTCCGATCTTTGTGTTACATCTAGTTTTTGATAAAATACTTCGCCACCGTTAGCAGAGATCTTTTTTGCAAGGTCTTCTAATCTATCAACTCTTCTAGCACCTATAGCAACTTTGGCGCCTGCTTTTGACAGTGCCAGAGCAGTAGCAAATCCAATACCACTACTTGCACCAGTTATTATTGCTACTTTATCTTCAATCATCTAAATTACCTAAATGCACTTTATTTCAACATCGTAAAAATGTTTAGCTGTTAAACCAACTAAACTGTAAGATGTTACTGACAACTTTATTAAAACAAAAATAGTAAATCAAGTAATGAAAGCTGAAAAATGTGCTTATTGTGGAGATTTAACAGATTTACCATTCCAGTGTAATTATTGTAAGGATCCATTTTGTTCTGAACATAGACTTCCAGAAGAGCATAGATGTGTAAAACTCAGTCAGATTAGAGCAAAAAGATTTGGTGAGAGAAAAGTCATACGAGACGGTGGACGAAACAAGCCAAATATTTTCAAAAGAATATTTGGAAGATTTTAAAATCAATAAGGACTTTTATCAGGAGAGATTTTTGCACGTTTTCCTTGATAGATGAGAGCAATAGCAAGGGCAAACATCACCATTGCAGTTAATGGAAAGTTTTGAGGTGCCGGCAAGATAAACCAATAGTATATTCCAAAACCAATTGATACTGCTGCTTGTACCCATAGTTTTATCCATTTTGGGGCTTTAACTAATCTGCTTATTCCCTCAACAACAAAAATTCCAATCACTGGATAAATAGTATAAAATAGAAAATCAATTACGTCAACTCCTGTATGAGACATACAATATGAAATAATAGGTATAATTTCTATCTAATCTTCCCAACGAATCTTAGTTGCTATATTTTTGGCAATTAAGGCTTGAGCATTTTCATAGGGGATTGTAGCTATATCTTCAGGGTTGAATGGACCATATTTTTCTAGATCGACACCAATAATTTCATCTACTTGACTAAGAAATCTAATAACAATTCTCTTTATTTTATGATTTTGAGCTAATGATTCAAGGAATTTTGATTTTCCATTAATTGTAGCTGAAAGAATCATTTCTGTCCTTTCTTGTTGTTCTTCTTGTGAATCTAAAATGAATTTTTCTTCATCTAGAAGGTATTCAGTTTCTAAATCAAAAGATTTTGAAATTTTATCTAGTCTAATATGGACTAATAGTGAGGTTAACTCAGTTGTCATTTCTATCATAGTGTCTTTGATTTTATTTTCTGGTCCGTCAAATTCCTGTTTCCGTAGATTTCCTATAAAATCAGATAGATCTCGGTAAAAGTTTGGATCAAGTTCTAATAAAGAATCATTTTCAGTTTCTCGTAGAACTATATGATGCAAGGAATTGATATCAATTTGGTTTGATTCAAACATTTCTTACCTAATCCTTAAATGCTGGATGTATTTGTGTTTGATTGAAGTATAAAATTGCCCTATAAAGTTAGTCATGGTAAAGCAATCCAAGTAACATATTCGCCTGATGAAGTTTTCTCTAGAATTCAACATGAGGGGATTCAATTCATCGATCTACAATTTACTGGCCTTACAGGTCATTTTCATCATACTACAATTTCAGCAAATACATTTACTCCAGAACAAATGAGGGATGGATTACCCAAACTAGATGGCTCATCAATTGTAGGTTTTACTAGTATTGATGATTCAGATTTGCTCCTAAAACCAGATCCAAGTACGTTTGCAATTATTCCTTGGTTAACTGAGAATAAAACAGCCAGACTTCTTTGTGATGTTTATTGGGGAGAAGATAGAGGAAGATTATCAAGGGATCCCAGAGGAATTTCCCAAAAAGCTGAAGAATATATCAAATCTCAAGGATATGATTTTAGTACATGGGGTCCAGAGGTAGAATTCTTTGTTTTTGATAAGGTACATTGGGATGTTTTAACACCATACAAAGGACAATCTTATTCAATTGAGTCAAAAGAAGCACCATGGAGTCAAGAGGGAGATGGATATCCAATGGGATTACAAGAAGGATACTATCCTAGCACACCATCGGATACACTTACACCATATAGAAATGAATGTGTAAATATTCTCAATAGAAATTTTGGAATTCTGTGTGACAATCATCATCATGAGGTTGCAACTGCCGGACAATGTGAAATTGATATCAAATATGATTACATGACAAACGCTGCAGATGCAGCCCAGACCTACAAGTATGTTATTAGAAATGTTGCACAAAAATATGGCAAAGTTGCAACAATGATGCCAAAACCAATTGCAATGGACTCAGGTTCTGGAATGCATGTCAATGTTAGTTTATGGAAAGGAATGGAAAATGCATTTTATGATCCAGATGATGAGATTGAATTGAGTCAGGTTGGAAGATATTTTTGTGGTGGAGTAGTTAATCATGCAAAAGCATTATCTGCAATTTGTAATCCTACTACTAACTCATATCATAGATTAGTACCTGGATATGAAGCTCCAGCATACATTGCATGGAGTTCAGGAAATCGTTCTGCCATTGTAAGAGTTCCAAAACATCTCAAAGGAAGAGAATATTCGAATCTAAAAAGACTTGAATTTAGAGCTCCTGATCCTTCATCAAATCCATATCTTGTATTTGCAGCCGTAACTGCAGCTGGAATGGACGGAATTAAAAAGAAAATGGATCCGGGAGATCAAGTACGTGATGATATTTTCAAGATGACTAAATCAGATAGAGCTAAAAGAGGAATTGGAGTTCTTCCAAAAAGTCTAGGTGAAGCATTAGATGAATTAGAAAGTGACAGAAAATTCCTTAATACAATTTATACCGATGATGTAATTGACAAGATCATAGAACTAGAAAGAAGGGATCAACGTGAGATATCTATTAGACCACATCCACATGAGTTTTATCTATATTTTGATGTTTAGACCCTTCCTGTAATTTGAAAAATATAGTATAACGAAATAATTATCAGTGTAAATCCTCCCCCTAGAAAAATCTCTTTTTTATTCTCAGATGTAGCAGCTTTGTATAGTAAAACTCCACCAGCAAGACCTAGAAATAATATCAAAACTCCAATTATTACAATATCAAAGCTTGTGTCAGTAATTAATGGATGAAAAAATCCAGCAAGTAATGCAAAAAATGCAACTAGGTAAATGTATTTGAAACCAGCAAGTACGTTAGATGATGTTTTATTCAATAAAATTCGTAAATGCAATTATGAAATAAACTTTTGAAGAAATTTTTTTAAAATAATTTACATCATTCCGCCCATTCCAGGCATTCCACCCATTCCAGGCATTCCACCCATTCCAGGCATTCCACCCATTCCAGGCATTCCACCTTCTCCTCCACCAGGTGGACCACCCGCAGATTTTTGGGTAGCAATTACATCATCAATTCTAAGAATCATACATGCAGCTTCTGCAGATGCAGACACAATCTGAAGTTTAACTGCAAGAGGCTCAATGATATCACTTGATTTCATATTAGTGATCTTTCCTTTCATTACATCAATTCCAGTCCATTTTTCTCCTTTCTGTTGTTTTGAACGAAGAAGTGTAAGTGTATCAATTGGATCCATTCCAGCATTTTCAGCAAGTGTTAAGGGAATTGATTCTAAAGCATCAGCAAATTTTTCTGCAGCTAGTTGTTCTCTTCCTTCTAGAGACTTTGCCCAACTTCTTAATTTTGTTGCAGCAAATGTTTCAGGGGCACCACCACCTGCAACAATTTCTGGTTTTTCAATTACGTCTTTTACAACCATTAATGCATCATGAACAGAACGTTCGACTTCATCTACTACTCTTTGTGAGCCTCCACGAAGAAGTAAAGTAACTGATTTTGGGTGTTTACATCCTTCTACAAATACCCATTTGTCTTCTTCAATTTTTCTCTCTTCAACTAGATCTGCGCTACCCAGATCTTTTTCAAAGAGATCATCAAGGTTTGTAACTATTCTTGCACCAGTTGCTTTTGCAAGTTTTGTAAGATCACTTTCTTTAATTCTTCTAACTGCAATAATTCCAGCTTTTGCTAGATAATGTTGTGCCATATCATCAATTCCTTTTTGACACAAAACCACATTTGCACCAGAACCAATGACCTTGTCAACCATTGTTTTTAACATTCTATTTTCTTCATCTAAAAATGATTTTAGTTGTTGGGGATTTGAAATGTTAATTTTTGCATCAGTTTCAGTTTTGCTAATTTCTAATGCTGTATTAATTAATGCGATTTTAGCTTCAGGTACTTTTCTAGGCATGCCTCCATGAACAACTTCCTTATCAAGAACAATGCCCTGAATAATTATTGAGTCTTTAATGGAACCGCCTGCTTTCTTTTCTACTTTAATATCATCAACGTCAACATCATAAGTTTCACCATCTTTTTCAGCAACAGCTAGAACAGCCTTTACTATAATTTCTGCAAGCTGATCAGAGTCTTTTCTAACAAGTTTAGTCTGCATAGAGGTTTTAGCAATTTTAGTTAAAATGGTTTTGTCATTTGCTGAGATTTTGTCTGCAATACTTTCAAGATGTTGTTTTGCCTTTCTTGCAGCTTTTCTATAACCATCAACAATAATTGTAGGATGTACATCTTGATCAATTAATAATTCTGCATTTTCAAGTAAAGCACCTGCCAATACAACTGCTGAGGTTGTACCGTCACCAACTTCATTATCAGTAGTCTTAGAAATTTCAACAAGCATTTTTGCAGCTGGGTGTTGAACATCAATTTCCTTGAGAATTGTAGCTCCATCATTTGTAATCGTAACATCACCTAGTGAATCAACTAGCATTTTATCCATGCCTCGTGGGCCTAGACTGGTATGAACAATTTCAGCAATGATTTTAGATGCTGCAATGTTATTCTTTTGTGCATCTTTGCCTTTGGTTTCCGAACCGCCCTCTTTTAGTAATACAACAGGCATATTTCCCTTTGAAGTAGCTTGCATACCCATAAATGCAGAATCTCTAGATTCCCCTTTTATATCTTCCAGATCAGAATGTGAAAGTTTGATAGAGCATCGGTGTTTTTAAATTGGGAAAAGTCAGGTTGCAAAATATGGCCAAGTCACAAAATAAAGAATCTTACAATAAAATCTTTACAAAATTAAAAGACCATCACAAATGGTTTGAAAATTCAATTCCATTGATTGCAAGTGAAAATATTCCGAGTCCAGCTGTTCGAGAAGCAATTATCTCTGATTTTGGAAATAGATATGCTGAAGGATGGCCTGGGGAGAGAGTGTATGCTGGTTGTGTCTACATAGATGATGTTGAGTTTGAATGCATGAAACTAGCTAAAAAATTATACAAAGCAAAATTTGCTGATGTAAGACCAATTTCAGGGGTTGTTGCAAATTTAGCGGTATATTCTGCTTTTACTAATCCAGGTGATATAATGTTGGCACCTTCTATTCCTGCAGGTGGACATATTTCACATGGTAAAAAGGAGCATTCTGGAACTGCAGGATTAGTTCACGGATTAGAGATAGAATTCTACCCATTTGATGCTGAAGAAATGACAATTGATGTTGATAAGACAAAGCAGAAAATAAAGAATCTAAAAAAAGACAAGCGTCTTCCAAAAATGGCAATGTTTGGCGGTTCATTATTTTTATTTCCACATCCTGTCAAAGAGTTATCAGATTTTCTAAAGAGTTATGACATGCACATTAATTATGATGCAGCTCATGTTGCAGGATTAATTGCTGGTGGGAAATTCCAAGATCCATTACGGGAAGGCGCAGATACAATGACTATGAGCACTCATAAAACTTTGTTTGGTCCTCAAGGAGGACTTGTTTTAGGTTCTGAAGATCATGAAGAAGTAATTAAAAAAGCAACATTTCCTGGCCTTACAAGCAGTCATCATATTCACCATATGGCTGGAAAGGCAGTTGCTTTTGCAGAGGCTTTAGAATTTGGTAAAGATTATGCTATTCAAGTTATAAAAAATGCAAAAGCATTTGCAGAGTCCTTAAGCGATGCAGGATTAAATATTTTGGGAGAGAGTAGAGGATTTACAGAATCACATCAAATTGCAGTCAATGTTTTAGACTACTCCGATGGTGGAAAAGTAGAGGCAGAATTAGAAAAAGCTAACATTATTGTAAATAGGCAACTTATTCCAGGTGATATTAAAGCAGGAAGAAATTATTTTCATCCAGGTGGAATTAGATTAGGAGTTTCTGAAATCACACGACTTGGAATGAAAAAGAATGAAATGCAGGAAATTGCATCTTTCATTAAACAGATAGTTATAGAGAAAAAGGATCCAAAGAAGATTCTATCAAAAGTCAAAGCTTTTAGAAAGGATTACCAAAAAGTCAAATTCTGTTTTGATAACAAATTGGGTGCTTATGAATATGTTAAACTAAGGTAGTTAGGCATAATCAGTAAGAAGTGATTGATCCCCCTGATTCTTTCCAAATACTAATTCAATTTCGTCAGAAAGAGCATGAATTCTTCCTCTTTGGTATTCGCCAACGTCGTATTTATCAACCAGTCTTTTTGCAAGTTTTAGATACTTTTCTACTGAACCTCTTGTAATGGTAGGAATTAGTTTGTGACCGCAAATACATGTTTGAATGAGAGGCATTCTACGAAATGATTTACCACAACCAGTGCATCTAAAACTTTGTCTAGCATATGCTCTAAGATTTCCCATTATATCAGGAACTAGGTGTGTGGAAATAACATTTGAAACAATTTCTGAAGTATTTACTGCATTGATTAATTCAGCATTCCTAATTTGCATATCAAATTTATCAAGCATGGAACCAAGTGTGGAATAGGCACTACGTGATTTTGAAGTAGTTAGAGATGAAGTTGAATGTGTAAAGAAATAGTCATAAAATTGCCTTTCTGTCTCAAGACGTGATTTAATAATATCTACCGATACTACGTCTGATGTTTTGATCTGTTGAAGTGTGGATTCAAAGAATTCTAGGGGAAGAAATTTTGTGACCTCAAGATTGTGTGCTTGTGGCTGAGACTCATGTGGTAAAACATGAGGTTGAATAAGTAATGGAGCATCCATTAATCCGCCTATTCTGTCAGAAAGAAATTGTCTTGAGAAATTAAGAAGACTATCCATTAGAAGCATAATAGAGTCAGCATCGCCATCAGCATCTCTTCTTTTTGCAGAATGCCAATTGGGAGTTCCAAAACAAACATGGGTTTCTGTATATCCAATAATTCGTCCTACGATTCCAACAGAGGTGTGTGGAGCTAAACCAATTATTAGATGGCCAACAAGATCTTCAGAATTCTTTACATTGTAAAATGGAGATTTTCCATAGAATTTTTCCAATAGAGTATCAATGTATTTGCAAGTAGAAACTAGATATTTTCCATTTTCGTAAGGAATTATCACATCTTGCATACGCAGTTCAACAATTTGATCTGAATTTTCAAGTGGTTTTCCATCAATATCATGTGAATAGCCAAGATCCTTTAGTTTCCCTATTGAGGTTCCAATCCATGATGGTTTGAATTGAGTCAATGGAGAATTTGTTGCATCGAATCTAACAGTTCCATCTTTAAAGACTGTAAGTCCAAGGTTTTGACGTACAAGTCCCTTTTCAAGAGGTTCAGCAATTTTATCTTGATTAATTAGCTCTTTTACACCCTTGAATGGTTCTTGGGCACGAAATCCCATCTTTTCTTGAGCTGAAAGTAATTTTGCTTTAAGTGGAAATTCTTTATGTGAATGAGCTGGTGCTTTGCGTTTACATTTTTCACAATATGGTTCATTGAGGATATCTCTACAACTAGAGCATCGATAGGTAATTGTCGTCTTTGTGCCACATTTAGAACACTTTATGCCAATAGATGGTTCATCACATTGATTACAATACCTGTTGAATATGTTAGTAAAGAAATGTTCATTTCTAGATGCTTTGAGAAGATCTCTAGTAGGTCCCCCTTTGTCACTTATTGGGAATAATACATGTGTTGGAGGTTTCATTTGTCTAGGAGCTGCTTTTTCAGGTCTTCCTATTCGAACTCCTATAGAAGTTGAGAATTTGTTATTAATTTGAATTCCTGATGATTTTGTTAATAGTTTTGGAACTGATAAATCACTAATTATTGGTTTTTTCCTAAATAACAGATTATAGAAAATTTTTGCCTCTTGATTTTCTAAAATTATAGTTTCATTTTCGACTTTATGAGGAGTACCCAGCTTTTCAAGAATTTTTTTAATTTGTATTGAATATTTGATTGATTTGTTGTTGATTTCTTTTGGTTTTAAAAGTTGAATAAGTTCATCTGATGAGATTTTGTCCCAATAATACAGGTATTTTGGATAAAGTGGGATTTGGAATTCAAGGGAAATTTTCAGTGCTTCGTCCAGTGTAGGTATTTTACTCAAAAATTGATTTAGATGCTTGTCATTAGGATCATATTTTTGGATTTTTTGTTTTAGTTCCTCTATCCAGAATTCCTCAACATATCCTGAAGGGACAAGTTGAGTGTTGTTTTCAAGAAAATCTCCAAATGAGATTAGAATATCGCCTAGATGGAGTATTTTTTCAATTTCATTTTTTATTTCTAATCCATGTTTGATATCTCTGATTTTTACAACATTACCGTTTTTCAGACGAATGGTTGGAGTGTCAATTGAGTCAACAAAAGCAACAGTTGCACCTTTTCCCGGAATATCAATTTTAACTTGAGTTCCTACTGCTATTGTATGATCAAGAATTTCAGCTACTACTGGATGAATTCCAACTGCTGCAAATCCCGTATTACATGCTCTTCCATATCTTAAACGAAATCCACCTAGTTTGTTAGGCATAGATAGTACTGATCTGCCTGTAATTACCTCACGCATTCTTTTAGCAGCTGCATCCTCTTGATTATCACCTGTTTGAACTGCGCCTTTTAGATCATTCAACCATTCCCAACCATCTAGATTGTACAATTCAATTCTTTTGAGAAGTTTTTTGGATCTTCCAATCAATCCGTCATTTAATACACGTAGAGCACCTCCTCTAACTCTATCAGTTTTAATACGAATCATAGATTTGTGATTTACAACTTCGAATGGATCTGTGTCTACACCATCCAATTCCACTGGAAGATTGGAAATTACATGTTCAATGTCCTCATCTAAGATATGAAACTGGAAACTACTTGCTTCTCTTTCATAAATTCGTAATTCTTCAACAAATCTGCCTGTTTCATCATCAAAGGAATTAGCCTGGAATTTAGATAAGCCAGCTGTCTTTCTAACATGATCTGCAATTAGCATTGTTACAGCAGATTCTGTTCCGCCTGCTGAACGCATTGGTCCTGCAATTGAAACTGAAAGGTATTCAGTACCATCTTTGTTTTTCTTTATCTTTACTTCGCTAATACCTTGTAAAGGTGCAATTGTAACTCCTTCTGTAACAATTGCCAATCCAACACGAACTGCAAGATCCAGTTTATCTTCCATGGATGAATTTGGTAGGGAGTATTTCCCTAGAGCAATTTCCTTTGAAAGAATTAATGCAGATAGCTCCTTTCCGTTTATTTTTAATAATTCTCTAAGGGGTTCAGCAATATCAATTTCATGCATCTTAGCTACTCTATCTGCTAAATCAAATGCGATTTTCGGCTCAATTATGCCTGAAGAATCCACAAGGCTTGATTTTGCCTCAGCTGCATGTTCAAAGATGGTATATGTTTCAGAAGATAGGTTGGAATAGTAATCAAGATAATAATCAGGCATCTTAATGCCACTAATACGAGATATTGCGTCATTTTCAGACATTATTCAGTTCTATTACTTGCTACTTTGAATTGCTTTTGCTATTTCTTGTAGTTTTTTGATACTTCCTCCCTTTTCAAGGAATGTGCCAATGACCAAAGCATCAGCACCTGCATTGACCAAGTTTTGAGCTGTTTTTACATCTTTAATTCCTCCGCCTACTATCAAAAATCCATTAAATGTACGCCTTACAGTCTGAACCATCTCAGGAGTAACATTGGTTTTTGCACCCGAACCTGCTTCTAAATAAACAAATCTCATACCAAGAAATTGGGCTGCAAGAGCATATGCTGCAGCAATTTTTGGTTTCTCAAATGGAATTCCTCGTGCTGAACCAACAAACCAAGCAGAAGTTCCTTCTCCAATCACTAAATAGGCAGTTGGAAGTGGTTCTAAACCAAATTTGAGAACGCTTGGCGCTCCCAGTGCTTGTGCTTGTGTGATAAAGTATGGGTTCTCTGAATTCATTAGAGAGCTAAATAATATTGCATCAGCATCAGGTACAACTCCAGTAACATTACCAGGAAACAAAATTATTGGAATTTTTATGCCCTTTTTGATACCTTTAACCACTTGAGCCATCTCAATTTGATCAGTAGCAGAGGAGCCTCCAACCAAGATTGCAGATGCTCCAATCTTTTCAACATCTTTAGCAAGCTCACTTGATGCCTCCAAATTTGATACTTCGGAATCAATTAACACAAACAATAATGCATTTTTCTTTTTTAATTCTGATTTTAGGAATGTTTCAACTTTATTTTTGGCCATGAAAGAAGTTTGTAGATGACTCTTTAAAGTTTAATTGGAATGTTGGTATACAGATTTGTATAGCTATGACAGGGATCGAAAAATCTAATTTTAATAACATTATTCATCAAATTATCAAAAAATCACTATTTACAGAGCGGCAAATTGAAATTATTTTAAATCAGAAGAACTTGTTAGAGTCTAATTTTTCCATAACAAAGGGGGCATATTATAGGCAAGTTGGGCAGTCTAGAGAGAAATTAATTTCATTATTTTATTCAATCATACTTTTACGTGGTCTAGGCATACTTTTACCTGATGATATAGATGTGATATCAAAACTTTCAGAACAGATTAGTGTGATAGATCAAAGTGATGTTTTTCCTGAAAGGGAGGAAGAAGTTATTAGTGTGATAGATAATCTCGTTCGTCAGGCATGTAATATGTGACATGTGTGATAATTATGAATAGAATTTAGTTAAACTGATTGTGATTTTATGTGTGAGTTTGTTAATCTAAAGTGTGAAATAATGTTGTTCAATCATGATAAATCACAATATAGGCATAAAAGATGTGATGTTAGTGGAAATTCCTGAGCCTGAAATAATTTTAGGTGTGATTTTAGCATTCTTAGTTGGTTTAATTGGATTGTATGTATATAACAAAGTACGACCGTTTTTAAAATCTAAGAATGAATTATCGATATCACAAACTGAACGTTTAGAATATTATGAAAAGCAGTTAATTGATATGAAAATACGCCTAGATTCATTAGAAATACAGGGAATTGAGCAAAGAACAGATCCTAATTTAGAACTAAAGCAATTCCTAGAGAGATTGGCAAAGAATGAAATCCAAGAGAGAAAAGTTGAAGAATCTAACAAATCTAAAATTATACCTAAAAAATCAACTTTCACGCCTAGTGTTCGTGATATAGACCATACAAATCCAACAGATTTTGTGTTGCATTTAATCACAAACAAAGCTATGACATCACGTGACATACAAGTCACATTGAAGAGAAGTAGAGAGCATACTTCTAGGTTAATGAAGAGATTATTTGAAAATGGTTATGTTCAAAGAAATACAGAAACAAAACCATATACTTATTCAATTACTGAAAAAGGAAAAGAAAAGATTGAAGTTCAAGAAGTTAACTCTATAATTGCATAAGAAATTTTTTTAAAATCAAAAATATTGTTTGTTAGTTTTAGATGAATTTAATTATTAATTATAGAATTTATTAAATTATATATATTATTAATTTATAATAATATTATGTCAGTGCAAGAAAATGAAGTTTTAGTAAAAATTACGTCAGTGGGGTCAATTTCAATTCCTAAACAATTTAGAAAACAGATGGATATTCAAAATGGTGATTATGTTAAAGTTATTCTTGGGAAAGATCGATTATTAATTAGAAAAGTCATTATTACTTAATAGATTATTTTTGTTTTTGACTAATCTTGATGGTTTGATAAGTCCATTCTCTACCGGTTCTAATTCTATTAATTTTGCCTTTTATTGAAAATCGTGACAAGTATGTAGATATTATACTTAATTTTACTGGCTCGTTAAATTCATCTTCATATTTTTCAAGAATGTTTGTGGAAGTAAATTTGCCCATCGGGAAGAATTTATCTACAACATGCCAAATTTTTGAGCCTATTGAATCCATATTTGTTGATTCTTGTTCTTCTTCAATATTCATTAAATCCATCATTTCAAAAATTTTAAGGACTTTATCTCTAGTAACATTACCTTCTAATTTAATATCATATCGGGCACCGTCTGAGTCTTCCATATCAATTCTAATTCGTTTTTTTGCCATCTTTGAGATCTTGAGAATTAAAGATTAACAATTCAATTGATCCTATAATGTTTGTTAACTAAATGGTTTGTTAACATTGACTGCGTAAGACACGCCTGGGATGGTTTTTGTTATTAACAATATTTTTAGTATAATATTTTAAAAATAGAGTATTTTATGCCTGGAGTGGAAATGAAGGGGTTGATTTTAGTATATTCACAGTGTTAACACCAATCTTAACGCCTAGAATGGAAATAAAGGGGTCAAAACAGGCTTTATGATTAATTTCTTAACAAGAGATTAACAATTTGTTAAGTTAGTTTACTATATAAAACTCACACACCAATATTTCCACTCTATTTTTTATTTTATTTTATTTTTTGAAAATCTATCATTAACCTAACTAAAAATAATTAATTACAAACTAAACTAGAGTTAGTATTCTATTCTATACTCTCTTAATTCGAATATCATTATGATATTATTAAGAGGAAACATAGGTGTGTGAGATGTCTGATCCAATAGATAGATTACTTGATGCAGCAGAGTCCGGGAAATCAATTATTAAAAATAGAGACATTCTACATTTTACTTACATACCAAATATTATACTACATAGAAATTCTGAACAGGAACAAGTTACCCAATCCCTTTTACCAATACTAAAACAATCCAGACCATCTAATCTTCTAGTATATGGAAAACCCGGTACGGGTAAAACATTAGTCGTAAAAAAAGTAATTTCTAAAATACAAGAAAGAGTTGAAAAATCTAATTTTCCAATTAAACTTGTATATTCTAACTCTAAAGAAGAAACAACCCTTTATGGACTACTAGTCAGCCTAGGTAGGCAATTAAATCTAAATGAAAAAGAACTACCAACAACAGGTTTGGCAATAAGTGAGGTTTTCAAAAGATTACTAACTAAAATTGATGAAGAAAAACTTAACGCAATTTTTGTAATTGATGAGATTGATTATCTTGCACAATTAGTATCTAAAACTGGTAAAGATATCTTATATCAACTTACAAGAGCAAATGAGAGATTAAAACAAGGATCCCTAACCTTAGTGGGAATTTCAAATGATTTGACCTTCAAAGAAAAACTAGATCCTAGAGTAATTAGCAGTCTTGGTGAGGAAGAGATTATTTTTACAAATTATAATGTTGAACAAATTAAAAAAATTCTTGAAGAAAGAATCAATGAAGCCTTTGTAGATAATTCTGTTGAGGAGCCAGCCTTGAATCTATGTGCAGCGCTTGCAGGAGGAGAACATGGTGATGCTAGAAGAGCAATTGATTTGATTCGTGTAGCTGGAGAGATTACTGAACGACAACAACTAGACAAAGTTACAATTGAGCATATTAGAGAAGCCTCTCAAAAAATTGAAGAAAACAAAGAAGAAACCTCCCTCAAATCTTACCCACTACATGAAAAACTGGTTATTCTTGCAATTATGAAGGCAAATGGCCCTTCCACGGGTGAGATTTACTCATCATACAAAAATTTATGCAAGATTGTTGGACGAGATGAACTTACCCAAAGAAGAGTCACTCAAATGCTAAGTGAAATTGAATTATCCGGAATTATCACAGGAAGGATTATTCATCAAGGAATTCATGGCAGGACAAAAAAATACAAACTTACAATCTCATCTGAAATGGTAAAAAAAACATTCAAAGATGATTTAACTTTGCAAGATATTGTTTAAATTTGAGTTATAATTTTCATGGAAAACTTGGAAAGTCTTTAAATTTACCATGATTGCAATACCTGGATTTGGAATCATTCCAACACTAGCCTGAAAAGGCGTTTGTTTTTGCCACGAACCAGAGTTAACCAATAAAATCCCCTTATACATATCCAATTCTGCTCTATGAACATGACCCACATGAAAGATATCTGGAACATCATCAATTACTAAAAGATCTTGCATCTCAGGTGCTATAGGAGTTTGACTACCATAAATTGGACTTAGATGCCTTGCCCTGAGAAGATGTTTCATTACATTTGTTGGTTTATCATAACTTAGACCAGGTGTTGTCTTTACGATATCATCAATACTCTGACCATGAAACATCATTACTTTTACGCCATTTAATGAAACTACAGATGGATTCCCAACCATTACTACATTTTCTCTTTCCCATAAACCTGAATTGTATTTTTTTGGTATGGCAGGTTGTGGAAGAGCCCTTCTTCCAGGATCATGATTTCCAGGCATTATTATGATTTTAACATTTTTTGGAATTTTATCAATCAGATCCTCTACTTTTTTAAGTTGTTCTTCAATGGTTTGACAAACCAATTCTTTGTTCTGGTTTGGGTATATTCCAACCCCATCTACAATATCTCCGCCTATTAGGACAAAACGAATTTTTCTTGCTACTGGATCTGGACTTGATAACCATGAAACAAATTCTGTAAATTCTTCTTCCATGAAATACTTACTTCCAATGTGTAGATCTGAGAGAAAAACAGCATAGGCTTCAGTTTCTGACTTGTTAATCATCTGTTCTGGAATATCTGGTAGAATTAGATCCTTAATGATAAACCCCAAGTTCTTTCCCAAATTTATTCTTGCCATAACAAATTGATCAGTTAGAAGAGTATCCGCAGTTTTTTGTAACTCAGTATCAAAAACAATACCCTCAAATGAGCCTGAAGGATCCTCTAAGACCAATTTTGTGATGTTTCTTTCAGAATTTCTTGTAGTAACAAGTCCACATACATACATATCATCTTCTAATTTTACAGTTTTTACAGATGCTATTGATTTGAGCATTCTTGATTCTGGTCTATCTGAAATTATTCGTTTGAGTTTATTAAAACGACTAGAAAACAAAGCATTATAGCCTTTAATCCCCTCGCCAGTTGTTATCATAGTAGTAGGATCAGATAATACTTTAATTTCACCTTGTAGCATAGGATCATCTTTAATTCCAAGATATGTCTCTAAATCATCCTGACTTATCTGAAATAACTTCTGTCTTGTCTTCTCTCTAACAATTTCCTTTATGATCTTCTCTAATTTTTTAACATCTACATTTTCTAATATTTTAAAAGCATCAGGATGAATTTGGAATCCTTTGTTTAATGCATAATTTAACGCAAAGGACAGCTCCTTTTTCATATCAAAAGATATCACGTGGTTTAATTAAATCTGCGCCTAACACCTAACCCTCAAATATTGTTCTAAAAACAAAGTTAATGTGAATAGAATTCGAATAATAACATTTTTTATATTTTTAGGAATTTTTGCTGCAACATATCAGATTGGTTCAATGTCTTCTGTAAGTGAAGAAGAGGCAAGTGCATTCATGGCAGAATTTGAGGAACTTGTTTTAGATATTGATGCATTTGGAATTTTTGTACATAATACAACCATTGCACTACCTATGTTTATTCCTGGATTTGGAGTTGCATGGGGCCTTTTCTCTGCCTGGTCAACAGGCTTTGCCTTTGCTTCAATAACTACTACACTACCTATGTTGGCAGATATTCCACCACTTTCCATTCTATTTTTATCTCCGTTTGGATTGATGGAACTTGCTGCATACTCGTTAGGCATTTCTAGAAGCTTTATTCTGATTAGAGCAATAAGCAAAAAGATTGATCTTATTACATTTGTCAAGCCAACTATAATAGAGATTGGAATTGTAGTTGTCCTTCTTCTAGCAGGAGGATATCTTGAATTTTACATGATAGAA
>Ga0224513_10000027_pt1 | contig 42472 bp, 43 predicted proteins | sample SF_May12_sed_USG_5_FD_169109 | JGI IMG/M metagenome (GOLD analysis project Ga0224513, IMG submission 169109) | Sediment microbial communities from San Francisco Bay, California, United States - SF_May12_sed_USGS_21 | ecosystem: Environmental > Aquatic > Marine > Sediment | place: USA... | reverse complement strand
GGTCGGTAAATTTGCGGACAGTTTGCGGACGCTTTTTAGAGTCCGAAATAGACTAACTACTTGTTTTTGTTGGTTAAAAGGCTTTCCGGTGAATAAACTATGGTTGTTGGAATAATGAATTGACTCCTTTAAAAACATCAGTTTCCGCCTCTTGTATTAAGATTTGCGGACACTTTGCGGACAGTAAAAGCGTTGATGGACTCAATCAGCGTGTCATCATCGAACCGGGCATACAGGGCTGTGCTGTTTATATCACTATGCCCCATGAGCTTGGCAATCACCTCACGACGCTCGCCGTGACTCGCTAAATAGCTTCCAAAAAAGTGACGCAGGTCGTGAATCCTGGCCCACTCAAACCCGGCCTTTTTCCTGGATTTTTGCCACCGTCTTCTAAAGGTTTGCTCCGCCATCCTGAATACCCGCATATCACCAATGCCTTGCGGTATGGAAGCAAGAGCATCCAACAGCTTTGGGTGTAACGGAATCCTAACCACGCTTCCCGTCTTTTTTTGGGTTACCCGGATAAATGGACGCTTATCTGTTTTAAAATCAAAATTAGACCACTTGATAGACAAACCATCCGATACCCTCAAACCTGAGTAAGCCAAAAAGGCCGCTATCGCTTTCGACTCCCCTTTCAGGTAGCTCAAAATAGATAGAAGCTCCGGTTCGGTTAGAAACCGCTCAACTTTAACCTTCGGCTTCAACCAGGACAACTTGGGTAACTTTAAGTCAAGATTATTCGCCTTCAAAACAGCACGAAGCAAGTAAAACTCTATTTTGAGAGTAGACTCACCGGCACCTTTACTTTCCCTTGCCTCTTTGTATTCCAGTAAATCATTAGGCAATACATCCGTTATCATTGCATCCTGGAACCAGGGTAATAAATGGTTATTCAGGCAATTCTTATAAAACCGTTTGGTATTAAGAGCCTTGCCGTCCAGCATTTTTGGAAACTGTTCTTTTGCTGCATCCCCAAAAGATGTTTTTTTGTTTAAATAATCCCCCCTTTCAACAAGAATGTGAATTTCACGTCTTCTGATTTCAGCAATTTTTTCGTCCGTGGTATCCAGGCAATCACCAAGTTTCAACCCGCAATGACGTTCCTGCAGGTAAATAACTCCCCGCTTGCCCCTTCGGACAAAATACTTCCTTTTTGTTTCCATGTCTGTCTCCTCCTGAAGAGTAGACCGGAAACGCCTTTTAATCCAACGCGGGGATTTTAACACATTCTTTGAAAGGGCTGATTTCATTAGGTTGTTCTAGCTTAAATATTCGCCCCCGATTAACCCCCCAAGCAACACAAGTCACAAGGGGCGGGGGCTTTTAGTTAATTGAATTCTTTAGGTAAATCATCGATTCCTGTAACCAGGTAGCACTTCGCTCCCACCGTTCTCCAGTCCCGAAACTGTTTACCTTGCATCTTGTCCAACCGTCTTCGCTTGGGTGTCTTCACCTCAAAGAAAACGGTTTGCCCATCCCTGCAACACAGAATGTCAGGCGTTCCTCTCAAACCGAACTGTGTCATGTGCAATTTGATTGCCCGGCACCTCGGGATAGCGTTTAGGTGCTTCAATAGTTTCCTTGCGATTGTGGTTTCAGGATTGGACACAGCCCTCCCCTCCTATTTATTAGGTCTTTTTAAACACAATAGTTTTTTGAGCGTTCTTATCTGTGTATCAACGCTCTTTCTTCTCTCATTTCTGCAATTGTGGCTTTCCTTTTTTCTGGGACTTCTCCACTGTGATATTCACCACCGAACAGTTTCTTGATATAGTGAACGTGCTCGATGTTTTCAGGCTTCTCTGCTTTCAAGCTTTCAATCTCCCTTGGTGTGTAAATCACATGATCCGGGTGCTTCTCCCTGGCTTGCTCGTATGTTCCGTTAACCAGAATCACAATCTCCTCACCAACCAAATCAGGCTGAATGATTTGTGTTACCACCACACCGTCCGCCTGGAATACGGCTGGCACAGGATTAACTTGTCTTTGGTCCGTGTCATTGCCACATAGAACATGCGGATGATCGACTCCCAACCCTCACCCCCGCCGTTGACATATTCCTTGTATCCCGCAAGGGACAGGTCCGGGAACACAATCACTGTGTCCGCTTCACCGCCCTTGACACTGTGAATGGTGCCGACAATCACCTTCGGTGGCTCTACCAGAGCCTGCCCTCCACGCTTTCGAACCACACGGGCAGGGAACTCCAGAGACCTTTGCTTTGTCGGTAAGACGGAATTTATATACCAGTCCAGGTCCACATCCACTGCGTGTTCCGCCTGTTCTGAATCAGCAAACAGATTCGCAAACTCTTCATAGTCCGGAGGAAGACTGAAGCTCTGCTTCGTCAAAAGTTTCTTCACCCCATTGGCCAGCACACCATCACTTTTCAGAATGGTCATCCACCGCTTTAAATCCTCGGTATCCCACTCCTCAGCACCATCGCTCCACACATCCTTGCTGGGTTTGATGAAGGACAGAATCCGGTCAATTCCCATCACCTGTTTCTTTCCACGACGTAGTGGATTCCATGCTGCGCTATCTGACTTGTAAGGGTTGTGATATGGGATTCCCTCACGCTTGAGCATCCACATTGTGGGTTCGACCACATACTTGCAGGATCCAAGGATCATCACTGACCTACCTTCTGATACTTCCTTCTCGATGATTCTAAGCAGGGGGTTGGGTTGTTTATAGGTCGTGCCAAAACGGTCCACAGAGCCGCCCTCACGCTGTGGTTCAAATTCAGCATCCACACGGTTACGGATTCTCTTGATCCAATGTGTCGCAACCTTGTGCGGTTCGGATGGCAGGCGGTAGGATTTACCAAGCAGTTTTCTATTTTCTTCCGGTACGGGGTGATCCATGAACACACGGGGGTCCGCTCCCCGCCAGGTGTAGATAGCCTGATCCGGATCACCTGCCATGATCACAGTGTCAGCACGCTTGCCCCATTTACGAAACAGGGCGAGCTCAAGCTTGGACCAGTCCTGACACTCATCACCGATCAGCACTGTAGGAACACCCGGAGCCGTAGGCTTGTACTTGAGTGCCTGCTCGATCAGCATGGTGAAGTCCATATATCCGTTGGACTCCATCCAGTCAAACCACTTATTCCCGAATGACTTGATGTGTTCAGGCCATGTATCACGGGGTCGCATTTGTGCCCGGTAGATATCCATCTGCGCCAGGAGGTTTTCAGGACGAGCCGTCGACATGGCTGCGATCCTTCTCTGATACACGTCGTCCAGATTCTCATTTTCCTGTTTGGACAACTTGAGCCATGGGTGCTCCTCGTTCCATTCATCCAGCTTTTTAATCGCAAGGGTCGGACGGTCCAGAAGATGCCAGCACAAACTGTGGAGGGTTCCCACATGCTCCCGTGGCATATCGACAACTTGTCTGTTCCTGATCTCCGTTGCCGCCGCTTTGGTCAGACTTCCGATGACCACTTCATCCGGCCCGTACTTCTCCACCGCCCGCTCTACCTGCCGGGTGAGATAAGTCGTCTTTCCTGTGCCCGGTGGCCCTGTAACTTGAAATTCATTTGTCATTTCTTAAATACCATCTATGGATGTAATAATATATGTATTCTCTGTTTGAATTATCACTATCACTGTAATCCCTTTATTTGCAGCAAGTTAACCTTTAAAGCGATATATAAAAAAACTTTTTTTATTATTTTCGCCTCCCTGCAACTCTTTGTGTCTAAACGCCATCATCCTAAAACCTAATGCGAAATCGCCTAATATGGAAAAAATGGACTCATCTCTCTATAGGTACTTTTTCCCCTCTATTTAAGGGTTTTGCCCTATCACCTTCCCCAGGTAGGTCCTGCATTTCTGTTTGCCGCTTATGGATGCGGTAAAAATCCTGTCTTCAAACCCGCACTGCAGCAGTCTGTTTTTGAGTTTTCGTATACTTCCAGGTGGTAGACATCGCTTTACTTCAACATGAGGATAAAAATTATTCAGGTTGATCCATGTCATTCCATCCCGGAAGAAGGGTTGCTTGAGTTCAAGGGCTTCCTTCCATGTTTCTTCACCCTGGATAGAGTTTTCTTCCAGGTAGTCCGTCACGGCATCCATCGTTTCTGAATAACTACACCCCACATCCTCAAAGATCATGACCTTCTCCATAAGGGAGATGATGCAGTCCCACTCATTTTGTTTTTGGCTAGGAATAATTTCGCCAGTCCATTCAAAAATCTTCTTCTTCATAATCCGGTTTGAAAACAGATCATTGGTCTCCCCGATCCGCAACTCGGCATCATTGATCACAAAATAGTATTCAGCCGGGTCAGTCCCTCGTTTGATGATTTTTGTAATGGGATTACGCAATTGCAGACGGGAAGAAATATCGCCCAGGATATCCTCTGGTTCAGCTTCAGACGCGTTTTCAAGCGCCGCCTTGGTCGCCGCATCCGAATCCTTGATATCTTTCTGCAAATAATCCTTGGCGGCCCTCAACGTGCGTTCCAGATAATCCATGCGTCCGGCCTTGTTCTGCTCGTCGCCGTAATGTCCCCTGTGTTCAACGATCAAGGCAACAGCCTCACCATCAGACCACCCGGCGTGCATGGCCTGCATGGCCAGACTCAGATCGTAGGAGCTCATCGACTGATCCTTAAAATCTGCCCGCCTATGCTCCCAGGTTTTCTTGAATTTATTGCTGTTCGATAACAAAGCCGCAAACTTCGCGGCAGATAGGGTGCCGCTTGTATCAACTTCTACATTCGATCCCGAAGACTTTTCATCCCGCCATCCAGGTCGGTACTTGTCCAGCAGGTCCTCAATCTCTTCCTGGCGATTCTCAATAACCGGGTCATCACCGTAATCCTTATAAGCCAACCCGGTGAACGTGAAGAACCGTGCTGTCTGGTACACCTCAAACCGGCTACCCCTTTTCCCTGTGGTCGGCAGTTTGCCTCGTATAAAGACATGAATACCCCGTCCGCTGGGACTGTACTCTGTGTAAGAGTCCAGCTTGTCCACCCACTCCTGGGCCCAGTCTTCCAGCTTGCCGTCGGCATCGATCACCTTGTCCAGATCAATGCCGATAAATGGATCATTGTCAGTAAATACAAATCCCACGCCTTTCACTCCCCTTGTGTTATTCCATTGGACCGCTTCGTTGACACACTGCTCATACGTCCCCCAGGTGGCAGGGTTCGTACTACTCCCCGCTCTGCCCCTAAACGAAATCGGAACTTTATCTTTGTCGTAGCACACCCACTGCGCCAAATCGGTCAGCGCAGTGGGCGGATTCATCGGTATCTCGAACGGCATCAAGCAGCCTCAAGTTTTTCGGGAACGATGGCCTCTCCGTAGCTCTTTGCCCCGGCGCATTCGTCCGCTTCAAGTCGACGGGCAACCGCAACCTCAATTTCGCTATACTCGATGCCTGTACCGTTCTTTTGCTTAACCAATGAAAACCTAGACACCACATCCGAATAACGCTTGCCGGACGAAGCCAATCTCAGGAAATATTTTTTGACGTTCTTCAGGCTGGTCGGCGGCACGATGATCGCGATCGGCAAGGTGCGCCCATTGGTTAGAAGTAAGATGGTCCGCATTTGCTTACATGCCTGGCCTGATCCATTTTCTGCCGAGCCAAATTCAGCCATCGGGCAGACAGCACATGACCCGCCGGGATTTCCGGTACCGCTAATGCAATCATGCGATGAGCATTCCGGCGGCTCATTACCTCCACCATACGAACCTTCCCAATACGCTCGGGAATCCTTCCAGGCGACAATCACGCCTTCGAGCTCCTTGGCGGAATCAGTCCCCTCGAGCGTTGGAACCTCAAAGGCAATCCCGCCACCGGCAGGAACCTTGACTCGGTCTAAACTTGTTATGTCAAGCCCATCGCTCCCAAGATTGTCCTTGATAGCTGCGAACGTTGACTCCGTATCTCCACACAAAACTGGGAATTGATTCTCGTTTTTTGCAATCATTGTACTCATGTGTCCTCCTTAGTTTTGGCCGTTTTTAGCGCCGATTTTGAACTTTTCGATGAGCCTGATTTTCCCTTTAAGACACTCAGGGAACGGTTCACCGTTTTCCTCTAAATCCCTAAAATATCTGCTCAGGGACGAAACATTAATCCGTGGCTCTGCAAACATACCGAGACCCGCGGTGTTCAACGCTTCAATCGCTTCTTCATTTTGTACATTTTCATCCTTACCCGCCCACAGGGTTCTTGACAGGTAAACTGTGATTCCATCCTGGGTGATTCGCTGGATACCGTGTTTCTCAAAATGTTCCAAAATTGTTGGCTCCATTTCGTCCAACTCTTTCTTAATTACTGATAGATCGCTTTCTAATAGTTGTTTTCGCTGCGTCAACAATATGAATTCATCCACTGTTTCTTGCGTTGCCATTAGTACCCCCTTTTAAAATATTACTGACCACCTCTTGCCGGTCTTGCAAAGCTTTAAATACTTTCTCGTCTACCGTGCCCTGCGCGATCAGGTGGAAGAAAGTAACCGGGTGCCGTTGTCCTGGTCGATGGAGCCGGGCCAGACTTTGCAGGTAATCACCGAGAGAGAAGCCAATGCTGTAATAAATTGCGATGGAGGCCCGTGTGAGATCAATACCGACACCACCAGCCTGGATTTGAACTCCAATAACCTGAATGTTTTCCGGCATGGCTGCGTGGTCGGTAAGGTCTTTGCGCCGCCCTGAAATCTCTCCGTAGTTGCGGCCAAGATTCCGAGCTACCTCACTAACCGCATCCAAGTCCTTTACAAATTTACAAAACACCACCACAGGTCTTTCCTCTGGCGTGTCGCTTAATAGATCAATCAATGTCTTCTGTTTGATCTCACTGACTCGCTGAATCGTCCCGTTATCATCGGCCACGAACCCAGACGTCATTTGCTGTAAACGCAGGAGCTTGACCAGGACGTTTGCAGCCGTGACTTCGGCCGCCTGTTCCTCCATCCACAAGTAAAAATGTTTCTCCATTGCCACATACTGTTTAAATGCAGAAGGTTCCAGCTCCACTGGGATGTTGATATGGGTTTCCTCCGGCAGGGTTAAAGCCTCTTCTTTCGTGACCTGAAAAGAAATAGAGGCGAACTTGCGGCAAAGCTCCTCTGGGTTTCGTATCTGTTTCGGGTCCACCCATGTTCCGTTAGGGCCGGTTGTGACAGCGTAGCGATTTTTAAATTTTGCAAAAGAGTAGCCAAACACCGAAGGTTGGATCGTGCGGAACTGGGCGTATATATCCAGTGGGGAGTGCGGCATTGGCGTTCCAGTTAACCCCAGTCGCTTGCCGACAACCTTGCCAAGTTCAGAACAGAACCGGGAGGCCCTGCCGCCAGGCGCTTTGATCCGGTGGCATTCGTCCAGGATCAGAAGGTCGAAATCGGCAGTATTCAGTGCAAAAGTTCTAAAGGGTTCGCGCCACGCGGATTCATAATTGATTACAACCACAGCAGGTTTTCTTTTAATTTCGCAGCGATCTAGAAATCGAGCAGCCTTATGGCCCTTGTCCGCGGTTGTTCCTTTAATAAGAGGAAGAATCTCAAAATCATCCCCTGCATGTTTTAAGAATTCACGCGGCCAGACGCCGACCACTGACTTAGGGCACAGAACCAACACACACCTGCATTCCCAAGTTTGTGCCAGCGTAACTGCGACCGCAGATTTGCCGGTCCCCATGTCCATCGCAAGGCAGACGCCGGGCTTGTCTTCGGCAAACTCGACCGCCCGTTCCTGGTGGGCCCATAATTGGGTTCTGGTTTGAGTGTCAGTTATCATTGGCACCTTCGGTGATTAAGGTGACGTTCATCGTCACATATCGTCACAAGAAAAGGCTCATCACATACGCCGCAATGCTCTTGATCGTATTCGAAGCGTTCGCGTAACAGAGTCGCTAGGTGTGGGACGTCATCGTCTGCGTACCCTTGGATTTCATCCGCCGCGTTTAATAATTCTTTTGCGGATTTATCAACAAGGCCACCGTCCTCTTCCGCTATTCCGTAAAACTCCACGCTATGACAAACACCGCCAATTCGATCCACGGCTGAATTGACAGCTTTCCGCAAGCTGTCCAGCTTTTTGTAGACTTGGTTGATTGCTTCTTCGATTTCTTTCGGTGTTTTCATGGCTTGATATCCCATTATTTTTTCTTTCTTTTCCCCGGTCGCTTCTAGCAACCGTTTGGAGATGGCGCGCTTAATCATCAGCACGAAAAATAACCCGATCATCAGCGCAACAAACAGCCCCAGGGATTTTGCGGCGTAAATAAAAACGGCCGACAATGGCACCTGGCTGTGAATCATGATCTCCCTTTTCACATGGCTTCCATTTTTTCCTCCCAGTTGCCCGGTCCCCACGAGGAGACCGGGCGTACCGCAGGAGGCACAGCATGTGGAGCCGCTTTTACGCACCCGCGCGGCTCCAGGCGGGGGGAGAATCTAGTTTTTCATTTTTTCCGGTATTGACTTTGAAACCTTATCGCGCAAGCGTTCGAGTTTAGCGATGTCGGATTTCAACTGGATATCCCGACCCGTCATTTGTACGATCGCCACGGAAATTTCATGCAACATGAGGCGCGCATCGCTTCTATTGGCAGCCTTAATCAAATTTCGGATATCATCCGTTAAACCATCTCGGAATATCTGTAATTGACCCGCTCGATTGTTTATTTCAGTTGCAAAAGATTCCAGTTTCTTGCGGTTACTTGCATTTTGAATAGTTGTTGTGATGGCGTTTGCCTCCTGTGAAATTTGGTGATTAATAAACTTACCTGTCCTAACAGCGTGTTCTTGAGATCAATTCTCTATCCCTAAAAAATCCTGAATACTGTGGAAAATCCTTTTGAAATAACCGGGAATACCGTGATGTATAATTATTATTAATCTTGAAGTCGGGGTCACTGGTCTCGATGTTCGTTTCCCATCGAATTCTTTCAACAATAGTTTTTGCAGAAAAATGTTCGTAGCCAGACCGAATCGCTCTCAATGCGAAACGCTTGAACAGGTCGTAAACCAGCGGATTGTCCCGGTGGAAATCTTCAAATTTCAGATCAATCTCAGTTAGGGTTTCCATCACAACCTCGCAGAATAAAAAAGGCCGCCGCTTTTTGCTCGGACTTGGGAGAAAGAGGAGAAGCGACGGCCCTGAAGAGGTTCCGGTGAAGAACCCCTCGTTTTTGCTGTTAGAAATTCTGGTTTTTGTTTAGTATTCATCTAGCCCAGGCCCGAAAAGAGTTGCGCTTTTTTCAGCGTTTGGTATAATATGTCCTCATATGGGGAAATTGTCAACTTGTTTTTTTCTTTGGAGCACTCTTTTTTGGAATCATTTGCAGATCGCCTAAAGATGCTGATAACAGAAAATGATGTTAGACCCGCTGAAATATCTAGAAAAACGGGGATTTCGTCTAGTGGCCTCAGTAGATACGTGCGCGATGAAAGGAAACCTACAGCCTTGCACTTGGGGAAGTTAGCAAATTATTTCGAGGTTCATCCTACATGGTTGCTAGAGGGCAAAGGCGAAAAAAAAGCGAATATTGAAGTTTCAAAGAAGGTTGTTGAGAATAATGAGGAACATAGGAAGGCTTTAACTGAACTGGAAACCCATATCAAGATGCTTCATGATCACCTTGACCTAATAATTGATGAGGGTGATGCTGAAGCTCAAGACAGGATTCTTGAGGACATCAAGCAAACTGGCGATAAAATCCTGAACAAAAAACTATCCCTGAAGGAGAAGTTATTGAAACGGATTATTGGTTAATAAAATCAGTAATTTCGAGACGTCTATTCTTAACCTGCCGCTGGCCTATTTAAAGGAATAATCCCACTCCTTGACATCTTTACTCGATAAACTTAAAATTCCAGTAAATCCCTTTGAGGATATTTGAAAATGAATGCAGGCGAATATTTAAGGAGACTCAAAGCCAAGGTAAACCAAAGTGACTTGGTTGACTTCCCATCTGCCTACAATCCACGCCGTAAAGCCAGTTTCTTCTTAAAACATATCAAGCTGACTGTTTTAGTGGCCCTCCTCTCTACTACTAGTGCCTACGCTTACTATAATCCCGATTTTCGCCAGTGGGCCAAAGAAGCGGTATCGACAGCCTACTCCAAATTCGCATCCATTACGAAAACCGACTACTCCCAAAAGACCGGTCAAGCCCTCCTAGCGCGAGCCAACACTTTAAGAGTAAAAGGGCAGTTCGCAGAAGCGGAAGACGCATACAAGGAAGCAATCGGGAAATTCACCATTAAGGAAGATAATAGAGGGTTGGGGAATGCTTTTACGGAGCTGGGGATTCTGCGCACGAGAACCAGGGACTATAAATCTGCCCAGCGTGAACTTCATAAAAGCATCAGCTACTTTGACTTAGTAGAAGATTCGAATGGGTTAGGTTACTCTCACGTAAACCTGGCGCAGCTGCATTTGATTCGAAAGCATTTCAATTCCGCGCGACAACACTTCCTCACAGCGCAAAAGCATTACGAGGCTTCAAGCAATCATGAGGGCTTGGGTAATGTCTCTCTAGGCTTGGGTAATCTGCACGTAGCAAAAAAGGATTACTCGAAGGCAACAAAGCATTTCGCAGAAGCTGAATCTAAATTTCAGTTGGTAGGAAACAAACGCGGACTGGTCAGCGTCTACAATTCACTAGCCCACGCATTCGAAGTCTTACGTACCAAGCGCGACAAAGAAGAAGCCGCTCAATACCGCCAACTGGCGAAGGCTATCGAACTGGATACGCATTCCACCGCCCTACCAAAGTTCTCCATCCAGGAAAGCCTCTCATGGCTGACCTCCGCGTTCGACCAACACCGCGATGTTTACGAGAGTGAACTGAACTCCAAGGCTAAGCAGGAGACGGAGCGGGTGGTGAGGTAGTCCCTTGCTTGTGGAAGGATAGATTTTTAATCCTTGTTAGTCTCTATAGAAGGTGGAATAAGCCCCACCCTTTCTCTCCAACGTAAAATTAATCCTATTAAGAGGCCAATGTTCCACAGCGATCCAAAGTCCATCGCTCCCCCAGGTACTATCTTGTGGGGTGAGTGGCATGATCATCTCTGTGTTGACCACTGGGCATTTGTTGCAATTTCCGACAGAAATTAAAAAAAAAGACCTATTAAATGTTCGGCGACATCATACTGAAGGTGCTAGGTTGTTCTGGTTTCGCCTGGCATTGCACTTACCTCAGAAAGAATAAAAGCCGTGCATAGCACCAAGATTATAGGACTCCAGCAATGTGAATTTAATTTTCACAGATAAATATTCATTCTATCCCCCGAATAAGCCTCGAAAATATGTTGGTAAACACTTTCAGATTTTCGGGAAAATAAGGTGCGGTCATAAACTTCAGGAAGACCTCCATCCAAAGCCGTTTCAATTTCAACTTTTACCTTGGCGCGGGATTGCTGGCGGCTTCTCCACCCATGCATGAGGTTCAATCCTTCGATAATCTCTACCAGTGTTTTGGCCACAGCTCTTACTTGTTTTTCCTCATTAGGTTCCAGTTTGGGGTCAGGCTTGGTCAAGAGATCAAACACTGCAAGCTCCTCTTCACTTAACTGTTCCTTAACAGCTCTTTTCTCTTCTTCATTCAATAATTGGGATAACCGGACAAGTTCTTCAAATATCTGATCTATACCAAGGCTTCCGGCATTATACTCTTCAATCAGTTGCTGGAACTTCTCCAGAAAATTCATCCGGGTCCGGTTTAATTGAACCATTTCCGTGATCTTCTTCTCAACCTGAGCCCGAAGTTTTTGGACTTCTGTCCTTTTATGACCATTTGAGAACTTTTTCTGCAATGCTTCAAAATCAATTTCAGATAGGTTAATAAGTTTTGTGTCGTCTCCCATCCGTTGATAAATGGCCGTCTCCTCAGCGATAATAGAGTGATCAAGTATCTCTTCAATCTGTTCCATCACGGCGGATATATCAGGGGCTAGCATCATGGAGCGTATGGTTTGAGCCAGAACAGAATAGATAATGACTTCCGACATAAACTCATTGGCGGAAGGGTGAGGTTTAATATCTTTATGGAGCCGTACTACCTGATTGGACAAGCTCAAAAACTTGTTCCTGATATAATCATTTGCTAGAAGAGCATCCACAGCATCCATCTTCAGTTTTTCACGCTCAAATCCTACAGCCGACAAAATAGATTGAATGGTTACTCCCAGGCCAGCGCAAAACTCTTTGGCTTCTCCCAGTGCAACTCTTAAGCGTTCAATTTGTGCCAGTTTATCTTCAACGGGAGATGTTCCTTTAACTTCTCCCTCCTTACCCGGACCATAAATGGACAAGGCTTTCTCCAAGTTGCGGAATATCCCGACATAATCAACAATCAATCCGCTTTCCTTGCCTGGAGCCACACGGTTTGCCCTGGCGATGGTCTGCATGAGGGTATGGTTTCGCATGGGTTTGTCCAGGTACATGGTAGAACAAGTAGGAACATCAAATCCGGTGATCCACATGGCGCAAACAAAGACTATTCTGAGTTTGCTCTCCGGGTCCTTGAAGGTCTCCTCCAAGTCTTCATTGTTCATTCGTTCCCTGTGAGGCTTTATATCCAACCCTTTTTGACGCATATCATCGATTTCATTCTGGGATTGGGAAACAATGACCGCCATATCCGTTTCCTGCATTGAATGGATCTGGTCGGAAAGGGCTCTTCTTTGTGCCTCCGTCTTAGCTAATTCGATTGCACTGCGCAGAATTTCAGTTTTCTTTTGCCAGTATTTTTGGACTTTATCGTACATGCGGACGGTAGTGGCCTTGTCTATACTAATCATCATGGCCTTGCCCTGATAACCCCGGCCAGTGAAATGTTCGACAATATCCTCTGCCACCTGGTCCAGCCGGTCTTCCCGTGTCAGGATGTGATATTCCTTGCCGAAATACCTTTCCAGCTTTTCTTCCTGGTTTTCGTCCAGTTCGGCCTCATCAATCACTTGTTCGATATCTTTATCCAGATTCAGGTTGGTCAGTTGCAGTTCGGGAATCCGGCCTTCATAGAACAATGGCACGGTGGCCTTGTCTTCGACCGATTGCCGGAAATCATAAATACTGACGTAATCCCCGAATACATCACGGGTGACCTCATCTTCTCCTGAAATCAACGGCGTTCCGGTGAAGGCGATAAAGGAAGCATTGGGAAGAGCCGTCCGCATATTAACGGCGAAGGTATCATACTGGCTTCGGTGTGCTTCATCGACAATCACAATAATATCGTCCCGCTGGGATAAAACGGGATGGGTCTCTCCATTTTCCGTTCTGAATTTCTGGATCAGGGTGAAAACATACCGATGATTTTCTCCTAATAATTGTCGTAAATGCCGGGAGCTTTCGGCCTGCGCTTCTTTCTCTGTTACTACACCACAATTGGCAAAGTTCTTATAAATCTGGGTATCCAAATCATCCCGATCCGTCACAACTACAAAGGTCCAGTTTCCGGGTTTCTTGCGAAGCACCTTCTGGGCAAAGTTGATCATGGAAACAGATTTGCCAGACCCTTGCGTATGCCAGAAGACCCCCAACCGGCCTTTATCGTTAGGTTGAGTTGAAGACCGAAGAGCGTGAAAGTTTTGGATAGCGTTATTGACTCCAAGATATTGGTGATTCTTGGATAACAGTTTGGCCAGGCCACCTTTGGTGTTCATAAACAGGGTGAAGTTTTCGACAATATCCAAAAGACGGGAAGGTTCGCAGGTGGCGCGGATCATTGTATCCAGAGAGATGACTCCCTTTTCTCCCTCTTCATTAATCCGCTTCCACTCCGAGAAATGTTCAAAGGCTGCCGTAACCGAACCGGTCCTGGCTTCTCGGCCATTGGAAAGGACGATGAATCCGTTATAGGCCAACAGATAGGGGATGGTGTCTTTGTTATCCCGCAAATTGCCATTGAAGGCCGCTTCCAAACTTCGGTGGGAGGCTTTGAGTTCTATGAACACCAGAGGGATTCCGTTCACGAACCCAACCAGATCAGCGCGGCGTGTATGGAGTTCTCCTGCAACCCAGAACTGTTGGGCCATAAAAAAGTCATTATTCCCGATATTCTCCCAGTCGATCAGGCGGACAATCTCATCCATATTGCCCTGGCCTATTGGATTAGGGACTTTAACTCGAATGCCGTCTTTGAGGAGTTTGTATATTTCTTGATTAGCCGCCCCTAACGACATCACGGTACGATTGCGGGAGAGCTCTTCAATAGCTTGCTCAAATGCTGTTTGGGGAAGGGAGGGATTGAGTTCTTGTAATTTAGGCCAGAGCTTTTCAAACAAAAGAACTTCACTTTTATTGTCACGGTCAAGGGTGCTTTTGCCTTGGTCAAACTCCCCATAACAATTGAGAACATTCCAGCCCAATTCCTGAAACACTCCCAAGGCCGCATTCTCAAGCGCATCTTCACTGTCCCGGTGGCTCATGCATCCTGGCCTTTATTTGTTTTTTGATAAGCGTAAGTATCAAAAATAAAATTGCAGAAGGTCATCGCGCTATTAACTAATAGAGAAGCATGATGCTTAGATGGTTTAAATTCTCGAACGTGCCTATCTCCCATCCTATTGCTTAGTCCCGAAAGCCCATTAATGATATTAATGAAACCTCGGAGAGTTTGCTTAAGGTTCTCATCAATCTTGGGATTATCAGGGGCAAGATTTAAGTATTTTTGGACTCGCTTATAAAGTTTGGGTAATTCTCCATCATAGTCGGGAGCATCAGAATCACACTCTTTCTCAATGCTGGTGAGCACACCTTCTATTAAAGATCGAGCGTTTGTTATGGCTCCATCAAAATCGTTTTGTCCTATCTTGGTTCGGCATTTATCAATCTGTTCAGATAAAAAAGCATGGGATATCACATTCGGGTCTAATTCGTGTTCAAATAAAATCTCGCCGGCTTGAATGTCTTTAATATCGTATTGCCTTCCATGAGGAACGATTTCATAGCCATCATAGGAAAGGAAATCATTCAAATAAGTAATAGCATCATCAATATTTAAGGTCTTATTCTGATGTGTCCCATAATCAAATACAGTTTGGTCCATATAATCTCTTGGATCAATAGAAGATAAAATAATCTGCTTAAGAATTGGGGTATCGTTAAAATGTCGGATACAGTCTTCAGCAAAATTCCATCTTGAAGGAAACCCCTTCTTGTAAACTGCATTTGTGCCAAACTCATTAAAAAACTGAACAAGCTTAGATCCTGACCGATACGGTGAAAGGACCTTATCTCCCGTTATAATTTCCCCCAAACGCTTGATGGTCCTTTCTGAAATCTTCATGCCGCGTCCTCCTTGGACATGAATTCATCGGAAACCTCAAATTCACCTGAAATAAGTTTTGGAAGAAGAAGGTCTCTCGCTTCACAAAGATTTAATCTTCTATCATTTAATACATGAATCAAATTGAATATTGGCGATACAATTTCTGAAAAGGCTTTAATAACATCTAATGTAGGACAAGCAATCAAGATTTTATCAAAGCACTCCTTTTGAACACGTTGCCTTCCAGTGGCTCCCGTCATACTTTTTATTGCAATGTTTCTAAATTCTTCTGATCTCGCAGAAAGATAAACATATTCAGGGCATAGTTTTTTAGAACGAAGGACAATAAATTCTGTAGAACCAAAGGCGACATCATAATCTAGAGGCAATTCATAAACGTATGCTGTCTTCCCATTTTCCAAACAGGGCGTGATTCGTGCGAGCAACGTATCTCCCTTTCTAAATTTAGAACCACTATTCCCATCTCTATATTGAATAGCATTAATCACCATCGAATTTATTGATAAACTTGTCATTGGAACGAAAGGTTTTTCCCCGTCTCTTGCAACAATAGTCTGGGGGTCAATAAATACCACTTCTGAAAATTTTGATACTTCCCACCCTTCTGGAATAGGACCGAGAGGGCTGTCGGTAAGGGAAGCGCTTTCGTGGCCTGGGTAGCGGAAATGGACGAACCATTCGCTGTAAAGGCTTTGCGCCATCTCCTCCAAAATCTTGACTCTTTTCTGATTATTTTCAATCAGGTCATCATAAGTTGAAAGTATTGCTGAAATTGTTCTCTGTGTAGAAATGTGGGGGAGTAATATCTCCATTTTCTTTAACAAATTAATAGTATAAGCCGATTGCGAAGACCCAATAATACACTTCTTTAGTTCCGCTTTGCCTTTTGGTGATTGGAGCCAATAGTATAGGAAGCGACTATCGAGGCCCTTGAAATTCCTGAACCAAGTTAAATTTCCATCTTTAAAGTAAAATTCTTCTCCTTCTTTGACCACGTATGGTGATCCAAGAGTACCCACAGAAGTTAAAAGAAGATCACCAGCCACAGGCACACCAAATTTAGCTCGAATTTGCTCAAACTTAACTGGATCGATAAAAAGCTCTACCGAGACATCCAAATTTCCTCGGTACTTTTCAGTTATTTCTTTTCCCCTATAAAAGGGAATACCGTCTGATTTATAGTCGGCCGCATAAATTCGCTTGCTTGAAGTAATGTCGCAAAGCTCGTTCATGTTAAAAGTGGAATTTTGCATCAATTCCTCTCAAGTATCCTGTATGAATTTCCAGAGATCTTTACTTCAAGCTCATGAGCTTTTAGTGTCAATTCCTGAAACTCATCATTGAGTTCAAAGAGCCGCTCCTGAAAATCATGCTCTTCTTCGTCCTGATCAGCCACGCCAACATAACGGCCTGGATTGAGCGACCAACCTTGCGCCCCCACTTCCTCCAAAGTAGCCACCTTGCACAGGCCCAACACGTCCACATATTTCCCATCGGGAAAGTTCTCACTCATCAATTCCGCGCTGTCGTGCTTGTTTTCTGGTTCCTCTCCCCGATACAGACGGACAATGTTTGAGAGAAATTCAATCTGTTGAGGCGTAAACTCTCTTAGGCGACGTTTGATTTGATGAAAAATATGCCGAGCGTCTATGAAGAGGATTTTATCTTCCCGATCCGTACCCTTTTTGCCTCTATCCAAAAACCAGAGAGTCACTGGAAGAGTGACGGTATAGAACATATTCGGTCCGACCGCGACCATAACATCGACGGCCTTGTCTTTGATCAGCTTTTCTCTTATATCGGCTTCGGAGCTTCTCGCATCACTGGCAGAATTTGCCATGACAAATCCGGCGCGGCCCGTTTCATTCAGGCTAGAATAAAATAATTCAATCCAAAGGTAGTTGCCATTATCGGTCCGAGGGAATCCCAGCGGATACCGCTTATCATCTTTCAGCCTCTCTTTATCCACCCCGTTTACATTGAACGGTGGATTGGCCATCACAAAATCAAATTTGTCTTTGGCCTGGTGTAAATCCTCGTAATAGGCATTGCCCTGCCGTATATCTCCACCCAGGCCGTGGACGGCCAGATTCATTTTGCAGAGGTGGACCGTGGCCAGAGTCTTTTCCTGCCCATAGATAGAGATTTCATCGAGGGGGTTGTTTTTGTGTTCCTCCACAAACTTTGCGCTTTGGACAAACATGCCTCCGGAACCACAGGCGGGGTCGTGAATTTTCCCGTGATAGGGTTCGATGATTTCTACAATGAGCTTAACGATAGGGGTGGGGGTAAAAAACTCTCCAGCAAGTGATCCCTCGGCCATGGCAAAATTACCCAGGAAGTATTCGTAGATTTTGCCAAAGGCATCCCCTTCAATATCCCTTGAGATGCTGTCCATGATTCGGAGCAATTCCGCAATCGTTGAATTATCCAGGCGGGAATATGTTTTAGGGAGTGAATCCCTCAGGTCAGGATTTTCTTCCTCAATTGCTTCCATGGCCTCCTTTAATGACTTTCCGAGATCAGCCCCCTCGGGTAGAGCCAGAATTTCACTGAACCGCGCCTTTTCGGGAAGATAGAGGACTCCTTTAGCCTGGTAATCTGCTTTACCAATGGATCGGCGGCCTGATCCTTTTCCCTTTAGCTTTGCTTCCGCCTGTGTGAACCGGTGATCGGCATATAGTAGGAAAATTAATCCCAGCACTGGAGGGGAATATTCCTGGGAGGTGAGATTGGAATTGGCCCGGAGTTGATCCGCCGTGCTCCACAAACGGTTTTCTAGTTGCTGTAATGTTTCACTGAGTGACATGGCTCCAAGTTCCTCCTTTTTATTGGCATAAGGATATTGTCGAAATTGACAACACTCATCAAAAATTATAAGGGATTAGGAATAAAATAGCGGCCATATTTTAGGGTAATAGCTAGATTTTATGACAGTGAAGTTCACCCTATGATTGACTTCCATGCGGAGACTTTCTCGTATAATGTTTTGGAGCATTGGCGGGGTTGATTGATTGAAGGTAATCTACGTTAATTTATAGGTGATGCCATAGCAATAAAGGAACAAAAAATATAAGTCCATGGGTGGATAAATACAGGCAGCCTAACTTTTCTCAATCAACTTGGAGTAACCTTGAATACCCGTTAAATAGTCAAGCTTACTCGCAATCATCCATATCTCTCCACCATTGAGCAATCCATGCAGTGATTCCAGATAGCCCACCGATTGACGCCCACCACTTGACTAATAGACCGGTTATGCTTAAATCACCAAGACGAACAGGATTTAAAAGCCAAGCAGTAGACAGAGTGTGAAGTGAATTAGATAGGAGGAAGAACATCAAATGATAGATGGGTTGAGCTATAACGATAAAACTGCTGACTGGTTAAATGGTCAAGGGTTTATGGTTACTACAGACTCTGAACTAAAACTAGATACAGGAACAAAAAATCCGGACTTTCTATGTAAAAAGAACGGTCATAGCTTTTGGGTAGAAGTTAAGACAGTTGACTACCCTAAACGCCATGAATTTCAAAAATGGTGTAGAGACGAGTTTGATTCTCGAAAAAAAATAGTTACTGTCCCTGGGGAAATCTATGTAATGGTTACTTTGAATATCCCTAAAAAGGACTTACAAAAAGACATAAGAAAAGCTTTATCTATGGTGAATAAGGTTCTTTCAAATACATCTTTGTCAACACTCGAGAATACCAAACACTATGTAGTTATCCCAAAAGATCCTGTTCCTAGCTTCAATGAATTTATACAGATCAAGTACGAAACAAACGAAGGGAAGGAGTTATTATACGCAGTCAAATCTGAGTGTGGAAAGTACAGTCGAGCTTATCTGGGAGACAGTCTTAAATTCGGCACTGATGCAATAATTATTAATACTAACGGTAATATATCAACAGAAATGCAAAGTGGTTTACATGAGTTGGGACTTTATAATGAGACCAACTTTCGTATTTCAATTGAATTGATGGGCGCGGAAGATGAATTTAGAATTCGCTCTATCCAGTTGACTGACGTTGGAGTGTCAAATAACGTAGAAATCTTTCGTGATAGGTCATCAAAAGCGAGTGACCAGTTTAAGAGTGCAAATAAACAAGTAGACGAAAAACCAGGGATAGTAATTTTTCATCATGATAATATTTATGCATCAGATGAAAAAAGGTTTATTTCGGCATTTTATGGTGATCTGGCCGTTCTGTTGCCAAAAGATAACAAAGAAAAGAGATTACTATCTTACGAAAATAATGGATTTTGGAATAAAAATAAAAATAAAACTGTTAGTGCTGCTATGTATTTTGCAAGAGAGGAAAAACCCATTTTAGTTCACAATCATTGGGCAAAAAATCCACTGCCTCGGAACTTGTTTGTTTGTAAGGAGTTTTTCCCAAAAAACGACGGCACATTCGAAGAGACTGATTGTGAATAATCCTTCCAAATTTAATTTTCCATATCTCTAAATATCAATGATGCCCAAGAAAAGCGTGTTTGATTTTGTCCCAAATTGATACGACAACCCCACCGATGCCGGTGACTATCCCCCCAAGTGTCCATTTCAAGATTCCAACGTCTTTAGTAAGACCCCCACGACCATCATCCCCATAGAGCGTTTTCCTATGGCCATCAACGTCCTCGACCACAGGTTTAACAGTTAGCTTGATGGTTTCCTTAACTCGCTCTTCCATTTTCAGCAGGTCGCCTTTGGTTGCAGGCAGTTCGTCATCGGTCATTATATGGCTTCCAGATAATTAATCGTTAAATTTTTCATTCCAGAGGAATTTGATTTCCCTCACGTCCGATTTTCACTTCCTTGCCATCTTTAAAGATCGTATCAAAATCCGGATAGTCAATATCCAGTTGATCCATCTTGGCTTTGACTGCCGCCAAAGCTGAATCATCAGCGGGTTTTTTGGCCACCAAGTCAGAAACGATGTCTTCAAGAATCTCCAGCCTTTCCTCATTGGAAGGGTATCCGATTCTTTTATTTTCTTTTTTTGCTCTGATAACTCGCATCTCATTTCTCCTAAATTTTTAAATCAATGGGGTGATGATTACATACCCATCAACTCCAGCCAGCCCGCTTCCATTCAGTGTCCCGCGTCCCCCCTGTCCGGAAGCCGTGGTAGGCGAATTAAAATCAGCAAGGCCGCCAAGCCCGGATGGTCCAGCGTTCCCAGAGCCGCCGGTTCTTGTTTTCACGGCTGTCCCCGTAGAGGAAGAGGAACCGCCTGCTCCACCAGGCCCCACTTGATTACCGCCAGCACCACCGTTAGCGATTACTTTTGTACTCCCTACCGTTGAATTTGTTCCAGAAGACCCGTTGACATTCGGAGCGCCGCCTGCCCCGCCTTGGCCGACCACTACCGCTTCGCTTCCGCCTGGGGTCACGGTGATTTTGGCGAATATTTCACCGCCCGCGCCACCACCGCCACCTTGATTGCCGCCACCGCCGGTTCCTCCTGCACCGCCACCGCCGCCACCCCGAGCTTCAACTAATACTTCGGTAACTCCATCTGGAACTTGATAAGTACCGTCGATGGCAAAAACTTCCGGCCTTCCCCCATAATCGTCTATTGCCTGGGCGGTGCGTAGTGGAGTCATGATTTTGGTGTTATCTGTCCCGGCTTCGGATTCGGCTTGGGTAGCAATAGCGTTAGCAATACTCTGGGGCGAAATCACCTGAAAGTCGCTGACCCTGCGTACCACTTCAAACACCTGGCCGTTTAGGATCGCATTTGCCGCAAGTCCCGATCCATCCGGGTTGACCAATGCCCCGGCACCCTTGGCGTTTACGTTGAGAGTTGGGCTGGCCGGACAATCGTGGTTGGCTTTTATGACGAACCGCTGGCCTTCGACATAAGCAGTGATCGCCGGGATCATGGTGATAGCATAAGCCCCTGAGGACCCGGTTGCCGCGAGAAAAATTCCTTGCTGGTTCTGGATGTCTTCTACATTCGGCAGGTTGGAAAGCGCGGCAGTCCCGACGGTTTGCACCGCGGCGTCACCCAAAGCAGATCCGGATCGGTACGGGATCCACGTCGAGCCGCTGAGACTGGCAATAGTGACCCAGGCGGAGTCAGCCGAGTTTCTGCGTTTCAGCAGGTTGAGCGTGGTATCCATCCACAACATAAACGCGTAGGTTGTAGCCGGAGCGGTAAGACCGTTATTCTCACCGACGGAGGCTGCCAAAGCGTTATTCAAATCGGCTCGGAATGAGGCCCCTGCCTGGTTGTCTAGAATATAATCGTGTTGGCTCATTAGACTATGGACTCCGCTTTAACTGAAAGTTCGCTGATTTCCATATTGAAACCAGAATTATCGCTGGTAAGCTCGACCCGAAATTGCACGCCCCAGGCTTCCACCTCTCCGCTTTCGATCCGCTCCCATGGCCCCCAGGTAGGTGATCCAGTCGGATCGTCGTCGGTCTGACGCATGAATATTACAGCGTCAGCATTGGCCTGTAGCGTTCCGTCGAAATCCAGCCAGGTATCGATTAGATCCAGCCGGTCATCAATCAGGTCGTCGACATTAACCACCAAGGCGTCAATCAGCGTGGTGATGCGACGGCTAACTACAGACCCAAAATCGAACGCCCCCGAAAAAGTATAAGTGCCCGAGGGATCCACACCGCTTCCGCCTGAGGTGAGTTTCAAAACACTACTGACTACCTGGGTGTTGACTTTGGCACCGGCAAAGGTTGGACTCTCAGTCAGCGTATCGGTGGTGGTGAACGCTGAAACCGACGCCTGTTTGGTGGTGACGCTCGCCGTGCCTGTTGAAAACACAGGAGGGTTGCTGGCGTCCTTGGCTTTCATCATGTAGGTGCCTTCCTTGAGAGGAAGCACCGCCAGGGTTTCGTTGCCGCCGATGGCAGGTCCAATGGTGACCGATTCCGTCCAAGTGGCGCCGGTCAGCTTTTGAGAATGACGAACTATATACTCACCACCAACACGCACGTCGACATCAGGGGACTTATCCCAACGCAGATAAGCCGTTCCACCAACCACTGAAATGGTCAGGTTTTGCGGTTCGGTGGGCGGTGTCAGCAGGCCAAAAATCTGCTGCTGCTTGGTTGCGTAGGCGGTCGACACTCCGAGGCTGTTGATGCCTTTCACGCGGAAGTCCCACAGTGTTGGGTCGATGTCATCAATGTTATACGTCAGGCCCCGCGTGGTGGGTTGGATGATCCATACCGGATCAGACGGCAATTTATGTTCGACCTGGTATTCATTGACCAATTGATCCGGGGAGGCATCCCATGAAAGGATCGCCCGAACCTTGACGCCCGCGCCATCCCGTGTGACATAAATCTCTTCATCGACCATCAAGTTGGTTGGTGGGTCCTTCGCAAACGCGTTGGGCAGGTTGGTGTTGGGCGCGTCGTCGATTATGACCTCATCCACATTTGGATCGAAGTCGTATACGCTTGCGGCAGTTTCCCTGAGCACCTGTTTAACCACCCAGACCGGCACTTCATTTTCGTCCGGAACGAACCCTGGAGTCGACTCAACGACCTCAAAAACTTTACTCGACCAGCCTCTCACAGTGTTTGAAATATTTTCGGTATCTCCCGCCTGTGCCAGATAAGCCTTGGTGGTGAAAGTGGCTTCCATTGTTATTTCCTGGCGCATCCGGTTTAAGATGATCGAGGCCAGGCGTTGGGCAGTTTGAGAGCGTGAGGTGAACGGAAGATCAAAATCGTCTTTATCGGTGATCACTCCATTATCAGCCGTTTGATAAGCCGTTTTTGTGACAGGCGGATAGTCGGAAGGCTGCCAGTCGTTCTCGGGATTGACATAGGTGCCGCGGATGCGATTGAAACGGCTCTTCTCGGACACCCGAGTGGGTGTGGAAATAGAACTCACCACATCGCCTTCGTCGAGGGAAAGGGTCGGCGGTCGGTAGACACCGGCAAGAGATTTCCAGGTGCCACCGATTTGGATGATGGTGCCGGACATAGCGGTGAGCATCTCTGAAAGTATTTTGTGCGGGTCGTCGCCAGAATCGACCAGGCCATTACAGGTATAGCGCGGTTCGCCCTTTTTGATCAGGGTGTGCGTACCCGTTCCCGCGTCTGTGATGTCAATCGCGACCCGGTCCAGCGCATTAAAATAAGAGCTGGCTAATTGCACTGCGCACCGCTCCAGGACCGCGTCGTTGTCGTCGAGCACCTCCTGCTCGTGATGGACGATCACATAATAATCGGTTGCCGGAGAGAGCCCTGCAGGCAGGGTGCCGGTTGTGGCCATGTTCACCTTGTCCCCGGTCTGCACCGACAGCTTTTGTTCGTCCAACTCCAACACATCAGTGGCGGTGACTCCTGATTGAACCGTATGGAAGACTTCAAGTGTGACTGTGTGCGTGCCGGTACCCACGTCCGAAAGATTAATGAATATTCCATCGTTGGCGTTCTGTGCGCTCAAGGCCAGACGAATCACCCGCCCGACACGGGACGAGATGATGACGTAGTAATCGGTATTCAGAGCTAGTGCAGCGGGGAGTGTGCCGGTCGTGGTCAAGCGGACTTTGTTTTTGAAGCTGAACCGCAAAGACGTTCCATTAAGAGTCAGCTCGTCGTTGCCGGTATCGATCGAGGACACGGCATGGGTGATGATTGGAGCTGCGACAAACTCTTCGCAGGTGTTTGCGTCCGCATTGAAAGAGGTGTCATCAATTCCTACGGAGGTGAGTCCCGGTCTGCCATAGCGTGGGTTGAGCAGATAAGAACGGACGCAGTGGGCCACATTCGGTGACCAGCGGGTGACACTGCTCCTGGGATCAAAGATTTTCTGGCCCTGGACGATGGCGGAGATATTCGGCAGCCCGGTTGGGAATGATGCCTGGTTAAGCTCCACACGGACGTAGAGATAAGTCACCCCTCGACCCCGGTGCTCCGTAGTCCACTTTTCCACTTCCGCCACAAGATCCGTGTCGGCGGACTGATCATCGGTTCCAAGGTGCTTCTTTATGCGAGCAACCCCTGCAAAACGACCTGAAATAACATTGCCACCGGCGTCCAGCTGATCCTCATAAATCGGTGTGTCATTGAAAAAAACCGTTCCAATGCGGTTCGACTCCTGGTCGCACAGCGGGATCACGATATGACGGTATTTATTACTGCCGGTTGTTTCAAGCAGGACCAGCGGACCACTGACCTTGATCTCGCCATAAATTATCTTACGGGTGGTGATGGCCTGGCGTACCATCTGAGTCCGGGCTTGTGCGGTGCCAGCAAACGACAACTGGCCAGGTCGGCGTGGACGAGTAAGCGCGTAGGCACCAATCACTAACCCGGCCACTATAATGTTGGCGGTGATGACAGAAAAGGCGACCAACGTAGCCGAAGTGACGGTCGCCGAACCAAGCGCCAGGACGATAGCGTTGGCAATAAATGTGACCAGAGTCGGCATCAGTTAAAACTCCAGCAATGAGTGGCAAAACGTATTGGAACTCGACCGATTCCCGCCTCATTGGATGAAACCACTCGAGCAAAACGCGCGTCCAGGTCCACGACTCCCCAGGCTTCGACCCCATCCTGGTTGATCATCACCATATCGCCGCGCTTGGCAAGCGCCGGAGGAACAGGGTTCAAACCCACCGAAAGACATGCTTTTTGGGCGGTCTCAAGGAGCCTCCCGCCAGAATATAGTTTCATGTGCCGCGCCAAGCCGAGCTTAGAGTCATATTCCCCGATGTATTTTTGCAGCGGATGAATGCCTGTCATGGCTTGCAAAGAGCAGCAAGCGAACAGGCCACAGTCGAATTGACCGAGCTCAAACGGTTTGCCAACACACTCATTAAAATATCGGTCGAGCCGTGTCGGCCAATCGTGATACCTGAGATTCATACGGGGAACTCCTTTTCCTGCAGCCCTTCGACAAATTCAAAAAAGCGGTCGTCTGGATAATCCAACTCCTGGTCTTCGTCTGTGTAGCGCCTTTCCCTCGGACGTTCCAGGCCGAGCAGGTCATTTTCAGCGGTGACCGTAATAATTGCGGTTTGGCCGTCGTCCTCCATGGTCATGATATCGAGCTTTCCACGGAACTGAATAACTGGGGCGTCAATAATGTTTTCGCTGGCATCCAACGCACCAAACCAGAGCGTGACCGGTCGGCCCTGGTAGTTCTCGGCCAGAGCGATGGAAATAGCCGTCTGATCGATCCCGGACAGGGTGAAGGTGACTTTTGCAGCTTTGAGTACCTGCGTTTCCTCGATACCTGAAATCTCCAATAGATTTCCGGCGCCGGTATAGACTTCGCTATTAAATGTGAGCGGTCGGATGCCGTTCCAGAGACGTAAATCTCCGCTGTCGAACTCAAATTTAACTAGAACCAGTGGGCGGAATAGCTTCGCGCCCATCTCCGTGATCATTCCCGCTGTCAGGTCTCGACTCACAGGGCCTCGATGGCAGAAAAACTGATGCCGTAAAACTGAGCCTCACCGATGCTGTACGGCATTTCGCTCGATGCCAGGCGGAATACCCCAACCGTGTTGGCCGTGATAATGCTGGCATTGTCTGCCGGTGACTCGCGTAGAGCGGGCCAGATATCCAGAGTGGCGTTGCCGCCGCCGTCGCTGTTGACGTCTTTTAAGTTTTTATGCAGACGGGCTCCGATCTGGATCATGTCGCCCGCAAGCAAAATCCCTGTGGTGGATATGGTCCAGCCGTCGGTAACCAAAACCCTTCCCGTCTGGCTTGCACCATTAACTTGTGGCGTCCCCGTGGCCACACCGCGAGCAGTCGCAGCATTAGGATCGCCTGCTAAAAATGTTCCCTCGCGCCCGTTAAGACTGAGCAGAAAAGTGATCCATTCCTCGGCGTCCGCCCGTTGCATGGGGGGCATTTCGACATCCATCCCAAAAAGCTGGCCCGGGTGAGGCTGGACCTGCTGCTCTCCGGTGAATCCTGAGATGACCGCTCCCACCACGCTGCGCGGAGTAATGACGACGTTCGCAAAACCTTTGTTGGTTGGCAGGCTGAGTGGATAGCTGATTGACATTCAAATCACCCAAAAAATTGAGGATCACGGCTGCGACCGTCTTTGATGGCTTTAACCGAAGCGTTTACGAATCTCGGCCCCGCCTGGCGAAGCCCACGATTAACTGCCGCTTCTATCGCCGCGTCGCCATTCGACCCGCGCAAGTCCATATGAATCACAATGCCCTTGCTTCCGCGCTGTTGAGCAGGGGTCTCTACAGTCACCCGTTCTCCCTTTGTGGCCATAAAGCCAACTTGCGTTTTGTCTCTGCCTCCACCACCGCCAACCTCGAACGAGCCGCCAGAGGCGAAACCAGGGCCGAATGATCCGATGGCAGCGCCCGCCTCTCTTGCGGCGAATGCTGTGGCCACAGTCGATGTACCTCCGGAGAAGAATGCGCCTGCCAACGACAAGGCAGTACCAAACAACCCGCCGCTTGATCCAGACCCTCCGAATATTGAATTCAAAAGGGGCTTGACCACCTGCAGGCGGATCATTTCTTTTAAAATAAGATCAACGGCTGCAGTCGCGCCCTCGGCCAGGGAGCCGATGCCCTGGGTTGCATCAAAAATCACGTCCGTGAAATTGGATTCCAGGCCGCTCTTGATGCTGTCAAGAGCCGCGAGCACAGGGTCAACGGTATCAGTGACCACCCCAAACTCTTCGTACAGGCGCTTGACAGCGTCCGCGTATTCTTGAGACGTGATGGACCCTGAAAGCAATTGATCCTCCAGGAGATTATGCAGCCTGGCCGCTTCGTCCAAGGGGTCTTTCAGGAGCTCAAAAACACGAACCTCGTCAGCCAGCGCCCTATTAAATCGTTCCGTTTCCTCGATGGGGAGGTCTGGGAACTGCTGGCTTGCGTCGATCAACCCTTCTTTGATTAAGAACTCGGCTTTGGCCCTTTCGGCCTGCAATACGCTAAGCTTTTCGAGGTCAAACTCATTTACTTGCGAGTCAATATCATCCAGGTGCCGCTTAATCTCGGGCGAGAATCCGGTCCGGGTAATCTCTCTCAGTACACCCAAGCGCCGCAACTCAACGGCCAGCAGGTCCTTTTCTTTTTGAGTAATATCGGGGAGCTGGTTTGCGAAACGACTGTCATGGAGCCTGCCGTCGTTAATACGAGCAAGTGACGTTCCAATGGTCGCCGTCCCCTCTCTCCTGCCTTGGGGCTTAACAACCTCACCTGATATTTTCCCGCCAGCGCGGACGGTATCGATAATCGCTTTTTTGATTATTTCGAGAATCTCAAGCTCTTCTTCGATCTCTTTGTTTAACTGAGTGAATAAGCCCGAGAAAATACTGTCCTGGTTTGCCTTTAGCTTTTCATTTAAATCTTGGACCTGGTCCTGGACGCGTCCAAAAGCTGCTCCGAGAGACTGATCATTGAGTAATTTATCGGTGAGCTTGCTGACATTATTCAACTCGGTAACGAAAGAAGTCAGCTCTAAAACAGCGCTGTTTATTTCAGGCGCCAGTTCTAAAAACGCACTTCTGAGCTGAGTTCCTATGATTCCACTTGCACGGGTAAAATCGTCGTTGAGTTTTTCAGCATTCCGGATCAGCTTTTCATCGATCACCAGCCCCAGGCGCTCGGCCTCGCGCGTAGCATCAAAAAAAGCCTGCGACCCTTTCTTGAAAGCGGCGGTCATCTTGACACCGGCACGACCCAGGGCAGAGTTTGCGATTGCGTTTTTTTCGGCTGCGGATTTGGCTTTGCCCATGCCCTTGAAAATCAACTCCAAGGCATCGGCTTCGGACTTCGAATTGACGATAGATTTTAAGAGCTCGGGGTTTAGTTTCCTGAGGGTGTCCACCATGGCACCGGTGCCTGCACGGGCCTCACCGATCCGCTTGGAAAACGTCAACAGACCCTTGTCGGTTTCCTCTTGAGAGACACCCGCCAGGTCAAAGGCGAAACGGTATTTTTGGAGTGCGGTGGTGGTGATGCCGATGCGGTCAGCAAACTTTCCGATATCGTCCGCAGCTTTAAGGGTATTGCGCCCGAATGCAACGAAAGCGGTGGATGCTCCGAGCAGAGCCAGGGGTCCCAATACGCCCCTGATGCCAGATGTCATCCGGCCCAAATCTCGGGTTACTTGCCTGAAAGCAGTCTGCGTTTTATTTTTCGCAGTGATTTCAATTTGTGCTTTTGGGTTTCCGAACGCCATTACTTGCCCTTCATCTTTCTGTTTTTCTCTTCGAAATAGGCGGCCCAACCTTCATACTCGGACACGGTCAGCTCACCTATTTCGTCAAGCGTCTTTCCCAGTTGTTCAGCTAGAAAGAACTGGAAAAAAATCTCCGGGTCCGATGCTACTTTTCCGCGAGTTCGTCCTGCCCTTCAAACGGTTTTGAAATCTCCAGGAAGATATTCGAAATAACTTCTTCGTCCACGTTGTTGACAAGCCACATGCGGTCGCCGATGTTGAACAGCTTTTTCCCGTCTGCATTCAATGCCACGCGCATGATCAACACCACCATGGCTTCCTGATAGCTGTCATTCTTAAGCGCATTGGTATAGACGGCCTTATCCTTCACGGTCATGGGCTTCTGGTAGACAACCAAAGGTGAGCCCTCTACTTCCCACTCCTCGACTCTAAAGCTCCGAATCCCTTTGGATTGGTAATGGTCCACCGCCGCCTGGATGATTGGGCTTTTATTGTTTTTGTCTGACATAAGATCCTTTCTATAAATAAACTACGTTTAAGCAACCGTCGATTCGGTCAGGGCTCCGTTACCTTCAAAATTGAAGGACACCTCGACCATTCCATCGACTCCTCCGGATCGGTTGATGCCGGTAATGACCGCCAGGCCAGTGTAAAACGTGTCACCCGTAACATTCCCTTCCGGGTGCATGTTCAAGGTGACCTCGGCGCCCACATCTAAAGCCCCTTGGCCGGTCGTGTCGGTTTCGTCCCAAAAACATTCGAGGTTTCCAGACCATTCCTTGGTCCCAGCTTGTTTGGTCTTCCAGGCATCGGCCAGTTCGGTGTCGTCGATGATGTTCGCCGATTCATCTAGCGACCATGCTTTGATTTCCGCCACTACATTGGCACCGACTAAAACGGTCCCTTCACTTCCTTTATGGTTTGACATTACTTCTTTCTCCTTTTAATAAAAAAACGCCCGACCACGCAGGCGTTGTGCCTGCGAAGCCGAGCGTCCGTATCATTGGATGGCTCTTGATTTATTTAAGTGTGATCAATCCTTTTTAAACTTTGTCCTTTTGAACTCTTCCACCTCCAGAATTTCACCCGAACGTATATGAATCGTCATGCTCCCGGTGAAGTTCGGGAAGAACCGCTTAATCAGAGGTGTCACAGCTTTCAAGAAGTTCTGCATCTTTTTCCTTTTTATCGGATCGTTTTATTGCGGGCGGGTCCGGCACTGCATTTGGATCCTGGTCCCGCCAATCATTCGATTTGTATCGTTCCACCTGGCCGGGATCCACCTCGATAGGAACATGTGGTTCCGCGCCATACTCCGGCGGCCAAAGTGTAACTGTATGCTTGTCTGCCATATTCTCTCCTCTCATTAATTTAACGCCATGTCCGGGACACCTTCTAGGACGTGATATTCAAAACTCCATAACATCTGTGCCGATACAATCGGCTGATCACCTTCACCAGACCGGCTGAACTGTGTTGAACCAAGCCGAAAATCTTTAACCAGAGCCTGAATCCCAGCCGCCACATCCATTGCGATCACGACCTCTTTGCAGATCAGGTCAAGGGTGTTCTCCGCCGTGGTCTCGCTTGCCTCCTTCACCACCGCCTCAATGGACAGAATTAGGTCATGCCGCTCCCGCCTGGGCTCGGTCAGGGTGTCAAACTCCATTGAGTCTGACTCGGTCTGGACCAGGATGCAGGGCAGTTTGCTGTCCGGTATGTTGTGCACGCGGTTCTGGAATACATTGGAGCCGGTGGTAACCAGGCCGGTGACCGCAGTAACGACCGCATCCCTGATCTGCTTGCGAAGAAGGTCAGCCAATTAATTCACCCCTAAAAGAAACAGCCAGGAACGACAACAATCGAAATGATAAATGAATAAAACATACGGCGGATTAATCATTAAGGTGCACCCGTATCATCGAAGTCAAACCCACCCTCGTCTTTCATCTGCCTGCCTGTGCGAATCTTTACAATCTCAGACGGAAGCAGGATCCCATCAAAATCTGCTTGAAGCCATTTTCTACCTTTCAATGGCGAGTGCACTTCTTTCAGCGGGACAATGAATTGCGCAGCAGATCTCCCATGCGGAATCGGCACGGCATAGGTGGTGGTGAAGGTGTCTGGATTCGGATACCCCATGGCCAAGTCCATCTTCCCGATAAAAGCCTGACACTGCGGCAATGTTCCCTTGAAGTAAGAAAAATCTTCTTTCGGCATTTTAAAATTCCTTTATTAAATATCGGTCCAGGTTGTTCCATACTTGGTCGCCAACATACTTCCATACTCGTTGATCTCGGCGTCGGTCATGAGAACGTCGATCATGGTATCCGAGGCTACCTTGACCGCGCAATTTTGAGCGCCATCATAACGGGCGCCTTGGGTGTATCCATTCATTTGGTGGGTGCTAAGATTTGACCCAACGCCAGTGCCTCCGTCTAAGTACAAGACCGAAGTCGCGGTATTCCACTTAACAACCATAATATGGGTGTCTGTGTCTGCTACAAGAGTGGCTGGTGATGATGCCCCAGCGAATGCTAAAATCTTTCCGCCAGGGTCAACATAAACCGTATGTCTTGCTGATCCAGACCCAGAATCCATGATATTTATGATCCCGGTCGTAGTTGCAAGCTTGAAAACAAGGAATTGAGTCTGGGGTTGAGAATAAGCCCCAGCAAAGAATGTTCCCCGTTGGAGATACTCGGTTGCGCCGTCATACTCCAAGGAGGCATGGCCGTTGAAGTCAGCGTCCGCCGAATTGTATAAGGGTTGGTTTGCGGCAACGCCCATCGAGATATCTTCCAACCGAAGGCTGCTATCCCCATAAGCTGAAATGTCGGCGCCGTTCAACGTAATATTTAAATTCGCGTCAAAATGATATAGTACCGTTCCATACCGCTCCGGGTTTATTTCCCATCCCGAACCCTTCACCCGAACGTTTCTCATCTCAACCGTTCTTGTCCCGAACATAGAGCAGTCAAGAATCAGCGGATATGACGGGGTATTGAGCGACGTATACCATGTGACACCATTCCTTTTATAGGTCACAACGTTTGAAGCGACTTCAATCGACCATCGATCACCGGTTATGGAAACCGCGCCGGTGTCAGTCTTCGCGCTGTTATTTTCCCACGGGAAGCCAGTCGCATCATTATTCTGAAGGCCAAAATCTATCGATGTATAATTGAAGTCTGGATCGTCTCTTGATAAGCCCATTATATTACGGCTTGTCCCAGACGTTATTCCCTGGCTGGTAAACTCTACGACCCCATCACCTTTCAAGAACAAATGGCCGATGGCACCCTCAGAATACGAGGAAGCACCCAGCCCATTACAGGCGATTGTATTCCCGGAGGCAACGGCGTTCGTACTGAGGCCAAAGAAAATGATCTGAGTCCATTCGGTATTAAGCCAATTGGCTGCGACCCATGCGAGGGTATTGGTCAAATCGTCGCCGGTTAATTCACTCTTAACTACAATTATTCCGCGAATCTGCCCTACTATTTCAAGCGCTGCAGTTCCGCCGTATATTCGGCCAATCCGAATAACGTCAGTTCCGGGATAAACTAGAGTCGTTGCTTTACTGGGGCTGGCTATCCCCATGCTATTAGAAAAAGACTGGGCCGTATTGTCCGCTCGTCTCAATTGGTAGAAATCGTTCCATTGATTGATGACCTTGGTCCCACTAACCTCTGTTATTACATTGGTAACCGTATCAGACACATAATGCCGAAGGAGCCTTGTGTTGTTGGTGGAGATGCCCATCCCGCCGCTATTAACAGATGAGCCGGGGTTAGTCGTATAATAACCGGAAGTCGCTTGTCTGAATTCACGTCCCACCACCAGAACCGTATATTCCTGGGTGTTCAAGTCTGCATGGTAGGGGATTTCAAGGAATTCAGACCCGTCAAACTCGATGCCTGGAGCATCTCCAAGGGCTTCCGGTTGAACGAAAGGTTGGGCCGACGCTGTGATCTGTGCGGCAACAGCCAGGAGGCCATTCCTGCTCGCCCAGCTTGCCATGTCAACGCCGTTGTAGGTTATCCCGAATTTTGAGTCAAGGAAGCCGACAATATTCGTCAGTTGATCTGGAGAAAATGGCGTCACGCCGCCGCCGAAATGAGACTCATAAAGTGTCTTGACTTGCGCCGGTAATAAATTCGGATCAACGTCGTAAATTCTCTTTACGCGACGGTATAGTTCTTGCGAGCTGTTTAGGTACTTCATTCACATATCCTTTTGCGTGTAGCTACCTTTGCTAGAATTCCATTTCTAAAATGACTTTTCCTTTTTTTGCATTCCCTGCGTTTGAAACGTTGAGAGTCAAAAGCGAGTTGAACACGTTTCCGAAGCTGACCGCCTGCTCTTCAATAACTGCAACGCTTCGGTCAAGGCCCTGGTTCTGCAACACGTCAACGCCGTCTTCGTCTGTGATAGTTACATCGTAAAGGGTCGTCGGGACATCAACCGTGTCCGGTATAAAAATCGCGAGAACAGCCGCGCCGGTGAGTTTGGCGCCCGTCGTAACATCTGCGTTCCCAGATGCGTCTGAAATCCAGTCGAAAACAATTCTTTGCCTGGGTCCTGCCTGTTTTCTTTGAAAAGTCACTGTGCCAACCATGGTTAAGGTCCTTTCAGTTGTAACTTATATATTGAGTTGTTGCTGTCTCTTACCGGTGCACCGACTACCGTATAAATAACGCCACGGATTGTCAGAGTGTCTCCCTCGGCAACCCCAGAAACGTCGGAAGATTTAACGAGAGCAGTTGGTGTCGTTGCCTCGATGTCCACACCCGCATCAACGCGCTGGAACTGGGACTCGTCGTCGAAAATAAGGCTGATATTAACCGGCGACCCGCCGGACGGGGTATAGATCCCCGTCTCGGCGAAGTCATCCGTATTAAAAAAATAATCCATACTCTCAACGAAGGCCATCTTATGGCTGTTCCGTCTTCCCGCCTCGAATGGCCAGGACTGCAACCGGGATGCCGTTCGTGTGGGTTCCCGTGAGGTTGACCACGCATCGTGCATACCGTTTTTTTCCGACATACTGCGCCTTATAGACCAACACATCCTCTGCAGGATCGTCGATCAAAGCGAAGGTGCCGGGGTTGGTGCCGACTACAACGTCACGGACATCCGCGTCAGCCGCATCCGTCCAGGTCGAGTTGTCCACGCTTTCCTCGATCTCGAGCTCCAGATATACGGAGCCGCTCAAGGTGTCGCCGCTGGCACCGATCAGACCGACAAACATGCAGGACTCGTGGTCAATAAGATCAACCCCGGCCCCGTTCGCGTCAGCAGTTAAAACCTGGGAAGCCACATCCATCGAGACACCGAGGGCGTTGATTAAATCTTTTGCAGGGTAATTCATAATTTACTTCTCCTTATTCTTGAATCGGTCCCCCTTGCGGGTTTCCAGTTTGGGTTTGGGTTGATCAGCCGGTTTAACAAGCTGAGGAGCCGGTTCCATACACATTGCGGCCTTATTCATGGTGATCAGGGTTTTCGCCTGACTCTCCGGCAGTTCACTTTCCGAGCCGGCCTCATAATGAATGCCAGCCGCTGATACATTTCGCAAAAATTTAACTTTCATTGTTACCTCAGAGGTTCAAGGAAGGGACGGTCAACCGCCCCACCAAGGTTAAAAGATTAAACTGTGATTGCGTCCTGCATCGATGCAAACGACTCAGCGTGACGCACCTGGATGTCCGTATCTCGCAGGATTCGAACACGAACCGTGCCCGCCAACCCGCCAGTATATGGATCAACCTGGACATCCGCAGAGCCCCAGTAACCGATCATCAGATCAGCCCAATTGCCGAAGATGATGGCAGACAGGTCTGTTCCGGAACCTTTGGTCAGGTTGTTCGGCACCTGGTTGGAAACGCCTACTCGATAGCCGTTCATTTCCTGGAAGCCGTCCTGTCCGTTGGGACCGGTCATGATAAACAGGCCGGTATTAGTTGCCTTAACGGTCTGTTTCATCTTACCAACGATGTCGGAATTTGACAGGTAGCCCATGGTTCCCATAAGCGCGTTGTCTTTGGAGACTTCCTTCTCCAGATCAACGATATGCGCCCAGGTCGGGACTGCCCCGTTGGTGCCGCCTGCCACACTGCCGATGCCGGTGACATTCAAGATGCCTTTCGGCTCGCCGTTGACTCCAGCGCCGTTGATGGCAGCCAGGTCCATGGCGAGAGCGATAACCGTCGCCAGGTCCTGGCGGACGAAGCTCTCAATATCAAGGCTGGACTGTAACAACAGTCGCCGCGAGATGTCGGTATACGCTCCGATGGTTTTTGGAGACATGGAGACCTGACCGAAAGACTGCTGGCTTTCCGTCGGCGCCTCCTGCTCATCCACCCAGTAAGCCGTGGCACCTCCGGATTGCTTCGGGATTGATACATCCCCGACCAGACCGTCCAGAATCCGCGCCCCCATCTGGTTGACCATCATGCTGTTGCGTAGCAGCTCAATGAAGGACTGCCCCTGTGCTCCAACGCCCACCAGGTAACCCCCGGAAGGATCGATGTTGGACACCAGGTCGCGCTTGTGAGTCAGGACATCAAAAGGCACGCTGAACCGGCGCTCTTCCTCGCTTTTCCCCATCTTCTTTTCCACCGCTCGAGAGGCTTCTTTCTCAAACGGAGCGAGAGACAAATCGCCCTTAGAGAGAATGGAGTTGATGGCGCGGATAATGGAGAAATCGGAAGACTCTTTTTTGGTCAGTCCGATGCTCGGGTCCGTGGTGCTCACTTCCGAATTGGGTTTCATGCCGTCCAGCACCTGGCCGCGGAATTGGTCGAGAGACATACCGGAACTGATGGCCGTCTCCGCCAAGGTCTGCTGACCCATTTTGCTGCCGATGGAAGTGATTTCCCGGATACGTTCCTGCTCCAATCGCGTGGCTTCTTCGACGATTTTATCCACGTTGACAGTCTCAACCTGGCGAGCTTCCGGTGTTACCACCGGAGGGGGAGCGACGGTAGGAGCAGCAGCAGCACCTGCCGCGTCGCCTTTGTCAGCGTCTAAATTTTCAAAATTCTTTTTTTCAATAAGCATTTCTTTGTCCTCTTGGTTGTCGATCACTTCTGTTTCGTAATCGTTTTGGTTATCTCGACCGACGCCCACGGTAATATCCGCAGGGACGGAAACCAGGCTGACTTCCAGCGGTTCCCAGTCCATGGCGCGGAACACGTCCGGCGCGTCTTTATTAACTTCCTCTTGTTTCATGGTGTGGATGATGTACCCGACGGACACATTTCCGCGGATACCGTCCAGCACATCTTGAAAAACTTCCTCGGCGCGTGCACTTTTCCCAAAACGCACTGTCGCCCGCCCTTTGCGGTCTTCGCCGATTGTTACATTCTCGATTATTCCAATCTGGTCACGCGAGTTGTGATCCATAAGCAACGGTCCGCTGCTCTTGATGCGTTTCAGCCTCACGGCTTCAGGGCTATGGTCCAGGATCTCAATCCCAAAATATCTTTCATAGGGATCTTCTGATGAAAAGGACAACTCCACCGTCCGGCTTTCTGCGTTGACGGTTGCCCGGTCGAATGCGGCCTCGCGGTGAAGTTTTCCAGTTTTAATTCTCATCTTTTGTGTCCTCTTCTTTTGGTTCTTCGGTTTTTTTGGGTTCCACAACAGCTTTCAAATCGACTCCGATCTGCGCGGCCAGCTCTTCATCAGCCTTGATCTGGTTCAGCACATCCTCGAGGTCTTTGCCTTGTTCCGCCACAATTTCAGTATGGGATTTGAGTTTGTTGTTGATCGCGATTACATTGGATTCCACGTCCTTTTTGGGATCCACCCACGACCATCCACGCGGTTGCCAGTCAGCCCGGTTGAATTTTTCAAACTTCGCCATCGGCAGATTGACCTGACCACTAAGTAGGGCCATGGTCAGCCAGTCACCAAACAGCTCTTCATGAAAATGTTGGATAACCCAGCGTTGGGCGGCTCTCCAGTTCTCACGCTCCTCAAGGACACCGGACCGGATGGATGAAAAATTAACGCCTTCCAAGTCGTTTGCCAGCGTGTTGTAAGCAACGTTGAGGCCGGATGCGGCACCCCTAAGCATGGTCTTCATGAAATCCTTAAAATTCGAGGACGGGTTGCCTGGGTCGAAGGGCTTGAACGTCACGCCCATGGGCAGTGTTTCCATCGTTCCGGGGGCAAACTCGGAAACCATATTGCCGTCAGTGTCCTTATCGTCGCCCTGATACTCACCGCCCTCAGCCTCACGCTCGAAAAAGCCCATCTTCGATGCCGAAGCGCGGGCTCCGGTGAGTTCTGCTTCTTCGTATCCGCCAATCATCTTAAGGCGCACCATGCTCGAATGCGCCCAAGGAACACCGCGCACCTGGCCTGGGCGCTGCTTCATGAATAAGTGGATAATTTCGTCTGCTGGGACGCGAGTCACCCGTTGTCGCGTTTGGGTTTGGTCTGAGTCTCCAGGGTGGACTGTAAGCAGGTGATAGGCGACAGGGCTGCCCCATTGGTCAAACTCAATGCCGGATCTGATTTTGTTACCGTTCGCTTGATTGTGGTTGTGATTCTCGTCCAGGTGATCCGCCTCAATGAACTGCAGGGCAAACTTGAATGGATTGTCGAAACCGCTCACCTTGCGGATCAGCACCTCACCGTCTCGCGCCACAGTCTGGACAGCAAGTTTTTCCATATCGAGGAACGACAAGTCACCGGTGACCGAGGCATTGGAAACTCTCGACCATTCATTCCAGGCATCTTCTATTTTCTGGTTGGCTATGCGATCCAAGACGCCGGGACTGTCCTCGATCTTCATCTGCATTTTAACGCCCGTAGGTCCGATGACATTGTTTGACACCATCTTCAAATACTTCTGCATGTAATCGTTGTTGATCGCAAGATCACGCGACCGAGCTCGCAATCTTTTTAAGATCGGGCGGATAAACTCGTTGGGACCACTAGGGCCGGTCACCCAATCGGCGAACCGGTCACCGCTATCGGCGGCATTGAAGCCGCCCCCGGTGCGGGTCTTACGATAAAGTTGCAATGCAGTGGGTGTGCGCCTGGTGACGTACCCGGCAATACCTGCGATCCAGTCCATAATTTTCATTACCTCGAAAACCTCGTGTAAATCTTGCGACCTGTGCTAAGACCGTTGGCGATGTTCTCCGCTTCTTGTTCTCGACGGAGATCTTCTTTCCACTTCGACAGCTCGGCCCGCTTCTCAGCCAGGGTCATCTTTACGATGTTCCGCGCGACCTCAGCGGAAATGCCGTAACTTACAAGGTCCAGGACATTGTTTGCGATATTGCCAATAAGGAGAGCCGTCAGCCCATCAACCATCTGTTGGGCTAAAGTGCGAGCGTCGTATCCGGAGGACTGAGCGTCGAAATCTGTCAGGATTTCAAGAGTGCCGCTGTCCACTTCAAACCGTTCTGATCCATCGTCGACATATGCCTGCCAGCTATATTTTCCAGCTGTATAGGCCGCGGTGGTCGCCTTGGCCAGGGTGACGCTGTGGTCCGTACCGTCCGCCACTGCGTTAAATTTGATCTGAGTTCCTGTTTTGAATAGGACATAAGTCAGCGTCCACAACGTTGCCGGGTAGTCGGTGAGCGTCCGCTTCCACTTGACGGTCATGCCGGCCTTTATCGAGGATGGTTCGGTTGTCGGGATTGCGACAGTCATCAGTTCTTCCACGAGGTTACGAAGCCGCCTCTTTTAGGGAGCGGTTTTTTCGTTTTTGGTTTCTGTTGTTCCTGTGTTAGCTGTTGCAACTCTGCGACCTGCTTGTCACGTTGCCCAACCAGTGCCTGCATATTGGCGTTCAGATTGTAAAAGGCTGCGTATGAATAGACCCGGCAGTCCAGGGGCTCGTTCCGCTTCCGGACCTTTTTCCAGACCCGCTTTGGAAATCCTTTGTTGTACTCGGTGACACATTTTTCAGCAGTCAGGCCCTGGAAGTATTCTGTGTCGATCGGATGTTTGGTCTGCAAACCCTCAAAAGGGAAGTGGCAGTACCCCGGGCCCGGGTCCACAACTCTCAGGTGACCATAAACTAGTTCCTTGGTCTGGTCTGCACCTACCATGTGGAGCGTGACGCCTTTTTTGTTCCTGGCTTTCGGACGTTTGATGACCGGGTGACCGATCGATGAGATACCCTTGATGGCAAAGATGCGTCGGCGTTCGCGCGGCTTGACGTAGTCATACACCGCCTGGGTACGGTGACCACCCGAGTCGATGCACGCGGACACAATGTGCAGGGTCACCCCGTCTTCCGTCTCAAAGGTGCGTGCAAGTTGCTGATCAAGATCGGCCTTGGTTTGTTTGGTGTCGAAGTCTCCGGGGATAATGATGTAATCCAACAGCCAGCTCTCCATATCCAATCCCCAGCCGGTGACCTCAACCTCCAGCCGGTCGTCCTGTACATCTATCCCGGCGGTGATTAGGAGTACACCTTCCGGAACATTCGGCCCATAGTGCTCGCGGCGTGCGAGCAGCGGTCCTTCCTCAAGCTTTTCGCCCTGTTCTTCCCAGGTTTCGGCCAGTGTGGAATTGATGAAAACTTTCAGCGTCTCGGGCAGCTTCTTTTTTTCCAGGAAGTCTGCGACGATCACCGGCCAGGGCACCCAAGGGCTGTACAGCTTGTTGATATGAAAGCCAGCCTTCCCCTTGAACGGCTCGGTGGCAATCCATTCTCCTTGAGCCAGCATGGCCGCTTTATCGGATTCATCGATTACCCCGCCGCACTCCTGGCAGACGTAGTACACGGTCCCCGGTTGGCTCTTGTCCCATTTCAGTCCGAAGTCAGCCTTTGGACCACCCCATTTGAGAGTGATCAGGTCTTTACATTGCGGACAGAAAACGTGGTAGTACCGCTTGTCGGTTTGTTCGAACGCATGCTCAATCCTGCATATATCTTTGATACCTGGTGTCGAAGTCTCACCAATTTTCTTATTCCAGAAATTACTCGTGCGCTCACGTCCAAGCGAGATAGGATCGCCTTCGGATGCGGCACTAGAGGGGTATTTGTTAGTTTCATCAAACAGGACAACCCGGCGCGGCCGGCTTGAGAGGGACGACGGGGAATTAGCGCCTGCGATGTTGATGTCGCCGCCAGGGAAATCTTTTTCAAGGATGGTATTGCTCGAGTCTTTGGCCTTCATGTTTTCAGATACCAGCCCATTCAGCACCGGGGTGTCACGAAGCATTGGAGAGAGCCGCTTTTTTGACCAGTATTGGCCGACCGCGATCGTAGGTTGTACGACCATTATCGGGCTGGGATCATGCTCAATGAAAAATCCGACTACGTTGTTGAGGCACTCGGTCTTCCCAATCTGCGTGCAGGCCATGATCACCACCTCTTCCACGTCATCGTCGGAGAAGGCGTCCATCATGCCGACCTGGAAAGGCGCACGGGCAGAACTGTAGCGGCCCGGCTCAGGACTGGTCCTGGGGAGGATCCTGTATTTATTTGCCCACTGGCTTACGGTTAGCCGGTCCTTTGGCTTTAAGGTCAGCGCGAGTTTTTCTATTTGTGCGCGCAGGCTCAGCAGGCCCGCACTCTCCGGTTTCTGCATTGTATTTTCCAAACTCATTGAGAACCTCATCAATGGCGGTGTCGAGTTTTCGCTTAACAAAGGCCGGGGGCTTTTTGGAGAGCTGGGGTGCCAGTCTGGAACCGAGGCCCAACAAACGCTGACGGACAGCAGTGACCAACTTGCCAAACTCTGCAACAACCAGGTCCACCTCGACCAGCTCCTCGGAAAGCTTTTTGGATTCCATCTCTGCGATGTCCGCCTTGTGGCCTGCGAGCCTGGCCTGTTCTTCCCATAAACTGCGTTTCTTATCTTTGTCATTCCCGTTCCCGTTGCTCCCATTCTTTTTGTCCAGGTAGTCAGCTTTGAATCGATCCAATTCACATTTTTCAATCTTTCCAGATGTGTTGGTCCTGATTTTTCCGGACTGTTTCCACCGGCTTAACTGTTGGGGTGTCGTCCCTAGATAATTTGCCCCGTCCAATTGCGTAAAAGATTTCACAAAACACCATTCACTCCACTACCCATCTATTTGAATAATCAACAATCAACATGATCAACATAGTTTTCAGACCAATAATCTAGCCATATCTCGCGCTGCTGCGGACCCGTAAACGAAAGGTCGCTGGAAGGACCCGCGATAATAATCCGTTGGGCTGATAGTTCCATCTGATTCACAGATGCCCCAATCGACGTTTGAGTTCACGCGAGAACTGCTTAAGAAATTCATCTCCGCCTATAGTTTTCATTAGCCTGATCGCTCGATCGCGTACAAACTCACTCGCAATCCCCGGTCCGCTCAAAGCTTTGATCTTCTTGTTGGGCAGGCGGAGGAACGCGGTTCGGCCTTTGTTGCCTATGAATCCTGTCTTCCATTTTCTGACTTTCCCCCAGGGCTTTGCTGTCAATGCCTTCTTGAGTTGCTTTGCCTTGTAACGGATCAGGTTCAGTCGGCGGCCTGTGGCCGTGATCAATACACTCAGCGTTCGAAAGTTAGATTTCCTCACCTTTATTTCGTCCTTGATGTCCTTCTGCTTCAATCCCATCTCTTTCGACAAATCGCGAGTGATGATGGTCTTCACCTTTCTGCCTGATTTATTAAGTGCACTGTTGGCAGCTGCAGGGATGACTCTACTTTCCAAACGGTTCAGCCCTTTTTTCAGTTGCTTGAAATTGGATTTCACACTCAGTGATAGAGTCACGTCCTACTTCTCCAGTTGGTCGGCCATTTTCTGTGCTTTGGCCTGCTTGCCGTGAACCATTCGGTATCGGCCCATGGCATCCCCAGGGTCAGCATCGACCTGTATTCCGTCCTTATCCAGGAAGCAGATACCCTCACGTTCCAGATCATTCAGAGCTTCAACTCCACCCGGTGTTAGATATTCCGAGTTCGCGGTAACAGAGCTTCCGCGAAGAAGAGAACACAGCACACTATATTTTTTGCGATTGATTAAAGTTTGGCTCGGAGCTTTGCTGCGAATGTTCATAATTTATCCTGAATAGTCAGTGGAAAAGTGTCGATGCCCTTCAACCGGTACATGAGTTCCATGTAGCCTTTACGGCTGGCAAGGATTCCCGGAAGGTCTGTATCAGGCAGCCGTTCAAACTGCTCACCTACCAGGATGCAGCCCTTGGTATGTACAGCAGCATTGCCCTTGTGAAAGAGGATGTGGGTACGACCAGGGACATTAATTACTTCGTAGGTAAAACCAAACCTGGGAGAGTTGACAGACTTGCAGCGATATTCCCCAGCGGGAATACAGGACACATTGGGACGGTTGTCCTTCCAGGCCGGCTCCATCGTGAGGGCAAAAGGCTCGCCCTTGATGACCAGCACACCGAAGGTGGCATCATCTGTTCTGCCAATTCGTTTTAAAAATAAAGTGAAGTCATCCATACAAGGATGAGTTTAGGGATTCTTACAAGGCAAGATAAGACAATGGGATTGTGCGAAAGTTTGGCACGAAGAAACTGTACGAAAGTTTAGGCTGTTTTTTGCGGAACTCTATAGCTACGCTTTCTAGATGCCTTCGTCATATTGTCATAGTCGGGAATATAGGGTCGATCTCCCTGCATCATCTTGGACAGCCAAACCATTGGGCCAGGCCCAAACTCTTTAATAAACTCAGGCCACGGTGAATCTTCACGGAAATCTTCGGGCCTGATATCCTTCTCAATTTCGGTAAGGGGGTAGCTCATAGGGTGATCTCCTTGGGTTAAGGTAAATAGATGGGCTTCCGTCACAAAAAAAACCGCCCCAGGAATACACCTGGAGCGGTCGGTAAATTTGCGGACAGTTTGCGGACGCTTTTTAGAGTCCGAAATAGACTAACTACTTGTTTTTGTTGGTTAAAAGGCTTTCCGGTGAATAAACTATGGTTGTTGGTCGACTAAAGAACCGGTATCGTTGACGATTATTTTTTCAAGAAAGGGATTCAACTCTAGCGAAAGTAACCCGCCCCGCCTAAATCACTTCCATAAAAAAAGAGCCCTCCG